>Ga0210394_10005263_pt1 | contig 14574 bp, 15 predicted proteins | sample IncBWC12MmetaG_FD_160121 | JGI IMG/M metagenome (GOLD analysis project Ga0210394, IMG submission 160121) | Forest soil microbial communities from Barre Woods Harvard Forest LTER site, Petersham, Massachusetts, United States - Inc-BW-C-12-M | ecosystem: Environmental > Terrestrial > Soil >... | reverse complement strand
CAGCAGCCGCTCCACCATGGGATAGATCTTCTCCACCGGTATGCCCACCGTCGTGGCGATCCGCACCGCGTCCAGCATCGGAATGTAGGCGCGCACGTGGACGAAGTATAACCGTCCGTCGCGGCGCAGGACCTCCTCGTCGGGGAGATTGTCGTAGACATTGGTGGAGTGAACGTGGAGGATCTTGTGGCGCAGGAACGAAAGAGTTTGCAAGGGATTCAGCGCATCCAGCACCACGAAGCTGCACAGATCCGCATGCGCCTTGAGCGCGGGCTTGGATTTTTCAAGCGTGGCCAGCGAATAATCGCCCAGCAGCATCCGCAGCCGCGGATAGAAATTGGTTTCGCGCTCCCGGTCCAGAGCGAGAAGCCGGTTCAGCCACATCGAGCAATGCGCGCCGGACCCGACCCCGATCTCGAGCAGGAAAATCTCCGTCGGCAGTTGCTTCTTGCTCTCCATGTCGCGCAGGAGGGTCCAGAAATCAGCGGCGCTGGCGGCGACCGCCTCGGGCTGGTGCCCGTCGGACTGGCCTCCGGGAAGCGCCTGCTCATAGCCCTTGCCGGTGGATTGCTCCCAATCGTTCAACCGGCGCCAGTACAGGCCGTTGAAGCGCCAGGCGATGCTGTGGCGGAAGGATTTGAAATCCTCCAGCGCCAGGCGATCCTGCGCGGCGTCGCGCTCACTCTCACTGGCGCGGGCGCGGGCCATGGCCCGCAGGATCTCTTTCCGCAGGCATCCCGCCACCACCTGGCGCGTGTCCACGTGGATGTCCATGATCGTCTGTTCGCCCCGGTCGTCGCGATTTTCCGCCACCGACACTACCTCGCGGAAGTTCTGCTTGTACTGAATCCAATCTAATTGGATGCGCAGCCGGGCGAATTGACTCCGCTCAATGAGGCCTTCCTCCAGCAGAGCGTAGAGCGTTTCCACCACGCCCTGCGCGTTGGCGGCCGCGGACTTCGCGTGAAGATGATTCAGATTCAGGATCATGGCTCGAAGCCTTCGGGTTGGGACGAATCTAACAGGATAGCGCGGTTCTGGTTGCTAAGGACCGCTTCCTTCGGCGGGCCGGGTTGAACAGTGAGAGACCGCGCCTGGAGTGGGCAGGTCTGTGACCTGCCATTTTCGGGCACGCACCGTGGGCCGGTCTCAGAGTAGAAGCGAGTAACAGAGCCCCGACCAAAGGGAGCGGTTTCATGAAAAGCCCTAGCGCTTTCTGGTTTGCAGCCTGTGATAGCCGTGCTGCGCGCGAGCCTCGCGCAGGCTCAGGCCCCCTCCGACCACGCGCCGAATCCGCTCTTCGACCGCGTCGATCTCCTCGGCCGCCGCCAGGATCGCATTTTCGTGGGCGCGCGGAAGCGCCACCACGCCGTCGGCATCGCCGCGAAGAATGTCGCCCTCCTCCACGCGCGCGCCGCCGATGTTGACGGGCCCGCCCATCGCTTCCACCTGCACCCGATCCTTGCCGGTGCGCATGGAATAGCTGCGGCTGAAGATCGGATAGCCCAGCTCCAGCGACAGCGCCACATCCCGGCAGGCCCCGTCGATCACCGTTCCCGCGACGCCCCGCGTGTGCGCCACCATGGTCAAAATATCGCCCCAGACCGTGGCGTTCTCGCGCCCGCCGTTGTCGAGCACCACTACGCCGCCCGGCTCCACGTCGTCGATGTAATCGCCCACGGTGCCTGGCGGCAACCCCGCGGGTCCATACAGGATCGTGAACGCGCGGCCGGCCAAGCGGAAATGCGGGTCCAGCGGTTTGATCCCCAGGCACTGCCCGCCGATTCCCAAGCGGTCCATCGCGTCGCTCAGCGCGGTGGTGTCGAGCTTCGACGCGCGCAGGATGTTTTCGTCTTGACTCATATGGCCTGTTTTTTCAACATTTGTTCGTAGTTTCCGCCCATCACCTGGCTGATCGGATTGCCCTCGCGCAGCGCTTGGGCGATGGCGTCTTCGCGCGCGACGATGGCCTCGGCCGCCTCCAGCACGCGCTCAATGTCAGCTTGCGCGACGAACACGGCCGCGCTGCCATCCGCCACCGCGTAGTCGCCGGGCGAAACGGTGACGCCGCCGATGTCGATCGGCTCGCCGGTCGCTATCTCCACGATGCGCCCGCGAGCCGTCCGCGCCGTGTGATCCCTCGCGAACACCGGAAAATCCAGCTTGCGGCTGTCGTCGATATCGCGCACGGGTCCGTCCACGATCACGCCCGTCACACCCCGCACCTGCGCTCCGATCGAAAGATTTCCGCCCCACGACGCTGCGTCCAGGCCCGTGTGTTGCTCCACCACGATGATGTCACCGGGCGACGCCGCTTCGATCGCGGTTGTGCACAGATGGCGAGTGTTCGACCGCCCCTCCGCGCGATCCAGCTTGACGGTGAGAACCCGCCCCGCGATCCTTCTTTCCGAGGAGAGGCGGCGAATCCCGGTGATCGCGCCCGACTTTCCCGACTTTTCCAGGCCCAATTTGTCTAAAGCATCGGAAACCGCACAGGAATCCAGCCGGCTGAGTCTTGTAATTAATTCGTCCATTGTTTAGATCACTCTCACAATTTTTATGAGCCGGTGTGGGGCGGGTCTGGCCGCGAAGTGACCCGGCCAGGGGGCCGCGCGCGGGTCGCTACCTCTCCGGCCTCCAGCGCGAGAAGCGCCGTTCCAGGCGCTCAGCCACCCAGGTCAGCAGGATTCCCGAAAACGCCACGATCATCACGCCCACGAACAACGTATCGGTGGCGAAGGTTTGTCCTCCATAAGCCACCATGAATCCGATCCCCTTACTTCCGCCGAACATCTCGCCCACCACCACGCCGATCAATCCCAGCGCGACTCCCTGGCGCACGCCGGTCAGGATGAACGGCACCGATCCGGGCAGCGCCAGCGTGGTAAAAATCTGCCAGTCTGAGGCGCAATACGCGCGCGCCGCGCGCAACAGGTCCCGGTCGATGTTTCTCACTCCGCCCACCGTGTTCACCAGAATCGGGAAGAACGCCGAGATGAACACGATGAAAATCTTTGACCAAATGCCGATGCCGAACCAGATGATGATCATGGGCACCATGGCGATGCGCGGGGTCGCGTACAGCGCGTTCAGAAACGGATCGAAGATCAGCCGCACCCGGCGGTACCAGCCGATGATCACTCCCATGACCACCCCCGCCACCAGCGCCAGCGCGAATCCGATGGCGAAATTGGTTCCGCTGTAGGCCATGTCGGAAAGCAGCGTCCCATGCTGCAACCCGTAGACGAACTGTTTCGCGATGGCCGACGGTCCGCTCAGGAACAGCGGCGAAATCTTTCCCGCCGACCACAGCGCCTGCCAAATCCCGATGGTGACGGCCACCGCCGTGCCGCCCAGAATCAAGGCCTCATAGCGTTGAAAGAAACTCTGTTTCGGTTGCATACGCGTTTAGTCCGCCAGCATGGCGTTCACGCCCTTGGCTTCCTCTTCGATCAACTGCCAGATGGTATCTTCCAGCTCCAGGAACCGAGGCTCGCGCTTCAAGTGCAGCGTGCGCGGGCGTCCGAACGGGACCTGGAACACATCCTTCAGGCGGCCGGGCCGCGAGCTCATCACCGCCACGCGATCCGCCAGGTAGATCGCTTCGTTGATCTGATGGGTGATGAACAACACCGTCTTGCGGGCCTTGGCCCAGATCTTCAGCAACTCGGCCTGCATGAACTCGCGAGTCTGCGCGTCCAGCGCGGCGAACGGCTCATCCATCAGCAGCACCGCGGGGTCCGCGGCCAGGGCTCTGGCCAGGTTCACGCGCTGCTGCATGCCGCCCGAAAGCTCCGACGGATAATGCCGCTCAAACCCGCTCAGCCCCACCAGCTTGATGAAGTATTCGGCGCGCTCCGCCATCGTGGCTTTATCGAAGCGCCGCTGCAGCTCCATCCCGTAGCGGACGTTGCCCGCGATGGTGCGCCACGGCAGCAGACTCGAGTGCTGGAATACCACCGCCCGATCGATTCCAGGCCCATGGACTTTGCGTCCGTCAATCGACACCGAGCCTTCTTCATACGGCAGAAGTCCGGCGATAATATTCAGCAGCGAAGTTTTGCCGCAGCCGCTGGGCCCCACGATGGCCATGAACTCGCCATCGGCGACCGAGAGCGACACATCGATCAGCGCGGGCGCCTCAGTGCCCTCGCGTTCGAGCCAGTATCGCTTGGATACGTGGCTGACCTCCAGCTTAACCATGTGCTCCGCGATTACCGGAAGGCCGCTTTGGCTTTGCGGTCTTCCTCGGCCTTGATTGCCGCTCCAAACGTCTTCTCGAAGAATCCATCTTTAACCAGCCGTTCCACGTAACTATTGTCGACCACCTTGTGGAAGTCGTAGGCCTTCATCTGCGCCGCAATCTGCGGATCGGATTGCTGATCCACCACCGATTTAACCGCCGGCGCCAGCACGAACGGCACCCGCTCGAACGCCTGCGGCTTGGCGTACAGATCGTACACCCGGGCCACCTCGTCCGCTTGCGCCGTCTTATCGTATTGCAAGAACGTCTGCACCGCGAACGCCTTATCTTCGTAAAAGCGCTTGATCCCTTCCGCCTGAGCCTCAATCAGCTTCTCAGGCAGCTTGGGATCGGCCGCGATCACGCTCTTCTTCATCAGGTACGCGGTCGAGGCGAAGATTTCCGGATGGTCGGCGAGGAGCGCGAGCGTCTTGAAACCCTGCTCCTCCACCTTGAAGTACGCTGGCGCCGTGAGCAGCGTCGCCTCCGCGCGGCCGCTGATTAACGCGGCGGCCCGTCCGTTTACATCCGTGCCCACGGGAATCCAGGTCACGTCCCGCGCCGACAATCCGGATTTCGACAGCAGCGCAACCAGGTACCCGTACGGCGCGTCGCCCAACTGCCCGATGGCGATTCGCTTGCCTTTCAGATCCTTGATGCTGGCGATGTTCTTCGCGGCCATCAGCGCGAACACGCCGCGGTTGAGCGAACTCCCGACCAGCGCCATGGAGCCGTCTTTCGAGGCCGCCTGCATCAATTGTTCCAGCGACGAATTCACCATCTGCGCTTCGCCGCTCATCAACATCGCGACTCCCGCCGGCATCACGCCGAAGGTCAGCGTCACATCCAGCCCGTACTTCTGGTAGTAGCCGCCGTCCTTGGCCAGAAACAGCGGCCAGTTGGAGCCGCTCCGGTTGGGATAATTGATGGTGATCTTCTGCTGCGCCGGAGCGTTCGCCGCGAACACCGCGGCCAGCAGGAAACTAAGAACTCCCATTCGTAAGATGCGGCGTTCCCCCTGGACCGCAGCCGGCCCCCTGGCAGCTCGTGGCAGAAGTAGCCGGCAGGTCACAGACCTGCCCCACAAAGCTGCAAAGCATTGGCCGGCTGTGGTGGGGCAGGTCTCCGACCTGCCATTTCCGAGGCCGAACGAGTTCTGCCACGGGCTGCTGGCCGGCTTGGGCGGCGCATTTTTCATTAGAACGGCGGCGTCCCGCGCGGACGAGGGCGTCCGCCCCACACGCGGAAACACGTCCCAGATTCGGAATTTCATGCGGCTACTCCTTGCGTGGCGTCGAGATTGAACACCTTCTTCGCGTTGTCCTCGAAGATCATCTTCTTTTCCGCGGCGCTCAGCCAGTCGAAAGCTTCGATCAGGTGCCGCGTCTCGTCCAGCCACTTGCCCGTCCTCGGGTCCTTCACCGTGCCCACGCCCGGCCGCTCCGTGCCGAACAGGCAGCGGTCCGCGCCCACCACCTTGAACAGCAGCTCCAGCGACTCCTTCGAGTACAGCACCGTGTCGTAATACAGCAGGCGCATGCGTTCAGAGAAGCGCGGCCCGCCGCGGCGAATCGAGCTGGCTTCAAAACGCGCGTATTGATACGGAATCGCCCCGCCGCCGTGCGAAAGCAGCAGCCGCAGCGTCGGGAAATCCGAAAACACGTTGGAGTTGAGCAGGGATACGATGGCGATGCTCTCCTCATTGATGAAGTGCAGCGAATAGGTGAGCCGCTCAGACCGGCACGCGGTCGAATGAATGTGTCCGGGAATGTCCAGCTCCACCAGTTTTTCGTACAGCGGGTACCAGAAGCGGTCGCCCAACGGAGGAGTCTCGATGCCGCCGCATTCGCCCGGATCGGGATTGATCAGGCATCCCACGAATCCCTGTTCCTTCACGCATTTTTCAAGGTACGGTAGTACGGCCTTGGGACTGACGCCGGGCGTCTGCGGCAATCCGCACACTCCGCGGAAGGTGTGGGGGAGCAGTTTCGCCTCACGCGCGATGATGTTGTTGCATTCTTCCGTGAACCACGTCACCAGCTTGGGACTTTCGCTGTGCATCATCTGATACGGCCGGGGCGAGATCAACTGCATGTCCGTTCCCGCTTCCTTGAGCTGCTCCAGATGCGACGATCCTCCAAAGACCGGGGCATTCAGAGCCTTCAGAATGTCCTCGTCGGTAGCTCCTACGCTGCCGCGCCCATGCCCGCCGCGATGGGACAGCAGTCCCGCCTTGTACACATACAAGCTCTCCGGCGCCGTGACGTGGGCGTGAGCGTCAATAACCATGCCTGCCTCCTGAATTTATTCCCGCTCGTACATCATATCTGAACTGGCGGGAGACGGTCAGAGCGAGCGCCTGCGGAGCCCAGCACACCGCCGAATCAAGCTCCGTTGTGCGGGCGAGCTTTTCATAAGATGAATCGCAAAACCGAGTTCTGGTAAAGTAGATGCGTTGAGCCACCCTAGCTCAGTTGGTAGAGCGGCTGATTCGTAATCAGCAGGTCGCCGGTTCGATCCCGGCGGGTGGCTCCACTTAACTCTTCCTTTTCAATCGCTTGCCTTGTGGCTCCCGGAATTACCGCTCCACTGTTTTCTCTGGTATGCCCAGAAGTATGCCCACCCTGGTCCTTGCGAGCATTCGCAATCGCTTCATCCATGTCCGCGTCATTAGGATGCACGTAGCGCATCGTGGTCTTCATATCGGCATGTCCCGCAACCCGATGGAATGTGAATGGGTCCATCCACTTCGCCCAACGAGTTAGGCAGGTATGGCGCAAGACATAAAGCTCGAAGGAAACCACGCCGCTCGCCTTGAGTGCCTTTGCGTGCTGTTTGCGAACAGTGGAGGCTTCCATATGGCCGGTCCTGGTAGGGGCCGGGAAGAGCCAGCCATCGCCGCTCACCTGTGATAGCCGCATATCGAGGAAATTCTGCACTCGATCCGTCATACGAATCCGGCGGCGCGACCCTTTGCGCTTCCCACGGTAAATCCAGATAGCGCCGTCCCTGATATTCTCGGGCGTGAGGCGGAAGCATTCCTCTGGGCGGAGCCCGCAATCGAGCAAAATGGTCACCACGTCCCTCAGAAGGAAGGCGTCCGGTCTACGAGGCTGCTCACCCCGCTGTGTTGCGCGGATACCTCGCAAGGCCTGTTGGTACTCCTGGTCGATGCTTCGGCCCAATTCGTTCGCAGCTTTCAGGTAAGCGGCTTCCTCCTCTGCGCTCAAGACACGCTCCCGCTGATTCTCGCCGGGCAGCATTTTCACTTTAGGAAGCACTGTGGAAACTCTGCCCCATTCCTGCGCGAGGTGCGGCATTCGCCGGAGCGTCGCCAAGTCGCGGTTTATCGTGGACACCTCAAGAGGCTTGTCTTTCCGACGCTCCTGAGTCGGAAACGGGGGCTTGCTTCCCACCCTGCGTTCAAAGGAGTATGCTTAGGGGCGCAAAAAGGGGAGGGCCTATGCTCTACATCGGCGTTTTCTCGATGTAGGCGTTGCTTTCGAGCTTGATCGGCTACCGAAGGGGGAGAAATGACGATTCAAACGATATTCTTAGCGCTCCTGCTCTGCCTGCCGTTGCGGGCGGATGATGTTTCTGACCGTGCGAAGCTGCTTGGCAGTTGGCAGCGACAAGACGATTCCGGGAAAGAGGTGAATGTTTGGGTTCTTGAGATGAAGGGTGAGGCCCTTCACATAACGGTCTCGGTCGGAGATCAGAAGGTTTCTGAATTCGAGTGTTCTCCCAAAGGAGCGGAGTGTGAAGGAACCGTCAAAGGTATGAAGGCCAGTGTGCGGATGTACTACGATGGTCCGGCGCTTGTGCAATTCGAGACCAGAGGGGAAGATGTAACGCGGCGGCGACTCACCGTTACCGGGCAGCCCGAGATGATGGAGATCGACGTGATGCCACTCGTAGGCACCGACAAAGCGGAGACGTTGCACCTGAAGCGAATCAAGCTCTCGTCCGAAAGTCGCTAACTTATGGCGGCGTCTGGTTTCACGAGAACTACCCCCTACCGGGAATAGAAAATACCAATGGGGCGGGAGGGATGTTTGGTGAATGACGGCGGGTCCTCTCAGGAATCAATGCGAGACCTCCACGCTCAGCGGCCTAAACTTTGGCTTGTGTGGCACTTTGTAGAATGGGACTACCATGCGTTACCTGGTGCGCGCCCGTGTCAAACCCGACGGCGAGCGGTCCCTTCTCCAGGCGATTGAGCGCGGAACACTCGGGAGAGGTTCCGTAGCCGGGGGCGAGTATCTGCGAAACATGCAAGAAGCCCGGCTTTGCCCGGATGGCGCCGCCCGCTGGGTTGAGGTTTGCTACTGTCCGACTCCCCTTCAGGAGGAGCGGCCTTATTGGGAGCAATACTTCGAACTGGTCAAGGTTCAGGATGCGCATGACCGCAGCCGATGCCGGGACCAGAACGGATCAGAGCCGTGGGCCTGCGAAAACTGTGATTGCACCGAACGTTTGGAGCGAAAGCTGGCGACGGTAGGCGAGCCCTTCCTGGTTGCGCTTCGATGTTTGAAAGCGCCGGGCTAGGTTCTACCGGCTCACGCTCATTAGGAAGGGAGTTTCTCTTTGGACCACTGCCAGAGGGCCCTGTCGAGTAGGCGCAGGCTGACGGAGTGCCGATCCGCCAACAGGCGGCAATGGCTAAGATACGACAGATAGAAATCGATGGTGGCGCTGTAGTCCGTGACGCAGAGTGATTCCAGTGCGCGAAAGTCAATGATTGTGTAGCACATTGGGTTGATGGCCGTCAAAACCGCAGACGCAACCGGCACGTTTACTCCGAACAGCCCGCAGAGCACGGCTATGGCTGTCCGCTCCATCCGGGCCGCAGCCGCCAGTCGCAGCGCTTCCTCGACCTCAAGGGCGGCGTTGCGATCCAGCCGGGAAACGCCTCGGCCTCCAGTCTTCCAGCGAAAGATGATTTCGAGATTCGCTCGGGTGTAGTCGCCCTTCGCAATGCGTACCCCGGCATCAAGGGCGCTGTGATCGTCTTCGACTGGATAACGCGCCGCCAGCGGCTCTATCTGCGATGGCTCGAATTGAAGTTGGAAATCCATCGACTACTCCGGCGGATGGCACACCTTGCAGGCCGTGAATCCCTTCGCCTGCGCGTCCTTCAGGCTAATCGGGATCTTGCTGGTGGCAAGGTATCGGCACCCCTCGCGATGATATTTCTTGCCGGTGCGCGTGACGTAGACGGTTTGGGTCTTGGGGTCCTGCTGGGCCGCTGCCTGCTGCGCGGCAATCGGGAGCGCAACCGGGCACAGTAGCGAAATGCCGAGCGTGAGCGCCGCTGGGGCCGATTATACTGCTGCCAGCCTGGTAGCCGCCGCGCTGGATGCAAGGACGTCCGGAGGCGTGTTTTCCATAGCGGCCAATGTGGGGGGTGTGATGCGTCCCTGCGTCCTCGCGCCGGGTCGGCGCGTTTCACGAGATATCCCTCCCTACCGAAGTGGAGATTCAACGCACCTGTCGCCCTAGCAGCGCGTGGCAAGAGTCCAGACAGGCTGAAAGCCTGTCCCTGGAGTTTCTACATTTCGGGGCCCGCTGTAGAGCAGGCCTTTGGCCTGCCGAAGACAGGCTGAAAGCCTGTCCCACCAAGCTTGCAACCTGGTGATGTGGCGTGGTGGGACAGGCGGTTTCGCCTGTCGTTCCAGATGCGCGGGACTTCTGCCACAGGCTGCTAGGGGCGGAGGATACTTTTCGTGAACCGCCGCCGGGGCGCTCCCCTTCAGGTGCCGAATCGGCCTTCGGATCGTCACGACAGTCTGCCGGATGCAGTCGCGTTTAGCTTCGCGGCTGGGACTCTTTCGAGAGCGCTTGGTCCTCGTAAGGTTGACTACGTTTTGTAAAAGATACTGCCCAGAAACGCAATAGCTGCAGTGGCTACCCCGCAACCAACGGTATTCAATGACATTGCTGCCCTTTTCGCATGGTACTTCGCGTGCTCGTGACTGGCGAAAGGAGTAGGGCAAATGTCAGTACAAACTCTGGATCACCCCGAACAGGCCCTCTTGTCGGTGGCCAGCCAGGAATCTGGTCTTGACCGTCGCAGTCGTCCGCGCGTGAGGTTGGCGCTTCCCCTTTCGTTGTTCAGACTAGGAGAGGCAGACAGAATCGACGTGACAACGGAGGATATAAGCTGTGATAGCCTCTCCTTTGTTTCGGATCGTCCATTTTCAATTGATGACCGGCTTGAGTGCGAGCTTCTCGTAGCACCCGGCGACGCATTGAGTTCCGTTCCAGAGGATGACTTGTGCCTGCGCTGCGAAGTACGGGTGGTCCGCGTTGAGGAGAGAGGGCCTCAACTGGGCTTCGGCGTGGCCTGCCGGATGGAAGACTACACGATCAGCCGGAGCGCCAGGTAAGGGGCGAACGCTAGCCGCCTGAGTCGTGCTGCTTTTGCCGCACGGGTTCCTGCATCCTGACCCGGCTGCACTTGGGGCACTTCCACTTTCGCTTCTTGTGGTAGATGTGCCCCTTCAGTTCTGTCATCGGAACCCGGCACTTGGGGCACGTCACTACGCCGCCGGCGCAGCGGCACATTCACCCATGGAATTCGCAAAGTGTGCCACCACGAGAGACATCTCTTCGAGGGCCTTATGGGCAGCGGATGCAGAGATGCCGCTGCCCGCCCTGTACCAGACAGCGGCAATGCGGTAGTGGGTCGCCAGCATGTGCCGCTCAATCCCGGACTGGGCATCGCCGGTGCGATCCATCAGACCAGCCAGCACCGCATAGTCGTGGTCCAGCATCTCCTTGAGTCCGTCCAAATCCGTCGCGCCATGGCTCAACCGCAGTTGAGCTTCCTGGAAGCAAAGCTGATGGGCCTGCGCAAAACCCGTCGCGTGGTCCTGGGGAGTGGCGGCGCTAAAGATCAACCGGCACGTGTAGCGAAACCAATAGCAGAAAAGAAAGATCGAGCTGACGGAAATGGCGGCGGTGCTGGCCAATTCAAACATGGTGTCCGCTTTCTCCTTCTGGATTGAATGACGTGGAGGAATGCCCTCTTGGTAACGGGATCGAAACGGACTAAGGCTTTTATTCCTGAGAGTACCTAGATGAACGCCGCTGGAGAGACATGGAAGAACTCTCCAAGCCGCTTGGCTTGCCCCTTGCTCACGTCGCGCTTGCCCGAAAGGATCTCGGACACTCTGTTGGCGGACAAGGGCGGATCGGCAGCAGCAAGGCCGTTCTGCTCCATCAGGAATTCGAGCATCTCGGCGGGTGTGGATTTCTTTCGCGGATAGGATCGTTGCTCGTATTCCCGGACCAAGCTGAATAGCGTGCCGAGCATGGTATCTTCCGCCGGACTGAGGCTATCTTCGCCCTTGCTCATGAGCTTTTCGATTTCTGTGAGCAGGCGCTCGTTCTCCTCGCGATTGCGCGGGACGCTCGGCTGGATCTTGTGGAGTAATTGATCGTATTCAGGATCAAGGACAGGCATCGTCATTTGCTTCCAGTCTCCTCACTTACAACGATCCCCAAGGTCGGCTTTTTCGACGAGCGGCAGCAAGTCGTTCGCAACCCGATACCTGTCGTGGCAGTTGGCGCATGCGGCGTTTAGCGTAGCAGCGGCGTCAACCATTTTGTCTTGATTCTTGGATTGGGCCGCTTTGTACGCAGTCATGGCTGCCTCACGTAGTCCCCGAACGAGTTGGGACCAGTCCGGGTTCTTCAAGGGGACGTCCAGACCGTTTAAGCATTTCCGACCTGGAAGGATAAGGAGGTTGGCGGCCTCGGCGATCGCCAAGGCGCTGTTCTCGACCGCCTCCCATTTTCCATATGAGCCGTCTAAAGCATCAGTCGCCGTCGACGGATCTTTTGCCGGCTTCACGTCGGCCGGATTTTGCTTCTGAGCGGCGAAGATCACATTCGAGGCGGGAAATATAATGCCCCTCATGAGCTGGCCTAAGACTGCATATACTTGCGGCTTAAGCTCCTGAGTGCCTGTGGCACGGCGCCCCTGTGCATCGCATTGCGGAGACAGAATCAATGCTCCAAACCCAACCAGCAGTATGTAAACCATCCCTCGCATTCCCATCGGGTCTCGTTCATCGCTAACCATATCACTAATCGTCGTTCGGCGCGGGGGCATCGACAAATGACCTCGCCAACCAGCGCCGGATTTGACCGCGTTACCACTGGGGACCAGCCGATGATCGGGTTGGGACTTGGACCCACTGCGCTCCGCGAGTTTCTCACGCTGCGACCGCCGACCCGGAGGAAAATAACCTGAGGCCCTTACGTGCACTCGAAAAGGCGGGTTCATAGCAATGAACTCCGTGGTTGCCTGGAGAGAGCTTCTGAAGGCGGATTTTGCGCCCGGAGCGTCCCGATGCCGGGACTTGATGCACTGAATCGGGCGGCCTACTTCTTGTCTGCGTCAGTCGGTTCGTTTGGCGACCCGCCCAGGAGCATACGCTTCCCATCCGGAAACGTAATGTTCTTGCCGACCGCAATATTCCCGCGGTCCTTGCCCTGATAGCCCTCCACGATGATCTCGGTTCCGGGCGGCAGGGAATTTTTGTTGAGGCCGAGCCGGAGCAGGGCGTTGGGGCTGCCACCCTCGATCATCCAGTTGGTGACAGTGCCGTCCTCGTTTTTCACGTCGAGGTGAATCCAGGAGTGGGGATTCACCAATTCCCATTGCGTTACCGTTCCTTTGAGCTTCACGGGCCGGTTCGCGTCGAATTCCTGCGAGAAGGCGTGATGCGCCCACGCGGGCGCCGCCAGCAGGATGCCAATGCAGCTAACCATCTCCAATAATCTTGTTCTCATCAACGGTCCCCTTCTCGTTTGCTTGCCCATCTTACTTACCCGCCTTTTTCGCGGCCGCTTCCTGTTCGGCCACGCGAGCGCCGCGCAGGATGTTGGGAACCGAATAGTTTCCTTCGTGGCAGGCGTATTCAAGGATCGGTCCGTCCACTTTAGACCAGGCCGTCTCCGCGGTCCAGGGCTGGTCCCAGGTCTCGGGATCTTCCACCGTAAACCGGTACAGGATCGTGTCCGCGTCGACGCGCGTGAAGCGTTCCACCACGTGCAGCTTATCGCCGGATCCGTGAAAGGAGTTGCGGGCGGTGAAGTTGGTGGAGTCCACCACCAGCGTGTCGCCTTCCCAATGGCCGATTGAGTCGCCTCTGAATTGGTGTACGTCGGCGGGCAGATGCGGGCGGCCCTCGATGGGGACGATCCGGACGGAGTGGTTCATCTCGCTCATAATGGCCACAACACCGTCTCCCTGGACAATCTGGAGATTGTTGTTGTAGTTGCTCGAGAGATAAGGCACGGACTCCTGGCCATCAACGATGCAACGCGAGCTCAGCGAGAGGTCCTCCGGCCCATCCAGCTCATGTCCCCGGTTCTTCGCGGCGATATCGGCGTTTCTCTGGCGCGCTTCGGGCAGCATCGCGGGCAAGGTCCCCTGTTCCCCCACGATCAGTGAGGTCCGCCGGTTCCAGGTGAGCTTGGCTTGGCCGCGGTCCAATCCGTATTGGGTATAGTCGTAATGCACATCCGCGTTGGTTCCAGGCTCGGTCGGGCGACCCTCCTCTTTGTTGAGCGCCAGGCGGTCCTGGTCTTTTTTCATCAAGTTCGCCAGTTCCGCGTCGGTATAGAATTCTTGCGCACCCAGTCCTTTGGGCCGTTCGAGGGGTGTTTCCGTGCTGTTGCTCCAGTCTCCCTCAAGGTCCGGGTGGCCATCGGCCATCCGCGAGGGCGTCCAGGCCTTGCTTGTGGGGACAGTTGCTTTGACCGCCTTCGTGGCGGGCGGCGCGGTTTGCCCGGAGGCGGGCGTTTGTGCAAAGAGCATTCCCAACGCCGACACCGCGGCGGCAGTTGTAGCGAACCAGCGATGGCTCATCCGGAGCCTCCCTTCTGAAATGGCGAGCCGTGCGAGGCTTCCGCAGTCGTTGTCGCCCGCCCCTAGTACCAAATTGCGAAAGTTCGCGTATACCGCTCCCTTACGGTCGCGGTTCGGAACGCCTTCTGAACCGCGCGCGTTACAAGCGGTTTTGAGAATTTCGTCATACGCGTAATTTCTGCCACTTGGCACTAGATCACCCAGGATAGAGCGTTGGTGTGAATGCAATGTGAACGTGCCATGAATAGTGACCCAAGCCGCTCTTTCAACGCATTTTTCACCCTTCCGGGCATTATTCATCATACGCTCACATTGGATTAACACCTGCGCTCTATCCTGTAAAAGCAAGTAGGAGGACGACTTGACCCTAACCCCACAGAGACTTGGTTTGGCGTGTGTCATCTGTCTATCGGCAGTCAGCTTTGACAGAGGTGTGACGCCGTTGAAG
>Ga0210394_10005262_pt1 | contig 14577 bp, 22 predicted proteins | sample IncBWC12MmetaG_FD_160121 | JGI IMG/M metagenome (GOLD analysis project Ga0210394, IMG submission 160121) | Forest soil microbial communities from Barre Woods Harvard Forest LTER site, Petersham, Massachusetts, United States - Inc-BW-C-12-M | ecosystem: Environmental > Terrestrial > Soil >... | reverse complement strand
TTCCGACGCCACCTTTTCAGGAGGGCAGCAAATGACGGATTGGTCGCTCTCGGTTCTCCTGGCGGGATTGCATGACGACATCCAGCGAAAGCTGGAGACTGTGCGCCAGAGCTTTGGCCACCCCACGACAAAGGGTGACGCGAGTGAAAAGGGCTGGCTGGAATTATTGCAAACATACCTTCCTCAGCGCTATCAGGCGGCGAAGGCCCACGTCGTCGATAGCAAAGGGAGCGTGGCGCTCCTGAGCACGATTTTCGCCTTTGCAATTCAGCGCCGACTGCGAGCCGATAATCCTGCGCACGGCATTAAAAGGCCGCCGGTCCGAAAGATGGAGCGCTTTCTGTCCGAGCAGGAATTTGCGCGGCTAGCAACCGCACTTGCTGCCGAAGCGAGTGCCAGTAATACCTCCTATCCTTCGGCAGCAATCAAGCTGTTGCTGCTCACGGGATGTCGGCGTAGTGAGATTTTAAATCTACTGTGGCAGGAGGTCGACTTCGAGCACCAATGTCTTCGATTGCCTGACAGTAAAACTGGCGCGAAAATTATCTATCTTAACGCACCTGCGCTCGCCATTCTGGGCAGCCTGCCAAAAGATACAGGAAATCCATACGTCATCGCAGGCAACCGTCGAGTCTCTCGTGTAGTAGGCATCGACAAAGTCTGGGTACGTATCCGGAAAAACGCCGGTCTCGAAGACGTTCGCCTACATGACTTAAGGCACTCCTTTGCGAGCGTCGGCGCGGTAGGCGGTTTGAGCCTGCCCATTATTGGCGCTTTACTCGGTCACAAACATGCAGCGACAACATCGCGATACGCACATTTGTCCGCTGATCCGATCCGCGCCGCAAACGAGATGATCGGCGCGAGAATACCCATGCGCTTTCAGTTCGGACGATGCGCAACTAAGTTCTTCTTGATCGTTCATAACCACGCCCCAACGTCCTCCTCAAGCAAGGAGGGGCAACTATAGAACAGATTTTCCATTGACCTCAACGCGTGCGTGCAGCTGTATAATAGTGCTAACGTCTAGCCCAACACTCCCGGCCGAAGTAAGAACGCGAAAGCCAAAGCCTTAGTGGGTGACACTAAATGCACCTCGCGGACGTCGAGCCGGATGACGATGTGGTTGTTGCGCTAGAGCCGGAAGAGCTAGGGCTGCGCATACTTCAGGTACTCGCGGAATGGCCGCAGCACCTCACCGAAATACAGCTACGCCCTTTTGTAAACGGAGCACTTCAGTCGTTTTCGACCAGCACCAGACAGCCGGAAATTCAAGAGGCGATCCGGGAGGCTTGGTCTTGGTTGGAGGGGCAAGGGCTGCTTATTCCCGATCCTCGTTATGTAAGGACGGAATCGCGTGTTCTGAGCCGGAAGGCGAAACGACTGGCCAAAGAGCCGAATGCTAGACGCGCCATCATTGGCCACAGATTGCCTAAAGAAACGCTACACCCACGGATCAGGGAGGACGTTTGGTCGCTCTACCATCGTGGCAAGTACGAGACCGCTATTTTTGAGGCAATGAAGGCTGTTGAAGTTTTAGTCCGTGACGCCGCGAAGATGGATGCGAATGACTTAGGGCGGGATTTAATGCGCAAGGCGTTTGCGGTTGAAACTGGTCCCCTGACGGACAAAACCGCAGAGCGCGGCGAACAGCAGGCGATTAGCGATTTGTTCGCAGGCGCAATCGGCGCTTACAAGAACTTCCATTCTCATCGCCATATCGTGCTAGATGATCCCGATGAGGCTGCAGAAGTCATTTTGCTCGCCAATCACCTTTTGCGTATCGTGGACGCGAGGCGCCGGTAGTGCCGCAGTTTGAATTTTAGCCTTTGGCTGCCTTCAAGATGTCTTCTGGCGTCTCGCGGACAGCGATGGGATCAGACGCCCCCATGAAGGCTATCACCGTGCCTCGGTGCTGAGCTTCATTTCGGAGGAGCGTGATGGCATTGTCGATATTTACGTAGATGATCTGCCCACGTTCGTCAGTGCACTTGATCCAGGTCCCCATTGTAGTCTTTCCTATGTTGGCTGCTGCCGCGCTCTCGTTCATCGAGGGTCAGCCTTGGAGCCGGTGAACGTGGCTCGGGTGAAGCATCCACTGCGAAACGATGGTGTCGATGGTCGTGGTGGGGCAGACATTATATCGCGGTCGCAAATTATGCGGTGGCGCCTCGACGAGCGTCAGCCGGTAGCTCCCACGTGAGCTTGTAGGTCGAACGCCCGCAGAAATTTATCCGGTCCTCTTTTGCCGCGCGCGGGGGCGTCGCCAATGGAGCTCAAGTGCTCAGAAACAACGTCATGCGACCGCAGCCTTGTGAGTTACGGTCTGTCGCACCTGGAAGCCCTCGAATTTCGGATGCTCCAGATAGAGCGGTCCGGTCGTATCATTGCCTGCACGCGCATGCGCAGCGCGGAACTCCTCCGATTTGGTCCACGCCTCGAAGGCGGCTTTGCTCTGCCACACCGTATGTGAGGCGTAGAGCGCATGGTCTTCGGCCTCGGGTCCCTTGAGCAAATGGAACTCGACGAAACCCGGCACGCGCTCCAGATACGAGTCACGGCTCAGCCAGACTTTCTCGAAAGCATCTTCAGCGCCTCTCTTCACACGAAACCGATTCATGGCGATGAACATCGTCTTGCCTCCTGATGCAAAAGCCCGGCGTCATCAGCTATTGCCCTTTTACGCCATAGCAGATCGTCAGCGAACCCTTGAAAGTGATGCCCGGGCTCGGCACGATATAACTAGCTGCCAGCCAATGTTAGTGGGGCATCGCCAGCATATAGACAAATTTGGACGATTCTAAAAACCTGGCGAATTAGCGGCATTCCTGGGCCGCCTTACCTTCGCAGGGCAGGGAGCTGGTGAAGTTCGTCGGCGGAACTGGCAGCTTCGGCAGAACAGCACGGTATTATACCACAATATTTTCAATAGCTCGATCATTGTCTGTTTGTCAGCATGAAGCCACGATGCGTCCATAAAATGATGTGGGTGTGCCTGCAACAGTGCGACATAGGTCTGCAGTATCCGCATGCTTTCTTCAGCGGACACTTGCATAGGCTTGTTCTTCCTAAGCCATCCGAACATCGAGCAGGCCCTTTCATTGCGCGTAGCCGAGATCAATAGCTTACGATCAATTTGCAAAACGCTTCGGCTACCGGCCGAGCGTAAGCTCACGGCGTACCGCTTTCAGCAGTTTTTTGTGCCATGCATGACGGCGCCACGGCGGCACAGGCTCCATATCCTGCTCTGACCGCTTGGCGCCCCAGTCCTCGACGACCAATCCGCTCTGCATGTCGACGCACTCCTCGATTTGTGCGCGTGGGACGACGCCAAAGTAAATGTACCAAGTGGCGAAGCTCGTCGCGGTCGCGTGCAGCGCACGGACGGTTTCGGGAGTGGCGTTGTGGGTTGCCCAGTCGACCCATCGCACGAGCAAGGGGTGCTCAGGGACATTGACAGTCAAACGAAATCGGGATTTGTCGGCCGCGCCGCCGTCAAGGCCATGCCCGTCTGGTGCGTCGTTGGCAGTCAGCCACACGCCGATACGGCCCCTCTCCCGCTTGATGTCTGTCGGCACATCGCCAACCGTAAGGCCGTAGAGGCCTATACCGTACAGGTTACGAGCAGAGGTGAAGTGATAGAGCTTCATGTTTCCGACCCTCATCGGTCAGCATGTAGAGCGTTCCCTTCACACGGGAGAGGTCGTAGGTTCAATCCCTACCGTTAGGCGCTCTGCCCGCCGCAACAAATAACAGCTCTCTGAACTTCGCAGCTCGCGCCCAAGCTACGCTTTTCTTGGTCACAAGTTCTTGGTCACCAGTTATAGATGTTTCGATTATAGCCGAGGCTACCGCCGCCGGTGAGCGCCGGATCATCGGAGTCCAAGTCTGTCTGCGGATTGTAACCAGGGACGACGTTATGGGTCGCCGGTCGATGAACATAAGTGACGTGAGGTTTGGTCGCAGCCGATGCCGAGAAAGGGGCGCTAAGAGCAATTACAGCTGAAAATGCAATTTTTGTCTTGCTCAACATTTCCATTATCTCCTCGTTGACCTGCAGTGGCTTAACGCCCAGTTTGGCGATGCCAAGTGCACGAGGCCGCTGCCGACCCTTTCCAACAGATGGGGATAGAGACTGATCGCTCCAATACGGTATGCACATTAAAACCGTGGCAACGTACATCCGGCCCACGCCGATTCACAGGTAGACGGAGAAAATCACAATGACCGAAACCGCTGCACGGATTGTTCTTGCCTCGCGGCCGGTTGGAGAACCAACGTCTGATAATTTTCGCTTAGAAGAATTTCCGATCCAACAGCCTGGACCGGGCCAGATGCTGTTGCGCACGCTGTGGCTTTCACTCGACCCCTACATGCGCGGCCGAATGAGCGATGCGCCGTCCTACGCCAAGCCCGTTGGCATCGGCGATGTGATGGAGGGTGGCACGGTCAGCGACGTGGTTGCCTCGAACGTGCCCCGGTTCGTCAAGGGCGATATCGTTGTGGGTCGTACTGGTTGGCAGACCTATGCGCTGTCCGATGGCTCCAGCCTGCAGAAGGTGGATCCTACGCGAGCACCGATTCAGACTGCACTCGGCGTCCTCGGGATGCCGGGTATGACCGCTTACATGGGGCTGCTCGAGATCGGCAAACCCGCCGCTGGCGAGACCGTGGTGGTCGCCGCAGCTTCGGGTGCAGTCGGCTCGGTTGTCGGCCAGATCGCCCGGATCAAGGGTGCTCGCGCCGTCGGCATCGCGGGCGGACCAGACAAATGCAGGTACGTGACCGAGGAACTCGGCTTCGATTCCTGCATCGACCACCGGGCACCAGATTTCGCCGCCCGTCTTGCCGCAGCTTGCCCGAAAGGTATCGACGTTTATTTCGAGAATGTCGGCGGAGCGGTATTCGAGGCTGTGTTCCCACTGCTCAATCCGTTCGCCCGCATTCCGGTGTGTGGGTTGATCTCCATGTACAACGCCACCTCGCTGTCACCCGGTCCCATCCTCCTGCCGCACTTGATGCGAGCGGTCTTGACCAAGCGGTTGACGTTTCGCGGCTTCATTGTCTCCGACTTTATCGGGCGCTATGGGGACTTCATGCACGATGTCTCCGCCTGGGTCCGCGAGGGACGGATCAAGTATCGCGAAGACGTGGTTGAGGGGTTTGGGAAAGCGCCGCGGGCCTTCATCGGTCTCTTGCGTGGGGAGAACTTCGGCAAACTTTTGGTGCGCATTGCGGTCGAGGCACCAACATAAGCCACTTTAGCGCCATCTAACCATCACCCATGGGTCTGGGTTCTGTGGAAAGAGGGCGGATATGAAGCTGCGAGTTCAAAGGTGCGTTCACTGATGAGCATGACCGTGACCGGCTATTTCAGCTGATTGGTGAACGGCAGCTGATGTCCATTTATGGTGCTACCAGCCCGGAGGCGAATTCGGTGACCGTGAAAGTCATATGAAATTGCTGTACCATGTGCTGAATGATATCGAGGCTGCTTTGCGATGGCGTTCGTCGTCCCTTCTCGAAGTCTCTGATGGTGCTCTCGCTTAGATTTGAGCGCTCAGCCAGTTCGATCTGTGACCAATCAAGCAAACCCCGAGCCGCTCCGCATTGCGAAGGCGTCACTGAGACTTTGACTCCGACATACGCCCCGCCCTTCTGAATGGGCATCCCATGATGTTTTGGTGGGGCTTGCGTGCTCATAGCCAAACTTAATGCGATCGTGGACGTAGTCGCAAATAGTCTGAACTAAGCGCCATCCTCTGGGTATGTTTCCGAACCGGGACCATGCGATATCGGTGAAGCGGTCAGTCTCGCAATATCGACTGCCGAGGAGAAAGACGAGCGTGTCCACCGGCAGGTCTTCTAGTGCGTGCTGCTCCGCCTGCTGGTCCACCGCGTCCGGCTCGCCGTTGTCTTGCACCTGGAATTCCGTTGACATGGTCAGTCGGCCCGCGGGCGCACGGATCACATGGCAGAATTGCCAAAAACGTCGTGGTAGGTATTGGCAGGGATGGGCGGATCGATGCGCACGCGATCCCAGGTCAGCAGATCGGAAATGCGGGATGGATGAACACTCAACTGCAGAATCATGGGCGTCGGCTGCGGACAATCATAGGAAATCTCGTAACCCGCGCGAATTTTCATCGATATCCTCATGGTCCTGCAGGCAAAAGCGCGTCGGATCTCTCCTAAGAATAAACGGACGAAAGAGTTCCGCTGCGATCCACAATGCAGCAATAACATGCATTTCTCGCGCTCCGTGCGCCCTAGCGTTGATTCAGCGAGCGTACGGCAAGCCGCAAAACGACTGAAAGTCGCCTAGCGCGCTAATTTCGGCGGCTGGAGCCGGCGCGCCAATGCTTTGATGATCTCGAAGCACCCAAATGCCAGCAAGCCGAGCCCCGCGATGCTGAGCAGGAGTTCGCCACAGGATTGATGCTGCAACTTGCGCAACACGCCAGTGAGACCCAGCGCTTCCTTGGAATTGGAATCGTAGGCGGCAAAACCCAGAAAAGCGCCCATCATGAGGAATACGACGGCGCGCGTCAGGATGCCGAACGACCCAAGCGCAACCGCCCAGGCACTGATCAGTAGCCGTGCATCGAGGCGGCGGCGATAGGGTGCGCGGAACGCCGTTACGGCGAGACCGATCGCGATACCAACAAGCACAGTTCCGATCAGTGCGATCAGTCCGCGGCCGAGCGGCTTTACCATCAGCCAATGCGCCCAATCGCGCGCCGACTGGTCCTCGCTCATTCCTCTCGCTCCGAAGGCGATACGCGCGGTCGTCGCGGCAAGCGCGAGTTCCATTGATGGCGCGAGGCTCACAACCGCGCTACCGATGGTTCAGAGTGAGCAATTTTGCTCAGACGTCGCTGAGTGTGGGAGTCGATGCTATCGAAAATTCATGCTCAAGCCCTGCGCTGAGTTTTAGCCATGGCTGGGGCTTTTTGAGGCAAGAACACCGCTTGGCCATGCCGATATAAAGTTGATGTTGAAGAACCAAAACGCCAATTTAGTCACATGCCCGTCCGAGGCCCGCGGCTGGACACAAATCCTCGCGCGGTATCGCGCGCCGAGCCCTGCGCGCAGCATCATAGAGCTCGTGATCACAGCCGGGCCGCTCGTTCTGCTTTGGTTTCTGATGTGGGCAACCCTTGATCTTGGCTACTGGGTCTGCCTGTTGCTCGCGGTGCCGGCTGCGGGCTTTCTCGTGCGGCTGTTTATGATCCAGCACGATTGCGGTCATGGCGCCTTCTTCCATCATCGTCTCGCGAACGACTCGGTCGGACGTGTGATCGGCGTGCTCACGCTCACGCCTTATGACTACTGGCGACGCACTCACGCCATTCATCACTCGACTTCGGGCAATCTCGATCGCCGCGGTATCGGGGACGTCGACACGCTAACAGTGCATGAGTACCTCGCGCTATCCCGATGGCGTCGGCTTTGCTACCGAGTTTACCGACACCCGATCATCATGTTCGGCTTGGGCCCGGCCTTTTTGTTCTTCGTCCAATATCGGCTGCCATTTGGTCTCATGCGTGCTGGTTGGCAGCCCTGGCTCAGCGCCATGGGGACCAACGTCGCCATCGCGGCTCTCGTCGCCATCATGATATGGCTGGTCGGCGTCATTCCGTTCCTGCTCGTGCATCTACCGATCATGCTGCTCGCGGCTTCGGTCGGAGTCTGGCTGTTCTATGTTCAGCACCAATTCGAGGATACCGAATGGGCTCGTGACAGCGTTTGGAAGCTGCACGAAGTGGCGCTTCACGGTAGCTCACATTATGATCTGCCGAGCGTCCTGCGCTGGTTCACCGCCAATATTGGTGTTCATCACATCCATCATCTGTGTAGCCGGATACCTTACTACCGACTGCCACTCGTGCTGCGCGATTATCCGAAACTGGGCGTCATCGGCCGACTTACGTTAGGCCAAAGTTTCAGTTGTGTGCGGCTGGTGCTTTGGGACGAAGATCAGCAGCGACTTGTCTCTTTCCATGAGGTGCGTCAGCGTTATGCCCTGGTTTGAAGGCGAAGGAAGCTTCCGCCCGGGTATCCGTTGCCTCGCTTCGGCGAAAGGAAATCACGTGGCTAGTCAAGAAATGCCACCAGAAGCAGGGGCTTCGTCGACGTGTCCTGTCTGCGGAACGGAAATGGTCATTATCCGTATTACACCAATTCTGTTCGGCGGGGAATTCGAGGATCTCACGCTCGCATGTAAGAAGTGCGGTTCTGCGAAAGAACTCAGGATCAAGCGCATTTGAAATTCCGATCTAACAGCGGAAATTTGTAGCGTCGGCTGATAGTTTCGAGTTGGGTAGACTCAGCGCATTCACGACGTCCAGGACGAGTCCGCTATTGCTCCGATGCCAACGAATCGCTGCCATTGCGGCAGTGGGCTGGTGAATAGCGCGCGAGCGTTGGACGATGATGCAATCTGATTGATCGAAGCGACGCCGATAGGTCTTCGCGGTGTTAAGATTTATCTCATGCTCTGCTTTCACAGACTGCAGGACCGACAGTTCTGACAGTGGATTTTTTGAGATGCGGAGGAACTACGATTGCGAGTATATTTATTGGGGCTGAAGGGGCTTCCAACAAGGGAGTTCTAGAGATGTGTGACTTTAGCCTCCAAAGCGTACGTTCGCGACCTGCGAAAGTCGGCGATAAGCTCGTGACACGAGACTTCGGCACTGGGACACGCGGCTTCGCCGCCGCGGATGATCCCGAACTAGCAGTGTGCGTGATGCCGGGAACGGAACTAGCCTTCGCCAGCGAAGTCGCGTGCCTATCGCTTGGTCTACTCTGGTGGAAGACGAAGATAATTAACCTCCAGACGGCGATCTTTCGACAAATTAACAAGGAGACGGCGGCTACCCATCACGATGCGCTCGAATTTTCGGATGGGCGGACCGTGTTGCTAACGTTCCTGTGCGAGGGTCAGGAAGCAACCGTGCTTCAGCTCCCTGTGCAGCCAGCGACCGCCGCCGAGGCGCATGCCCAAAAGCGCGTCACCTACGTGGGCTGACGGTTGAGGGCAGACCTGCAGTAGGCCGCCTTGGGAAGCGGCCTATTTTTTCACGAAGCCCTACGTGAGCTTGAACTATTTTTTGCCGTGCGCTTCCAAATGGGCTTTCACCGCCTCTTCAGCGTGTCCTCTGCCGTGAATTACGTGGCCCCTTGCGACGTGAGCATGGTGTGCCGCCTTTTCGTGACTTCCGGCCTCGTGATGCTTAGCCGCTTCCCCGTGGTGGTGGGCGGCATGCGTCAGATGTTCTGATGCTTTCTTGTGATGCTCCGAAGCTTTCTTTGACATATGTTTTCTCCCTTGGGGTACTTGTCTAGATAAATGCATGGGTCTTGCTAGGGCTCGGGCCGACGCCTAGTTCCGGACCTTAGCGCAGAAGAATTGGGCTGCCGATTTGGCCCTGTCTGAGCAAAATTGCTCATATCAATTCGTCATACTCACTCACGCGAGGCGAGCTAAAAGCGCTTAAGAGCTTGTCGGCAATCTAACTTTGACCGCGGCACTGGTGAGACATCGCAAGCTTAAAGCGCCAATATCGATCCGATGCAGACATAGACCGATCGTCGTGCGCTGCGAGCCACGAATGACGCACTCAGGACGCTGGACAAGCGCTCCGGGTAGCATCGAATTGTTCGCTCAAACGTGTACTCCCAGGAAGCCTGCAACTAAGATTATTACGACCACGACGCCGATGATGTAAAAAATGTTCATTGGACACTCCGACGGAGGCATGCGCGACTTCAACTTGAAGCACGGCGCCTTTCAAAGGAACGCATTGGTTGAAGATAAGTTCCACATTTTACTCGGCTATTACCATTTGTGTTGGGGGATATCCAGAGTTGACCCACACCGGATCACGAGCGTGCGAAGCTATTCCGGTCCTTCGCTCGCGTCGTGTTTCCTGACCTCAGGCTTGTCGTACAGGACCACATTCAATAGGGAGTTATTGATTTCCAGTTTTCCGTTGTATTTGATGTAGCCCAGTTTGCGAAATTTATTCATGAAAAAGCTCACGCGCGATCGGGTCGTGCCAATCATCTCCGCGAGAGTTTCCTGACTAAAATTCCCGATGATCGGCTCTGCCGTCGCTTCTTTGCCGAAATTCGCCAGAAGCAGAAGGACCCGTGCCAACCGTTTCTCGCTTGAATTGAATAATTGATCGATTAGGTCCTCTTCGATTCGACTGTTCCGACTCAACAAATCCGCCATGAATAATTCGGAGAACTCCGGCTCATCATGCAAAGTAGCAATCATCGCCGCCTTGGTGATGCGCGTAATCAGGGATTGATCGATCGCAGTAGCCGTTGTGACCCGCAGCGGATGGCCATTGAGACATCCTTCCCCAAAAAAGTGATCGGGCGCGAGTATGCCGACGACTGCTTCCTTGCCCCGCTCAGAAACGACGGTGAGCTTGATCTTGCCCTTCTGGATGTAAAAAACCGCGTCGGCCTCCTTGCCCTGTGAAAATACAATCTGATCCTTCTGATATTTCGATATCGTTTTTCCATCGCCCACTTTGGCGAGAAATATTTTGGGATCGAACGGAAGCTTTGCTTTGCGGTTCATTGCCGGGCGCTCCTTCTGATGACGAGGCTCATCCTCGACAGCAGGAACACGATCCTGCTGGAGGGACCGCCTCCGCCGCCCGTCCTGCGAGCCGTAATTCTAAGTCAGTTTATGTGATGGGGTCGGTAATGTACATTACCGTAGAGACGTAGATTTTGTCACTCGTATGTTTTGGGAAGATGAAAAGCCAGGCGCGCCCGAACCAACTGATAGCATTCGCAAGATGCCTTGGTGAGGCCCTGCCGATCAAGTATCGTGACTTGCCGTCGGCCACGTTCGATCAAACCGGCGCGTTCCAGCTCCTGGGCAGCATTGCTGATGCTTGGCCTTTGCACACTCAGCATGTCGGCGAGCAGGTCCTGAGTGATGGGGAGCGTGTCACTGTCACTGCGGTCACGCATCATCAGCAGCCAACGCGCCAGCCGCTGTTTGAGGCTGTGCGCACCGTTGCACGCTACTGACACCATGACTTGCTCGAGAAAGGCTTGGACGTAAGCGTCCATGACACTTCGGAAGGCGGGTATTGACTGCATGCCCCGGTTAAACGCCGCGCGCGACATCTTTGCCGCGCTCCCCGGAATTTGGACGAGAAGCTGCACCGAGGAGCGCTTGGCACCCAAGATGGCTTGAACGCCGCTGCAGCCCTCCCTTCCGATCGTTGCCATCTCGATGATGCTGCCGTCCGCATAAACCGCCACCACCGAGACGACGCCGCTATCGGGGAAGAATACATGGTCGAGCGCGCTATCGGCGTCCATCAGGACCTGAGCGCGTTGGCAGTGAATCTGTTCAAGCTCCGGCATAAGCCGCTTGAGATTGCGGGAGGGCAGCGCGAGCAGAAGCCGATTGCCGGGCCAATTTGATGAAGTGTTCACACTTTGCAACTGCGCTCGGCTCGCGTTAGTTCCAAGCGAAAGCCATTTCGTCTGGCTATACGAACGCCTCCGCCGCCTAACTAGAGAGGAGACGGATGCGCTCAGTTAATTCAGCCGGGCTGTTGCGATCGACTAAATGATTTTCGCTGTTGTAGCGCCGCTTGCGTCCAGGTCCGCGCAAGATCAAGCAGATCCTGCTTGTCCTCGTCGGTTTTGGCGTAGCAGGCCGAAAGCAGCGCTTCTTTGGCGTATTGCCAGAACTGATCCGTTTCGGGCATGGGCATCCTCCGGTGTCCCGGCATCCCAATACTGGAATGCGCTCCTTGGGCGTTGCTGGCTGTTCAAAATTGCTCACCTAGATCGCTCGGCTCAAATCTCTCCACAGCAAAATAGGCTGAGAAATTCAAAAGGGACCACTGGGGGTCAAAAGAAGCCGGCACCCCTAAGTATCAGACAGCGCCTTAGTTTGAAATTTTAGTGTGTGGAGTGGTCAATTTTATACTGCCCCGCCTTCATGACCGACACACCATGCAGTCCAGTCAGTATTAATGTACGGAGGCTCCTATGTCGCTTCAGGGTGAACGTCAAAAAACGCATGACTTTCCCATGTCCGTGATCTGCTGGCGCTGTGGCGCGCCGATGAAGATCAAAACGATTGCGCCGGCATTGCTGTCCCCGTCGCTTGACGAGATTGTTTATCGTTGTCCCGCCTGCCATATCGAACGCAAGCAAACCCTTATGAGGGCCGACTAGGGTACATCCGCGCCCTGGCTAAATGGGCGGAAACTTGTCGCCGGCACGCGCCAGCGCCTCGCGCGCGATGCGGCTGTCATCCTGCATCTGCGCAATCAGCGCGCCAGCCGAATCGAACATCCGCTCCTCGCGAATCCAGTCGATGAAGGCGACGTCGATGTTTTGGCCGTAGAGATCGCCGGCAAAATCGAACAAAAAGACTTCGAGCAAGACGGCGCCGGTGTCGAACATCGGCCGCCGGCCGAAACTCGCCACCCCGTCGTAGCGCCGCCCGCCGGCGCCGACGCGCACCGCATAGATGCCGTGGCGCAGCCCGCAGGCCGCGTCGAGCACGAGGTTGGCGGTGGGAAAGCCGAGCTCGCGGCCGCGCTTGTCGCCGTGGATCACCGGGCCGGACACGAACCACGGATAGCCGAGAAACTCGGCTGCCTGGTCGAGCCGGCCGGCGGCGAGCGCGTCGCGGATCGGGCCGGACGACACCGGGCGCCCCTGGTCCTCGAAGCGCGGCACCACGTCGACGGCGAAGCCATATTTCTCGCCCTGGGCTTTCAAAAAATCCGGCGAGCCGGCGCGGTTCGTGCCGAAATGGAAGTTGAAGCCGATCACGGCGCCACTCACGGCAAAGCGCTCGACCAGGATGCGCTCGACAAAACTTTCCGCCGAAAGGCCGGCCAGCGCCGCGTCGAAGGTGAGCACGATCGCGCCGTCGAGCCCGGTCGAGGCCAAAAGTCGCAATTTGGCGGCCTCATCGGTCAGCCGGAACAACGGCTCGCCGGGATTGAAGAAGGCGCGCGGATGCGGCTCGAAGGTCAGCACCGCCGCCGGCCGCCCCAACCGCCGGGCCAAATCCTGCGCCACGCCGATCACGGCGCGGTGGCCGCGATGCACGCCGTCGAAATTGCCGATGGCGACAACGGCGCCACGCAGGGCGTCAGCGGGCGCGCTATCGCGCACGACGAGGAAATTTTTCGCCGGCATCGGGCTTCAATGGTTAAGAAAGTCTCTCCCGACCTAGGTGCCGCGCCGGCCATGCCCGAGTCAAGCCGCGCGGCCGGCGGCCTTAGGGGACCCTTTTCCCCGTAAATCGATGGCGATTAACCCGATATTCAAACACGATAGGTAGTTTTGCCCGCAATCTGGCAGGGGACGCTTCTTGGGCTGTTCTTGGGGGACTGCCCTGCCTTGATGTGACGTGCCGACCCCGGTCGGGTCCCGCGCTTCCGCGCCAGGAGCAGAGCGATGGCTCTCGATCCGTCAATGCCGGTGCTGGTGGTCGACGACTACAGCACCATGGTTCGCATCATCCGTAATCTGCTCGGCCAGCTCGGCTTCGCCGATGTCGACGATGCCCGCGACGGCCAGAGCGCGCTCGCCAAGATGCATTCGCGGCGTTACGGCCTAGTGATTTCCGATTGGAACATGGAGCCGATGACCGGCTACGACCTGCTGCGCCAGGTGCGCGCCGATCCGGGCCTGGGCGAAATCCCGTTCATCATGGTGACGGCGGAATCCAAAACCGAGAACGTCATCGCGGCCAAGAAAGCCGGCGTGAACAATTACATCGTCAAGCCGTTCAACGCCCAGACGCTCAAGGCCAAGATCGAAGCGGTGTTCGCCGAGAAGGTCGAGCACACCTCGTCCAATACTTAAGCCGGCGCGGACTTCCGTCACCACTTCAGCCCGCGCGTCACTGCGATCGGTTTAACGCCGCCGGCAGCAAAAATGCCGTCGAGCGCCTCGATCTCCGGCGTGTGGCGGCCGCCATATTCCTCGGCGTGAATCCCCGACGTGACGAACAGGCTGTCGATCCCGAGCACGGCTGCGCCCTTCAGATCCGTGCGCACCGAATCGCCGATCGCCAGCACGCGCTCGAGCGGTACCGCGGCGCCACCGCGCGCCGCCGCCGCTGCGGAAAGCGCGGTCTCGTAGATCGGCGGGTACGGCTTGCCGCAATAAAGCACTTCGCCGCCGAGCGACGCATAGGCGTCGGCGAGCGCGCCGGCGCAATAGACCAGCGTGTCGCCGCGCTCGACCATGATGTCGGGATTGGCGCAGACCATGAACAGCGACCGTGCCCGCATCGCGGCGAGCATGTCGCGGTAGGTCTCCGGCGTCTCGACGGTGTCGTCGAACAGCCCCGAGCACACCACATAATCGGCGGCGTCGAGCGGCGTGAATGCGACATCGAGGCCGGCGAAGATCGGCACATCGCGCTGCGGGCCAAGATGAAACACGCGCTGGCCGCGGCGGCTTGCGACGATGCCGCGGGTGGTGTCGCCGGAGCTCGTGATCGCGTCATAGGCCTGCCGCGGCACGGCGAGCCGGTCGAGAATGCGCGCCACCGCTTCA
>Ga0210394_10005261_pt1 | contig 14581 bp, 14 predicted proteins | sample IncBWC12MmetaG_FD_160121 | JGI IMG/M metagenome (GOLD analysis project Ga0210394, IMG submission 160121) | Forest soil microbial communities from Barre Woods Harvard Forest LTER site, Petersham, Massachusetts, United States - Inc-BW-C-12-M | ecosystem: Environmental > Terrestrial > Soil >... | reverse complement strand
TTCATCGATGCCGAACATGCGCTCGATCCGATCTATGCGCGAAAACTCGGCGTCCAGGTCGACGACCTTCTGATCTCGCAGCCCGACGCCGGCGAGCAGGCGCTCGAAATCGCCGACACTTTGGTGCGCTCCGGCGCGGTCGACGTGCTGGTCATCGATTCGGTCGCAGCCTTGGTGCCGCGCGCCGAGCTCGAAGGCGAGATGGGCGATAGCCAGCCCGGCTTGCAGGCCCGCTTGATGAGCCAGGCGCTGCGCAAACTCACCGCCTCGATCAACCGCTCCAACACCATGGTGATCTTCATCAACCAGATCCGCATGAAGATCGGCGTCATGTACGGCTCGCCGGAAACCACCACCGGGGGGCACGCGCTCAAATTCTATGCTTCCGTCCGCCTCGACATCCGCCGCATCGGCGCCATCAAGGAGCGCGACGAGGTGGTCGGCAATCAAACGCGCGTAAAGGTGGTCAAGAACAAGCTGGCGCCGCCGTTCAAGCAGGTCGAGTTCGACATCATGTATGGCGAAGGCGTCTCCAAGAACGGCGAATTGGTCGATCTCGGCGTCAAGGCCGGCGTCGTGGAAAAATCCGGCTCCTGGTTCTCCTATGACAGCCAGCGCATCGGCCAGGGCCGCGAGAACGCCAAATCGTTCCTCAAAGCCAATCCCGACATCGCGGCAAAAATCGAAGTGGCGATCCGGCAGAATTCCGGCGTCATCGCTGAAAAGATTCTGGCCGGCGAGCAGGGCGAGGCCGCCGAGGACGACGACGCGGCCGAGGGTTAAGCGCTCACGAGCGCGCTATTCAATCCGCATAGTCCCGCCCCTCCATGTGAGGGCGGGCAGGGACAGGGGTCGCCGAGTATTGCGTAGGCCTTCTTGTAGTGCGTTGAGGCTTTTCGACTCCCGCTCCTAACTTTTTCCCCAGAACTACTTTTCGCTAGAACTCGTTGACTGCGAGTGAAAAAACAAGTCCCGGGCGCGGCCGCGCCCGGGACTTACGTTTTCAGACAGCCGATGGAAGAAAAATCTAGGACGAGCGGCGTTCCGCGCTCCAGGTGCCCGAGCAGTCGCCGCCGCTCCAGGAGCCTTCGCCGAGATTGCCGGAGAGCCGGCCGGTGCCGTTGGCGCTCTTGCCGGCAGCGCTGACCATCACGGTGACGGCGCCGGTCGGCAAGACCTTGCCGGCGATGTTCACGGCGACGTCGCCGGCATTGGCGAGCACGCCGTTGGAAATGCGGATCGGATAGCGATAGCCGCGGTCGCAGGCGCCCTTCTCGGTGACGATCGACACGCTCCACAGGCCATCATAGCCCGGCACGGCGTAGCTCGAGGTGGTGGCAACGGTGGCAGAGGCGGCCACGAGTGCGAAAAGAGCGCCCCGGCCGAAGCTCTTGAAGTTGGTCATAACAGCCATCCCTGTTCTGTCTTTAGCGCGGTAAGCCCGCTTTTACTGGCGATCGTGAAGCGATGAGGTACGCAAAGCCTGGTTCTTACCCCGCATCCTCTTTGTCGCTGCGAAACGCAAAGTCGTTCTAAGGAAAGAAAGTTCCAATCGAGTTGATACGCATCACAAAAATGCTTTAATACCGGCCGCAAACGCGCCGATGCGCCAAAAACTCTATATATTACAAAGTGATACGAAATTCAGTTTGTTTTAAAGCTTAAGCCCAATTTGCGACGATACGGCGCTTTTGCCGCCCAGGATCGGCCGGCCGTAGCCGAGGAATGGGGTGCTTATTGCACGCCGGCCTGGCCCGGCTGGGCGGCGGACGGCTCGTCGGCCGAAACCAGGCGATAGCCGACGCCAAGCTCGGTGAGCAGGATGCTGGGCTGGGTCGGGTCGGCCTCGATCTTGCGCCGCAGCTTGCGCACGAAAATGCGCAGGTAATGGGTGTCGTCGATGTGATCGTTGCCCCACACCTCGCGCAGCAGGAACTGGTGGGTGACCACGTTGCCGGAGTGCTGGGCCAGGATCTGCAACAGCCGGTATTCCTTAGGCGTCAGCGTGACGCGCCGGTCGTTGATGAACACGGCGCGGGCGGCGAAATCGATCGACAGGGGCCCGAATTTCATCACCGGCTCGCCGCGCGAGGCGCGCAGCTGGCGCCGCATCGCCGAATGCGCCCGCGCCAACAGCTCCGCCATGCCGAACGGCTTGACCACATAGTCGTCGGCGCCGGCCTCCAAGAGCCGCACCTTCTCGTTTTCGCTGCCGCGCACCGACAGCACGATCAGCGGTACGCTCGACCACGACCGCAGCCGCTCCAGCACGTCGGCGCCGTCCATGTCGGGCAGGCCGAGATCGAGGATCACCAGATCGGACGGCTGCAGCGTCGCCGCGCGCAGCGCTTCGGCGCCGGTTTCGGCTTCATGCACCATGAAGCCGTCGAGCTCAAAACCGGTGCGCAAGAAGCGCCGGATCTGGATCTCGTCGTCGACGACGAGGACGGAGGCGGGCGTTTCACTCATCGACAGTGGTCTCCAATGGTTCGGCCTCGGGCGACATCGGCAAATGGATGGTGACCGTGGTGCCGCGATCGGCGCCGTCGCTTTCCACCTCGACTTTGCCGCCGTTGGCGGTGACGAAGGCATTGGCGATCCACAATCCGAGGCCGGAGCCGGACGTGGTCACCTTATGGCGCGGCCCGCGGAAGAAGCGGCCGCCGACCTGGCGCTTTTCCTCGGCCGTCAGCCCCGAGCCGCAATCGTTCACCGAGAGCATCACGGTCTGGCCGTTGGGATGGGCCGCGACGCGGATTGGCGAGCCGGCCGGCGAATATTTCGCGGCATTGTCGATGATCTGCACCAGCGCCTGCTCGACCTGGCCCGGATCGACATGGACGATGGGCAGATTGGAATTGAGATCGAATGTCACTGGATAGCCGCTCAAGCGCCGGCGGCGGTGCTCGAAGGCGGCATTGACGATGTCGACCGGCTCGACCCATTGCAATTTCGGCCGCACCTGCTGGCGGCTGATGGTGGTGGCGTCGAGCAGGTTCTGGATGTCGATATTGAGGCGCTCGGCTTCGTCGCGCACCACGCTGGTCAAGGCCAACAGCCGCGGATCCTCGGCCAGCGCCGGCGCGTTGTGCAGGATGGTGGCGGCGCCGAGGATCGAGGCCAGCGGCGTGCGCAATTCGTGCGACACCGAGCCGATCAGCGCTTCGCGCAACAGCTCGGTCTCCGAGCGCATCTTGGCCTCGTTGAGCGCGCGCGCGACGTCGAGCCGCTCCAGCGTGGCGGCGGCGTCGGCCAGCGCGTCGTCGATGCGCTGGCGCATGTCGGACAGCGGCTGGCCCAAAACGTTGCCGAGATCGACGGCGACCAGGCCGAAATCGGTCGTCTTCGGCGAGACCCGGCGGATGAGCCAGATATTGCCCTTGCCGTCGTCGACGGTGCGCTCGAGCCCTTCATCGTGCTCGACCCGCGTCACCGCGGCGCGCACCGTCTCCGGCACGTCGCCGGCGGTACCGGCGTCGGCGGCGCCAAGCAGCACCACCTTGCGCTGCACCAGATTGGCGAGATGCTCCTGGATGGCGACGAAAATCTCCGCCGCGCTCGGCGCCATGGCAAGCCGGCGCGAGAACGCGTAGAGATCGCTCATCTCGCGTTCGCGCTTCCTGGCAATGATGATGCTTCGCTTGGCCTGGCTGGACAGTTGCGAGACCACCACGGCGACGACCATGAACAGCAAAAGATTGAGCGCTTCCTGCGGCGAGGCGACTTGGAAACTGTAGAGCTGCGCGAAATAGACATAGCCCGAGAGCAACACGCCGGCGATTGCCGCCACCAGCGCCGGAATGACGCCGAACTGATAGCCGGCCAGCATCACCGGCACGAGATAGAGCACGGCGCCGCGCAGAATGCCGACATAGTGGCGTAAAAACAGCGCCACCGCGGTCGTCATCGCGACGAACAACAGCGCAATGACGATGCCGCGCATTTCGCGCCGCAGCGCCGCGAGCATGAGATTTATGCGCACCCTTGAGCGTCGTCCAAAAGCATCGAGTCTGCCCTTGGCCGGACAATAGGCCGCTGCCGCCTTGGCGGCCATCGTTTTCCGGCATCCGCGGCCTGCGCAGCGGGCAAAGGCGTACAAATTTTCGTAATCGCAGGGCCCGCAACCGTTAATGCAGGACCCTATCGCGCCGGAAATTTACAGGGAATTTATGATCGGGTTCTCGGCGCCAGGCGGAGAACGGCGCTATTTGCTGCGCACCACCTCGGCATAGTCGGGCGCGTCCTTGAGGAAGCCGCGGTCGAGCATCCAGTCGACTTTTTCCTTGAACTCCTCGGCGCGGTAGTTCTTGACGCCGACCAGATCCGGCATCAGGCCCTGTGCGCGCTGCTCGGGCGTCAAATCGCGTAAGACCTCTTGGCGCGAGCGGTCTTCGTTTTCGCGCAGCCAGGCGATGGCGCGGTTGAGCGCGCGGCGCAGTTTTGCCGCGGTGTCCTCGTCGACGTCGTTGCCGGCGACGATGCCGCCGCGCCAGCGCAGGTCGGCGATCTTGCGGGCGCCGGCGGCGAGCGCGCGGCTTACCAGCGGCTCCATCAGAGCGGCGGCCTGGGTGGTGCCGCCGAGCAGCGCTTCGAGCCGGTCGTTGGCGTGCACCAGCGTGATCTCTTCGAACGGCACGCCGGCCGCTTCCAGCACCTCGATCGCGGCATAGAATGTGCCGGCATGCCAGGTCACCGCGATCGGCACATTGCGCAATTCGGCGGGCGACTGAATTTTCGAATCCTTTGCCACCATCAGCGCGCCGGTGCGCACCGTGGTGTCGAGCCCGATGATCTTGCCGCCGCCGAGCGCCTGCACCCGCTCGATAGCGCCCCATTCGCACACCGGGTAGACTTCCAGCGCGCCCTTCTGCAGTTGCGATTCCTTCCAGCGCTTCGAGAAATCCTCGACCCGGCCCGCGGCGCCCTTGGGATTGTCCTCGTGATATTCGACGTTCAAACCCTCGGCGGCAAAAAAGCCCTGCTCGACGGCGACCCGCCAGGGCCGGTCGTGAGCGTTGCTGTCGCTTTGCAGGCGAATGGTCTTGGTCATCGCGTCCTAGTCCTCTTTGATATCAATGCCCGCTCATTCGCGGTCGGTTTGGGGCGGCTCGTCGTAGCCGTGGCGGCTCGAATAGAACACCAGCGCCATCAGCCCGCATCCGATCACCACCGAAAACACGATGCCGAGCGTCATGGCGATATAGCCGGCCGGCGGCATCGGCGGCCCGCTGAGCGAAATCCAGGTGCGCGCCGCGAACCACATCGCCGCGCCCAGTATGGCAAACAGCGGCGCGGCGATCGCGACGACACCCAATATGCTCAGCTTGGAGTCCGGCGTTGCCATGTTCAACCTAACTATGGCCGCAACATATGCCTTGGCACGCCGATCGCCAATCGGGGCAACACAGGTTTTGTTTCCCGGATGCGGCGCAGCGCGAAGCGGTGCACCGCTGATCCGGGATCGTCGCGCACTCGGAGTGTGTAACGATCCCGGGTCTGCAGCGCACCACTTCGTGCCGCGCTGCGCCCGGGAAACGGCATCTGGCTATGCCATCGCGGTTTTGAGGTTGGCGTCGACCTTGTCGAGGAAGCCGCCGGTCGAGAGCCAATTCTGATCGGGACCGACGAGGAGCGCGAGGTCCTTGGTCATGAAGCCGGATTCGACCGTGCCGACGGTGACCTTTTCCAGGGTGGCAGCGAATTTCGCCAGTTCGGCATTGTTGTCGAGCTTGGCGCGGTGGGCGAGCCCGCGGGTCCAGGCGAAGATCGAGGCGATGGAATTGGTCGAGGTCTCGCGGCCCTTCTGGTACTCGCGGTAGTGCCGCGTCACCGTGCCATGGGCGGCCTCGGCCTCGACCACTTTTCCATCGGGAGTCGTCAGCACCGATGTCATCAGGCCGAGCGAGCCGTAGCCCTGCGCCACGGTGTCGGACTGCACGTCGCCGTCGTAGTTCTTGCACGCCCAGACATAGCCGCCCGACCATTTCAGCGCCGCCGCCACCATGTCGTCGATCAGGCGGTGCTCGTAGGTGATCTTTTTCTCGGCGAACTTGTCCTTGAATTCCTTGTCGAAGATGTCCTGGAAAATGTCCTTGAAGCGCCCGTCATAGACTTTGACGATGGTGTTCTTGGTGGACAGATAAAGCGGATAGCCGCGGTTATAGGCATAGTTCATCGAGGCGCGGGCGAAATCGGCGATCGAGTTGTCGAGATTGTACATCGCCATGGCGACGCCCGAGCCCGGGAACTGGAACACCTCGCGCTTGATCTCCGCCCCATCGTCGCCGACGAAGGTGAGATAAAGCTTGCCCTTGCCCGGCACCTGGAAGTCGGTGGCGCGGTATTGGTCGCCGTAGGCGTGGCGGCCGATGATAATCGGCTTGGTCCAGCCCGGCACCAGCCGCGGCACGTTCTTGCAGAGGATCGGCTCGCGGAAGATGACGCCGCCGAGGATGTTGCGGATGGTGCCGTTCGGCGAGCGGTACATCTCGTGCAGATTGAATTCCTTCACCCGCGCCTCGTCCGGCGTGATGGTGGCGCATTTCACCGCGACGCCGACCTTCTTGGTCGCTTCCGCCGCATCGATGGTGATCTGATCGCGGGTCTCGTCGCGCTTTTGGATGCTGAGATCGAAATACATCAGGTTGATGTCGAGATAGGGATGAATGAGCTTGTCCTTGATCTCCTTCCAGATGATCCGGGTCATCTCGTCGCCGTCCATCTCGACGACGGGATTGGTGACCTTGATTTTCGCCATAGAGATTTGATTCCGTTGGAGCGCGGTCGGTTGCGGGTTCGGCGTCAGAGCGCGGCGAGCGCGGCGTTCAGCGTGGCGCTCGGCCGCATCGCGGCCGATGCCTTGGCGGAATCGGGCAGGTAGTAACCGCCGATGTCGACCGGTTTGCCTTGCACGCCGATCAGTTCGCCATTGATCTTGGCCTCGTTCTTGGCGAGCGTCTCGGCCAGCGGTTTGAAGCGGGCTTGCAGTTGCGCGTCCTTGGTCTGCGCGGCCAGCGCCTGAGCCCAGTACAAAGCGAGGTAGAAATGGCTGCCGCGATTGTCGAGTTCGCCGACCTTGCGGGCAGGGGATCGGTTGAACTCGAGGATCTTGCCGATGGCCGTGTCGAGCGTCTCGGCGAGAACCTGCGCCTTGGCGTTCTTGTAGGTCTGCGCCAGATGTTCGAGCGACGCGCCGAGCGCGAGGAACTCGCCGAGCGAATCCCAGCGGAGATAGTCTTCCTCTTGGAACTGCTGCACGTGCTTGGGCGCCGAGCCGCCGGCACCGGTCTCGAAAAGACCGCCGCCCGCCAACAGCGGAACAATCGACAGCATCTTGGCCGAGGTGCCGAGCTCCATGATCGGAAACAGGTCGGTCAGGTAATCACGCAGCACGTTGCCGGTGACCGAGATCGTGTCCTGCCCCTTGCGAATGCGCTCGAGCGAGAACTTGATCGCTTCGACCGGCGCCAGAATGCGGATGTCGAGCCCCGCGGTGTCTTGATCCTTCAGGTACTTCTCGACTTTGGCGATCACCTGGGCGTCGTGCGCGCGCTTGGCGTCGAGCCAGAACACCGCCGGAGCGCCGGTGAGGCGCGCGCGGCGCACGCCGAGCTTGACCCAGTCCTGGATCGGCGCGTCCTTGACCTCGCACATGCGGAAGATGTCGCCGGTCTCGACCGGACGCTCCAGCAGCACCTTGCCGTCATCGGCGACGACGCGGACCGTTCCGCCTGCGGGAACTTCGAACGTCTTGTCGTGCGAGCCGTATTCCTCGGCCTGCTGCGCCATCAACCCCACGTTCGGAACCGAGCCCATGGTCTTGGGATCGAACGCGCCGTGGGCCTTACAGTCCTCGATGACCGCCTGATACATCGTCGCGTAGCTGCGGTCCGGGATCGCGGCGATGGCGTCGTGCGGCTTGCCGTCGGCGCCCCACATGCGGCCGGATTCGCGGATCATCGCCGGCATCGAAGCGTCGATGATCACGTCGCTGGGTACGTCCAGGCCTGTGATCCCCTTGTCGGAATTGACCATAGCGAGGCCCGGTCGTTTCGCGTATTCGGCAGCGATGTCGGCCTTGATCGCCGCTTTTTCGGCTTCCGGCAGCGTTTCGATCTTCGTCAAGAGATCGCCGAAGCCGTTGTTGAGATTGACGCCAAGGCGCTTGAGCGTGGCGGCGTGCTTCTCGATCACATCGGCGAAGAAGACGGAAACGGCATGGCCGAACACGATTGGGTCGGCGATCTTCATCATGGTCGCCTTGACCTGCAGTGAGAACAGCGCGCCTTCCTTCTTTGCGGCTTCGATCTCTTCGGCAAAGAAAGCGCGCAGCGCCTTGCGGCTCATCACCGCGGCGTCAATGATCTCGCCGGCTGCAAGCGGCGTCTTTGCCTTCAGCACCGTGACGGCGCCGTCAGCGCCGACCAGCTCGATGCGGGCGTTGGTCGCCGCCGCGACGGTGGTCGCGATTTCCGAGCCGTAGTAATCGCCGCTCGACATGTACGCTACATGCGATTTGGAGTTGGGACTCCAGGCGCCCATCTTGTGCGGATTGTTGCGGGCGTATTGCTTGACCGCGCCGGCCGCGCGGCGGTCGGAATTGCCCTCGCGCAACACCGGGTTGACGACGCTGCCGAACACCTTGGCGTAGCGGGATTTGATGTCCTTTTCGGCTTCCGTCGTAGGATTGTCCGGATAGTCCGGAACGTCGTAGCCCTTGCCTTGCAGTTCCTTGATTGCGGCCTTGAGCTGCGGGATCGAGGCGGAGATGTTGGGCAACTTGATGATGTTGGCTTCGGGCCGCAACGTAAGCTCGCCGAGCTCGGTAAGTTCGTCGTTGATGCGTTGCGCAGGCGCGAGCTTGTCAGGGACAGCGGCGAGGATGCGACCGGCCAGCGAGATGTCCTTCAACGTCACGGACACACCCGCCGCGCCCACGAAGGCTTCGACGATCGGCAGTAGCGAATAGGTCGCGAGCGCCGGGGCTTCATCGACCTTTGTCCACATGATTTCGAGATCTGGCATGCTTGCACCTCTGGTCGCCGTGCTTGTTTGGGCCGACCGGAAACTGAACATTGGCGGGCGCGTGGTTTCTTCCGGGCCCTCAAATGAATTGTTCTCGGCGCGGACATCGCCAACCGGGAATTCGACTGACGGGAGTTCGACGCGCGCCCTATAGCATCCGAGGGGCGGCGGAGAAAGCCGACATTGGGCGCAATGCGCTGCCTTTTTTCAGGGCTATTGGCTATACCGCTCGCGGAGGAGCGATGCCCGGGGCAGGAACCGACAAGACCAAGCGTTGGCGCGAAGGACCCGGCCCGGTGGTGATCCTGGTCGAGCCGCAGCTTGGCGAGAATATCGGGGCGGTGGCCCGCGCCATGGCGAATTTCGGCTTATCCCGCTTACGCCTGGTGCGGCCGCGGCAGGCTTGGCCGAACGACAAGGCGCGCATGATGGCGGCTGGCGCCGACCGCATCCTCGACAGCGCGCAGCTTTACGACACGCTTGAGGGTGCCATTGCCGACTGCACGTTCGTGCTGGCCACCACCGCGCGCGCCCATGACCAGGCCAAGCCGGTCGTCGGACCGGCGGAGGCGGCGGCGCTGATGGCGCCGCGTGTTGCGGCGGGCGAAAACGTCGCGATCCTGTTCGGCCGCGAGCGCAATGGGCTCGAGAACGACGAGGTGGCGCTGGCCGACCGCATCGTCACCTTGCCGGTCAATCCGGCCTTCGCTTCGCTCAACCTGGCGCAGGCCGTGGTGATCGTGGCCTACGAATGGTTCAAGCTCGCAAATGGCGAGACGCTGCCGTTCGCCATGCCGCAAAAGTCGCCGACCGCGCCGAAGGAGCAATTGCTCGCGTTCTTTGCTGCGCTCGAGCGTGAACTTGAGAAGGTCGAATTCTTTCGGCCGCCCGACAAGCGCGAGACCATGCAGATCAATCTGCTCAACATTTTCACCCGCATGCAGCCGACGCAGCAGGACATCCAGACCTTGCACGGCGTCATCATGTCGATCGCCGAAGGCCGCAAAGGCCCGGCGCGCGGCGGCGTGCTCGACGGCGAAGAGGCCGAAATGCTGCGCGCGCTGCTCGCCGAGCACGGTTCCGGCCGCGTACCGAAAGAGCGCGGCCCGGTGCGCGGACTGGCGCGGCTCTTGCGCCGCAATCCGACCGAAGCCGAGCGCGCGTTATGGCAGGCACTGGTCAACGACCGCCGCTTCGCCGGCCGCGGCTTTAAGCGCCAGACGCCAGTCGGCCAGCACATCTGCGACTTCGTGTCGTTCCCGCTGCGGCTGGTGATCGATCTGGTGCCGGCCGACGAAAGCGCGGCCGCCGCAAAATCCCGAGCCGCCAAGCGCGATTGGCTGAAAGCGCATGACTACACAGTGCTGGGAATATTTGACCGCGATGTGGAGTCTGCTATGGCTGCCGTCCTCGAACAGATCGACAAAGCGATGGGCTGAAGTCGAATAAGTACAATTCCAAAAAGCGTGCGGCCGGTGACCGCAAGCGGCAAGGACTTTGACGAATGCAGTTGGCGAACACGACGACTCGTTACGGCGCGGTTCCGCAAATCCTGCACTGGCTCACCGCCATTTTCGTGATTTGCGGTTTTATGCTCGGCCAGTTCGGTGACGATCTGCCGAAAGGCAATGCGCAAGCTATCGGTCTCTTCATTCACATGACTTTAGGCCAAGGCGTTGTTGTCTTGCTCATCGCGCGACTTACCTGGCGCGTCGCCAATCCGCCGCCGCCGCAACCGACGCCGCTCGGCCGGCTTCTGGTCTGGACGGCGAAGCTCAGCCACTTTGCACTCTATGCGCTGTTGCTGGTGGTGCCGTTTCTCGGCATCATCGTCCAGCTCAAGCGCGGTCACGCTTTGCCCGTTCTCGGTTTTTGGCAATTCCAATCGCCTTGGCCGGCCGATCGCAACGTCGCCAAAACTATCCTCGGATTTCACGGCTGGCTTGCCGATGCGCTGTTGATTCTAGCCTGCGTGCACGCCGTCGCGGCGCTGGTGCACCACTACGTGTGGCGTGACTTGACGCTGCGGCGAATGCTGCCCGGTGCCGCGATCTAGCCCTTGAGCACTTTCAGCGCCGCCGCCGCGCCGGCGCGCAGCATCGACAGGTCGCTCGACACCGCGAGGAATCTGACGCCGCGCTTGGCCAGCGCCGCGGCGCGCTCGGCGGAGTGGCAGTAGGCGCCGGGAATCTTTTTCGCCTTCTGCGCGCCGGCGATCAAAGCGTCGAGGTGGCCTTCGACCTCCTTCGACAGCGGATCGACGGTCTTGCCGTCCGACAGCGCGATCGACAGATCCGACGGGCCGAGGAAGAAGCCGTCGATGCCCGGCGTAGCGATGATCGCTTCGAAATTCTGCAGCGACGTGCGGGTCTCGATCATGGCAAGCGTGATGATGTTGTCGTTGGCCTCGCGCAGATAAGTTCCCATGTCGGACACGCCGCCGAGCGTCATGGCGCGGTGCGGGCCCCAGCTGCGCTCGCCGATCGGTGGAAATTTTGCCGCAGCCGCAAAGGCCCGCGCATCGGCCGCGGTATTGATCATCGGCGCGATGATGCCTTCGGCGCCGAAATCGAGCGCGCGGCTCACCAGCGCGAAATCGTTGAGCGGCACGCGCACGATCGGCGCGCCGCCGCCCTGGCGGACCGCGGCGATGCCATTGAGGATGCCGCCGACGTCCCACAGGCCGTGCTGGCTTTCGATCGCCACCGCGGCAAAACCGTCGCGCGCCAGCGTCTCGGCCACGAGCGGATAGGGCAGGCCGCACCAGCCGGAATAGACGGTTTCGCCGGCATGGAGTTTTTTTGCGAGACTAAATGCGGGGATAGCCATGATGTGCGCTACTTTCCTGCTTTGATGTCGGCGATCGCCTTGGCCATCAGGTCGGTCATGGTGCGCGCGATCTGATGATCGGACTGACTGACGCCTTTGGCATCGAAATCCTTGCGGATCTTACCCGCCACGTCGTGTTCGCTGGCTTCGAGATCGGCCATGACGACCGAGAGCGCGTAGCTGTCGGCTTCGGCGCCGGAAAGCCCGAGCTTTTCCGCCGCCCACAGCCCCAACAGCTTGTTGCGCCGCGCGGTGGCTTTGAATTTGAGCTCTTCGTCGTGCGCGAATTGCTGCTCGAAGGCCTCTTCGCGCTTGTCGAAAGTGGTCATGGCCTTGGCCTCGATGTTGATGGAACACCGCAAATCACGTGCCGCCTTGCATATCGGGGGTGCCCCGTCAAGGCAACCGTGTTGAGGCGCAAACATGGTCGTTGCGGCGCGGGCCGTGCGGGTCTATGCCGATTGTACTCCGCGGCACCTTCGGCTAGCTTTTGTGTCGCGGACGGGCCGCAGCGTTGAGTCGTGCCGCCCACTTCCGCCGCCGCGGACTACCCACTGTAATTGGAGCCACGGCATCCATGGATTTTACAAAGCCACGGTACACTCCCATGAGCCGCCGTCGCCGCATCTACGAAGGCAAGGCGAAAATCCTCTATGAGGGTCCGGAGCCCGGAACTCTGATCCAGCACTTCAAGGACGATGCGACCGCCTTCAATGCGAAGAAGCACGAGGTGATCGAGGGCAAGGGCGTCCTCAACAACCGCATCTCCGAATACGTCTTCCAGCATCTCAACGACATCGGCGTGCCGACGCATTTCATCCGCCGGCTCAACATGCGCGAGCAGCTGATCCGCGAGGTCGAGATCATTCCGCTGGAAATCTGCGTGCGCAATATCGCCGCTGGCTCCTTGGCGCAGCGGCTCGGTATCGAGGAAGGCACGCAACTGCCGCGCTCGATCATCGAGTTCTATTACAAGAACGATCAGCTCAACGATCCCTTGGTGTCGGAAGAGCACATCACCGCGTTCGGCTGGGCGACGCCGCAGGAGATCGACGACATCATGTCGCTCGCCATCCGCGTCAACGATTTCCTGTCCGGCCTGTTCCTCGGCGTCGGCATCCGTCTGGTCGATTTCAAGATGGAAACCGGCCGGCTGTGGGAGAACGACCTGATGCGCATCGTGGTCGCCGACGAAATCTCCCCGGACTCCTGCCGGCTGTGGGACATCAAGTCGAACGAGAAGCTCGACAAGGACCGCTTCCGCCGCGACCTCGGCGGGCTCCTCGAAGCCTATACGGAAGTCGCCAAGCGGCTGGGCATCATGAGTGAAGGCGAACGGCCGCAAGGCACCGGGCCGGTGCTGGTCAAGGGTTGAAGCTCGGCGCCGCGCGACACGTAACTCGTCATGCGCAAAGACATCACCATCGGCCTCGTCGTTCCGTTCGCCACCGACGAGGTGCCGTTCGAAGGCCCGATCATGTATCCGGGCGTGCGCTTCATTCCGCGTGGCGTCGGCGTGCGCAATCTCACGCCGGAAGGCTACGAGCCGGCCTGGAACGGCATCCTGCCGGCGGCGGAATATTTGGCTGCGCAGAACGTCGACGCCATCATGGTGATCGGCACCTCGCTGACCTTCTACAAGGGGCCGCAAGCTCACGACCGGCTGCTCGAAGAATTGCGCGCGCGCACCGGCCTGCCGGTCAGCACCATGAGCCAGTCCATCATCGACGGCCTGCGCGAGGTCAGCGCCAATCGCGTCGCCGTCGCCACCGCCTACAGCGACGTCGTCAACCGGCGCCTGCAGGAACTGCTCGCGGCGGCCGGCATCGAGACGCTGTCGCTGGAATGTTTCGATCTTCTCGAGTTCGGCGGCCCCAGCAAAAAGAGCGAAGCCGACATTATTGCGCTGAGCGACAGCGCCGTGGCGCACGCCAAGGGCGCCGAAGGCATTTTGATCTCATGCGGCGGCTTGCGCACGCTCGAAGTAGCCAAGCCCCTTGAAGAGCGTCACCAAATACCGGTGGTGTCGTCGGCGACGGCGGCGTTCTGGGCGGCGATGCGGCTCGTGGGCGAAAGCGGCCGGATTCCCGGCTACGGTCGGCTTCTGGAAGAGGCAAAACCGGCGCTGCATTAGGCCCGCCGGACTGGTTGCGGCCACGGCGATTCCTACATATTGAAAGGCCATGAAAGCCCGCGTCACCGTCACCTTGAAGTCGGGAATTCTCGACCCGCAGGGCAAGGCCATCGAAGGCGCCCTGAAATCGCTTGGCGTCGGCGGTGTCGCCAGCGTCCGCCAGGGCAAGGTGTTCGACATCGAAATCGAAAGCGGCGATCGGGCCACGGCCGAGGCGGCGCTGAAGGCCGCCGCCGAAAAGCTCCTCGCCAACACCGTAATCGAGAATTACCGCATCGAGGTGACCGGATGAAATCCGCCGTCATCGTCTTCCCCGGCATCAATCGCGAGCGCGACATGGCCCGCGCGCTCAAGCTGATGTCCGGCCGCGAGCCGGCGATGGTCTGGCATGCCGACCGTGAATTGCCGGCCGGCACCGACCTGGTCGTCATTCCCGGCGGCTTTTCCTATGGCGATTATCTGCGCTGCGGCGCCATCGCGGCGCGGGCGCCGATCATGGACGCGGTGCGCGCGTTTGCGGCGCAAGGCGGCCTCGTGCTCGCGGTATGCAACGGCTTTCAGATCGCCTGCGAGGCGGGGCTGTTGCCGGGCGTG
>Ga0210394_10005260_pt1 | contig 14582 bp, 18 predicted proteins | sample IncBWC12MmetaG_FD_160121 | JGI IMG/M metagenome (GOLD analysis project Ga0210394, IMG submission 160121) | Forest soil microbial communities from Barre Woods Harvard Forest LTER site, Petersham, Massachusetts, United States - Inc-BW-C-12-M | ecosystem: Environmental > Terrestrial > Soil >... | reverse complement strand
CTTTTCCCGCAAAACGATTGCCCCTTGCCGACGAGGTGATCGAATAAAGCATTGTCGTTTGTCTGCTGCTGGGCACAAAACCGACATGCCGTAGTGGTCGCTGCATGTCTGTTGTCGGGGGCAAAGCAGACCTCGCGGTTACGAACGCCGACTTCCGAAATTGACCCGGACGGGGCATTGGGCCTGATCGGTTTCTGAGGCAGGTGCGCTGCGCTATTCTTGCAACACGCCGCCGAAATTCGGTTGAGAGCCCGCAAATGGCTGGCGACGGGAATTTCGCTGATTGGTAGATTTCCGCTCAGTTTTTTCAGACTTCATTTTTGGTTTTTTGGGGCGGCCCGTGAGAATTTTAAAATTGCTCCTTTTCGCGGCAATTGGAATTGCTATTGGCGTTGGCGATGCGTCCGCTGCCGACCTGCCTGTGAAGGCCTACACATCTCCCGTACCGGCCTATAGCTGGACAGGTCTTTATGTTGGTGGCGAAGCTGGACTTCGATCGACAAGCGCGGACCCGTCGGTAAGCAGTGCTACTCTGACGACATTCGGAACCCCTCCCATCAACTTGCTTGTATCGCCGTCGTGCGACAGTCCCGGCTTGTTCGGCGTCAATCCCGGGCCCTGTCCGCCAGCAGGTCCCTCGCTGGATACCGCAGGGTTCAGAGTAGGCCCCTATGTCGGATACAACTGGCAATTTGGCCCTCAATGGGTTGCGGGCGTCGAAGAGGATTGGGCCTGGGCCAACCAAAGCAAGACCGTGAATGGCGCCTTCTACCCGGGCGGGGCGCTCGGCTTCATTCCCGGGACACCCAATGCAAGCTTTTCGATTCAGACGACTTGGGACGCGAGCATTCGTGGACGCGTTGGATACTTGGTTACGCCGGAGATTCTCATCTACTCCACCGGCGGCGCAGCCTGGATGCACGTACAAGCAAGTTCGACCTGTCCAACCGGGGTCGGCCAGGCTTGCAGTCCTGGCGCAGCTGTTCCCGCAGTCATCACCGATTCCACCACGAGACTGGGTTGGACGATTGGTGGCGGCATAGAGGCGCACCTATGGGGCAATTGGTTGGTTCGAGGCGAATACCGGTATACGGATTACGGGACCTGGACGAACAACGATCTGCGGACATTCGAGCTCGCGGCGACGACTCTCGCTGTAGCTGATAGCCTTCGCCTGAAGACCAATACGGTCATGCTCGGCTTGGCTTACCACTTCGGCCGATAGCGCTCCTGTCGTGCGCCGCGACGAAAAGGTTCGAACGGAACCTCAACCTGCCTCTTCGAGCTGTCGGGCGCCCGAATGCCGACGACCATTCCAGCGCTGCCCTTTCGGGTAATGGCCGCGCGCCAGCAATCCGGTTTGCGCTCATAGGTGATTATCGAAAACTCGGAGATATCGGCCATTTGAATCGCCTCGGCAGACAGGCTCACGCCCACTAATCCGCGACGTCAGCGCCTCAAAGAGATTCCATCCCGTGCCGCACCACAACCCATACATTTGATCGGGCGTGGTCCTTGGCGCCAGAAGCTGGCGACTTCCGGCCGTTAAAGACTGGGCAGAGCATGTCCGCTCTGCGTAGGTATTTCAGACATCAACCTGTTCCGCTATTGCCAATGCGTCATCGACCTCGATGCCAGATAGCGGACCGTGCTTTCGATCTTGGTAAAAGCCGCCGGCATTAACCCCGGGGCGTGGACGATTTGGCTTATGGTCCGCATTTTGACGTTCGGAGCCAGACGGGACCATTTGCCCAATCGAGTCGGGCGCGGTCCGCGCTGATGCGGGCGGGAAGACCGTTTTCCCAATCTTTGGCCAGAACCATGTCGCGAACCTCGAAATCGTTGCTCAAGAAGGTGCCTCCGGTGTTGTAGCCGCGGGCCTTGAACCTCAACGCCTCGCCAGATTGCTCGATGGCCGCGGCATCCCGGTTGTTTTCACACCAGGTTCCAGCGAGATCGGGTATCACGGGCGCCGGCCCGGGGTCGAGATCCCGCCCATCATATCGGCACGCGACGCGAACATCCTTGCGATTGGTCCGGTTCCAGCGGCAGTTTTCTTTCGCCAGTTTGAAAGACATGAATTCGGCATTGCCGGTGGAAACTCGACTGCCGTCGTAAAACAGCTCGTAACCCGTTCCTGGCTTCTGTTGCGCCGAGAATGCGCCGGCAAACTAGCCGAGCGGCGTGAGGAAGCAAGACTCGATCCGGTCCAGACTCCTCCCATGCGGATTGTGCTTCGCTTCGATGTAAGTAAAATCCGGAAAAACGCGTTTAGCCTTGCCTAGGACAAAATAGTCCTCCGGATTGAGAATGCCGGGCGAGGGACTCGTTCCCTTGGTCGCATTTCTTGGATTGTATGACATCACACCGTCATTGTTGTGCATGCCGTAGCCGTAGCAATTCGGGTGCGAAGGCCCGAAAGAATGACCCAGTTCGTGTGTCAGTGTGGCCTGAAATGACAGTGGCCTGTCGCTCAGCAGCGACGACAACTCCAAGGCTACAATGCCGCCACCGCTGTTCGGTAATCCGTTGAATGGTTGCGCCGACGCGAAGCCCGGGTTCTCCCCCAGTATGATCGGCGGCCCAGGTCGAGCATAGAGTATCAGGTAGATGTATCTTGAATTGTACCGATTCTCGTGCCTCCACGTGAATACCTCATTCAAGAGCAACAAACTGCCCTCTGCATTCGGCGGATGTGATCTTGCCCACTCCTTTTCGACGTCGGCGTGTGTTGCCGGCCGATAGTAGGAATGTGGATACTTCGAACGATAGATGGCGAGACCGCTGTCGGCGATCGCGAAGGTGCCGGTCTGGAGAAGCCGCCTGTAGGTCTGCTGCACCACCCCCAGATGCTCTTCCACCAGAGTCGCAATTCGCTGCTCCGCCGCCGCAGTGACCTCGGCATTGTCGCTCGGCACGAACAGGATAGGCAGCACTTCGAGCCTCGCTTGTGGGCCGGACAGGGCCCCCTGACTGGGCGCGGTTTGAGCGGACAACGAGATTGCGGTGACAAACAGGCCTGCCAAAACGCAGGAGGCGATTGCGACTTTCAAGTGTTGGTCCATCTGCTCGTTGCCCGGGTCCCGCCATCGCGTCATCGGCACGATGCATGCCCCCGAACAAGGCACTGGGGCAAGCGCAAACGCAGGCACTCGGGCTCAGGTCCACCGTCGTGAGCTTGCGATCGAGGCCCGGTTTTTGCCGAAATCAATGCCGATCGCGGTTCATCGGACATGTCGGTTGAAACGGGCGCACCCCGCACTTGAAGGACATCCGGCGCGTCCGGCTTGGCAGAAGTCACACAGGTATTCCCGACGGTGTCGGAGGCGATCGCGAGAATCCAACTGCCCAAGCCCGTTTAAGCAACTGCTTCGCGAGAGGCAGTTCCTTTCGACGGATCACCGGGTCAAGTCCGTCGATGACGACTGTGGGAAGCCCCGACTTTATACAACGCGACATATCCGGTGATCAGGAAATGCTCAAAAGCGCGGAAAGCCTCGCCGATTCAGAATTTTTTATCAACATTTCAGAACGATTCAGGTGGCGGCGACGAACGTCCGCCGCGACCGTCCGCACAAACCGGTATCGCAACCTCACGGTCGCAGCAACCATTCCGGTCAGCTTGCGTGCAGGTGACGAGCACAGGAGAACACAAATGTTCAACCGGATAAACATGATCGCGATTGCCTTGGCGGGCGCTGTCTCCGCCGCAGCCCTGACTCCCGCTATGGCCTTCACGCCCCCGCACATCACGATCAATGCCGGGCCGCCGGCAAGAGTCCATGTTCCGACCCCAGGCGGTGTGCGCCCGGGCCAACCGGGACCCGACCCGTCCAGCCACTTCGAGACGGGCAGCTGCCAAGGTTGCGGAGTTACTGTCGGCGGTTCTGTCAACGCCGCTAAGACGCCGCCGACGCCGGCTCCCAGCAGTGGCACCGGCTATCAATGAGGCCGCCTACGGCACGTCGGCTCACGTTCAACCGCGGAATCACCCGGGTATCAAAAGACGCCGCCCAACCGGGCGGCGTGTTTGAGCCCCGGACAATGCCGGGGCCTTTGGTTTCCTTGACCAATCTTGGTCGCCCGCAAACTCCTGTTGCCTGTTGCCAGTGGGCGACAGCGTAAGCCCGCCAACTGTACTAAGCTTTTCTCAGGCCGCTGTTGCTTTTGGGTACAGGAGTGCCGCTTGGGTAGACGTGGGATCATAGGTGCCGCGCTTCTCGCCGCTACCGCAGCCAGTGCTGCGAGCGCCGCGGATTTGCCCGTCAAGGCCGCCGCACCTGTGGCAGCGCCCTGGAGCTGGACCGGTTTCTACATCGGCGGAAACTTCGGCGGCGCTCTCGAAAACTCAAAACTCCAGGACCCGTTCGGACCGGTTTCATTCGGCGACGGCGTGACGACCAATGCCCTCATCGCGGGCGGCCAGGTCGGAGGCAATTACCAGATTGGAAATGTCGTGCTCGGTGCTGAAGCCGACGTGGACTGGGCGACCTCCAGAGGCGATGAGACCTGTTTCGGTATCAGCGGCGGCGCATTTTTCGCATCCAATTGCAGCGTTGAACCCTCGCTATTCGGCACCATTGCCGGACGATTGGGTTATGCCTTCGGCCACACGCTCATCTATGCGAAGGGGGGGGCTGCCTGGGAACGCACCAGTGTCGATATGGCCGTCAACAACAATCCGGGGCAACATTTCCTCGCGAGCACCAACAGCTATAGCGAGTGGGGTTGGACGGCCGGCGCCGGCATCGAATATGCCATGACGCCGGCCTGGTCGCTGAAAATCGAATATGATCACCTCGGCTTCGGATCGGCGAACGTTGCAACGCCCTATGTCGCGGGAAATCCATTGCCGGGACATCCCGTCGGGCCAATCGCCGGCCTCTCCAGCAATGTCGAACAGATCAAGCTCGGCATCAACTACAGACTCGGTGCCGATCCGACACTGTGGCCGGTGTCGGTGCCGCCGGTACCGTCGTTCCTGCCCTTGAAGGCGCCAAGGTCTGCGGTGACTGGTTGGGAGTTCGAAGGCGGCTCGCGCTACATGTTCTCTTCGGGCAGAGCGGAATGGGAATTTGCCGGAGCAAGTGCTCCCACATGGTTCAATAGTTCCAAACTAACCTGGAACAACATGCTGACGAACTCGGCCGAACTGTTCGGCCGCATCGATACGCCATGGAACGTTTTCTTCAGCGGCTTTATCGGCACCGGCGCCACCTTCCGCGGCGGCCAGAACGATGAAGACTTCAATGAGCCCGCGCCCTTCAAGGCCTACAACAACACGTTCTCTACCAACAACGGCAACATCAACTATGCCGTCGCCGATGTTGGTTACAACGTATGGCGCAACGCCAATTACAAGGTTGGTCCCTTCGTCGGTTACACCGTCTTTAATCAATACATATTCAAAACAGGCTGTCTGCAGGTCGCAAGCACCACCGGCAATTGTTTTGCCACTCCGCTTCCAAGCTCCCAGCTCATCGGCAGCGAGGACATGACGTGGCAAGCCGTGCGCGTCGGCCTGTCCGGACAAGCCTTCCTCACCGATCGCCTGAGGCTCTCGGCTGAAGCGGCTTATCTGCCCTATGTCACCTACAACTGGCTGGACGACCACCTAGAGCGGGACTTGCAGTGGAGCAACTTTGGCCACGGTATCGGTGTGCAGACCCAGGCGTTGCTGTCCTATGATGTGACGGATCGGCTGAGTGTCGGCGTCGGCGGGCGCTACTGGGCCATGTGGTCGACTTCCGGAGGACGCGTAACCATCCCGGGAGGCCCGACGCCGGATCCGACTCGCAATACCATCGATCTGCTCGGTGTCTTTGTGCAAACCAGCTATCGGTTCTCTCCAAATGGCGCCATTGCTGGCAAATCCAACGATTTTGCATTCGCATCGATCTTCAAGGCGCCTGTCGCTCCGACAACATTTAGCTGGACTGGCTTCTATGGCGGCGTCTCCGGCGGCGGTTTGTTCGGAGAGAGCAAACAGATCGGCCAACTCACTACCGACGGCCGCTTTACTTCCGACTCCACGCCGAAGTTCGGCGTCGACGGCGGTCTTGTCGGCGCGACAGTTGGTTATAACGTCCAGTTCAGCCGGAACATCGTCTACGGCCTGGAAGGCGACATGTCCTGGGTGGACGCCAGCGGAAGCGCCAACCAGATCCCACCCTTCGCCACAAGTCAAACGGCCACAACGTCGGAGCATTGGCTGGCGACCATACGCGCGCGTATCGGCTTCACGCCCGTCGAGCGCTGGCTTGTCTACGCGACAGGCGGCCTGGCGGCAGCCGACGTCGAGGCCAGCATTACCAACGCCGATGGCAGCATCGCATTTCCCGGAGAATCCTATGTCCGCGGCGGCTGGACCGCGGGCGGCGGAGTAGAGGCAGCAATCGTTGGCAATTGGACGGCCAAGCTCGAATATCTCTTTGTCGGATTGGAGGACCACGGCTATTTCGTGCCGACCCCGAACAACTCACACTTCACCAATCGGGCCGGCGGAGTACCGTTGGACAACAACATCGTGCGCGGCGGTATCAATTATAAGATCGGTTGGCCATAGCCTACCCAAAAGCTTTCTGCGCCGAGCAGCGTGCTGTGCCTGACACAAGAAACTTTGTTCCGTTTAGTTTGGTGCTAAGGCACAAAGCCGTGACTGGAGGGCGGACAGAGTCCGGCGGCTCTGCCCGGACAATTCAGACATCAACTTGTTCCGCTATCGCCAGTGCATCGTCGACCTCGATGCCGAGATACCTGACCGTGCTTTCGATCTTGGTATGCCCGAGCAGCAGCTGGATGGCTCTGAGATTTCCTGTCCGCCGATAGATCAGGGTAGCTTTTGTCGCAGCGAATGGGTCACAAAAAGCATCGGGTATCAGGCACCCGGTCGCGACGCCGTAGAGTAATGCTTATCGGAACTAAAGGCCCATTTTAACCCAGACCAAGTTGTGTCCGTCGGCCGCATTCCGGCACGCGAAAATACACAGCCAAGGACAAGGAGCTGCATTGCCGCAAACAGGAGAATATCGTGTAGTGGCGTAGGACTGGCGACGTTCCCAATTAACAGCGCTGTGCTGATAGAATAAACGATGGCTCCGCATCGAAACCAATACTTTTTTTGCGCGTCTTGTTGATGCTGGAGCTGCGAAACCTGCCCGCGTAAATTCTGAATTTCAGCGTCAATTTCTGCCGGCGTCATAACGTTCTCCTTTGCAAAGCGTCATCGAAATGCCGAATGAGCCCGAGAACAAGCCTCCAGCGACCATGGCACATTTACTTATGTCGTCTACTTATGTCGTCACATCCGGCGTCGGAGTTCAGCTGCCATGTCGTCCACGGCCATCAGCAACTCTCGCTGTTCAACGCTCATTATGACGAACGCTGCTTCCCGCCGATCCACGTCTATGACACGGAGAAGATCCGGCCCGTGGCGGTCGTACTGCGGCCCGGTAAGCCGCCGGGCGGCGTCGAGGTGCGTGCCCATCTTCGACGCCTGGGTACGGCACATCCGCACGCGGTGGCACAAGACGCGAATTACGTTCCGTGGCGACGGGCACTATGCGCGGCCGGAGGCGATGACGTGGTGCGAGAACAGCGGCATCGACTACATCTTCGGTCTGTCCGGTACCAAGCCTCTCGCCAGAAAAGTCGACGAGGTCGCCGACGACATCCGCACGCGACGCGCTATCGAGAACCCGGCTGTTCTGCGCGGCTATACCGAGACGCGCCACCAGGCAAAGTCCTGGCATCGCAAACGGCGCACCGCCGCCCGTATTGGGGCGACGATGCTCAGCCTCGACATCCGCTTCGTCGTCACGAGCCTCGATGTCGGCTTGGCCGAGTGGATCTACGAAAGGATGAAGCGCCTACGCGGCTTTAGCGAGGTATCGGCCCCGGGGTCTTTGAACCAGCCCCTAAGTATTCCCTTCGTTCCAATACGCTGGGTCCTGTGGTCGCTCCGACCGGGCCCAAGGTTCGAGCCGCCGGGGCTGAAAAAGCAAAAATAGAAGTCTCCCTGGCCTCGAACCGAAGCGGCGGAGATCGCGTCTATCGGGTACTGACACGGCAAAAGCAGCCAATCCGGTCGGCTTACGTGGATGGAACTCGATAGGAGACGGTCATGAACAAGAACATCATTAAGTTAGTACTCGCGTTAGCCATTACCTCTAGTGGTGCGGCAACGGCCATGGCGGGTGGTGGTGGATGGGCGCCTGGAAGCCAGCTGTGTTTTTCTAACTGTGGACCAGGTGGATATTACGGGCCTGCCCCCTCGTCCCCAAGCGGCCCTCAGGTCGCGACAACCGGTAATCCCATAACTGGGTATACCACCGGGTCCGGATATAACGGTTCTGTCGATACCTTCGGGCCCCAATCGACAACGACGAACGCTCCAACCCCGACGCAATGGGGTGGCTCGTGCCCGACTTGCTCGAGTGTCAGGCACGTCACGATACAGCCGCCCGTGATCCACGTGGTCGCGATACATCGGTGAGGCGATCCGTGGCAATGTTTGTGGTGCCACCTAACGCGCAATATCCGCTGGCTCTCGCCGGCGGGAGAGGAAGTGCAACCGTTTTATCCGCTGTGTTTCAAGTACCCCGTGTCCACGGTTCGCGAGCAATTATCCCGACCGTGGACACCGTTACTTCCGAATAATCGGTTTATTTCGTGCCTTTGAACCAACTTCCAAGAACATTCTGAAGTCGCGGCGAGTGTCGATGTGCATTGGGACGGCCTGCATCACCACTGCTTGCGAAGATTGACGCTAACCGACCCTCCGAGCAATCCTTCACCGAAGCGGACCTGGCCGGAAAGTGAAGCCGAATATCCCTTGCCGAAATCCAAGTTCAAGGCGGGGTCGATCTCGCCGCGTACCTTGCCTTGGTCGCTCGGCGTAATCGACGCCGCTATCGCTGTTGCGGTGGTGCCGCCGTCGACGATGACGTTGCTGTAGACGAGTGTTTTCAGGGTCGGTTCGACGCTGACGCCGTTGATCGTCCACGACGACCCCCACCGCGCGCCGGCCTGCAGGCGCAAAGTGGAAGAATCGGCCAAGCCGCTGGCTTCCGCACCGTAACCAAACATCGTTCTGGTAAACGAAAATCCCCCGGTTGGCTCCACGAAGCTGTCGCGGCCGAGGTTCTGCTTGTACTGAATGTTTCCGCTCACGCCGGCGTTGGTCAGGCCGACCAAGGTCGGCGGCGGCGTCGCACTGCCGAAGTCAATCATCAGCCGCAGGAAGTCGAACTTAGTTGTGAGATCGGCGGAAAACCCACCTTTCACATACGTCTCGTAGAGACCGATGCCGGGACCGTACATTCTTGTTTTCGTTGCCGCTCCGTCGTAGCTGACGTGTGCATCAGTCCAGCTCCCAACCAAACCAACCACTAGCGCATCGTCAGCCGCGGTCAGCCCCTTCCATGTTGCATCAACGCCGGCCTGGGCCGCGTAAGTGCTGGTGAAATGAGCAAAATCCGTGGCCGACGCCGCGTCGCGGTGCTCCCAATCGCCAAGGCCCTGTGCCCACGCGGCCCAACTGGGACCGGTGCTAACAGGCGCGGCCGGTGCCGGCGGTGCCTTAAAAGCTAACGGATTTGACCGTTGGTTGGCATAGCCCAGCGCGCCGAAGGTTTCATCGAAGTCGGACGCAGCGTAACCGGAAGCCGTCGAGGCTGTCTTGCTTCCCCCAAGTGTCCCCTGAAGCTGATCTCTCCGGCCCTCGAGAATCGATTGAATGCCCGAGAACGACAACTGCTGCTGACTGACGGCTATGCCGGCTATCCCTAGATTTCTGGCCGAGCACGTTGCCGGAAAAGTACCAACGTGAAACTGAAAACAGCTATTGGCGCCGACGGAAGTGGCTGCCGCCGGGCAGGTACAGCCTGCGCTGAGCTGGGCTTGGGCCGGGGATCCATCAACAAAAAAAATGACCGCAAGCGCCGCCAATCCAAACGCGGTCCTGAAACTGAATTTGAAGGAGATCACGGCTCCAGCCCAAAGACAAACCGTTAACAGGTTCTCTTCGGAAAAACTGTTGCAAGGTCGTTACACTCGCGACTTTTCGGCGTAGGAGAAACGCGACGCCCGCTGCGGCGGAGCCAGGCGGGCGCGATGTCACGTTCGGCAATTGGCTGCAATATGGGGTTCATCTGTCGTTCCGCCATCCTGGGCTGCGGGCGGCTAGTCGTGTCTATTGCTGTGCTTGTGCCGCCCGTTGAGCCGCTCGAAGGCGTGGTCATTTTGCGAGTTGCTCTCGGCTTGCCTGGGCCATTGACCTGCCGCCACCGATCGGAGCTCTGCCCCCGCTGCCGCCCTTACCAGGACAAGGTTGCCGGTACGGCTGCCCACGTTCGCGATATCAATGTTGTCCGCGAGTTCCTTGATCGTTGGAGTCGCGATGGCTGAAGCCCGATACCTAGTCGCGCACAGAGGTGGAGTGCTGCCATGAGTAGATGGGGTCGGGTGCTCGGTGCCGGCGGTGGCATGGCAATGATCGTTGGCGGCTTGCTGGAGTTGGAAGGCTATAGATGGGGTTGGATGCTCGTTGTCGCCGCTGCCGCCGCTGGGGGTCGTCGTTTGGGACACGTTGGGAACCGGGAAGCGCTAATGCATACGGAGTGATGGGTCTCCGAACATCACCATGAAGCCAAGAAAGAGACGTGACGGCGAATGGTGATCGACGATTCCCGGATCGTCGATGTGGTGCTTCCAATATTCTCGCTGAGCCTGCAAATAGATTGCGCCGAGACCCCGCTGGCCGCCGACGTAATCCGTTAGCATATAGGTTTCTAGTTCGGCCGCCATCTGCGGCTCCATGATGCCGACTTCACCGAAATAGGCGATGGCGCCGCCTTGCGGGTAACTGAATAGCCAAGGATAGGCGAAATTGTAGCTGCCACGGTCGAAGTCATAGGGGTTCGGTGGCGGCGCAACGAGCGGCAGCGGTTTGCAGCCGGCGCAATTGGTTCCCCAAGTTTGGCCGGAGATTTTGTCGATCATGGCAGGGACGGTTGGAATTTTCGGGTCGGCACCAGGCGCGGGAGCAAATTTGTGATGGACGCCTGTAATGTCCACATATTCGGTATCGAATGGCGTTTCAATCGCAAAACGCCCGGTGACGCAGCCATCGGTAAATACGATCGGAAGCGAATCGTTGCTGGCCGTCAGCTTGACGAGGTCTCGCCCAAAGCCGGGTCCATTCCACGAATTCACCGAACCGTGGCCGAAGTAACCGACCCAGAGGCTTGCATTAATTTTGCTGGCGACATCGGCCGGGGAAGCATCGACCACCCAGCGCCTGGATGCGGTCCCGTCGGGCTTGTTGATCTGGAAGAAGGCGGCGGGATAGTTCAAATGAGACTTCGTAACGATCTGCTCGACACGAGGGGGTGCGCCTGGATAGTTTCCGTCCGCCACAAATGTGAATAGAGAGGTTTGCGGCTTCCGCGTTTCATAACGAATGATTTTGTTGACATAGGCTGCTACGTCCGCCGCGTTATGGGCGGTAGCGCGCGCGACCGCGACATCGGGATAGCCATCGACCCGATCGGGGTTTGGTTCGTTCCAGTTGGTCCTTGCCGGGGATGATATGCCCCAATCCGCCTCGTTATAATGGCCGGTGCGGTCGGCGTTCCAATCGTCGAAAGGACCGGGCGAGACGGCGAGCTTCGGCGAGCGTGTGATTTTGTGGTGATAAAGGTTCGCGTAATAGAGATCGCTTGGAGCATACACGCCGTCAACGGGCAGATTGGGTTCGTTCGGATGATTGGGATAGCTCCGGCTGAAGTTCTTGAAGAAGATGAAGCGTACCGGAAACCAGTGTGGGTCGCCGACCAGCATGACGTATTGGGTGCCTAAATGCTCGTAGGCGTACTGGATGCCCCGCTTGATTTTCTCCGGATCGTCGGCGCCCGGAAAGCGCGACGTTAATTGCCCGATCGATACCGCGAGCGTCGGCATGCCGGTGGAATTCTTGTGCGCCACAAGCGGCTCCAGGGCCGGCATGAATTCATCCGGCGCGACGATCAGGAACGGTCGCGGTCCGGTCACGCCGAGGAACGGGACTTGGGAGACGTTGCTCCGCGTCGTCGGAACGGGAGGCGAAGCTGGCGCTATCGCCGTCGCTGGTGCAGGTACGCAAGCGCCGTCGGCCTGCGGCACCTGGCTGGGCGGACAGGTGTGTGCGCGGGCTTTGGCTCGCACTTGAGGCGTAACGCAAAGGTAGTCGTCGGGATATGCCTCGCGCCACACCATCCCTTGTGGGCATCCGGCCGGGGCGACGGCTTGCGCCAGCGTGGCGGTCGGAGCAAGCACCGCAGTTGCCTGCAAAGCGACGACGACGGCTGCAAGGCGAGAAGTCTGGAACATGCGGGGCCTCGTCGCATATGTCGATGCACTTTGCCGTCATCGTGAACCCGTTGGCCTGTCGCTGAGAGCTTGAGTGACAAAGATCAACGGAATGCTTGTAACTCGGCGACAAAAATTGGGGACGTGCTGGGCTTTTCGCCTTCCATGCATGTAGACTGTCGATTGGCGTTGCTATAGGGCACTTCTAGATTACCACAATCAAAGTAGCCCACTACCCGCGGCTTACGCGTTCTTGTGCGGTGTGGCGCCGAGCTCCTTTGCCAGCCTGTCGATCAAACTCGACGCTCCGGTGACGTCAATGCCGCTTGCGGTCTTGGTCACCACAAGGCGCAATCCGAAGCCGCGAAAAGTGAACGAATGGCCAATCTGCGAATGGGGCTCGACCGTAAATCCGATCGCAGCCATTGCCTGAGCCACATGGTCTTCGATCCGGTCCGGCGGCAGGATGAAGGTAGTCCGCACGAGCCGCAATCTTAATTGGGACAGCAAGCGGAAACTGATTATAAGGGAGAGAACTCCTCCTATCAGCATAGGCACCGAGAAACCCTCGACGTACATCCCGAACGGCACAAGGATCACGACGAGCAGACAAAGGAACAACCCGACCTGCAGCAGTAATCGGTATTCGGGCGTCATCGCCGCTCTCCTCCAGGTTGGACCCTTTCAATTGGTATCGCCGCAACGATTTTCCGTTCGATTCTGCAACGCCCGTGTGTACACGCTGGTTCGTCGCGTCGCGAAAGTAGCTGCTTGAACCTGCACCCCCGATTTCGCCACAAACCAAGGTAAGACGTTTGGAGGCTGCTGTGACACCGGAAGAGATGGAAGCTCAGATCATAAGCCTGCGCGAGCAGGTTTTGCAAATCAAGGAGCAACAAGTGCGTGAGAGAAAGGATCAGTTGCTGTGGTTGCGCATTAACGTCGGCCTTGGCGGCGTGCTTATGATGATCGCAGGGTTCGCGGGAATTTTTCTTCCTCCCAGCCCGATCAAGCCGGTCCTGCTTATGTTCGCAATATTCGCAGTATTCCAGTCCAGATTTTGGGTGAAAAATGGTCCAAGTGATGCGCCATCGCAACGGCCCGGTTGAAGCCCGAATGCCGAGTGCTGCCACCAACTTGTGATCTCCAGAGGAGGCCGCTGTGACGCGTGAAGAGGCGCAAACCGAGATCAAGAGTCTGCGCGCGCAGATTTTGCAGCTTCGGCAGCAACAAGAGGATCAAAAATCAAAAGAAGTATTGGCTTCACTGGCTTTCGAGCCCCCCGCCCTCGATTGGCTGAATAGGTGATCTCAACCGTCGCTGTCTTCATAAGTTTCCGTCGTTCGATGCCTGCCATGTCTTCCTCCCGCGCGCACCTCGCCGCAGCCTCTGTTCGCCGCGGCACCGCATTGCGCGAATATTCTCGAATGCCGTCAAGCTGTATGGCAGCTATTGCAGGCGCTAGTGAGCTTGTCGAAGGCGACGGCGAAATTGGTGCTGCTCTTGGCTCCGACCGCCTTCTAAGGTCCTCGACCGCCGGATCAATGTTGGACTTGAACATCTCAGCAACAGGAACGCCATCATGGGTCGGAAACAGCTTCTCGGCGTCCTCTGGCACCCGGAATCATTGGTCCGCGAAACGGGCTTTGAGACGTTTTGGTGGACTTCGGACTTGCTCCAGACGAATGGCTTGGCGTTTGCGTTGTAGGCATCGATGAAGTTGTCGATGTGCTCTCTGAGCTGTTTGACAGAGGTGAAGGATTCGTCGCACAGGGACGCCGACAGCATAATTCGTGTGCGCTGCCGCAATCGATGCTCCGTCTTCGTCGAGCGGACCAAGCCCTCAAGCTCGGTCCGCTCCGTTGCCGTCAAAATAGCTGTCGCCTCTGGGAGGCCGCTCATACACCCTTGAATCGCGATTCATTCTTCATCGATAGTGGGTACTAGGGCGGCGTTTTTGATCACGGGCCACCGAGCCGCTATTGCCATCCGGTGCCGTCGTTGGGCGGCGGAGGCGGAGGCGGAGGGGGAGGCGCCGTCCAGGTCCTCATGGGCTGGGTGTAGATTTTGTCTAAGTTAGTTCCGCCCTTCGTCGCCGTCTGACCGAACGTCGTCTTCGGCGTGAAAAAAACGCGGGGGCTTGGTCCCGGAGTGGGGATATTCACGTGTGCCGGCGGCCCGGCATTGATCGTGATGTGCGGGGGCGTGAAGGCCATAGCGGGAGTCAGGGCTGC
>Ga0210394_10005259_pt1 | contig 14582 bp, 19 predicted proteins | sample IncBWC12MmetaG_FD_160121 | JGI IMG/M metagenome (GOLD analysis project Ga0210394, IMG submission 160121) | Forest soil microbial communities from Barre Woods Harvard Forest LTER site, Petersham, Massachusetts, United States - Inc-BW-C-12-M | ecosystem: Environmental > Terrestrial > Soil >... | reverse complement strand
CTGGTCGCTCGGGTGATAATCCACGCCTATAATGATCATGTTCGGCTCCTTTCTCCCGAGCCAATGGTCTTCGACAAACCATAGTCTACTCGGGTCTAAGGAGCCGACGTTGTTATGCAATCACTTGGGTACTGGAACCCACTTTACTGGTTAATGCTGCGTTAATCAGCTAGCCATCCCGAGCGGCTCGTCACGCTTGGCCATTAGCTTCGCTCCGCGTGGATTGGCTTATACTCCATTCTCACGAATCTTCGGACTACGCCCAAGGTTGGGAGGAACCAGAGCATGGAGTCTTCTGAAACTGCGAAAGCTCCCCACAGCTTCTCATTCATCACGCACACTGATACCCGCCATCTCCGATGGGCGACGTGTTTTGCGCAGCTTGTTGCGTTCTGCAACCGGCGAGATGAATTGTTTCCTTCCGACTTACTTGCTGGCATCTACGTCGCCAATTTTGACAGAATCTCTAAATTCTGGCCTAACCCGAATCTGTTTGATGACTTTGTTGCAGAACACTGCGATTGGAGTGAGCCGCGCGGGATGACGTGGCAAAGATGGGACGACGAATTGCGCAAGGCCACCAGACGATGGCATCTGCCGTTTAGGATATCTCTTCCCTGGCTCCGCAAACCATCGAAGCAATTTTACGGTTCGATGTTCAGAGGTTCTCCTGATTGGCAACGATTATTTGACACAGGCGAGAAACTGACACCGTACAAAGTTTCTGAGCGCGGTAGACTTCTTCCGCTGCTGACCCCAGAAATCATGCTTCTTGCGTTTATCCGAACGGATGACCTTCCCTTAGGTAAACATCTCGAAGAGACTGGCCTATTGATGGATGAGTTGGAGAACGCTGCCAAGAGGCATATCGAGCATCCAGAAAAACTGATGTTTTGAGAATGATTCACGCACGTGACGACAACCTCAGCGAATCTAAGTGGACGATTGGTCGCGTAACCGGAAAGTACGAAAATCCACTTGGATGGTTACGGAGTTTACCAGGACCTACGAATTCCATGGTGAAAAGTGTTCGGCTTCCTTGCAGTATTCACAGTTAACCTACGGTGCCTGAGGAACGGGAGAAACATGATAAAGGATTCCGTAATTGCCCGGCAGGTCAGCGACCTGATGGTCGAATTTCAGGGCCGTCTGAACGACTCGATTATCTCCGTGCAGGAACAGTGCTCGCCCGAAGAGTTCAAGGCCTACAGACTAGCTGTTGCAAAAATTATGGCCGAGATGTTGCTTGAGGTCATGAACCCATTGTATGCGCAACATCCTTCTATCAAACCGCAAGAGCTAGAGTGACGCTGAGCTTGACTCTCGCTATCGTTCTTGGCGAATCACCCAACGGATCAACAAATATATGAGGTGTAACAAAATTGCAACGAACCCAACTGCCAACACAAACCCTAACGGCAGGTCAAATACGTCGATCACAATACAAGAAATCCCAGTGAGATAGTACCCTACGATCGACCACCAAAACTCCTTCGGTTCTTTGGAACGGTAGATCCAACCATGAAACTTCTCATACGATTCGCCCATGCATGCATAAACTACGCCGAGGAAAATTAAGACGACCCCAAACAGTAACAAGCCATGCGGAACCGGCTTTGCGAACCAAGACGGAGCTTGAAGAGTCATGTCTAGGGATTCCAACGTCCCCAGATTCTATGCCAGCAGGTTCGGGAGATTCTACAACTCAGTGGCCGAGTCCGTTGGAGTCGCTCAACAAAGCTTCTGGCAATTGTTTTATTGGGGCTTCCCCTTGGCATGCGCTCGCCATGCTGTCATTTCATCGGAGATTGTTCAACCCAAACTCCTGATTTGTCGCGTAATCGGAAACTTGAATCTGCATGTACGATTTCGGCTGCGTTTATCGGGCACTGTGGCGTTTACACGTGATAACGCCTGATTTCGCTAGGTATGTTCAGCATTGTGCAGAGTGGAGCATAATGCTGATTAGCATGAAGCGTCCCACTGCACTAGTTTTCTTTTCAATCTGCGCCGTGGTCGATTTCGTTTTCGGCTGCATCAAGTGGCATTCGGTTGTCGCAGGCGTAGTTTCCATAGTCTGTGGCTTACCGCTGACTCTTTTGCTTTTTCTTGTTTTCAGGGCACGGCGGACGGGTAACTACGACTCCGCGGCTCCTCACAGCTAGCTGTCGATAACCGGGACTTGGCCCAGACACGTTGGCACAGCTACTCTTCCGGACACGCACAATCGGGTGGCCTTGATATCTGTGCGTGACACGAGGAAAAGTTCGAGTGGAGGTTGCGTTGAGTTTCACCAATCATGACATCGGCCCTTTGGCCTTGTTTGGAAGGTTCCGAGACGATTGGCTCGTCACCAAGCAGGCGTCATGGTTTTTCTTCGTCGCGGCGCTCCTGACTCTTGCACTTAACCCAGTTTTCTTGGGCCGAGTCGATACGACACGGATGTCGTTTTGGCATCGGCTCCCTTGGGGTTTGTTGGGCGTGGTCGGTCCCGTCGCTTTGTTTTTCTTGTGGATGGGGATGGGACGATACTGGTTCAGACTTGATAGGTCTCAGCCGTGGGTGAAGAAAGTGTGGTTGGCAGTCCTGGTGTTCGGCATTTGGTACGGAGCATGTACGTACTATTTCTTCGCATACCTGCCGCAAATCCGTCAAAGAATCAGGGCAGGTAATCTCAAAGCCGCAGAGAAAAACATCTGACTTCTGAGTAGTCACGTAATCGGAAACTGGAAAAATCCACTTGGACGGTTACCGCGTTAATCAGATGGGATGAGAAGGCCGGTCTCCAGCGGGATGCGATACGCTCCCAATGAACGATGCGCTCGAGGCGCAAAAAGGAGACCGGCGATGAAGAAGATTAGCACTGTGCAGGTACTGGGGAACGAAATTTTGAAGCCAACCATCGGTGTGGATCTGGGAGATCGTTGGTCGTTCTACTGTGTTTTAGATGAGGCAGGTAAAATCATTCTGGAACAGAAAGTAGCGACGACACCGGAGGCAATGAAGCAGACGTTTGCAAAGATACCGCGAAGTCTGATCGCCCTGGAGACAGGAACACATTCGCCCTGGGCGAGCCGGCTGCTAACGGAGCTGGGGCACGAAGTGCTCGTGGCCCACGCACAAAAAGTGGAATTGATCACCAAGAGCAACCGCAAAGATGATCGACACGACGCGCGAACGCTGGCCAGACTGGCGCGCATCGATCCCGAGCTATTGGGGCCGGTGCGCCATCGCAGTGCCCAGGCGCAAATTCATCTGACGGTGATCCGGGCGCGAGCCGAACTGGTGAGTGCGCGAACGGCCTTGGTGAACGCAGCCCGCGGGTTGGTGAAGTCTTATGGCCAGCGGCTGCCCAAGTGTGGCACGCAGCAGGTGAACCGGGAGCTGGCCGTGGGATTGCACACGGAGTTGCGTGAGGTTCTGGAGCCGCTGCTCAAAGAAATCGAATCACTGAACGAGCGCATCCCGGAGTACGACGAGCGGATGGAGAAAATCGCCCAGGAAGTGTACCCGGAAGTGTCCTTGCTCAAGCAGGTAAAGGGTGTAGGAACGCAGATCGCGCTGACCTATATCCTGACGATCGAGGACCCGTATCGGTTCGAGAAGAGTCGCGAGGTGGGCTGTTTTCTGGGGTTAAAACCTGGACGCAGGAACTCCGGGAACAGCGAGCCACAGAAGAAAATCAGCAAAGAAGGAGACCGCTATCTGCGCACGATGATGGTGCAGGGGGCGCATTACATTCTGGCACCTTTTGGAGAAGACAGTGATCTGCGGAGATGGGGATTAAAGCTTGCCGAGCGAGGAGGAAAAAATGCCAAGAAGCGAGCGGTAGTGGCCGTGGCGCGAAAGCTGGCAGTACTGCTGCATCGGTTGTGGGTGAGTGGAGAGGTGTACGAACCATTGCGCAATAGTCAGAAGGCAATGCGGGCAGTGGCTTAGAGTTTCGATCCGGACAGCCGAGCTCGACCGCCGAGTCCAGGTGACTGCGGCTAAGTCCTGGAGCCCAACTCCCACCGCAAAGGTGAGAACAGAGGACGCTAATCAGGTAGCAGCACCTACTGAAACGAGAACACCCACCTAGCACCGAGCGAATATCGCTCACAAAGAGTGCGGATGGAAGGATGGCGACAGGGGCGGCTTGGCTGAGTAGGAACTGATTCTAAGAAAGAAGAAAGTCAAAGTGTGCCTTGACATCAACCGGCCTTCTCATGGAAGGACTTGACTCGTTTCTTGAGTCCCTGCACTTTGTAAAATCTTTTTCCGGCGGTACACGAAGGAGCACAGATTCGCTTTTTACGGGCTCGTAGACAAGGTCCCCGTATTTCTTCCAACTGTCCCTGAACCGCTCTGGAGGAGTGACATGGGGCCAAGTCCCCAAGTCAAGCTGAATCACGTGATCTCCCAAAAGCGCATCCCGAGGGTACGTTGGTATAGAAACAGTTGTCTCCACATCAAACGACTTCCCGGGTTCAAGAATGGTGAATTCTGCAGAAGGAGCCGCGGTTGGGGGACTCTGCCTATTCGATTCTGTCACCACCCAATCAATATTAGGGTTTTCCTCGTAAATACTCGCCGCAAGGTCTTGGTCGTTTTTTGCCAAGATATACGTGTACCATGCGGCTCCAATTTCTCTTGCAACAATCAACTTCCTGTCTGAGAGGTTTGCGATTTCCAATCGCAATTTCAAACCAATGACTGGGACACTTGAACCATCTGCTCTGCAGTTTTCCTGACTGACCACTGAAAGCTTCACTCTCAGTGGTTTTTCACTATTCCCGGACCCTGCGCGTACGAATTGAACCAGAGCAGCAAATGACAGCACGAGGAAACAGATTTGCCTTTGTACGAGCCTTCGCATAGTGTGCTTCAGTCTACGCCTTGCTACGCCCCAAATTTCAAATCCGCTAGGCAGATTGCGCGACGACGCGAGCTGAGTCCTGATAAGTCGCGTTACCGGTAACTTGGGTACTGGGACCCACTTTTCCGGATACCGCGTTAATCAGGACCTGACCCAATTGCATGTCGGATTCTACCTCTAGAATTCAATCAGTAGTTGCGTGTCGCACACGGTACGGTGAGTATGGCGCGACACGCCCAAGCCGAACGGCTCAGCGTAACTTGCGTGTTTTTACGCTTCGCATCGAGGCGCTAGAAATGCTTCAAGGTTGGCGAGCCGAGTTTGCTTATCGCATCGAGTTCACAGGGTGAGGGTAACCATTTTGCTGAAGAGGCTGGCATTCATGCTGGTCATGGTTGCAGCGCTGGCCGCCGAACCGTGGGCACAGGAACTGACCCCTAAGGCCAACCCAAACCCACAGAAGCTTCAGTGGCACAAATACATCAACAAGGAATTCTGGTTTTCGTTGACGTACCCCGATTCATATCAGCCAATCGCCGATGCGGAATCCTGCAAGGACAATAAGTTCCGCAGGTGGTTGCTTTGTCTTGCGCGTCAAGATGACCCGAACACGTCAATCACGGTTACCATCGTCATCGGAGCGCCGTATTCGATAAAAACGAACAGCGGCGGCAATGAATACTCCGCGCAACAAATTGGAGAACATCTTTTTTACTGTGGTGTGGGGGGTAGCATGGGCACGGGTTTTTCCGATGAGTGCACATTTGACCTTAGAGGCAAGATGTTAGAATTTAACTTCTCTCCCGCTGTGACAATAAATTCTCGCGTGGAAATAAACCCGCTAATGTTCAAGTCGTTGAAATCATTTCGGACCTTCTAAGGATGGAAGTCCGAAGCTAAGCTGATTAGTCGGAAAAGTGCCGTACTAAAAGTTCAGATGACCGACTGCGAAGTTATTCAGACATTGGACGGCCGATCACCGGCACTATGGAATCGGTGGGTCACCACGGGTTAGAATGGCGAAATCATGGAAGGTGAGAAATACGCAAAAACCGTGCAGGCACTTCTCGCGTCCGTCGCGTCCGGCCTCATCATTGGTGTCTGCTCCTACTGGGCAAGGCAGGCTTTTGGATGGCAATTTTACTGGGGCAGCGAAACCCATGAACTGCGCGTTTTAAACGCACTGCAAATAGGATTGGTCAGCGGCGTGGCACTGTTCGTCTTTCTCTTTCGGAGACTGCGTCGCTCCAACTCGCCACCCTCTACGACGGACACGTTTCCCAACTCCTGATTGGTCGCGTAACCGGAAACTCGAATCACATGCGCGGTTGGCGCGTTAATCAGGCATTGAACGCTTTCAATTAGAGATCCAATCAAGAAGCCGCGCGGTTCATGGCTGGGGGATTATTCTTCCTCCGCACGAGATAGAGGGAGAAGGCGAACAGAAGCAACGGCTTCGCGTAACCAACGATCAGACTCATCGGCTCGCCCTCGCCGACTCGGTAGCCCTCGAAAACTCCATCACTTTCAGATCGCGAAACCAGGAGTAGCATTGGCTTCGGAACATTTTGAAACCAAGCGGCATAAGAAATTTGCGTTCTCTTTGAAATGTGTGAAGCGTTAACTTGGACCGTCCCCGTGACACCAGAATAATACCCGACCTGCACCGCTCGTCGTAGAGGCCCGGCTGAAGCGAGTGCCGCTTGAACGGCAGCAGCTGCTTCCGGCGGGGCGCTACAGCGCATCTCTAGGGCGCAAATGACTTGTTGGAGATCGCGCGGGGGAGCCACGATCGAGTACAGAATTGGAACGAACGCGACCGCTACCCAAAGGCTCGAAAGCGCGAGCAGCCCGATCAAAAAAGCTTTAACGCTCAACCTGAACATCCTTTCCTCCCACCATTTGTCAATCCTTCACAAGGTCCTAGGCCCCTGTGCATTCTACCTACTTCTTCTGCATCACGCTCGATCGGTATTGCACGCGACGAAGGTCTAACGCCTGGGGAGAGTCGCGTTACCAGAAGCTGAGAGTCAGTTACCGGTAAGGGCGTTAATCAGGCGCTGACCGAGGCAGAGTAAAATCGTGGGATACTTCAAGCACCACTGACATTCAGAAGCATACCGCGCTCGCCGAAGCCGTTCTCCGTTCTGACTACGATGCAATGGGCCAAATTATTTCCGCAGGAGCGGACCTAAACGAGTTTGACGATTTCAGAATGACGGCGCTTCTTTGGGCAATCATGGGAGGAGACATAACTGCGGTCAAGTTGCTTTTGGAGAGCGGAGCCGACCCCAACACCAGACCGAATCCCTCCGATTCTCCTCTTTGGAGTGCGGAAGACGATTGGGGCTTCGTTGAGATTGCCGCGCTGCTTAGACATGGTCGGAACTGGCGACAGAAGCCTCGATTTAATTTGAAGTCCGAGAGCTAAGTAGTAGACTCGGAACCATCACATATTCGGAGTGATCCAAGTCATCAGGAAGCTATCATGGCGGGTCGAAACCGGTCGTCAGTGAAGCGTTCATGATTTATGGTTGTAATTCTCTACGAAGAAGGAACCGCGGGCACTGCGCAGAAAATTGCATCAGACCTGCTCGCCGCCTTCTCTGGTCATGTACAGGTTGACCTGATAGGGGCAGAGGCGTGTTCGTCCTGGCCCGCCGATGTGTCCTGGGATGACTTGCTGATCGTCGTGTATGGCGGCAACGGTTTTCCCGACGCGGGCAACACCTTTATTGGCCGGCATCTCGAACAAAGGGCCCATTCCGCGATGCTTCTCCCTGTCGCCGTTGATCCCGCTTCCAGAAGACCGCCCGCGGCGGCGGCGCCGATAAAGGCACTCGAATACGATCGTGCCGCGGAGGGGCCGAGCGGCAGGCTCGCGAACCGCGTCGGCGGGATGCTCGGGCTGCGCGTCCAGGGGCGCGACAGCAAAATATTCATCTCCTACAGGGCGACCGATGGGACAGCCATCGCCAACCAGCTCTTCAATCACTTGGTCAGCCTGGGGCACAGCCCTTTCCTCGACGCAGCCAAAGAACTCGACGGCGAAACGAAAATCCTGCCGGGCAGCCCTGTTCAATCGGAGATTGATCATGCGTTGGGCGGAGCGAATCTGGTGTTATTGATCGATACGCCGGATGCGCCAGATTCTCCCTGGATCAAGCACGAGGTGGATACGGCGGATAGTCTGCTACTGCCTATTCTTCCGATCTGCTTCAGAAACGCTGGCGACAAGTTGAAGGGGCCGCGGTTTCGGTCCCTTCTGGCTCTGCAGCGGTGGGTTGCGCTGCAGAATCCTGGCCCGGCCGCGGCTCCGCCGCTCAGCGACGCACAACTGGACGAGATCGTAAGGGAAGCTGAAGAGTACCTGTGTGAGATTTTCAAGAGGAAGTGCCGCGTGCCGTTCCTGGTCGAAAAGGAATTCATGTCTCACGGTTTTGCGTGGAAGGTTCTGGATCAGCGTATGCTGATGTTTGAGTCGTCCAAGGGCCAGGGCTCCCGACTACAATTAAAGGTGCTCAGCCACTGCTCCGTCTTTGATCCCATCTATACCCCCGCGATGAAGAGATTCGAGCAATTCCTGAAAGCAACAGAGCGCTCCAATTTTTCGCTGTTCATCTATGATGGCGAAGAGCTTATGCCGGAACCGCAGCTCCAGGAAATCGTTCGGGAGCAAGGCGGGTCCATGATCGTCCTGCATCACCAGGAGCTTGCAGCCCTCATTGATTCAAACTTTACGGAACTGGGTGCGATATGAGTTTGACAAGATTGGATATTTGCCTCGAAGACTACGAAATCGGCTTAACAGGCGCCATCCCGGACCGCGGCGACTGGTCGGAGCCGGCCATGGATCGCGGAATTCTGGAGTTTGTCGCGCTATTCAGCGGAATCGTCTTCAAGTACGGCGGCAGGATCGTGCATGGCTGTCATCCCACATTCACCCCCGTTATTCTGAGGCAAGCTAGGATGCAGGCGGGTAAACGATTTCGCAAGCCAGTTACTCTCGTCATGTCTGATTTGTGGGCGCGAGACTTGAGCGAGGAAGACATCGAGTCCATGATCGACATTGCGGAATTCGTGATCACCAGGAAGGAAGGCGACGGCGGGCCGGAAAACACCGAAACACGAAACCGCAGCCTGACAGCGATGCGGGGAGTCCTGATTGACGCGCAAAACGTGATGGTCGCTGTGGGGGGGAAAATGCACAGCGGCGACGGCAAGGTTCCAGGCGTCGCCGAGGAAATGAAGCTGGCGGAGGATAAAGGCATTCCGCGGTTCTTGATCGCGGGGCTCGGTGGGTTCGCCAAGGAACTGGCAAAGAAGCTTACCCCGTCGTCCCTTAGCAACTCTCTCTCTCATGACGAAAACGTGACACTTTTCGGCACGAACGACGTTTCTGCGTCTGTGAACCTCCTCTTCGAGCATTTCGCACGATCGGAAGCTCTCGCGAAGTCGGCATTGCAGCCCGTCAAGTGGAATCCCGATCTCCGAGTCATCCTTGACCATCGGGACGGCACAATCCGGTCCGAGACGACAAAATACATTTTACGTACCGTCGCCGTTTAATATTGCAAGGGGACTCGATCGATGTAAGATCGTTACCATGCCGCGCAAAGTATTTTTTAGCTTTCACTATCAGCGAGATCTGTGGCGCGTCAACGTCGTGCGCAACAGCGGCGTCATCGAGGGCATTTCGGCCGCCGGATTTCACGACCAGTCTCTGTGGGAAGATGCGGAGCGGAAAGGTGACGACGCCGTCAAAAAGCTGATCGACAGCGGCCTGAGTGGTACCAGCGTTACTGTCGTCCTGATTGGTGCTGAAACCGCGAGCCGCAGATTCGTGGCCTACGAGATCGAGAAAAGCATCGCCCGCGGCAATGGCCTGCTGGGCGTGTGGATTAACAATATTAAGGACAAGGACGGTCGCACGGACGCTCAGGGCGTGGTTCCCGCGGCGCTGGTCCAGACGGGCGCACCGGTATATACCTACGAATACGGCAGGCTCGCCGGATGGGTGGAGGACGCTTACAAAAAGGCGCACCCGAACGGTTAAATGGCTGTGGCCGGCCTACCCTATCGACACATGTCGCCAATATGATACGAAGGGGGTCCCGAGACAACAACGCTACAGATGTTCTGATAAGGTTCGAAGTTCGCGCTTGCAACCTAGGTCGATGCCTCCAGGCTCCTTATTCTTTTTCACTTCAACCAGTCGGAAAACCTTGCGAATCCGTTGTCGGCATTCCAGTCATAAACGGGGTACCAGTTGCCCAGGTTGTAGCCATTCCCTCGATACTCCTGGCTCACTTGAAATTGGTAGGACGCAGAGCCATCGATATTGTCGTACTCAACCCAATTGTCACCGACCTTCTCCCACAATGTCGCGGTCGCTCCGCTTGCTGAGAAGGTCACGCCCACATGCTGAAAGGGATTGGGACCGGATGGTTTGGTCAGCCCGTCTTTGCCTTTTATTGAATTGATGTGGACGCCAAATAGATGGTTACCGCGCTTAAAGCTTTTCAGGATTTCATATCTCACCCAGGGACGCGAATACGTGCTTGAGCCGATCAGCACACAGGTGTTCGTTGTATTTTCGAGGCCGCCATTGATGAGACGCTTCAGCGCAACATCGCCCTGCCTCCTGGCAGTTTCCCAAATCGAAGCATCATAGAAACCCGCCGCTTCTCGGTCGGGTTTCGTTAGCCAATGGTTTCTTACAACGTTTGCTCTGAAGTCGATTACGTCCTTGTAGTGAAAGGTGAAGAATACGCGGTTTGCCATAGTGTCTTTCTCCGAGCCACCTGCCGGCATCTTTTGCTGCCTGCTCAACTCACAGCGAAAACTCAAAGTGATCCCAGGTATAAACCTTGCCGTGCTTGCTAATCCATTTCGGCCCATCCGACCGTCTCGTTGGGCTCCAATATGCTCGAAGTGTTCAGCGTGCTTGTCCATGCTATGTCACCGTAGCTCGGCTCCAGTTGGCTAGCACCGTCGCGCCGCCGCGCACTCGATGATCGCGATCAGATCTTGAACGTTGCCCCAGCGTTCTATCGGTACGCCTATATCCCTTAGCAGCTGCGGTGCCTTCCCGCGTGAGTCCTTTAACCGGATACCGCAGATTCCTTTTCCAAGCTCAAAAGCAGTCTGAAGCTCCCAGTCTACCCACTCGCGCCAGGCAGTGCCGTTTCCAATCAAGCAAACCACAACGGAAGCCTTCTGAATGATGGATCGGATTTCTTGCTTGATGTACGAACCTCGCATACTGTTTATTACTTCTCGCAGACTGCCATCATAGAAGTCGATTTCAAGGTTCGGGGCCCGCGCCATAAGCCGGAATCCGTTCACTTGGGCCAGATCTTCGACGTGAAAACTGAGATAGACGCGGCGCTTGCATGCATGGTAGGGCAGATCCCCTCGGTATGCTTTCAAGAATTGAGTGAGCGACTCAAATCCCCGATTTTCCAAGAGATTCCCCAATTTTGTGTCCCCGCGCGCATGCAGCTCTATGCCATAGCGAGCCTCAACCGTTTTTACGAGAGTGTCATCGCGAGAGGAGCGGAACATCTTCACCTCCCAAATCACAAAACAGAAATTCCGAGTGCTCTAAGATGTTTCTGCAGTCGGAGAGCACCGGCCAAAGCGCGAGGATGACACCGTCGGAGTTGCAATTTTCTTTCGCAAAAACAAGTGGTATGTCCTTTGACATAGGGCTGCTGTCGCAGAGCCGACCGTATTCTTGGCCAATTCATATATTGTGCCAATAGCCGGATACACTCCACCGCGCAATTTTGATCTTCGATTTTGGAATAGGCCTCAAGGATCCCGACAGCACCGTGCGCGTAATCTGCCCAAGGCCACCGCCGTTTCGAAGAGTAGAAAACCTGGCCGTACAAAAAGGGTATAACCAGCCGCTCTAGAAAAGCCCTGAATTGGAGTTCGGGCTGAAGAAATTCACGTTCGTCAAAAGGACTGCAAAGGCAAGCGCTGTTGTCGGATTGACTGAAATGCCGGTCGGCAATCGGGTCTATTCCTTCAACGTAGAGTGCGGGGAGTTGTGATGTGGACTTGTGCGTTCGCTCCTGAATTCGTATTTGAAACGTCCCCGAAAGCACTCGTCCACCGATTTCTTCGTCAGGCTGGCCCGCAAGAATGAAAAATCTGTGCTCTTGGGAGTCGTAACTGGCCTTGAATTCGATGGTTCCGGCGACCGTGTCGCCGGTTGCGATCAAAGCTGGATAGTTGTTACGTAACCATTTTTCATCGCTCTCGCTTAACATCATCGGAACACCATGGTGATTTCGGGGAAAATCCTGCCGATGCGGGCGCCGTCGAGATTGGGTAGGCCTTTCGGGCTCGCGTGATTTCGTCAAGCCCGACAATTTTTTCATCTACATACTCGGCTCGCACGTCTGCGGCTTCGTCAGCCCATGTCCCGAGATTTTTTCTGCCGTTGTCGCCCACCCAGTCGTATGTTTTGCATACGGAGGACAGAGCCGTGCCGTCTGGCAGTTTGAAGTCCTCCAATGGATTGTGGCCTGGCGTATCAGTTTTCTGGTCTTGGTCCTTAATATTGTGGATCCTGATACCTACCATCCCATTGCCACGATTCCAACTCTTGAGAATTTCTTTCTGGACCCACTCCCGACTCGCGGTTTCCGCGCCGACAAGAACCGCAGTCACGCTCGTGTTCTCGAGTTGGTCATCGATCCAGCGTTCGATCGCAGCTTCGCCCTTCTTTTTGATCGACTCCCAATCCGCAGCGTCAATGAAACCGTACTCATCCTCGTCCGCGACCACATTCGCGTTCCTGACTTGGCCTGCGCGCCAAGCGTCACGTTCATAGTGAAAACTAAAAAAAATCTTTCGAGCCACAAAGCCCCCTATTCTTCCCGTCTTTGGGACACTTCTAGATTCCCAATATATAACTACCACTATACAATCTCTACTAGCATTATAGTCGCATTCCGTAAAAACTGTCAAGCTTGTGAAATTCCTCTTTAGGAGCACCAAGTTTTACGCTAGGATTAGTCACCAGCTGCTCTCGGCTGGAGGGGAAAATGCCAAGCGTCGGCGACAGGATTCGCGAAATCCGGGAAGCAAGAAAACTAACCCAAGAGCAATTGGCAGAAAAAGCCGCAATGAGTAAGGGTTTTTTGAGTGAGATTGAAAATGGCAAACGAAACGTCAGCTCCGAATATCTCTTACGTATTGCCAATTCATTGAGCGCCTCCGTGGACTACCTCCTCCGCGGCACTACTGAAATATCTGGGAACGGCACCAAGGAATCCATTGTGATTCCTCCAGAACTGTCCGACGCCGCCGAGAAGTTGAATCTCTCCTACGCGCAAACCGTTGAGCTGCTTGAAGCGCATCGATCGGTAATAGCCAAGAGAAGCTTGAAACAGTCGAAACCATTCACTAAGGAAGATTGGGTAGCGCTTCACAAAGCCATCAAGCAGGTATTCGGATGAGAGGATATGTGCGCCAAGCTGAACAGTAGCATCATCGTCCACCGGCTCGCCTCCGATCTCGGCCTTCGTGCTTCGGTTGACCCGGTGCGTGCAGTTCTTGTGCATTGCCACAAGCTCGTAAAGTCGTTCCTTGCTGACTATCCCGACTGCCCGAGTCCCGCAAAGTTACTGGAATTCCTCGCGAACAAATTAGGCACCCGATTGGTCGAGATCCACACAGACGGCGATTTGCGACGAACCACCGAGGAATATACAAGTCGAGGCGAACGTGCATTTGCGACCCTGGAGCAAGAACTCGCGGATGACCAAAGTTACGGAATTACGATAAAGATCCACAACCGGCACCCGTGGGAAACCGGATATGTCTCCATCATTGATTGCCGCGGAAGGAAGAGACAGCGCAGCTACCACACCAAGTGGCATGAACTCGGCCACTTATTTATCCTGACCGATCAAACACGTTTGGCATTTCGGCGCACGCACGATCCAACCGTGCCCAAGAGCGCGGAAGAATCACTCGTGGATACAATTGCCGGCGAATTCTCGTTCTACCCCCAATTGCTTAAACCTCTTGCTTGCGGAGAAATCTCGTTCGAGAAAATCGGGGAGATCCGCGAGCAGATGTGTCCAGAAGCCAGCTTCTACTCTTCCGTGCTGAACGTGACAAAGCTATGGCCCAGTCCTTGCATTTGGGTTGAGGCCAAACTAGCACGGAAGAAGGGCGAAAATAACGGACAGCACTCTTTCAGCTTCCGCGAGAAGCCTCCGGCGTCGCTACGTGCTGTGCATGCTGCTCCGAACGAGGGAGCACGCCAAATTCAGGTCACTGTAATCCCAAATTTCCGAGTTCCAAATGAATCCGTGATTCACAAAGTCTTTTACGATCAATTGCCGTATGCCGAAGCAGAAGAAAATCTTGCGCTCTGGGTGAGCAGTGGCGGTAAGCGCCTCCCTAATCGTCGCGTCCGGGTCAAAGCCAAGCGCATCAATGACGCCATCCACGCGCTCATCATACCGATCTGAAGCCCGGCCCACTCGTCCGCGTCCGAACGCACATCGCTTGGGTTCCTGCAACCCCCTAGGAGGGGTCGTGGGGTGCTTGTCCACTTCCCCGCCGTCGAACCTAGTTTTTCATTTCAGCAATGTGTCAAGTTTTATTGCAGAAAAACTTGACAGATTTCCCCTTCAAGCCGATACTTCACACATGGGAAGGCGCAGCACATCGTCAAAAGGTCCCGGCCAGTTCATGG
>Ga0210394_10005258_pt1 | contig 14584 bp, 13 predicted proteins | sample IncBWC12MmetaG_FD_160121 | JGI IMG/M metagenome (GOLD analysis project Ga0210394, IMG submission 160121) | Forest soil microbial communities from Barre Woods Harvard Forest LTER site, Petersham, Massachusetts, United States - Inc-BW-C-12-M | ecosystem: Environmental > Terrestrial > Soil >... | reverse complement strand
ACCGCACGAATATCCCGATCGGACTCGATGGCGGCGGCGGCCTGGCGCAAATCCTCGACCAACCGATCACTCAGCGCATTCAATCGGTCCGGCCGATTGAGCGTAACGTGGGCGATCCGTTCTCGTGTCTCGAAGATGAGGGTGTCAAATTGCATCGCGACCGCCATAATGCCAGAAGTTGCGCTGAAGCCTAAGTGATCGAGTCCCATGCATGCCCATCCCTGAAATATTGCGCGATCGCCTGCGATTGCCCGTCATAGGCGCGCCGCAGTTCATCGTATCGACTCCACGTCTGGTCCTGGCCCAATGCAAGGCCGGCATCGTCGGCGCGTTTCCCGCACTGAATGCGCGGCCGGTTTCGCAGCTGAACGATTGGCTCGCCGAGATTACCGGGGAGCTCGCGGCGTATCAGCGGGCGAACCCGGACCGGAAGGTTGCGCCGTACGCGGTGAATCAAATCGTGCACAGCAGCAACAATCGGCTCGAGGAAGATGTTGCGCTGTGTGTCAAGCACAAGGTCCCCATCATCATCACCAGTCTGCGCCCGCCGGCGGAAGTGGTGTCCGCCGTGCATGGGTACGGCGGCGTGGTGTTCCATGACGTCATCAACTTGCGCCATGCCGAGAAGGCGGCGGCGCAGGGGGTGGACGGCATCATCGCGGTCTGCGCGGGCGCCGGCGGCCATGCCGGCTTGTTGAGCCCGTTCGCCTTGGTGAAACAGATTCGCGAGGTGTATGCCGGCACCATCATTCTGGCGGGTGCCATGAGCACCGGCGCCGATGTGTTGGCCGCGTGCGCACTGGGAGCGGATCTTGCTTACATGGGTACGCGCTTCATCGCCACGGAGGAAGGCAACGCGCCGGCCGAGTACAAGCAAATGCTCATCGACAGCGCTGCCGAGGACATCGTCTACACCTCATTGTTCAGCGGGGTCAGCGGCAACTACCTGCGCGGCAGCATCGCGCGTGCGGGGCTCGATCCTGACCAACTTCCGCAAGCCGACAAAACCAAAATGAATTTCGGAACCGGCGGCAACACCGCTGCAAAAGCGTGGCGGGACATCTGGAGTGCCGGCCAAAGCGTCAGCGGCATTCATGCGATCGAAAGCGTGGAGGCGCTGGTTGCGCGCATGCAGCGCGAGTATGTTGCGGCGCTCGCGGGCCTGTAATTGCGCTTGAGCGCCGAACAAATGCCGGCCGCGCTGACCCGGGGGTTGGTGGGTAGCTACCTGGTGTCGGGTGACGAACCCCTGTTGGTCGGCGAAGCGGCGGACGCAATTCGCGCCGCGGCGCGCGCGGCTGGCTACGTGGATCGTCGAGTTTTTTTCATCGACCGCAGTTTCAGTTGGGACGAGCTGTACCGCGCCAGCCAGTCTTTGTCGTTGTTCGCCGAGCGGCGTCTGTTTGAATTGCGCATGCCGGGCGGCAAACCCGACAAGGGTGCAGCGCAGTTGGCAGAACTGTTGAGCCGCCCGCCTCCGGACCTCATCTGCCTGGTGGTAACCGGCAAGCTCGACAAGAAGGCCGGCGACGCACCCTGGGTACGCGCAGTCGAAGCGCACGGCCTGTGGGTGCCGATCTGGCCGGTGGCTACCGCGGCGCTGCCGGCGTGGCTGCGCGCCAGGGCGAAAATGCTGCGCATGGACATCGATCCCGAGGCCGCTCAACTGATCGTCGATCGCGTCGAGGGAAATCTTCTGGCCGCGAAGCAGGAGCTCGAGAAATTGAGCCTGTTGGCCGACGGCTCGATCAGCGCCGATTTGGTCCTGCGGTCGGTCGGCGATAGCGCGCGCTACGATGTGTTTCAGCTCGCGCAAGCCGCCGCCGCGGGCGATGCTGAGCGCGCCTTTCGCGTGTTGTTGGGCCTGAAGAGCGAGGGGGTGGAACCGACGCTGATTCTGTGGGCGCTGCTGCGGGAGCTGCGCGGACTGTGGCAGGCATTCGAGCGTGACCGGCTGCACACGGCCAGTAGAGGCAGCGGCTGGAATCTCGCGGCCGCACCGTCGGCGCGCGCGCTGTCGAGGATGCAGAAACTGCCGTTGCCAGGACTGCTGCTCCAGGCCAGCCATACCGATCGGGTCATCAAGGGATTGGCGGCGGGCGATCCCTGGAGTGCGCTCACCGGCCTGACCGCAGCTCTCGCCGGCGCTTTGCAAGCAGGCGCGGAATCAGGCAGGGTAACCCTATGAACCCAATGGGCATTTTCGGCGGTACCTTCGACCCGATTCACTACGCGCACTTGCGCACGGCATTCGAGCTGCAGCAGGCGCTGCGCTTGAAGGAGATTCGCTTTCTGCCCGCCGGCAATCCCCCGCATCGCGACCAACCGTTCGCAGACGCGCAGCTACGGCTGAAAATGGTGCAGCTGGCCACCGCGGGGCAGCCGGGATTCGTGGTCGACGATCGCGAGGTTCGCAAGGAAGGTCCGTCCTACTCCGTGGAAACGTTGGGGGAACTGCGGCACGAGTATCCGGACCGCAGCCTCTGCCTCATCGTCGGTATGGACGCGTTTTTGAGCCTGCCGAAGTGGCACCAGTGGCAGGAACTGCTGCAGCTGGCGCATCTGGTGGTGGCGCATCGTCCGGGTTGGCGCGCGCCCGGCATGGGGCCGCTGGGCGAGCTTCTGGTGGATCGAGGGACCGGGCGCATCGGAGACTTGCATGAACAGCGCGCGGGCTGCATTTACATTCACGCCGTGACCCAATTGGAAATTTCCTCGACCGAAGTCAGACAGATGATTGCCATGGGCCGCGATCCGCGCTTCCTCATGCCGGATCCAGTGCGTAAACTCATCTTGGACGCCAACTGTTACTCCAAACACCGGACTACTTAGTGCCAGCAAAAAGAACGCTCGCGACCCGCAAGACCCTCGCCAAAAAAACGGCCAGCGCGAATCGATCCCTTAGAACCGTGGTGCACGACGCCCTGGCTGATATGAAGGCGTTGGATATAAAACTTCTGGATGTCCGCGGCCTCACCGATATCGCCGACTTCATGGTAATCGCCAGCGGAACCTCCGATCGGCACGTGCGCTCCGTTGCGCAGCGCGTGATTGAAAAGTGCAAAGAAGCGGGATTTCGCCCGCTCGGGGTCGAGGGGCAGCAAGACGGCGATTGGGTGCTCATCGATTTGAGCGAGCTGATCGTGCACGTCATGTTGCCGCGGGTGCGCGAATTCTACGGGCTCGAGAAATTGTGGGACATGAGCATCAGCAAGCGCGCCGCCGCCGCGCGAGCCTAGCGCATGAAATGCCGGTTGATCGCCGCCGGGACCCGCCTACCCGACTGGGTCAATGGTGGATTCCGCGACTATCAAAAGCGGCTGCGCACGCCTCTGGTACTGGAACTTCACGAAATAACCGTGGCTACGCGCCGCGCCGGCGAGAGCCCGGAGCGCGCGGTACAGCGCGAGGGAGTGGGCATGCTCGCCGCGATTGGCAAGGATGATTATGTCGTGGCGCTCGAGATTACGGGGAAATCGATGAGCACCGAGCAGCTCAGCGTTTGGCTCGCCGATCGCTTGAGGGAAGGACGCCCGCTGTCGCTGTTGATCGGCGGCCCCGACGGACTCGCGCCGCAATGCCTTGACCGCGCGGATCAACGCTGGTCGCTGTCGCCGTTGACGCTGCCCCATGCGCTGGTGCGGGTGGTGGTTGCGGAGCAGATCTATCGAGCCATGAGTTTGCTCGCCGGCCATCCCTATCACCGCGCTTGAGGAGGCCATGGCTACGGACTTCATCTACCTCGCCTCAGGATCATCACGACGACGCGAGCTGCTGCAGCAAATCGGCGTGCCATACCGCGTCATCAATGGCGCCGTGGATGAGGCGATGCTGATGGATGAGGCACCCGTGGCCTACGTGTCCCGTGTTGCGGCGGCGAAGGCCAACGCGGGTTGGCAGGCCCGCCGCGAGCCGCATGACGCAGCGGTACTGGCCGCTGATACGGCAGTGGTTCTCGATGCAAGCATCTTGGGAAAGCCCCGGGACCGGGGCGATGCCCTGGACATGCTGGGTAAATTGTCCGGCCGCAGCCATGAGGTTTTGACCGCGGTAGCGTTGCGCACCGCGGCCGGGCTCGACAGCAGGGTCAGTCGCAGTGTGGTCACTTTTCGGTCCATAGAGGCCGCCGAAGCCAGCGCTTACTGGGATACTGGGGAACCGCTCGACAAGGCGGGTGCCTACGCCATACAGGGCCGCGCCGCCATTTTCATCGCGGATTTGCGCGGCAGCTACTCCGGAGTCATGGGATTGCCGTTGTTCGAGACCGCAGAGTTGCTCCGATCGGCCGGTCTCACGCGTCCCTGGCAGCCTACGGCCGGCCCATGAGCACTGAAATTCTCGTCAATGCGAGCACTCACGAAGCGCGCGCTGCGGTCGTCGAAAACGGCGTTCTGCAGGAAGTGTTTCTGGAACGCAGCGGCCGCCGCGGACTGATCAGCAACATCTACAAAGGCCGGGTGTCGCGAGTCTTGCCGGGCATGCAAGCGGCGTTTATCGATATCGGTATGGAGCGGACTGCATTCCTGCATGCCTCCGACATATTCTCTCCCAGCCACGCAGACACCGGCATCGAGCCGCCGCACACCGAAAACATTCGTTCGCTGCTCGCCGAGGGCAATGAGATTCTCGTTCAGGTCGTCAAGGATCCATTGGGGACCAAGGGTGCGCGGCTTACCACCTACATCACTCTGCCTTCCCGATATCTCGTGTATATGCCGAAAGGCCGGGGCGTCGGCGTTTCGGCGCGCATCGAGGACGAGGCTGAGCGCGCGCGTCTTCGCGCCGCGGTGCAAGCCGGCGTCGAGCCGCAAGAATACGCCGGATTCATCGTGCGCACCGCCGCGGAGGATTCCACGCCGGAAGCCTTGCGTGCCGACATGATTTATCTGCGCAAATTGTGGGAATTTGTCCGCCAGAAAGGCTTGCGTACGCAGCCGGGCCACCTGGTGCACGCCGATTTGCCGCTGCATTTGCGGGTGCTGCGCGATTTGCTGCGGCCGGATGTCGACAGCGTGCTGATCGATCAGCCGAGCGCACACCGGGAGATGCAGGAGTTCGCGGCCGCGTTCATGCCGGATGCCTTGCCGCGCATCGAGCTGTACGGCGAATCCCGGCCGCTGTTCGAGTTGCACCACGTCGAGGAGGAAATCCAGAAAGCCTTGGACCGCAAAGTATCCTTGAAATCCGGTGGGCACCTGATCATCGATCAAACGGAGGCAATGACGACCATCGACGTCAACACCGGCGCCTTCGTCGGTCATCGCAATCTCGAGGAGACCATATTCCGCACCAATCTCGAGGCGGCGGTCACCATTGCGCGGCAACTGCGCCTGCGCAATCTGGGCGGTATCATCATCATCGATTTCATCGACATGGAGGAGTCCGAGCATCGCCGCCAGGTCATCCAAGCCCTGGAAAAGGCCCTCAACGACGACCACGTCAAGACCAACATCTCATCGGTGTCGCCCCTGGGATTGGTCGAAATGACCCGCAAGAGGACCCGCGAAAGCCTGGAACATCTGATGTGCCAGCCTTGTCCAACCTGTGAAGGGCGGGGCTTCGTCAAGACGGCGGAAACGGTTTGTTACGAGATATTTCGTGAGGTGGTGCGGCAATCGCGGCAATTCGAGTGCCAACAATTGATGGTCTTGGCGCATCAGGACGTCATCGAGCGTCTGCTCGACGAGGAGTCCTCCGCATTGGGCGAGCTGGAATTGGTCACCGGCAAGCCCGTACGATTGCAGACCGAGACTTTGTACACCGTCGATCAATACGATGTCGTACTGATGTAAATGAGCACCGCCAAGATCGCAAAGATCCTGCTTTACTGTGCTGCAGGACTCGTGGCTGTACTGCTGCTCGCAATGCTGGCGGTCAAACTCGCGCTCGATCGAGCACCCCAGTATCAGGCGCAGATCAAAGAATGGGTGCATGCGCAAACCGGCTATCACATCGGCTTCGCGCACGTCTCGCCGCAGTTTCGCTGGTACGGACCGGAACTTTACTTCGACCGGCCGGAACTGCGCTCGAAAGACGATCAGCGCGTGTTGGCACGCGCCGCCGGAGGCCGAATTGCGGCCGACATCTGGCAGCTGATCCGCAGTGGCAAATTGCTGGCGGGTCGAATCGAGGTTGATGCACCCAACATCGTCATCGAGCGCCTGGGCCCCACGCGTTTTGCGGTGGCGGGGGAGATTGAATTGGGCGGCGACAACTCATCGCCGCAAGCGCTGCAGCTGAATGACCTGCCGGCGGGCAATCTGGTGATTCATCGTGCGGTGCTGACCCTGCAGAACTGGAACGCTGCACTGCCGCAGCTGATTTTACCGGACGTCGATCTGAACCTGCAGCGCGACAGTCAAGACCTCTCACTCATCGTCAGCGGTCGCCTGCCGCCGGCCCTCGGCGGCACAGCGAATTTCAGGGGTAGCGCGCACGGGCGCGGCGATTGGCAGTCGTTGGCCTGGAACTCGCAGGCAAGCGCGCAGGACATCTCGTTTCCGGGCTGGCGTCGGCTGCTGCCCGAATACTTGGGCAACTTGGACGCGGGCGTTGGCTCATTCGTCATCACCGCCAGCGGCGAAGGACGGATGCTCAGCACTGCAAACCTTGATTTCACGGCGACCGGCGTTGCCACGCAGCTGCCCGACGGCCCGATCGCAAAGTTCGATCAAATGAGCGGCACGCTGGCCCTTGTCCACCGCGGCGATCGCTGGAGCCTTGCCGGCAAGCATGTGCGCGTCGCGCGCAGCGATCCGGAGTCCGCCTTCGACGTCAGTTGGCGCGGCGGCGACGCCGGCTTGTTGGAGCTGCGCGCGCGGGCCAGCTATCTGCGGGTCGAAACTCTGATACCGCTCACCGGGTTCCTGCCGCAGAAGGACGTTCGCAAGCGCCTGCATGAACTCGCACTGACCGGCGAGTGGACCGATGCGATCTTCGCGCTGGCGCGGCCCACGCTCGCGGATCCATGGCAGCTGCAGGTGCAGGCGAAATTTCAGCGCGCCGGGTTTGCGCCGGCGGAGGGTGCGCCGGGACTGCGCGGTCTTAGCGGTTCGATGGCCGGCACAGAGAGCGGCGGCCACGTGTTCATCGATACCAATACCGCGGTATTCAATTGGCCAGGTCAGTTTTCGCAGCCCGTACCGCTGGAAGTGTTGAAAACAAATTTATACTGGAAGAGAACGGCCGAGGACTTGCTGGTGGCGACCCCCGGCTGGGAGCTGAAAACGCGCGATGGCGAGATTCGTGGAAAAACGGCTTGGCGGCAACCCGCCGACGGTTCGTCACCCGTGCTGACGCTGGTTGGCAGCATTCAAAACGGCAATGTGGCGAGTGCGCGGAATTATCTGCCAAGGGGCTTGATTGCACCCTCGGCGCTCGATTGGCTGAACCGTGCATTGGTGGCCGGTCACATGCCGCTGGCCACGCTGCTGTTCAATGGTCCGGTGCGCAATTTCCCGTTTCGCGACGGCAGCGGCATATTTTTGGCGCGCTGCACGATCGATGGGATGACATTGGATTACGCGGAAGGCTGGCCCCCTGTGGAAAATCTGGCGACCACCGCGGAATTTCGCAATGAAGGGATGAGCGCGCGCATGTCGAGCGCCCACGCCGGCAGCATAGTCCTGGAATCCGGCGAAGCCCACTTCCCGGACTTTGACAGCGGTGAACTGAAAATACGCGCCGGCGGGCACGGCGACGCCGGCGGTGCGCTGGCTTTCTTGCGGGCCACTCCCCTCGATGCCATCGCAGAGCACGCCTTTTCAGGTGTTGAAGCCACGGGGTCGCTGCAGTCCCGGTTCGAGCTATTTTTGCCATTCAAGGACTTCGAGCACCGACACGTGCTGGTGCACGGCCATCTGGACGGCGCGACGCTCAACAGACCGCATTCAACGACCAAGGCCACCGATGTGTCCGGCGACTTCGATATCGACGGCGGACAAGTCTCGCACGCCGATATACGCGGCCAACTGCTGGGCGGCGCCTTCCAAATGCAGGCACGCGTTCCGCGCAATAAGCCGCTGACCCGTACGCAACTCGAATTCCGCGGCACACTGAGCGCCGATGCCATGCGCGCGGCCCTGTCGATTCCACCGAGTATGTCGATCAGCGGGCAAACAGAGTGGCGAGCGGTACTGAAAATTACTCCCGACCCGGCCCGGGAGCGAACTCTCCGCATCAGCAGCAATCTGCAGGGACTCGAGATGAGGCTGCCGGCGCCGTTGTACAAAGCGGCCGATACGCCGCTGCCATCCTGGTTCGAAATCCAATGGCCCGCCGTCGGCGGCCCGCAGGGAAGTCTCGCGTTGGGAACGCTGGTGAGCAGCTCCTATGCACTGGAGTCCGATCCCGAGGGGATGCGGCTCGCGCAGCTCTCGATGACGTTTGGCGCTGGTGAATCCAACGCCGGCGACACGCAAATAGTCAACGTCGGGGGCGCCGTCGAGCGCCTGGATTTAGCCGGATGGCTCAAGCTGAGCACGCCCGACAAAAATGCCAAGCCGCTGTCGTACTACATGCGAACGGCCAGGCTCGATGTGGCGGAACTGGACTATCTCGGCTTGGCGTTTCGCGATGTTTCGCTGAATCTCGCGGTGACCGAGGGTAGCTGGCGCATCAGCGTCGGTGGACCCAATGTCATCGGCACCATTACGCTGCCCAGCGCCTCAGAATCCGCCGACCCCTGGAATCTACAGTTCGATCGTCTGCGCTTCGATGTCGAGGAAAACTCGCCGCTTGACGGTGCGGCAGCGAACCCAGCGGCGGCTCCCGAGGCGAAGGGTTTTGCCGATCCGCGCGGCATACCGGCGATCAAGTTTCACGCAACTGAGTTCATCTGGGGCGAGCGCCGATTCGGCGACGTGACGGCGACTCTCGCGAGATTGGACGATGGCGTTGCCCTCAAACAGCTCACCGTGACCAGTCCCAACATGAACGTCAGCGCGCACGGCGACTGGCGCGGCAAGGATGAGGGAATCAGCCGCATTCAGGGGACGCTCACCAGCACCGATGTACAGAGCACGCTGAAGGATCTGGGCTATGCCGACGTCATCCAGGCCAAGGCCGGCAAGGTCGAATTCGACCTCCATTGGGTCGGTGCTCCGACCGCCGAGGCGCTGGCTCAGGTGGCCGGCCGCGTCCAGCTGTCGCTGGATAAGGGGCAGGTAACCGGGCTCAAACCCGGCGCCGGCCGGGTATTGGGCCTCGCCAGCATCGCCGCACTGCCGCGCCGGTTAGCCCTGGATTTCAGCGATGTTACCGACAAGGGCCTGGCATTCGATACCGTCCGCGGCGACTTCGATTTGCGCGACGGCAATGCCTTCACGGAAAACGTGCTGCTCAAGGGCCCGGCGGGTGAAATAGGCCTGATCGGCCGCGTGGGCTTGAAAAACAAGGATTACGACCAAACTGCGGTGGTAACCGGAAGTGTGGGTAATTCGCTTTCGATCCCGGTCGCCAGCGCCCTGGTCGGCGGCCCGGTAGTCGGCGCTGCCGTGCTGCTGTTCACACAGGTGTTCAAACAGCCGCTGAAAGGTCTGGCGCGAGGGTATTATCGCATTACCGGCAGTTGGGATAATCCAACGGTCGAACGTATCAAGAGTGCAGACGCGGCCGCGGCGACTGCCGAGGCACCGAAATAATGGGCAAAGTAGCCGCTATACAAATGACATCGAGCCACCTGGTCGCAGAGAATTTGGCTGTGGCGGCCGAGTTGCTGCGCCAAGCCAAGGATCTTGGCGCCGAGATTGCCTGCCTGCCGGAGAATTTCTCATTCCTCGGCCTCAGGGACTCGGACAAGCTGCAAGTGGCGGAGCGCGATGGCGAGGGAGCCGTGCAGGCCTTCTTGAGCGACACGGCCCGCGCACTCAAGATGTGGATCTTGGGCGGCACCATCGTCATCAAAGGCGATACCCCCCATCGGGTTGCGAATGCTTCCTTGCTGATCGACGCGCTCGGCAAGCGGGTTGCGCGCTACGACAAGATTCACTTGTTCGACGTCACTATCCCCGGACGCGATGAGCAGTATCGGGAATCCAGCCATGTCGTTGCGGGTCGCGAATTGGTGGTTGCGGACACGCCGGTCGGAAGGCTCGGGCTCTCGGTGTGCTACGACATGCGATTTCCGGAACTGTACCGTGAATTGGTGTCGCAGGGTGCCGAATGGCTGGCGATGCCTGCGGCCTTCACGGTGCCTACCGGGCGGGCTCACTGGGAGACGCTGCTGAGAGCGCGAGCCATAGAAAATCTGTGTTATGTGGTCGCGCCGGCGCAGTTCGGCTCGCATACCAACGGTCGTGAGACCTATGGCGACTCGCTGATCGTCGACTACTGGGGCCAGGTGCTGTCGCGTTTGGCGCAGGGTACCGGCGTGATTACTGCCGACATGGATCTTGCGGCCCAGGCGGAATCGCGCGGCCGCTTCCCGGTGCTCGATAATCGGCAGCTGGGCCGGCCGAAAGCGGCCGCGGTGCGCTTGCGGAATGCCGCCACGGGAACGACATGAACGCGCGCAGCGCTGAAATGGTCGTGCCCACCTTCGAGGTGGCGGAAAAAATGATTCTGGCGCCCTCGGGTCTCGACGAACGGCGATTGAGCCAGGTGCTCGATACCATCATGAGCCGCGGGGTTGATTACGCCGATCTGTATTTTCAGTTGTCGCGCGAGGAATCCTGGTCGCTGGAAGACGGCATCGTAAAAGACGGTTCGCACAGTATCGAACAAGGCGTCGGCGTACGCGCCATCAGCGGCGAGAAAACCGGTTTTGCGTACACCGACGAGGTGCTGTTGCCGGCCCTGATCGAGGCTTCCGATGCGGCGCGCGCAATCGCCCGCAGCGGGGGCCGCCATGCCGTGAAGGCTTGGCGGCGTCCGCTGACGCATCGGCTGTATTTGCCGCTCGATCCGCTCGATGCCATCAGCGACGAGAATAAAGTGGCGTGGCTGATGCGTATCGATGCCGATACCCGCCGCATCGATCCGCGCGTCAAGCAGGTGATGGCCTCATTGGCGGCGGTGCACGAGATCGTGCTCATCGCGTCGAGCGACGGTACGATCGCCGCCGACGTGCGCCCCTTGGTGCGCATGAACGTGTCGGTAATCGTCGAGCAGAACGGCCGCCGCGAACAGGGCTACAGCGGCGGCGGCGGCCGCTTCGGCCTCGATCAGCTGCTGCACGGCGACGCGCCGTTCGAGCACGGGCGCGAGGCCGTGCGCCAGGCGCTGGTCAATCTCGAGGCGGTGGCGGCGCCGGCAGGATCCATGACCGTGGTGTTGGGTCCGGGCTGGCCGGGTATCTTGCTGCACGAAGCCATCGGCCATGGTTTGGAAGGTGATTTCAATCGCAAGGGTACCTCTGCTTTTTCGAATCGCATCGGGCAGAAGGTAGGGACCGATGAGATCACGGTGGTCGATGACGGCACACTGGATCGCAGGCGCGGATCCTTGAATGTCGACGATGAAGGCACGCCAACCCAGTGCACGACGCTGATCGAGAACGGCGTACTGCGCGGTTACATCCAAGACAAAATGAACGCGAAACTCATGGGCATGGAGCCTACCGGGAACGGCCGGCGCGAATCCTTCGCGCACATGACGCTGCCGCGCATGACCAATACTTACATGCGAGCCGGTTCGCGTGCACCGCAGGAGATCATCGCCTCGGTGGAAAAGGGCTTGTACGCCGTCAATTTCGGCGGCGGCCAAGTCGATATTACCTCGGGTAAATTTGTGTTTTCTGCGAGCGAAGCCTACCTCATCGAGAACGGCAGGATCGGCGCCCCGGTCAAGGGCGCGACGCTGATCGGCAACGGTCCGGATGTGCTCACGCGGGTCAGCATGGTGGGCAACGATCTGAAGCTGGACGGCGGGGTAGGAACTTGCGGTAAGGAAGGCCAATCGGTCCCTGTCGGGGTCGGCCAGCCCACGCTGCGCATCGATGCATTGACCGTGGGCGGGACCGGCTGATTCTGCACGTTTCCGCGGCTTTTGCCGATTCTGCGCAGCGTCTCCGCCGTGGAACAATCTTGCCGCGGCACTTTCAAGGAGGAAACCCATGATGGGGATCGTAAGGATACGGCCGCGCGCGGGCGGGACGTTCAAGGCCGGTCGTCCTGCCCGCGCTTTCTCGCGACCCGAACGCGGCGTTAGCGCTGTAAAAAATACTCTGTCATAAGCCGGATAGCGGTGAATGCGTCACTTCCTGGCGACAAGTGCAGCGCCTCGGGTTCGGTGCGACTATCGGAGCGTGCACCAGGTCGCATTCGCACAGGCGGTGGACTCGGTAGGCTGTTCCATGTCATCACACGACGGAGTTCCCATGGCTGACAATTCAATGACCGGCACGTTTCAGATAAATTTGCCGAAGGACCTTTTGTCCGAGGCGAGGCGCGCCGCGCCGCCCAAAAAAGAGCAGCTGCACGTCGAAGGATGGCGCAACTCCTGGCTGTCGCGAATAGCCGAGTTGCTTGTCGGCAAGGACTGAGCCCCCCTGGCAGTTAATTGAGGGAGGCGCCCGCCGGCCGCTATTTCCGGCGATTAAGTTAAATTTGCCGGGTATCATCGGTGCATCGGGATTAACATAGCGCTTGAGGGGAAACACTCATGCGCTTGTCCCGCCCGGTTTATGAAGGCCTGCCGCTGATCTACGCGGTGATCGGGGCGCTCGCCATATTTCTCTTTTATATCTATCCGCTGGGATTTGCCGGCAAAGCCGCCTTCTTGATCGGCTGCATCTGCGAGACGGCTGCCATGACGTTGTTCTTGCGGCGTAAGGACTATCGGGCATTGAGCCGTGAATACCGCGGCGAGACAATGGATCTGCCGTCGGATCTCAACGGCTAAGCCGTCTTCGGACTTTCAATGACTTCGGTCTCCGTCGCATCCAGCGTGCTGCGCACCCTTGGTGTGCGCTCATCGATGTACATGATCTCGTGTTGTCCAACCTGCACCACATCGCCGTCATTCAAGTTATAGCGCCGTACCCGTTTTGACTGCACGAATATGCCGTTGGTGCTGTTGAGATCTTCGATCAAGCAGGAGTCCGGCTGCGTGACGATTTGGCAGTGATGCCGGCTGATGAATTTGCTGTCGATTTGCAAGTCGTTGTCGGGCGTGCGGCCGATCACGAGACGGCCGGGTTTCAGTTCGCGCTCGCCCACAGTCTTGCCCTCGGTCGCGAGCAGAATCCGACCGACCGTGGGTGTTGATTCGCCGCCAAGCGCGGGGGTGTGCTCCAAATTGGGAATCCGCATGCGGTTGGTGCCGGAGGTAAATTCCACCCACTGCAGTTCGCGGATCGCGGCATCGAGCTCCGCTGCCGTTACCGAATCCTTGTCCTGCCCGTAAGCGGCCATGAGACAGGTGTCGCACAGGGTGTTGATCAGGCGGGGCACGCCGCCGGTATATTTGTAAATCGTGGCGTAGGTGTCTTCGGCAAATATTCGCCGCCCATGGGACCCGGCCACCTCCAGACGATGATCGATGTACGCGTTGGTCTCCGCCTTGGTGAGCGCCGTGAGATGAAATCTCAGGCGCACTCGTTGCGTAAGCGACAACATTTCCGGCGAGTTGAGCTTTTCATTCAATTCGGGCTGCCCGACCAGAATGATGCGCAGCACCTTCTCTTTCGTGGTCTCCACGCCGGACAGCAAGCGCACTTCCTCGAGCACGCGGTTGCTCAAGTTTTGCGCTTCGTCGATTATCAGCAGCACCTTGCGGCCGTTGCCGTGCTGCTCCACCAAGAATTGATTCAGGGTGGCCAGAACTTCCGGTTTTTTCATGTCGAACGGCGTGAATCCGAACTGCACGAGTATCGATTGCAGAAATGCCGTGGGCGACAGCTGGGTTTGATTGATTTGCGCAATGATCACATCGGTTTGCAATTCGCGCAGGAAGGTCTCGATGAGTGTGGTCTTGCCGGCGCCGATTTCACCGGTAATCACGACGAAACCGTCGGTAAACCAAATCGTCGATTCCATGTACGCCTTGGCGCGCGCATGCTGCTTGCTGAGATACAAGAATTGCGGGTCCGGGCTCAAGCGGAACGGCAATTCGTGAAGTTTGAAGAGTTCTAGGTACATTGCGTTCGGCAGTTTAAGGGATTGACGTGCTACGCGCGAAACAACCCACCCCTTAAGTCCACTCGATCAGTTTTAATGCATTCGCAAGGGCCCGATCGCGGTCCGGTGCGCGCTGCTTGAGAATGGTGCAGTGGCCCAGCTTGCGCCCCGGGCGGGCTTGCTTGCCGTAGTCATGAAATGCCAATCCGTCGATCTCCAGCAAGCGGTCCCGGTCGGGCATGTTGCCGAGAAAATTGATCATGGCCGTTTGCCCCAACGCGCGAGTACTGCCGAGCGGCATGCCGCAGATCGCGCGAAGATGGTTCTCGAACTGGCTGGTGACGCATCCCTCGATGCTCCAGTGTCCCGAATTGTGAACCCGCGGCGCCATTTCATTGGCGATCAATCGTCCTTGCACCACGAAAAACTCGATGGCGAGGATTCCGATGTAATCGAGTGCGTTCATGACTCGCTGCATATACAGCCTGGCGGAACGCTCGAGTTTCGCGTGGCGGAGGGGCGCGATA
>Ga0210394_10005257_pt1 | contig 14586 bp, 11 predicted proteins | sample IncBWC12MmetaG_FD_160121 | JGI IMG/M metagenome (GOLD analysis project Ga0210394, IMG submission 160121) | Forest soil microbial communities from Barre Woods Harvard Forest LTER site, Petersham, Massachusetts, United States - Inc-BW-C-12-M | ecosystem: Environmental > Terrestrial > Soil >... | reverse complement strand
ATGGTGAACATGGACACGGTGTTGCTGTAGCTATTCGCCGTGTAGAGGAATCTGCTGAAAGGATCGACGCCAATTCCCTGCGGAAAAAATCCAGTCGCGACGGTAGCTGGCGTTGTCGGGGTCAAGACCCCGCTGCTGGAATCGATGGTGTACATCGAGATGGTGGCTTCGTCAGTCGCGTTGGACACGAGATTCGCTACGTAGACGAACTTGCCGCTGGGATCGACGACCATGTTTTCGGATTGGATACCGGTCGCGATGACTGCAGGGTTCGTCGAGATCAGGGCGCCGGTGCAGGAGTCTATCGTGAACATCGAGACAGAGTTGGTATTGACGGCGTCCAAGACGTAGGCAAATGCCGGCTGGGTTGCTGGCGTACAGGAATTTGTGGGTGGTATAGACATAAGCCTGGAATTTCCTCCGCCGCAGCCGCCGATCAGCACTGCCATCGAAACCAATAACCTCGGCCCAAGACGCTCTGCAAACATGACCACCTCCGTTTGGGGTGCCATCTTATCCGGAATTTGGTTGTTTACCAAAGGATACTTTATTATTCAAGTTATCGTGACGATTACTGAAAAACAGCGCGCCTGGATCACACCTGCTAATTACCTGTTCGGGCTCGCGCGAAATCGCTACTGCGTCTGTGAGCGATTTTCCACGCCACGCCGCTGATGTGGCGCCTGCTGGTGACGATTCTCCTCGCAGATCATTTCAGTAATGCGCTGTTTCAACTTGGGCGGAGGGCGGCGCTTGCTGGATTCCAGGAAGGCGGAGCAGGCATTGAAGTTCCTCGGACCAGAGCAAAATCTGCAACAGACGCGGACGATCGGAGACGGTTAATTGCTTGTAGCGGAAGCAGACTACCAGCACACGATTCGAACATTCTTGCAGAAATTTCCGGGCGGCGAGAGTCCGTGCCGGTTCCAGCGAACGCGCTCGAATCAGCGGATCGAACATTTCGAGGCGCTCGTAACAGTAGTTAATAAAATGATCGAGGCAGTAATCTTTCGACTCGAGAACCACGTCCGCTAGATGCGCACAGCGAGTCTTCCTGCACTTCGGCTTGCCCGATTCCGTGTCCATGGTCTCCGCGCCCGGCGGTTCGTTTGCATTACAACACAGATCGCGATGGAAGTGGTGCACGTCCTGATCTTCCCCTTTTTGTCGCTCGGGCAACCGCGCTGCGGGAAGCTTCGCAGCGATATTACCGTGGCCTCTCCGGCGGAGACATGCGTTGATCTTCCTATTTTCTGGGGCAACGTTCTGTTACCGCCGAAGGAACGATAGCCTCCGCACCTCGAGGGTTTGTCGCTAGTGAGCCGAATCTTTGTAACTAGGGTTGGACGTTGCCGAGACGTCGGGTGCAGGGTGTAACTGCCACTCGCCGATATCTGTGTTCGGGTTGCGCGGGGATTGCGTTGCTTGGTTGAGCTTCTGGCTGTTCATTCACGCTACGGGGCGTCCCATGCGCGGACAGCTCACTTGAGTGGCACGCTTCGCAATTGAAATAACTCATGTGTGATCAGCGCGATGTGAAGCGGCCAATTTGGACCTGAAGATGCTCCCGATGGGCTAGGCCATTTCCTGCGTTAGCAGCATTCTCGACAAACATTATGGAGGCACCATGGGGACGCTGGTTCAGGACATTCGGGTGGCTATGCGGATGCTGCTGAAGAATCCGGGGTTCAGCGTCGTGGTGGTGTTGACGTTGGCGCTGGGCATCGGCGCGAACACGGCGGTCTTCAGCATCGTGAATTCGTTCCTGTTCAGCCCTTTGCCGGTGAAAGATCCCGGGCGCCTGATCGTGATGGCCTGTGAGGACCCCAAAGCCGCCTTTCCCCATGAGGTTTCAAACGCGGATCTCCAGGATTTCCAGGCGCACAGCCAAGTTACTTCGGACATGACCGCGTTTCTGGTGAATTTCGCGGGGCTGAGCACCGGGAATCGCAGCGAACGCGTGTTCGTGACGTTCGCCAAGGGCAATTATTTTTCCATGCTGGGGGTGCAGCCCGCGCTCGGGCGGCTGTTTCTGCCGAGCGAGGGTGAGACGGCGGGTGGCGATCCGGTGATCGTGCTGGGCTACTCCTATTGGATGCGGCGGTTCAACGGGGACCCTTCGGTCGTCGGCAAGAGCGTGAATCTGAACGGGCAGCCGGTGACGATTATCGGAGTCGCGCCAAAAACATTTTTCGGGACGTTTTACATCGTGGATTCGGAGGCCTACGCACCGCTGGGAATGTTTGCCAGCAGTGCCGGGTCAGTGGACATTCTGACGGATCGTACGCAGCGGCAACTGCGCGTGCTGGCGCATCTGAAGCCGGGCGTTTCTATCGCGCAGGCCAGCGCTTCTCTGCAGGTGATCGCGGACAATCTGGCGCGCGCGTATCCGCAAACCGACGCGGGATTGCGGATGGACTTGATTCCGGAAAAGTTGGCGCGCCCGGAAGCGGCGTCGGCGAGCTTTTGGCCGGTGATCGCGTCGGTATTCATGGGCCTGGTGGGGCTGGTGATGGTGGTGACCTGCGTGAATGTGACGAACCTGCTGCTGGCACGCGCGGCGCTGCGCGCGAAGGAAATGGCGGTACGCGCGGCGCTGGGAGCGGGCCGCATGCGGCTGTTTCGCCAATTGCTCACCGAGAGCTTGCTGCTCTCGGGGCTGGGCGCCGCCGGAGGCGCGATCATCGGCATGTGGCTGATGAAATGGATAGAAACCCTGCAGTTGCCGGGCGATATGGCGATACGCACGACGCAGCCTTTTGACTGGCGGATGTTTTTGTTCGTCTGCTCGCTTGCAGTGGCTTCGGGGTTGCTGGCGGGTGTCGTGCCGGCATGGCGGGCTACGCGAATTGATTTGAACGACACGCTGCGTGAGAGCGGGCGCAGCCTGACTGGGGGAATCGCGCAAAACCGGCTGCGCAGCGTGCTGGTGGTGGCGCAGACGGCCGGGTCGCTGGTGGTGCTGATCATGGCGGGACTTTTCCTGCGGAGCTTGCAGCACGCGCAAAAGGCGGACTTGGGATTCAAGCCCGAGCATGTAGTGAATCTCACGATGGACGTGCATGAACTGGGTTACGACGAGCAACGCGGCGCGAATTTTTATCGCGAGCTCGGCGGTCGTGTGCGTGCCTTGCCAGGAGTCGATTCTGCTGCGTTCGCTTACTCGGTGCCGATGGGCTACTACGGCGCGGGGCGCAATCCGCTGTGGAGTGAGTCGCAGCGAGGGGTGCCGGCAAGCCAGGTGCCGACGGTGGGCTTCAACAAGGTGGATGCGGATTATTTCCGCACGATGGGGATGGAAATTTTGCGCGGACGCGCGATTGAGGACCGCGACCAGAGTTCGACGCAACCTGTCGCGGTGATCAATCAATACCTGGCGGAGAAGCTTTGGCCGGGGCAGGACGCGATCGGGCATCACTTCCGGCGCGGAATGGACGACGCGCCAGAGGTGGAAGTGGTGGGCGTGGTGAAGTACAGCAAGGGCACGTTCATCGCGGAGGATCCGGGGCCTTATTTCTATGTTCCGCTGACGCAGAATTATTCCTCCGTGCGCGTGCTGCACATCCGCAGCTCACTGCCTGCGGGCGATGTCGCGCGGGAGGTGCAGGCACAGGTTCATGCGCTGGACCCGAATCTTCCTGTTTTCGATGTGATGCCGATGACGGAATCTCTCGAGGGCGGAAACGGATATTTTTTCATGCGCATTGCGGCGACCTTTGCGGGAGCGCTGGGCGGATTGAGTTTGCTGCTGGCGGTGGTGGGGATGTACGGCGTGATTTCGTACGCGGTGAATCAGCGGATTCACGAGATTGCGGTGCGCATCGCGTTGGGCGCGCAGAAGCAGAACATTTTCGGCATGGTAATTGGGCACGGATTGAAGCTGGTGCTGGCCGGGTTGGTGATTGGCGTGGCGCTGGCGGCGGGACTCTCGCGGTTTCTGGAAACTTTGCTGGTGAATACGGGGGCGCTCGACCCGCTGGCTTACGCGTCGGCGTCGTTGTTGCTGGTGGTGGTGGCGGCGCTTGGTTGTTACATACCGGCGCGGCGTGCGGTGCGTGTGGATCCGATGGTGACGCTGCATTACGAGTAGTGCGCTCGCGATTGGCTAGGAGCGAAACTGTCGCAGGCCATCACGACCACGACAACAGCAACGGCTGTGTCGCACCTGCGACGCTCCGGCCGCTCTTTGCGATTTTTCACAGCGCTTCCCGCGCTGGGCCAAGCTGTCGCGCGCCTAGCGCGCTGGGGTTGGGTTGGGAGCGGTGAACGCGGAGTAGATCGGTCGTCGCAAAAGCAAACCAACAGCAACGACGAAAAACGGACCCGGCGAGACGCCGGCGCTACCAGTACCGAGTCCGAATTTACAACGGGCCGGCCTGCGGGCGGGGCGTTTGGGGAGCGGCTTATGAGAACTTCTTTGTGCGTGTGTGTTCTGGCCTTTTTGTTCTTGGGATTTGCCGCTTTTGGCCAGAGCGCTACGGCTATTGCTGCGCAGGAGTTTCAGGCCCGGCGTCGCGCGGCGCTCGAAAAAGTTCCCGATGGAATCATTCTTTTGCGCTCGGCGTGGGGTTGGAAGCATTGGGACGAATCGGGGTTTCACCAGGACTCGAGCTTTTACTTCTTTACCGGGCTAGCCAACGCGCACGGCGCTATCCTGGCGCTGGACGGCACGAAAAAAGAATCGTGGTTGTTTGTGCCGCCGCGGATGCCTTTGGGCGCGGACCTGCACGGGTTCGATTCGGTTTTTTTCGACCCGGGTCTGCAAAGTGAAAAGGAATTGGGAATCGACCACGTCGTCGCCTGGGATCAGTTTGTTGGCTTTGTAGAATCGCGCCGCCAGGACAATCCCAAGCTGATTTTGTACACCGACCGCGGTGGACAAACGGGCTGGATGTCTGGCGACGATAATTTGGGGACTCCTCCCGGGCTTGGTCCGCTGCAAAATCCAAATTTGGTTTGGACGAACATGCTGCGGCAGCATTGGGCCGACCTGGAAGTGAAGAACGCGTTCGGGATTCTGGACGAAGTGCGCTCGGTGAAGAGCGCGGCGGAAATTGCGCGGATGCGTCAGGCGGCAGCGGTGACGGCGGAAGGATTCTGGGCGGGGGTACGCGCCATCGGTCCCGGAAAAACACAGCGTCAGGTGGAGGGCGCGGTGCTAGATGCTTGTTTGGCTGCTGGCTCGGACGGGCCTTCGTTGTGGCCGTGGGTGCGTTCGGGTCCTTACACGCTGGAAAATACTTTGTTTGAGCCGTTTGTGGATTATCACAATCTCGATCGCAAGATGCAGGCAGGTGAAGTGGTGCGGCTTGATTTGGGCTGCGATTTCCAGATGTACAAAGGAGATTTTGGGCGGACGATTCCGGTTTCGGGGCATTTTGATGACGGTCAGCGCGAGACCATGGAATTGCTGAATCGCGCGTATCTGGCTGGGGTGGACGCGTTGCGGCCGGGCGGTTCGTCGCAGGATGTTTGGACTGCGACACTGGCCTACATTGAAAAGCACCAGAGTGAGTTGAAGACCGCGCTGGCGAAAGATGCGGCTGCGGATACACTGAAACGAAAAGGATATGCTTTACACGGTCTTGGCGTGGATATGGCCGAGGGCGCGCCCAAAAGTTTTCAGACCGGAAATGTTTTGTGTTACGAGCCACAACTGACTGCCGGCAACCAGGCTTTCTTTGTGGAAGATACTTTTCTCATTACGGCTACGGGACACGAAGTGCTGAATCCGGCGCTGCCGTACGCCCCAGGGGATATCGAGCGGGCGATGAAGCAGCAGGCGCATTAGCAGGAATATCGGTTCAACGAAAGCAGAAAGCGCCGCAAATAAACAGATCCTTCTCTGCGTCCCGCGCCCGACAAACTGCGGCGGGATACAAAAAACCGCGGGACTTCGTTCGGGATGACACGCGATTGTTTTTTCAGCACACCGCGAGACGCGCCGTGACACGCGAGGCATTTCTCACACCGAGGCTGAAGGCCCGCCGTTCCGACTGAGACATGTAGCAGGTGACTCCTCGTCGAGGCCTGGGCCAGCGTCAGTGGGATTGCCCCGCTTCCTTCGATTCCCTTCCCGTAGGCACGAACGATGGCCGTGCGACCGGCGCGCGCGGGCCAGGCGGACTTTCTGTTTTTGGTTTCCGTTCGTGCTTGACTTCGCTCTTCGAGAAAAGTTTCGCGGTGATGAGCATCGCTGTGAATGTCGCGCTCAAAAGCGCGATCTGCTTCCCGGCGCTCAGCATGGACGCGTTGCCGAGCAGCGTCAGTCCTGCGAAACAACACAGCAAGTGAACGCAAAAAACGTGCAGCGACGATTGACCCATGAGGACCAGCGGGCCGACCGCCAGCGGCTTCCAAATCTTTTGCGTCACAATCAGCAGCATGGCCACCGCGGTGAAATCCACCATGCGCAGCGGGCCCAAGTGCCATTTGTCGAAGAGGAATTCGGTGGGGCCGAGCTGCACGCCGTGTTCGATGGCGCGCCGCAGTACAAAACAGGCCACGGCGATCAACGCCGCCGGAATCACCGCGCGCTTCGCCCACTTTTCGATCGGCAGATTATTTTGCGCCCAGCGCACGCCGAGCCACACGCCGACGATCCACAAAAACTGCCAGGCCCATAGATCGAAAGAGCCCATTTCGTTTAGAGGAATTCGCGCCGGGATAATTTTCGCCGCGACCCTATAGGCGTCGGCGCGGAGGCCGAATTGGGCCAGCGCCCAGAGGGAGAAACCTGTCCACAGGATGGGCTGCCATCCGATTCTGCGCGCAAGGAGCAGAGCGGCGGAGGTGAATACCAGAAAGATGATGTACATCGGCAGAATATCCAGCAGTGGCGGGCGATAGATCAGCAGGAAGGCTTCGATGACGGAGCGTTTGGGGCCGGCCAGGAAGTAAAAATCCAAAAGGTTGTGCAAGCCGGGCCGATTGCCGCGCGAGGCGATGGGCACCGCAACCAGAAATGCAAACGCCAGCAGCAGCGCGTGGTAACAATACAGGCGCAGCGTGCGCGCCCAGAGCCTTAAGGTCATGGCTTGGTAGCCGTCGTGTTCGGCGAGGCGGAAGTAAATCCTTCCGGTGAAGAGCGCGGAGAGGAAAATGAAGCCTTCGGCGGCCGAGACGAAGCCGAAGGGTTGGTTGACGTAGGCGCTCGCAGCTGTGGGCAGATGCGTCAGCGTGATCCACACGAGCATCAACCCGCGCGCGGCATCGAGTTCCAAACGGCGTCCCATCGTCACGTTAGACGGTGGGCCGTTGGGCACGGTTGCTGGCTGCTCGGAATGCATGGCGTTCGCAGCTTATCAGAGGCGAGCGATTGCGAATATGCGCACGATTTTGCGGCGACGCCGCCTGACTTCTGCGCGCGAGGATCCGCGCGGACGAATGCCGAAAACTCATGCTAAAGTTTGGTGCAGGGAGGTGCTCGTGCTTTCTTCGCGGCGAAAGTGTTTTGCGCTTCTGGTTCTCTGTCTTTTCATCGCGGTTCCGGCTCGCGCAAAAAATCACGAAACTGGATTTCTCGATCGCACGATCTCTGTGCAAGGCGCGACATACAAATACCAGGTCTTCGTTCCGGACACCTGGACGCCCCATGAGAAATGGCCGGTCATTCTATTTCTGCACGGCGCGGGCGAACGCGGTGCAGACGGACTGCAACAAACTGACGTGGGCATCGGCACGGCGATCCGCAGCAATCGCGGCGTTATTCCGGCAATCGTGGTGATGCCGCAGTGCCAGCCAAACGTCTGGTGGGTGCAGCCGCCGATGGACGATCTGGCGATCGCCTCGCTGAACGCGGCGATCAAGGAATTTCACGGCGACGTCCGGCGCACGTACTTGACGGGACTTTCCATGGGAGGATACGGGACGTGGTACCTCGCCGGGAAATATCCTGGCCGGTTCGCGGCGCTGATCGTGATTTGCGGCGGGATTCGGCCACCGGCAGCCACGCTGAAAGCTCATCCCGAGCTTGCGAAATGGACGCCCGCGGACGACCCCAAGAGCTACGCGGAGGCAGCCGCGAAAGTGGGCAACACTCCTGTTTGGATTTTTCACGGAGCGGATGATGACATTGTGCCCGTGACGGAATCGCAGCGGATGTATGCTGCGATGAAAGACATCGGCAACGATGTTCACTACACGGAATATCCCGGGATCCGGCACGATTCCTGGGACAAGGCGTACGATGAACCGAAGTTATTTCCGTGGCTGTTCTCGAAGTCGCTGGTCGTGAAGGCGAAATGACACATCACAACGAATGTGATCATGCGGGCGCGCCCGAAAGATGGTTGGTGAGCGGCGCAGATTCAGGGAGGCCCCTGTGATGAAATACGTGATCGTCGGAATTTTGGATAGCTACGGAGACGCGGAGGCCGCAGTGCAGGATCTGGAGGTCGCGGGCATCGCGGGCGGACAAGTGGAAGTGATCAGCGATATTGACGAGGACGCGCGCACCGCCAACACGCCGGGCGAGGCGGCCACGAAGTCCGGCGAACCGCAGCAAGGCTGGATGGCACGCTTATTCGGCGCAGGCGGCGCGCTTGAAAAACGCGAAGTGCGCGACGTGTCGGGCGCACAGCCCGATTACATCGGCGAGCAGGAATTTTATGCTAGCCATATTAAACAGGGCGGCGCGGTGGTGATCGTCCGAGTGACCGCCGAGCAAGCCGCTAATCGCGCGGCGGGGATTTTGCAGGAGCACGGCGGGCGAACTCCGGGAAGCAAGGATGGGCCCGTTGTGCGCCGCATGGAATAGCGCCGCGGGGGCAGGAATTTCCAATAAAGGATGCGCTGTCTGAGGAGACACCAATGAAGCGAAGGTTTTTCGCGGCAATCGGGTTGACTGGTTTGGCGCTGATTTTCGGCCTGCTACCGGCGCGGCCTGCGGAAGCGCAGGATGCCCAAACAGCGTATCCGAACATGGCCCCCGTCGAGCAATACATGATGGAGCGGAATGCCGAGATCGCGCTGGCGCGGAGCGCGGCGCCGGAATCCATCTCACAGGAAGCTGAGGTGCTGGTGATGGGGCGGCACGGATACGAAAGCGCAGGGAAAGGCACAAACGGTTTCGTCTGCATCGTGCAACGATCGTGGACCGCTCCAATCGACGATCCCGATTTTTGGAATCCCAAACTACGGGCTCCGATCTGCTTCAATGCGCCTGCCGCGCGAACCTACCTTCCTCTCACGATCAAGAAAACCGAATCGGTATTGGCAGGACGATCCAAGGCGCAGATGTTCGAGGATATCCGGACCGGTTTCGAAAGAAAGGAATTGCCGGCGCTGGAGGTTGGCGCGATGTGCTACATGATGTCGAAGCAACAATACTTAAGCGATAGTGTCGTGCATTGGCATCCCCACGTGATGTTTTTCGTCCCAAAAACCGAGCCCGCGACCTGGGGAGCGAATTTGGCAGGCTCGCCGATATTGGGATCTACGGCCGCAGAGGATCGACTTACCGTGTTTCTCATTCCGGTCGCCAAGTGGTCGGACGGTTCGGCTGGCCCCGAGGATAAACATTGATCGGAGATGTTGGCGGCTTCAGGGGCTACAGAGTCTGAGTGAGAAGTGCAAAGCCGGTGCGATGGAAGGAAACGCTCATGGACCTGCAACTCACAGGCAAGAAAGTAATGGTAACGGGTTCCACCGCAGGAATCGGTTTCGCGACGGCAAGCGCATTCGCGGCCGAAGGCGCGTCCGTAGTCGTGAACGGAAGAACGCAGGAGCGAGTGGACGCCGCCAGCGCCAAAATTCGGAAAGCGTATCCCAAGGCGGATGTGTCGGGCGTCGCGAGCGACGTTTCGAAGGCGGCCGGATGCGCAAGACTCATCCAAGCTCTTCCCCGCGTCGATATTCTGGTCAACAACATGGGGATTTTTGAACCGAAGCCCTTCGACCAGATTCAGGACGAAGATTGGTTGCGCTTCTTCGAGGCTAATGTGATGAGCGGAGTGCGGCTTTCGCGCCATTATCTACCGGGTATGCGCGAGAAGAATTGGGGACGAATCCTATTCGTCTCCTCAGAGTCTGCCGTACAGATTCCCGCCGAGATGATTCACTACGGTATGACCAAGACGGCGCAAGTTGCCGTGGCTCGCGGTATTGCGGAAACTGTCGCGGGGACCGGAATCACCGTGAATAGCGTGCTGGCAGGGCCTACCCGCTCCGAGGGAGTGGAAACTTTCATCGCGAAAATGGGGGCTGGCGGCGACTCCGCGGCCTTCGAAGCGGAATTTTTCAAAACGATTCGCCCCAGTTCACTTCTGCAGAGATTCGAAACCGTTGAGGAGGTCGCGAACCTGATCGTGTATCTGGGCAGTCCGCTGGCTTCGGCGACGACCGGCTCCGCTCTGCGGGTTGACGGCGGCGTAGTGCAAGCCATCCTGTAGTCGTCGTTCCCGAGTCACGATGTAGTCGGAATCACACCATCGTCAACACGATTGTACCTCCTCGAACTTAGCTCCTCCCGATACATCCGAAATCGTCGAGTCTGGGGTCCGTGCACGCTCGTTAATCGTGCGCGGTAATCGGTGCGCTGCTCACTAGCTATCCTTTGGATACAGCCGGCCGATTGCGTCCTCGGGGCCTTCGGGCGCAATGCTAGACTGTTTCGCAAGGACACCGCTCCGACATGTCCAGTGAATCCATCAGCGATCTAAAAAAGTGGGTGGGAGAAGTTGTCCGCCAGAGCTCGGATGGCGAGTTCGTAGGATTAAACCGCGTGGTGGACATGGTCAGCAAAAATTTCGCCGTGCAGCCGCACGAAGTGGCGATCCTGGTAATCACCGAGGACGACCGCTTCCTGCGCTTCGTGGTCCCGGAAAAGCTCCGGCAAGTGGGCCAGATTCCGCTGACCAGCACGAATTCCCTGGCCGCCCGCACGGTGCGCGAAAAACGCCCGGAAGTAATCAATCATTTCGCGGTGGTCCCGCACTCTTCCGTGTTCGAAGCCGTGCCGATCACCGAAGACGAACGCGGCGAAGCCATCCAGAAGATCATGAGCGCGCCAATCCTGCAGGAACGCAAAGTCGCCGCAGTCATCCAGATTTCGCGTAAAGGCAAGACCGCCGCCGACGCCGGCCCGGATTTCACACACCCCCAGCTGCGTGAGTTGAAATTGGTCGCAGATACGCTGGCGCCTTGTGTCCCGCTCCTCACCAAGCAATAGTCACCTCAGGATGGCCGCTGAAACCCAGATCACGGGCCTTGAATCTAACTAGTCGAACAGCGACCGAAACTTTTCCGGCATGCGCGGGTTACACGCTACGGAGACAACTCCGGGTGGGCGTCCCGCCATCCCTTATAGGGAGCGTCGGGACGAGCGAAGCTGGTCAGGCGAGGTTCGCCGGCCGCCGCGCATCCCGTCGAGTTGCCGAGCTGCAATGGGAGCACTAGAGGAGTGAACGATGAACTTGTCACAAGCAATCCGCAGCGCGCGCTATCCATGGAATAGCAGGGCGATGGGCGTCCTGGCGTTGGGAATAGTGCTGAGCGGCGTGCCCGCCCTCGCGCAACAGGACCAGCAGAATCCGCCCGACCAGTCCGGCGCCCCGGCGGCTGCACCGGCGACCGCGCCGCAAACTCCACAGGACCAAGGCGCGCCCCCGCAGCAGGACCAGCAGGGCCAACCGGACCAACAAGCGCAGCCGCAGCAGAATCAACAAGGACAGCCAGACCAACAGGCACCGCCGCAGCAGAATCAGCAAGGACAGCCAGACCAACAGGCACCGCCGCAGCAGAATCAGCAAGGACAGCCAGACCAACAGGCACCGCCGCAACAGAATCAACAGGGCCAAGACCAGCAAGCAGCTCCCCCTCCGCCACCAGATCAAGCCGCGCCTCCTGCTGCTCCCACACCGCAATATCAGCCGCCCGCACCGGCGCCGCGACCTTACACGCGCGCACGGCCTGCGAATTTGCCCGATGCCCTAACGATTCCCGCAGGCACTGTGATCCAGGTCCGCACCTCCGACTGGCTTTCCAGCGATCACAACAAGCCCGGCGATGAATTCATGGCCACGCTCGCCCAACCCATCGTCGTAGACGGCTGGGTGGTGATGCGCCGCAATCAAAACGTCATCGGCCGCGTGACCGACGCGAAACGAGCCGGACGCGTCAAAGGCGTTTCCAGACTGCAACTCGATTTGAGTCAGCTGACGCTGGTTGACGGCCAGCTGGTGCCGGTGCAGACCACGCTGCTGAACGCTTCCGCCGGAACTTCCAACGGCCGCGATGCGGCAGCCGTCGGGCTCACCACTGGAACTGGGGCAGCGATCGGCGCCGCCGCAGCGGGCGGTTCGGGCGCGGCGATCGGCGCGGGCGCCGGGTTTGTCGCCAGCATCGCGGGAGTGTTGCTCACCCGCGGCAAGCCCACGGTCATTCCCCCGGAAGACGTACTGACTTTCCGGCTGGAGAATCCCGTGACGATCTCTACTGTGCGCAGCAATGTGGCGTTCCGTCCGGTTACTCCGCAGGATTACGCGCAGGCGAGACCTGCACCACCTCGTCCGCGCCTGGTGCGCCCCTATCCTCCGCCGCCGTACGGCTATTACCCCTATCCCTACGGGCCGTATCCGGCATATTACGGGTACTACGGCCGGTGGGGATGGTAGGAATTTAAACAAGGTAGCGGCGGCGCTGCCGCCAGTTCCCTCGATGGGGACTCGCACTGCGGGTCCCCATTTTTATTTTTGACCTGGCACCCGCATGACGAATGCCGCGCCAGCCTTTCGCACGCGCCAGTCAGGCTGCATGTCCGCAACGAGAATCCGAAAATGTGTGCCATTGCGTTGCGAAGGCCGTCAGCCTCGGCGACAAGACTTTCATCGAGCTGTAATATTCGGCCCGCTGCCAGCACGCTTGCGACACCAGGAACGCGCGATCACGCTGAATTCCATTGACATCGCTACTTGTGCTTGTTAATTTTCGGAGCGCTGGTTTTTTCGACTCGATTTGGTGGAGGCACCGTAGTCCGGTACTGCTCATGGCGTTCGTCGCGAAGAAAATTTTCCTCACCAAGGGAGTCGGGAAACACCGCGAGCGCCTATCCAGCTTTGAGCTGGCGCTGCGCAACGCGGGAATTGCCGCGTGCAACATCGTCCGGGTTTCCTCGATTTTCCCGCCCTACTGCAAATTGATTTCCCGCAGCGAGGGATTGAAGCACATCAAGCCGGGCCAGGTGGCCTTCACGGTAATCAGCGAAAATCAGACGCGCGAACCGCATCGCTTGATCGCCGCGGGCGTGGGTCTGGCGCTGCCGGCCGATAAGTCCATGTTCGGATACCTGTCCGAGCATCATTCATTCGGCGAGAGCGAAGAAATTGCCGGGGAATACACCGAAGAGCTCGCCGCCGAGATGCTGGCAACTACGCTGAACGTGGAGTTCGATCCCGACTTATCGTGGGACGAAAAAAAAGAAGTTTACCGCATCTCGAATAAAATCGTCCGCACCATGAACATCACCCAATCCGCCGTCGGCGATAAGCGCGGCCTGTGGACCACCGTGCTCGCCGCAGCAATACTCATCGGCGAAGACGACTAGTTAGCCTACGCTTTCATTCCCCAACAGCGGCTCCCCACGTCTTCGGCGAATCGATTCTTGCGCCCGCAGGCCAGTAGTACGATTTCTGATCCGCTTTGCCGCTCGCGTCGGTGACCTCGAACGCCACTCCGACCTTCATCCCCGGCGCGTACCCCACACCCAACTTCGCGACGGAAAATTCGACCTCGATGATCCCGGCGCCGACGTCCGGCGGTTTAATTCCGTCCCAACCAGCCTTGCGCCGCGCGCACTGAAACTTGCCTTGCTTTTCATAGACGTTCGGCGCGCCATTGCCTTCGCACAAATTATTTGAAACGTGCAGCCGCCGTCGGCCTTTCTGCCAGGCTCGTGATTGCGTGCTGCGTGGACCAGTCCAGCTTCGAGGTTCCTAGTGAGCGCGGCGCCTCGGCGCCGCTTGCAAAACGCAAGCCGGCGTATCACTCCGCCGGCGAGGCCAGCCTCGCCTGAGGAAAAGCGGGAGCAAGCTCCCGTCGTTCAGGAAAAGGCTTCAGCGATGGCGGGGTTTGCCTTTGCCAGATTTCGCGCCGCCGTGCGTATAGCCCAGCCGCTCGAGCACCGCACCGACAATCAACGGCAACGCCACCGTGGCATCGTCGAGAACTTCCGCAAATCTTCCGCCTTCCTCGAGCGGCACGAATTTCCCCCAGGACACAGCCTCCGTGTAGGTGCTGCCCGAAAGCCCGCCCCAATTCACAGGCTCAGGACAAATACGCAAACCGTAGTTATAACGCTTCAGCGGAATCTTCTCGTACCCGCGCCGCGCCAGCAATTCCGCGTACACCCCAAATTGCTGCGCCCAATTCCGAGGCACTCCTCCACCAATGGTAAAAATTCCCATGCGTTTCGTCGCGAGCATCGTCTTCGCGTATTGCTCGAAATCCAAGAACGGATCAAAACGCAGAGGAGCCTTCCCTTCCTTCTTGCGCTGGCGCTGGTACAAAGCAAAATCAATGCCTAGCTCAGAATCGGTAAAAGCCGGCACAAAAACCGGCACATGATGCTCGATGCACGATTTCAAAATC
>Ga0210394_10005256_pt1 | contig 14586 bp, 10 predicted proteins | sample IncBWC12MmetaG_FD_160121 | JGI IMG/M metagenome (GOLD analysis project Ga0210394, IMG submission 160121) | Forest soil microbial communities from Barre Woods Harvard Forest LTER site, Petersham, Massachusetts, United States - Inc-BW-C-12-M | ecosystem: Environmental > Terrestrial > Soil >... | reverse complement strand
AATCCTATGGCGGGGCGACCGCGCTGGAGCTTCCGCCAAAACTCGGCGAACTGGAGCGGCGGCTGACCTTGGCGAGGCTGGTGGCGGCGTGGGCGAAGAGCCCGGGTTCCGCGCCGCTGGTGGTCGGCGGGTCCGCTTCGACGCTGGCGCTGGCCGGCGACCTCGCGCGTCTGATGGACGACATGGTCACGCGCGGCGTCGGATGGCATGCGCTGGACGGACTGGTACCGGATGCGCTCGATCAATATTGGCAACTCACGCTCAAATTCCTGCAGATCGCGCGCGAGGCATGGCCGGCCTATCTGGCGGAGATCGAGAAGATGGAGCCGGCCGAGCGGCGGGATCGCCTGATCGAGGCGGAAGCAAAACGTCTTGCTGCCCATCACGCCGGCCCCGTCATCGCCGCGGGCTCGACCGGATCGATGCCGGCAACCGCAAAATTCCTTCGCGTGATCGCATCACTCCCGCAAGGCGCGGTCGTCCTGCCGGGGCTCGATACCCATCTCGACGAGGATTCGTGGCAAAGCATCGGGGGGATGCGGAACGACGAAGGCCACTTCATCGAGCATCCTGCGTCGAGCCATCCGCAATACGCCATGCATGCGCTACTCGAGCGCTTTGGCATCAGCCGCGACGAGGTCGGGATTCTCAACGCCCCCGCGCCTCGCGGGCGCGATGTATTGCTGTCCGAGGCGATGCGCCCGTCCAACGCGACGGCGCAATGGCATGATCGCCTGGCGCAGCCAAAAAACGCGGAGCAGATCGCAAGCGGCATGAAGAACCTCGCCGTGATCGAGGCGCCTAATCCGGAAATGGAGGCGCTGGCGATCGCAGTCGCGATGCGCGAAGCACGACATTTGCAGAAATCCGCGGCACTGGTGACGCCGGACCGCGCACTCGCACGGCGGGTGATGGCGGCGCTGGAACGCTGGAATCTCGACTTCGGCGATTCCGGCGGCGACGCGCTGATCGAGACCTCGACCGGAATCTTCGCCCGTCTTGCGGCCGAAGCCGTCGCCAAGGGTCTGGAGCCGCCGGCGTTGCTTGCGCTGCTCAAACATCCGCTGTGCCGGCTTGGCGGAACGCCTGGTGCGCACAATGCCGCGACCGAAGCGCTCGAACTGGCGCTATTACGCGGGACGCGTCCGCAGGCAGGCACCAACGGATTGCGGGCGGATTTCGCGCGCTTCCGCGGCGAGCTCTTCAAGCTCCGCAGCGAAGAAGTGTCGTCGCTGCATCGCTCGGAAAAGCGGGTGCGGCTTAAGGATTCGCAGCTCGATCGCGTGGATACGCTGATCGCAGCGCTTCAGACAGCACTTGCGCCGATGGAAAGCCTCTCGGCGCGACCTTTCGACTTGACGGAGATCGCCACGCGGCATCGCGAGGTGCTGGTCGCCTTGTCGAAAGACGCCGACGGCATCGCGGTTGCGTTCGAGGAGCAGGAGGGCCTTGCGCTTGCAACCGCCTTTGACGACCTGCTCACGGAGCAGAGGCAAAGCGGCCTCCTGGTCCTGCTGTCGGATTATCCCGAGGTGTTCCAGACCGCGTTCGCCGACCGCGCGGTGCGGCGGCCGGAGAAGCCCGGAGCAACCCTCCACATCTACGGCCCGCTGGAATCGCGACTGATACAGACCGACCGCGTCATTATCGGCGGCCTGATCGAAGGCGTGTGGCCGCCGGCGCCGCGCACCGATCCCTGGCTGAGCCGGCCGATGCGACACGAGCTTGGGCTCGACCTGCCGGAGCGTCGTATCGGGCTGTCGGCGCATGACTTCGCGCAATTGCTGGGCACCGAAGATGTGATCCTCAGCCACTCCGCCAAAGCTGGCGGCGCGCCTGCGGTCGCCTCGCGCTTCCTGCACCGGCTGGAAGCGGTCGCAGGCGTCACGCGTTGGGAGGCGGCCAAGGAAGCTGGCGAGCGGTATGTCCACTTCGCGCTGGCACTCGACGAGCCCTGCGAGGTGAGGCCGATCGAGCAGCCCGCGCCCAAGCCACCTCTTGCCACACGGCCGCTAAAATTGCCCGTCACCGCGATCGAGGACTGGCTGCGCGACCCCTACACCATCTATGCCCGCTATATCCTCAAGCTGGAGGCGCTCGATCCCGTCGACATGCCGCTGTCGGCCGCCGATCGTGGCTCGGCTATCCACGATGCGCTCGGCGAATTCACCAGGACCTTCGGCAAGGACTTGCCCGCAGATCCCGTGGGCGTCCTGCGCAAGATCGGCATGACCTATTTTGCGCCATTGATGGAACGCCCCGAGGCACGCGCGCTGTGGTGGCCACGCTTTCAGCGCATCATCGGATGGTTTTCCGAATGGGAGGCGGCGCGGCGAGGCAACATCGCGGCGATCGACGCAGAGATAAACGGCGAAATCCCGATTCCCCTCGACAATGAACGCACGTTCCATCTTTCCGCCCGCGCCGACCGTATCGAGCGCCGCGCCGACGGCCGCTTCGTCATCCTCGACTACAAGACCGGCTCGCCGCCGACCGGAAAACAGGTGCGGATGGGATTGTCACCGCAACTCACGCTGGAAGCGGCGATCCTGCGCGAGGGCGGCTTTAAGGGCATCGATGCGGGTTCGTCGGTCAGCGAGCTTGCTTATGTACGGATCAGCGGCAACAACCCGCCGGGCGAGTACACGCCGCTGAAACTGAGAATCAAGAACGAGACGCCGCAGCCGCCTGATGAGGCTGCCGATTACGCGCGGGCACAGCTCGAGGCGCTGATTCGCAAATTCGAGATCGAGAGCGAACCATACCGTTCGCTGAACCTGCCGATGTGGACCAACCGGTACGGCCGCTATGACGACCTCGCGCGGATCAAGGAATGGTCCGCGGCCGGTGGCCTGGGGCTTCCGGAATGGTGAAGGCGGAGCGCATCATTCCCCCCGCGGTCCGCGACAAGCAGGCCAGCGCCTCGAACCCCGCCTCGTCGTCCTTCGTCTCGGCGAACGCCGGCTCCGGCAAGACCCATGTGCTGGTGCAGCGCGTGATCCGGCTGCTGCTGTCAGGCGTGCCGCCGGAAAAGATTCTTTGCATCACCTTCACCAAAGCTGCCGCCGCCAACATGGCGGAACGCGTATTCACCACGCTCGGCCACTGGGTGACGCTCAACGACGACGGACTCGATGCCGCGATCCGCGACGCCGGCGTCCCCGATCCCAATACGAAGCTGCGCAAAGTCGCGCGCGAGCTGTTTGCGCGGGCGCTGGAAACCCCGGGCGGGCTGAAGGTTCAGACCATCCACGCGCTGTGCACGCGGCTTCTGCAGCAATTCCCGTTCGAGGCCAATGTGCCGGCGCGCTTCACCGTGCTCGACGAGCGCGACCAGACCGACATGATGGAGCGCGCCAACCTCAAGGTATTCCTAGAGGCCTCGAACGCGCCCGACAGCGTGCTCGGCCGGGCGCTTCAGACCGCGATGGCGAACGCAGCCGACGTCACCTTCAAGGACGTCGTTCGCGAGGCCTGCATGAGCCGCGATCATTTCATGGCCTGGACCGATGCCGCGGGCAGCGCAGGAGCCGCCGCGGCGGAGATGTCCGATGTGCTTGGCTTGAGCCCGAACGACAGCATCGAGGACGTCGAGCGCGAGATCGTCGACGGACCCTATCTCCCACGGAAGCGCTGGCTTGAGATCGCGTCCGTTCTCGATACCGGCAGCAACGCCGATCAAAATCAAGCCGAACGCTTGCGCGAAGCCATAAGAGTTACCGGCGTCGAGCAGGTCGACAATTATCTCAGTGTCTTTATCACCGATACCGAACGCACCCCCCGCGCCAGGGTCGTGACGAACAATTTCATCACAGATAATCCAGCTGTCGGCCACCTGTTCGAGCGCGAAATCCTCCGCATCGGCCCGCTGATCGAAAAGCGCCGCGCCGCCATTACCCGCGACCGCACGGCGGCGCTGCTGCATATCGCGATTGCAGCGGCGGCAAACTACCGGCGCGAGAAGGAGGAGCGCGGGCTGCTCGATTATGACGATCTGATCGACAAGACGCTTGCCCTGCTCAACAAGGTGTCGGCGGGTTGGGTGCACTACAAGCTCGATCGCGGCGTCGACCACGTCTTGATCGACGAGGCGCAGGACACCAGTCCGCGGCAATGGGACATTGTCGAGCACATCATTTCCGAATTTGCCGCAGGCCAAGGTGCGCGGGACGGCGTCATGCGCACGGTGTTCGCGGTCGGCGACGAGAAACAATCGATCTTCTCGTTCCAGGGCGCGGCGCCCCGCGAATTCGCCGAACGGCGGGCGCGCTTCAGCTCGCGCTTCAAGGCCGCCGGACTCGATTTCGAATCGATCTCCTTTACCTATTCGTTCCGATCCGGTGCAGGCGTGTTGCGTGCGGTCGAAAGCGCGTTCCAGTCGTCGGATGTCTATCGAAGCATCACCACCGATGCCGACGGCATGCCGCCGCACATGGCGCTCGACGACGCCGGCCCCAGCCTGATCGAACGATGGCCGCTGGCGGAGGCCGACGACAAAAAGGACATCGAAGGCTGGCGCGCGCCGTTCGACGGCGTGTCGGTGACAAGCCCCGAGGTAAAGCTCTCCAAGCGCATCCAGGCCGAGATCAAGCGGCTGGTTACGAGCGGCACCATGACCGGCCCCAAAGGCGCCCGCCGGCCCTTGCGCTATGGCGACGTGCTGGTGCTGGTGCGCCGCCGCGGCAATATCTTCGACGCGGTCATCCAGGCGCTGAAGCATGCGAGTATCCCGGTCGCCGGCGCCGACCGGCTGAAACTGACCGAGCATATCGCGATCATCGATCTGATGAACCTCGCCGATGCCCTATTGTTGCCGCAGGACGACCTTGCGCTCGCGGTCGCCCTGAAAAGCCCGCTGTTCGGGCTCGACGACGACGACCTGTTTGCGCTGGCATGGGACCGCAAGGGCTCGCTGCGCGCAGCGCTGTCGCGAGAGGCCGCTGCCAATGCGAGGTTCAAGGACGCGCTCAAGCGGCTGGAAGACTGCGAGCGAAGGTTCGCGCAGCAAACGCCGTTTGCATTCTACGCCTGGCTGTTGGGCGGCGAGGGCGGCAGGCGGCGTATCCTGCGGCGCCTCGGCCATGAAGCCAACGACGCGCTGGACGAATTCCTCGAACTCGCACTGAACTACGAACGCAAGGCGCCCGCCTCGCTGCAAGGCTTCATGGCCTGGCTGCGCTCGGCCGACACCGAGGTGAAGCGTGACATGGAGATCTCGCGCGACGAAGTCCGTGTCATGACCGTCCATGGCGCCAAGGGTCTGGAAGCCTCCGTCGTCATCATGGTCGACACAACGTCGTCTCCCGCCGATACGCAGCGTTTGCGCCTGATCCAGGTGCCGGGTCGCGACGGCGGCGAGATCACGGTCTGGGCCGGCAAGAAGGCCGACGATCCCAAAGTTGTGGCCGATGCTCGCGAGGACATGCTTGACGATACCGAGGACGAGTATCGCCGGCTGCTTTATGTGGCGATGACGCGCGCCGCCGACCGGCTGGTCGTCGCAGGCATCAAGCCCGGCAATTCGAAAAACATACGCGAGTTCTGCTGGTACGATTTGGTGGCAAAGGGCCTCGCGGCCTCCGGCCTGCAGGAAGAGGTCACCGAAACCGACGAGGGTGCGATCAAGCGCTACACCCGGCCCGAGGACAGCGCACCGGCAGGCGGCAGGGTCGCGGCGGGGACGAGCGCGCAACGCACATTGCCGCCCTGGCTGCGAACGCCGCTGCCCACAAGATCGGCAGCCGCCGGCCTGCTGCGGCCGTCCGATGCAGGCGGGGAAACGGCGCGGCGCGTCGGATCCGACGAATCGGTCGAGCAGCGGATGCGCGCCTTGCAGCGCGGCACGCTGGTGCACCGGTTGCTGCAATCCTTGCCGGACGTCGCCGCCGAGCGCCGGCGCGACGCCGCATTGAATTTTCTCCGCCGCCAGGCCGCCGATTGGAGCGATGGCGAGCGTGAAACACTGGCCGCCCAGGTGCTGGCATTGATCGGCGACGCGCGGTTTGCAGCCGTGTTCGGCCCGGGCAGCCGCGCTGAAGTCCCGATCGTGGGCCGGCTGGAGCTGGGAGAACCTTCGCCTGAACTGGTTTCGGGGCAGATCGACCGTCTGGTGGTCACCGAAAACGAGGTGCTGATCGTGGATTTCAAGACCAACCAGCGCCCGCCGGCCTCTGCCGCTGAGGCCCCCTCGGGCTATGTCCGGCAACTGGCCCTCTATCGCGCGATGCTGAAGAAGCTTTATCCCCAGTCAGCCGTCCGCGCCGCGTTGCTTTGGACGGAAAGCACTGAATTGATGGAGATTTCTTCTCCCGCGCTGGACGCCGAACTGTCATCCATTGCAGGCTTGACGTCAAAGCTTGACCCGGCAACCACGCGTTCATAGTTTGGATTGCATGATCCGGGCGGCGATTCTCAAAAGGCGCCGCGTCCCTTCCGAACTGAACGAGGTACTGTAATGGCCGTTGGCAAGGTTTCCGATACCGATTTCGAAGCCGAGGTGCTCAAGGCACAAGGCCCGGTCGTGGTCGATTTCTGGGCCGAATGGTGCGGCCCGTGCCGCATGATTGCGCCCGCGCTTGACGAGATCGCCGGTGCGATGGGCGACAAGGTCAAGATCGTCAAGCTGAACGTCGACGAGAGTCCCAAGACCGCGTCGAAATACGGTGTGATGTCGATCCCGACGCTGATGATCTTCAAGGGCGGCGAGATGGCTTCGCGCCAGGTGGGCGCAGCCCCGAAGGCGAAGCTGCAGCAGTGGATCACCGCTGCGGTCTGATTGCCTTCGATAAACATTTCGTGTTGCTGACGGCCGGTGAAAGCCGGCCGTTTGCGTTTGGTGTGCTCTATCTCGGCACCGTGCCGTTGGCAGCAAGCACATGACCGGCCAGATAGAGCGATCCCGTAATCAGGATGCGCGGCGGCACCTCATAGGTGAGCTTTGCGACCGCGCGCAAGGCAGCCTCGACACTGGCCGCGCTTTCCACGCGCATGCCGAGAGAGCGCGCGGCGTCCATCAGGCGGTCGAGCGGCATGGTGTTGTCGCGATCCGGTATGGTGACCGCAACGATATGACGGGTGAGGCCGGCAAAATTCGCCAGGAAGCTGCCCGCATCCTTGTTCGCCATCATGCCGACGATGACCACGAGCGGCCGCGACACCCGTTCTTCGAGATCGCCGAGTGCAGCGGCCGCAACGCGACCTCCTTCCGCATTGTGGCCGCCGTCGAGCCAGATTTCGGCGCCCGGCGCTCCCTGATCCACCAGCGGACCGGGACCGAGCCGCTGCATTCGCGCCGGCCATTCCGCATTCACAACACCCGCCTCGAACGCGGACGGTTCGATCCTGAAAGCGTCGATGGCGCGCAACGTCGCAACGGCAAGGCCGGCGTTATCGAACTGATGGCGGCCGAACAGCTTTGGCGCCGCCAGATCCATCAGGCCGCGATCGTCCTGATAGACCAGGCGGCCGCGCTCGACACTGACATGCCACTCCTGGCCCGCCCGGTGCAATGGCGCGCGCTGGCGCCTCGCGCACCTCTCGATCTCGGCGAGCGCGTCCACCTCCTGCACAGCGCAAATCACCGGCACGCGAGGTTTGATGATGCCAGCCTTCTCAGCCGCGATCGATTTCAGCGAAGGCCCAAGAAATTCGGTGTGATCAACGCCGATGGATGAAATCACGCAGGCCGCAGGCCGCTCGACGACATTGGTCGCGTCCAGCCGTCCGCCGAGGCCGACTTCGAGCAGCACCGCATCGGCCGGATGCCGCGCGAACAGATCGAACGCGGCTGCGGTTTCCATCTCGAACATCGTGATCGGGTCTCCCGCATTGGCGCGCTCGCACCGCTCAAGCGCCTCGCACAACGCCTCGTCGCTCACGAGGACGCCGCCGCCGACGCGCCCGAGCCGATAGGATTCGTTGATGCGCACCAGATAGGGCGACGTGAAGACGTGAACGCGATGCCCCGCCGCCTCCAGGATCGCGCGCATGTAGGCGACGGTCGAGCCCTTGCCATTGGTACCGGCGACGTGAATGACCGGCGGCAGCTTGCGTTCGGGATGGTCGAGCCGATCCAGCAGGCGCTGCATCCGCTCCAATCCAAGATCGATGCGCACCGGATGCAGGGCCGACAGCCGCGCGATCAGGTCGCCGAGCGGCCTGGCGGGAAAATCGTTCACGCGGAAGGCGCGGCCGGCGCCATATCGGCGGTTGGAGCCGGAATTGCGGCCTGCGTGACCGGCCTGGCTTCGGTTTGCAGCGCCGGCGATCTGGTCAGGAGGCGGCAGAGCCTTGCCAGCGTCGGGCGCAGATCGTGCCGGTGCACGACCATGTCGACCATGCCGTGGTCCTTCAGATATTCGGCGCGCTGAAAGCCGTCCGGCAATTTCTCGCGGATGGTTTGTTCGATCACGCGCGCCCCGGCAAAGCCGATCAGGGCACCGGGCTCGGCGATCTGAACGTCGCCAAGCATCGCATAGGAAGCGGTGACACCGCCGGTGGTCGGATTGGTGAGCACGACGATATAGGGCAGCTTCGCCTCACGCAGCATTTGCACGCCTACCGTCGTCCGCGGCATCTGCATCAGCGACAGAATGCCCTCCTGCATGCGGGCGCCGCCGGAAGCCGCGAACACGATGAAGGGCGATTTCTTCTCGAGCGCCAATTCAAGCCCGCGCACGATGGCCTCTCCGGCCGCCATGCCGAGCGAGCCGCCCATGAAATCGAAATCTTGCACCGCGACCACCGCGGCTGCACCCTCGAGCTTGCCATAACCGACCTTGACGGCATCGTTGAGCCCGGTCCGGGTGCGCGCGTCCTTGATGCGATCGGCATATCGCCGCTCGTCGCGGAATTTCAGCGGATCGGCCGGCACCTCCGGCAGTGCGACGTCGAACCATGTCTCGTTGTCAAAGATCGATTTGAGCCGCGCCACCGCGCCCATGCGCATGTGATAGTTCGAGCCGGGAATGACGAACTGATTGGCTTCGACATCCTTGTAGAACACGAGCTGCCCTGAGTCGGGGCACTTGATCCACAAATTCTCCGGCGTCTCCCGGCGCAAAATATTGCGAATCTTCGGCCGAACGACGTTGGTAAGCCAATTCATTTTTCGCTCCGAATTGCCTGCATTCGCCTTGGGCTTGAACCTATTGGGCGGGACTTATATGGCGTTCCCGGACAGACCGGGCAAGGCGCCGCGCCCCGCACCCTGGCTTTCCAATGGGGCGCTATTTGGCGCCCCGAACGCCGGTCGCGAGTTCGGTCGCAAGCCCGACCACGGCGCCGACGGTCTTGGCCGTGGCCTTGTTGTCTGCATCAAGGCTGCCGCGCAAGGCGTCAACGAGCGCCGAGCCGACCACCGCGCCGTCGGCATGGCGTGCGATCGCGCGTGCTGCTTCCGGAGTCCTGATGCCGAAGCCGACGCAGACCGGGAGCGGCGTATGCCGCTTGATGCGGGAAACCGCCTCGCCGACCACCTTGGAGTCGGCGCTGGCGCTGCCGGTGATGCCGGTGACGGAGACGTAATAGACAAAGCCGGAAGTATTGGCGAGCACTGCGGGCAAACGTCTGTCGTCGGTGGTCGGCGTTGCCAGGCGGATGAAACTCAACCCGGCCTTCAGCGTCGGCAGACACAGTTCGGAATCTTCTTCCGGCGGCAGATCGACGACGATGAGACCGTCGACGCCGGCCGACTTTGCATCGGCCAGAAACCGATCGACGCCGTAAATATAGATCGGGTTGTAGTAACCCATCAGCACCAGCGGCGTGGTGTCATCATGCTCACGGAATTCGCGCACCAGTCCGAGCGTCTTCTTCAAGGTCATGCCGGCCTTCAGCGCGCGCAATCCGGCCGCCTGGATCGAGGGTCCATCCGCCATCGGATCGGTGAAGGGCATGCCGATCTCGATGACGTCGCTGCCGGCCTTTGGCAACGCCTTGATGATTTCAAGCGAGGTCGCGGGATCGGGATCGCCCGCCATCAGGAAGGTGACGAAGGCTGGGCGGCTCTCTTTCTTCAGTTGCGCAAAACGCCCGTCAATGCGGGTGGTCATTTCTTCCTCCCCCGCAGGATATCGCCGACTTGCGGCACGTCCTTGTCACCGCGGCCGGAGAGGTTGACCACCATCAGGTGATCTTTCGGCCGCTTCGGCGCGAGTTCCTCGATCTTGGCGATGGCGTGCGCGGATTCGAGCGCCGGGATGATGCCTTCCAGCCGCGACAACAGCTGGAACGCCGCCAGCGCCTCCTCGTCGGTCGCCGACAGAAATTTGACCCGGCCGATTTCGTGCAGCCATGCGTGCTCCGGTCCGATGCCCGGATAATCCAGCCCTGCCGAGATCGAATGCGCCTCCTGGATCTGGCCGTCATCATTCATCAACAGATAGGTCCGGTTACCGTGCAGCACGCCCGGGCGGCCGCCGGCAATGGAAGCGGCATGGAGTTGCGTCAGGCCGTGGCCGGCGGCTTCGACGCCGAATATTTCGACGGAGGGATCGTCGAGGAACGGATGGAACAAGCCCATCGCGTTGGAGCCGCCGCCGATGCAGGCTACGAGCGAATCCGGCAAACGGCCTTCCGCCTCCTGGATCTGCTTGCGGGCTTCCTCGCCGATCACCGACTGGAAATCGCGCACCATCATCGGATAGGGATGCGGACCTACCACCGTGCCCATGCAATAGAACGTGTTGTGCACGTTGGTGACCCAGTCGCGCAGCGCCTCGTTCACCGCATCCTTCAGCGTCCGCGCACCCGATTGCACCGGAACTACCCTGGCGCCCAGCATTTCCATCCGGATGACATTGGGCTGCTGCCGCTCGACGTCGACTGCGCCCATGTAGACGATGCATTCAAGGCCGAACCGCGCGCACAGCGTCGCGGTGGCGACGCCGTGCTGACCGGCGCCGGTCTCGGCGATGATGCGCTTCTTGCCCATGCGCCGCGCCACCATGATCTGGCCGAGCACGTTGTTGACCTTGTGCGAACCGGTGTGGTTGAGCTCTTCGCGCTTGAGATAGATCTTGGCGCCGCCCAGGTGCTCGGTGAGCCGCTCGGCAAAGTACAGGGGCGACGGCCGGCCGACATAGTCGCGAAGATGGCCATTCATCTCCGCATGGAACGCCGGATCGGCCTTGGCCTCCGCGTAGGCCTTCTCCAGATCGAGGACCAGCGGCATCAGCGTTTCGGCGACGAACCGGCCGCCGAAAATCCCGAAATGCCCGCGCTCGTCGGGACCGCTTCGGAAGGAATTGGGGATAGGCGTGTTCATCGAACCATCAGCTCTTCGGTTGCGCGCGCGGCGCGAATAAAGCCGCGGATCATCTCGGGGTCCTTGCGACCGGGGGTCCGTTCCACGCCGGACGAAACATCAACCCCGCCGGGGCGCGTCAGCCGGACGGCTTCCGCGACATTGCCCGCATGGAGACCGCCCGAGACCATGAACGGCAATTTGAGGTCGAGGTTTTCAAGGACGTGCCAGTCGAACACCGCACCCAGGCCGCCTGGACGCGTGGCTTCTTTTGGCGCGCGGGCATCGAACAGGATGCGATCGGCAACGCCGGCATAATCGGGCAGGACGGCGAGATCGGCCGAGGTTTCGATCGCGAGCGCCTTCATCACCGGGAGTGCAAATTTTTGCCTGACTTCGCATAGCCGCGCCGCGGTCTCCTTGCCATGCAGCTGCAGGAGATCCGGCTGCAAGGCCTCGACGATGCCTGCAAGCGTCGCATCGTCTGCATCGACCGTGAGCGCCACCTTGGCCGCACGTCGCTTGACCGCCTGGCCGAGATCGCGCGCCACCTCAAGGCTGAGATGCCGCGGCGAGGGCGGAAAGAACACAAACCCGACCATGTCCGCGCCGGAATCCAGCGCGACGTCGAGCGTCTCGCGCGTGGACAGGCCGCAAATTTTGACGATCAGGGACATGGGCTTAAAGGCAATGGTTAAGGGGGCCGCAAGGCCTCCGAAGGGGCGTTTGGCGCGCGTTCTACAACGTCGCGCCCTGCTTGTCTTGCCGATATCCGCCCTGTGGCGCGGCCAGCGGCATTGGTTCCGGCCGCTTCGAGGTCGCGCTGGCACGCCAGTCAGCCAGTTGCGCCCGCAAGTCGCGCGCATCCGCCTCATGATGCCGCGCCGCGCGCCGCCAGCGCCGCTGGTTGAACCAGGTCGCGCAACCCCCGGCCACGACACCCATGATAACGGCTGCAATGATGACCACAAAAAGCGGCAGGCTGAAGCCGAGCGCGGGATCGCTTGAATTGAAGGGATCGAAAGAGACGGTCACCTCGTGGCGATTGGCCACTGCAAAGACCACAAGGACCACGCCAAGCGGGATCAGGACAGCCGCGTTGAGAAACTTGCGCATGATGCTCTCCCGCCGCGATGAAAAAACGGGATCGGCTTCAGGTACCGGTACCCGGTCCTCCGCTGTCGCGGTTCAGCCGTTCGCGCATTTCCTTGCCGGTTTTGAAAAACGGCACGCTCTTCTGATCGACCGGCACATGCGCGCCGGTGCGCGGATTGCGCCCCGCGCGGGCCGGGCGATGCTTGACCGAGAATGCGCCGAAACCGCGAAGTTCGACCCGGTCGCCGCGCGCCAGGGCCGCGACGATCTCATCGAGGATCGCGTTCACAATGTTCTCGACATCCCGCTGGTAGAGGTGCGGGTTATGCTCGGCGATACGCTGAACGAGTTCGGATTTGATCATCGAGACGGGGACCCGGGAACATTCGGACCAGCATTTCCGTGAAAATACGTTGAACTGTCAAGACGCTAAATGAAATTTGGCTTGCGCGAAATCAGGTGACAAACGCCCCAAAGGGGTATCCGGACAGCGCCCGCACCCCCGGTACCGCGGTGCGAAACCTGCCATGCGGTCAATTCGCCGCTGCCGGGTGCCACAAAGCGAGCATGCCCTCAAGACCGAGACGGTCGGCGGCTTGCGCCATGCCCGTTTGCTCGATTTGGCGCGCGATCGCGCTCAAACCGAGCGCATCGAAGGTCACCGCGGCCGCGGTTCGCAGGAAAGTCAGGTCGCCAAAGCGCGGCGACAGCTTGTAGTCGCGCACCGGCAGATCGGCCTTGACGCCTTTTTGCGCCACCAGCCAGGCCACGGCGGTTTTCTCGTCGCCGAGCTGATCGATCAGCTTGAGTTCGACCGCCTGACGGCCGGTGAAGACGCGGCCGTCGGAAACCTTCTCGAGCAACGCATCGTCCATACCCCGCCGTTCCTTCACCAGGCCGCGGAACCAGGCATAGGAATCCTTCACCAGCGCAGCCAGCGCCTCGCGGGCTTCCGGGCTGGTTGGTTCGAAGCCGTTGGGTGCGGCCTTCAACGGCGAGGACTTCACTTCCTCGACCTTGACGCCGACGGTCTTGAGCAATTCGGCAAAATTCGGAAACTGGAACAGCACGCCGATCGACCCCACCAGCGAGCTCTGCTGGGCGATGATGTGATCGCCCGCGATCGCCGTGATGTAGCCGCCCGAGGCGGCCAGTCCCTCGACCACCACGACCAGCGGCTTCTTGGCTTTCAGCCGCACCAGCGCGTCATAAAGCTGCTCGGAACCGGCGGTGGTGCCGCCCGGCGAATTGATGTGCACGATCACGGCGTCGACTTGCGACTTCTCCAGCCGCTCCAGCGCCTCGACCCGTTCCTGATCGCTGCGAATCAGCCCATCGATATTGATGCGGGCGATCGAACCCGACGCGGTCAATCCGCCGCGGCCGCCGGGTGCCACGATCATGCCGACGGTGACGATCGCCGCGATCGCAATCAATGCCGCCGCCACGCGCCAGAACGTCAGCTTGCGCCGTATCCGGCGGCGGTCGACGATGACATCTGAGTCAAGCGACATCGAAAACTCTCCCGAAGCAATCCTTGAAGGGGGTATGCCGTCTTCGCTTCATAGCCTTAAATATCTCATGTCCTGATTACATCAATTGCGGCGCAATTTGAAGAAAACAAGACCGTATCCCGAAACAAGACCGTATCCCGGGCGCAATATTGGCGCTGTCACCCCGGCCGTCATTGCGAGCCAACGGGTCGCGCGAATGCGCGCCCGATGACAGGCTCCGCGAAGCAATCCAGCTTTTTAACACACGACCTGGATTGCTTCGTCGCGTTGCTCCTCGCGATGACAACTACACAAAAAAGGCCCCGGTCGAAACCGGGGCCCATGTCTTGCCGCAAGCCGAAAGGGCTTACTTGTCGGTCCGCTGCTTGAGCGCGGTGCCGAGAATATCGCCGAGCGTCGCACCCGAGTCGGACGAGCCATATTGCGCGATGGCTTCCTTTTCCTCGGCGACTTCGAGCGCCTTGATGGAGACCTGCACCTTGCGGGCCTTCTTGTCGAACTGGATCACCCGGGCATCGACCTTTTCGCCGACGGCGAAACGCTCGGTGCGCTGATCGTTGCGGTCCCGCGCAAGCTCGGACCGTTTGATGAAGGTGGTGAAGTCGGTGCCGGCAATCTTCACATCGATGCCGCCTTCCTTCACGTCGAGCACTTCGCAGGTCACGACCGCGCCCTTCTTGACGTCGCCGGGCTCGGCGAACGGATCGCCTTCCAGCTGCTTGACGCCAAGCG
>Ga0210394_10005255_pt1 | contig 14590 bp, 15 predicted proteins | sample IncBWC12MmetaG_FD_160121 | JGI IMG/M metagenome (GOLD analysis project Ga0210394, IMG submission 160121) | Forest soil microbial communities from Barre Woods Harvard Forest LTER site, Petersham, Massachusetts, United States - Inc-BW-C-12-M | ecosystem: Environmental > Terrestrial > Soil >... | reverse complement strand
AGCGACCCTCGCCCTTCGCGCCGATGCGGCGCATCGGATGCCGCAGCCGATCCGGGTGGTAGGTACGTTCGGTGTAGCGCGCCACCTTGGTACAGAGGACCCCGGCCGTCGGGGCGTGCGCGCTCGAACCGCTCACCTTCAGCGCCACGCCGTCCTTCACATGGACCTCGAGCGCGCAGGTATCCGGACAGTCGTGCGGACAGGCGCCCTTGACCAGAGTCACTCCGGACGATGCCGCGGTGCCGTCCTGCTCGCGGGTGCCGATCATGCGGCGTACCCCGTCTCGACAATGCGATCCATGAACCTTTCGCATTGCGCCAGTTGCTCGAGCGTGACGAATTCGTTCGGCCGATGCGCCTGCGCGATATCTCCGGGGCCGCAAATGACCGTGGGGACTCCCATTCTCTGGAACAGGCCCGCCTCGGTCCCGTAGGACACCTTGCCCACCTGCGTGTTTCTCGACAGCTGCATCGCCCACTGCACGATGGCATCGGTCTCGGCGGCGGCGAGGCCCACGGTCTGGGTCACCCAGTCAAGATCGATGCCCGATTGCGCATCGACGCTGCGCATCTCGCGCGCCAAACCTTCCGCATGGGCGCGTATCTCCTGATACAGCGCGTCGGGTGAGGTCTGCGGCAAGGTGCGCATGTCGAATTGAAACAGGCATTCCTTCGGAATGACGTTGGCGGCGATGCCGCCCTGGATCAGCCCCGTCGACAGCGTCGAGTAAGGCACGGTGAATCCATAGTCGCGCGTCTCGCTTCGGGCGAGGCGGTCGGCGATCCCGCGAATGAATACGATCAGCCGCGCCGCATACTCGATGGCATTGACGCCGTGGGTCACATAACTCGAGTGCGCCTCGCGGCCGTGCACGGCGCAGCGGAACCGATGCGTGCCCTTGTGGGCGATGATCGGCTGCATCGACGTCGGTTCGCCGACCACGCATCCGGCCGGCTTGATGTGGTGCTCCTCCAGGTCGCGGATGAGACCCCGTACCCCGATGCAGCCGACCTCCTCGTCGTAGCTCAGGGAATAGTGCAGCGGAGCATCCAGCCGGCCCTCGTTCAGGGCGGCCAGGAATTTCGGCGCTTGAGCGAGAATGATGCCGATGAACCCCTTCATGTCCGCCGACCCGCGCGCGAACAACTTGCCGTCGCGCTCGACGGCGAGAAACGGATCGCTATCCCAGTTCTGTCCGTCCACCGGAACCACGTCGGTGTGACCCGACAAAATCAATCCGGGTTTCTGCGAATCGCCCAAGGTCGCGAACAGATTCGCCTTCTTGCCGGTGGCATCGTGCGTCAGCCGCGTGGTGGCGCCGAAACCCTGCAGGTAGTCACGCACACATTCGATCAGCCCCAGGTTCGAGTCGCGCGAGACGGTATTGAAACCGATCAGCCGCTCGATCATGGCGCGCGCGGCGGCGCTCGGCTCAGCGGAATTCGGCGCAGGGTTCGGGGCGGCGTTCATGGCAGGCTCACGCTAAAGTCATTACTCTACCCCAGCGCCGTGCTCTATGCTTGGGGCATGACGCAACCCCGCATTTTCGGTGCCGTTGAAGCCGGCGGCACGAAGTTCGTCGTCGCCATCGCCGATGATCGCGGCGAAATCCTCGCTCAGGAGCGCTTTCCCACCACCGATCCCGTCTCGACGCTCGCGGCCACGGGCGCCTTTCTGCGGCAACGCAGCCGGACGCTCGGCGCACTGGCAGCCATCGGCGTCGCCTCCTTCGGGCCGGTCGAGCTCGACAAGAGCTCCGCTCAATACGGTTTCATTCTCAAGACTCCCAAACCAGGATGGAGCGGCACGGACATGGCGGGCACGCTGGCGCGGGAATTCTCCTGTCCCGTCGGTTTCGATACCGACGTCAACGCGGCGGCTCTGGCTGAACATCGCTGGGGGGTTGCGCGAGATGTCGCTACTCTGGTGTATCTCACCATCGGCACGGGTATCGGCGGTGGCGTGCTGGTGAACGGCGCGCCGATTCACGGCCTGATGCATCCGGAGATCGGCCACCTCTACCCGCGGCGCCATCCTCTGGACCCGACATTCGCCGGCGTGTGTCCGTTTCATGGCGATTGTCTGGAAGGCGTCGCCTCGGGTCCTGCGATCATCGCGCGCAGCGGAAAATCCCTGGAGCAACTCGATGACGCTCATCCGCAGTGGCAAATCGAGGCGGATTATCTAGGCCAATTGTGCGCACAGCTGGTCGTCACCTTGTCGCCCCAGCGAATCATCATGGGCGGCGGCGTCATGAATCAGGCGCGGCTGCTGCCGCTCATTCGTCCGCGGCTTTTGCACTGGCTGGGCGGCTACATAGACCGCCCTCAGGTCCTCGACGGCGCCGATCGCTATGTCGTCACCCCGGACCTCGGCGACCGTGCCGGCGTGCTCGGCGCCGTGGCGCTGGCCATGAATGCCGTGTCTGAACTCACACCGGGGCCTCCATGAAGCAGCCGCTCCTGCTCCTGTGCGGACTGCTGTGCGATGCAACCGTTTGGGCCGACATCCCGCAGCGATTGGGCGACCGCGCCGACGTGCGCATCGTGTCGTTCGCCGGATTCTCGTCTATACCGGCGATGGCCGAACATGTGTTGTCGACGGCGCCGGCACAGTTCGCGCTCGCGGGTCACTCCATGGGCGGGCGAGTCGCTCTGGAGGTGATCCGCGCGGCCCCCGGTCGAGTCTGCGGCCTCGCGCTGCTCAACACCGGCGTGCACACGGTTCGCGACGGGGAGCCGCAAAGCCGCGGCCGCCTGCTGCAAGTGGCTTACGAACAGGGTATGTCGGCGCTCGCCGCCGAATGGTTGCCGCCGATGTTGGCCGCCGGCGCCGCCCGCAGCGCAGAGCTCATGCCGCATCTCCGGGCCATGGTCGAGCGCGCCACCCCCGATTCCTACGCCGGTCAGATCCGGGCGCTGCTGAATCGGCCGGACGCCTTGGGGGTCTTGCCGAAGATCAGTGTGCCCACCTTGTTGTTGAGCGGCAGCGAGGACACCTGGTCGCCGGTCTCGCAGCACGAAGCCATGCGCCGCCGAATACCGCACGCGACGCTGTTCGAGGTGCACGGCGCCGGCCACATGGCCCCGATCGAACGGCCCGACGCCGTGGCGCTGGCGCTGCGTGAATGGCTGGCGCAGATCTCGGCATCTTCCCTGCGGCATGATTTCAATGCACACTGATGACTGTGCGCTGGCCAACAGGGAAAGTACGCCCAGAGTTACACGATCCGTCTTCGGGGTCGGTCGCTGCACTGACGCTCGGTGCGTTCGCTCTCGCTTGCGGCGCATTGCTCGCGGCAGCTCCGGGCGTTGCGGCTGCGAAATGCAAGGTTGCCAGGGTGGTCGAGCTGCCGATCACCATGAACAGCTTGCGCCCCACCATCGTCGCGAAGATCAACAACCGGGACGCCAGGTTCGTTCTCGATAGCGGGGCGTTCTACAGCATGATCAGCGCTGCGACCGCCGCGGAATACGGCCTCAGAACACAGCAGGCACCGTTCGGCCTGCGAGTGAACGGAATCGGCGGTACCGCGGACGTTCGCGTGGCGACGGTGAAGGAATTCTCGATCGTCGGCACCACCATCAAGAACGTCGAGTTTCTGGTGGGCGGCAGCGAGGTCGGCAACGCCGGACTGCTCGGTCAGAATTTTCTGGAGACATTCGACGTCGAATATGACCTGGCAACCGGCGCGATCCGCTTATTCCGCACGGAAGATTGCGGGCAGACCGTCCTGGCGTATTGGTTGACCCCCGGCCAGCATTTCTCTTCCATGACGATTGACCGCACCGAGCCCCTGCACCCGCATACCATCGGCGTTGCCTACGTCAATGACAAGAGAATTCGGGTTACATTCGATACCGGCGCCTTCACGTCGGTGCTCTCGCTCAGGGCGGCCGAACGCGCGGGTGTGAAACCCGACTCCCCCGGGGTGGTTGCTTCCGGGTACGCCAGCGGCATCGGCCGCGGCATGACCAAGGAATACATCGCACCCTTCGCGAGCTTCAAGATAGGCGACACGGAGGAAATCAAGAATACCAAGCTACGCATTGCCGACATCGAGCTGAATGACGCCGATATGCTGTTAGGCGCGGATTTCTTCGTGTCGCATCGGATTTTCGTCGCCAATAAGGAGCATCGGCTATTCTTGACGTATAACGGCGGTCCGGTATTCAAACTGTCGCAGCAGGGTCCGTCCGCGGCCGCCGCCGCTCCGTCCGCGGCCGCCGCAGACCCATCCGCTGCGCGGTCCGACGCGGCACAGCTCGACGCTTCCGATGCTTCGGGTGCTTCCGCCGCTTCCGCCGCTTCCGGCGCATCCGCGTCCCGCGCCGCGGAACTTGCGCGCCTCGGCTCGGCACTGGCGGCACGGCGCGACTTTGGCCCGGCGCTCGCCGATCTGTCGAATGCCATCCAGTTAGCGCCGGATGAACCTGAATATTATTACGAGCGCGCCAACGCGTATCGGGCGAACGGACATGCGGATCTTGCGCTCACCGATTATGACCGCGTGCTCACGCTCAAACAGGATTTCCTAGCGGCGTACATTCCCCGCGCGGAAATCAAGCTCGCGAAGCAAGATACGGCCGCGGCGCTCGCGGATCTGGAAGCCGTCGACCGGCTGGCGCCGAAGCAGGCGGACTTGCGTTTCATGCTGGCCGAGCTCTATGAGCGGATGGACCGATTGCCGTCGGCCATCGAGCAATTCTCCCTGTGGATGCAGAACCACCCGGACGATTCGCGCATGCCGGCGGCCATGGCCGGGCGCTGCTTGAGCAGCGCCTTACAGAACCAGGGTCTATCCGCCGCGTTGAGCGACTGCAACGCGGCTATGCACCGCGTTGACAAGAAAAACGAGCACTACTCGCACTTATGCGTGAGTCGCGGCTTGGTGCGTCTGCGCCAAGGGGAATACGACAAAGCGCTCGCGGACTTCAATGACGCGCTCAAGATGACGCCGAAGAATGCGCGTGCGCTGTACGCGCGCGGGGTCGCCGAATCACGGAAAAATGACCGCAAGCAAAGCGCGGCAGACCTCGAGGCCGCTGCGCAAATCGAACCGCAGGTTGCCGCAAAGTTCGAGCGCTACGGCATCGTTCCCTAGCTCGAATTACCTAGCCGCGGAAACACCCGGCGGGCGTTGCCCTCGAAGATCTTGTAGCGGTCGGCCTCGCTCAAGCGCAAGGCGTCCAGGTAGCGCTTGGTATCGTCGAAGTACTGACCGGTTTCGGGATCGACGCCGCGCACCGCGCCCACCATTTCAGACCCGAAAATAATGTTATCGACGGGGATGACCTTGAGCAGCAATTCGATGCCCGGCAGGTGATAGACGCAGGTATCGAAGTAGACGTTCTTGAGCAGGTAGTCCGCGAGCAGCGGCCGTTTCAGATCCTGCGCGAGCCCGCGGTAGCGTCCCCAGTGATAGGGAACGGCGCCGCCGCCGTGCGGAATGATGAATCGCAGGGTGGGAAAGTCGGTGAACAGGTCGGCGGTCAGAAACTGCATGAAGGCCGTGGTGTCGGCATTGAGGTAGTGCGCGCCGGTCGCGTGAAAATTCGGGTTGCAGGAGGAGCTCACGTGCACCATCGCCGGTACGTCGAGCTCCACCATTTTCTCGTACAGTGGATACCAGTGCCGATCAGTGAGCGGCGGCGACGTCCAGTGGCCGCCCGAAGGATCCGGGTTCAAATTGCAGCCGACGAAACCCAATTCGCCCACGCAGCGTTCGAGCTCCGCGGCGCTGTTGACGGGCGCCGCGCCCGGCGACTGAGGCAACTGGCAAACGCCGATGAAGTTGCTCGGGTACAGCGAGACGACGCGATGGATCAAGTCATTGCAAGCCTGGGTCCAGCGGCGGCTGGTCGTCTCGTTGCCCACGTGATGCGCCATCGCGGAGGCGCGCGGCGAGAATAGGGTCAGATCCGTGCCACGGGCGCGCTGCAATTTCAGCTGGGCGTTTTCCAGACTGTCGCGAATCTGATCGTCGCTGATCGTCGGCTGCGCGCTCAACGGCACATCGATGCCGGCTTTGAGGCCGGCGACTTGCTCGTCGCGGAATTTCTGCAGCGCAGCCGGCGCCGTGGTGTAGTGGCCGTGACAGTCGATGATCATGCGCAACTCCCTCGGCGGCAGTGCAGTCAGTGAGCCCAGTACAGGCGGTCGGGGTTATCCACCAAGATGACCCGGCGTTCCTCAGGATCGGGGCACATCTCGCCGAACAGGTCCACCAACTCTCCGTCATTCGGCATGTCCTTGGTGATGTTCGGATGCGGCCAGTCCGTGCCCCACAGGATGCGCCGCGAATCGACCGCGATCAGGGCTCGCGCGAACGGCACCGCATCCCGAAACGGCCGCCGGCCCACGGACACTCGTTCCGCGCCGCAGACCTTGATCCACGCCAAGGGATTGGTGCGGTACAGATCCAACAGCAGTTCGAAAGGCCTCTGCTCCAGGCCGTCGGCCGCCTTGACCCGGCCCATGTGATCGATGATGAATGGCACGTCGATGCGGCGCAATAGATCCTGCTGGGTGAGTAGATCCTCGGCGTCGAAGTGCAGGACCACGTGCCAGCCGAGCGGCTTGATCCGGGCGATCAAGCGCTGAAACACGGCTAGGTCAGGGACGCCGCCCAAGTGCTTGACGAAGTTGAAGCGAATCCCGCGGATGCCGCCCGCGTGCAGGCGCTCGAGCTCTGACTCCGTGACCGTATCCGCGACGCAGGCGACGCCTCGATAGGCGCCCGCGCTCGAGGCGATCGCATCCAGGGTCACCGCCATCTCCGTGCCATGGCAGCTCGCATGGACGATCACCGCGCGCGACACACCGAGGTGCGCGTGCAGCCGCCGCAGATTCTCCACGGGCGCGTCCGGTGGGGTATAGCTGCGGTCGGCCGAGTAAGGAAATCTGCTCGCGGGTCCGAATACGTGGCAATGCGCGTCGCAGGCACCCGGCGGCAAGTCCAGCCTGGGTTTGAGCGGATTCGGATCGGGCGGCGGGCAGCCCTTGAGTGGGTTCTTGGCCGCCGAGTTCACGGCTGCCATTCCCGTTCGAGGGCCGCCTCGTCGTCCAGGTACTTGAGACCCGCCTTGGCCAGCGCTTCGCGCATCCCATAGATGTCGAGCCCCAGTTCGCCGCCCGCGAGGCGTTCGCGATTCCTGGCCTCCTTCGCTTCACGCGCCGCTGCGGCCGCGGCCACTTTGGCCGCCTGCGCCTTGGGGACGATCACGACGCCGTCGTCATCCGCCACCACCACGTCGCCCGGGTGGACCAAGGTCCCTGCGCAAATGACCGGCGTATTGACCGATCCCACCGTGGCCTTCACCGTGCCCTTGGCGTGAACGGCCCGCGACCAGACGGGGAACCCCATGTCGCGCAGGTCGGCGACATCGCGACAGCCGGCATCGATCACCAGCCCCACCGCACCGCGCGCGCGGAACGAGGTCGCCAACAAATCCCCGAACATTCCGTCGGTGTTGTCCGAGGAGGTGCCGAGCACTGCGACATCTCCCGGCTGCAGCATCTCGGCGGCGACATGCAGCATCCAGTTGTCGCCGGGATGGGCAAAAATGGTGACTGCGGTACCGCAGACCCTGGCGCCGGGATAGATGGGGCGAATGGTTCCTGCCAACAGCCCCACCCGGCCCATGGCCTCGTGGACGGTCGCGACGCCATACCGCGCCAGCTCCGCGACGCTTGCGGCGTCGGCGCGCCACACCTTTCTGACTGCGATTCCCGATTGACCGATCATGATGTCCCCTGGTTGTGTGGCGGCACGAAGACCTCGCCGCGCATGAGAAGCCGCGCAGTCCGCAGCAACGCCGCCCGCAGTGCCTCGGACGGGTTGTGCGGGTTCATCGTCAACACCACGCTGAATTCGCCGCTCGGATGTTCCACCGAAACGGATTTGAGGAGGCCGGGCGGCACCACCGCGTAGCGATGGGCGACGCTGCCCGGCATCACCGCCGCGGTGGCCACGGTCACCGCCCCCAGCACCCCGACGGCGGAATGACAATCATGCGGTATGAAGGTCCGCGTGTTGATCGCCCCGCCTGCGGCCGGCTTCGCCACCAGACACATTTTGGGCACCACCTTCTTGGCCACATCACCGAGATTCATGGCCGGGCCCGCCTCGAGGCGGATCGCTTCGAGCTTCTGCTTGAGCGCCGTATTGGCATTGAGTGCATCGCGGCTCTCATGGCCGGTCGCGCCGAGCGCCTCGGCCGCCATGATGACCACCGGCATGCCGTTGTCGATGCAGGTCACGTCGATGCCGCCGAATCTGTCCACGAGGCGTCCGGTGGGCAGCAGCGCGCCGCACACGGAACCCGCGGTCTCCAGAAAACTGATGTTGATGGGCGAGGCCGTTCCCGGGACCCCGTCGATGCGGGCGCTGCCGGAATACTCGACCCGGCCGTCGGGCGTCTGCACCTCGATGTCGCTCAAGGTTCCGGTGTTGCGGGTCAGCACCCGCAGCGTCGACACCTCGCCCGTGGCGCGCACCAATCCGGTTTCGAGTCCGAACGGCACCACCGCCGCCAGCATGTTGCCGCAATTCGGGGTGGTGTCGACCCGCGCTTCCTTGACCGAGACCTGCGCGAACAAGAATTCCAAATCGACGCCGGCCGCCTGGCCGCGGCGCACGATGCCGACCTTGCTGGTCAACGGGTCGGCGCCGCCCAACCCGTCGATCTGGCGCGCGTCGGGCGAGCCCATCACGGCCAGCAACAGCGCGTCGCGCTGCGCGACCGCCGCCGGCAGGTCGCTCTCCAGGAAGAACGGGCCGCGCGAGGTTCCGCCGCGCATGAGGAGACATGGGATGGAGCGCTGCATGAGATCGATTCCGTGGTGACCCCCGCCTATGATCACGTATACTAGCAAGGAATGGGCAATATACCTGTTATAGCGACTCGGCATAGCTAAGGCGCGCATGGATCTGAAGCAACTCGAGTATTTTCGTCATGTCGCCGAGCTCGGCAGCTTCACGCGCGCCGCGACGTTTCTCTCGGTGGTGCAGCCGGCGCTGAGCCGCCAGGTGCGGCAGCTCGAGGCGGAGCTCGGCCAGAACCTGTTCGACCGCAACGGCCGGGGTGTCGTGCTCACCGACGCGGGTGCGCGGCTGCTCGAGCATACCCGCGGGATCCTGCTGCAGGTCGGCCGGGCACGTCAGGAGCTCGAGGAGCAGCGCAACGGGGATTCGGGCCACCTCGTGCTGGGTTTGCCGCCAAGCCTCGGGCGCAGCGTCACGGTGCCGCTGGTCAAGGCCTTTGGCCGCTTGCTGCCCAACGCGAGCCTTGCCACGGTCGAAGGATTGTCCGCCTACATGCTCGAGTGGCTGACCCTCGGGCGGGTCGACTGCGCGCTGGTATACGATGCGCCCGCCTCGCCCAGCGTCGATCTACAGCCCTTGCTCGATGACCAACTGTTCCTGATCGCGCCGCGGAGCGCCAAGCCCTCACGCAAGACGCGCAAGTCCGTCACCCTCGCCGAGCTCGCGGAGTATCCGCTCATCATCCCCAGCCGCCCGCATTCCATCCGCATGTCGGTGGAAAACGCGTTGGCCGCCGTCGACGTCAAGATCAAGGTCGCGCACGAGATCGAATGCATTCCCGCCGTCATCGATCTGGTGCGCCAGGGGCATGGCTTCGGGGTTCTGCCCCTGAACGCGGTGAAGTCGACGCAATGGGCGGACCAGGTGCTGGTGAAACCCATTCTCTCGCCCACGCTGAAGACCGCGCTCTCCGTCGCCACCTCGACCCAGCGGCCGAGGACACCCCTCATGCGCAAGGCCATCGAGGTCATTCGCGACATCGTGCGCCAGGAAATTCGCTCCGCGGAGGTTCCCGCGTGAGCAACCCCCGCGACTACGAAAACATTCCGGGCACCTATGTCTACGACGCGGAGCGCGGCCGCGTCGGCTATGCCCTGAACATGTTCTGCATGTCGCTCAACAAGGCGGAGAACCGCAAGAGCTTCAAGGACAACGAGCGGGCGTACCTGGACCGCTTCGCACTCACCGCGGAACAGCGCCGCAGCGTGCTCGATCGCGACTGGCTCGGCATGCTCAAAGTGGGCGGCAACATTTACTACACCATCAAGATCGCCTTCTGCGACGGCCTGACCTTTCAGGACGTGGCCGGCATGATGTCCGGCGTGTCGAAGGAGGCGTACGCGAAGATGATGCTGGCCGGAGGGCGCAGTCCCGAGGGCAACCGCTACAAGGACCGGGGTGCCGAGGATACCGATCATGGCTAAAATCGTCGCCGGCATCGCGGTATCGCACGTACCGGCCATCGGGGTCGCCATGGATAAGGGCACCGCCGGCACTCCGTATTGGGAACCGCTCTTCAGGGGCTACGGACCGGCGCGGGAGTGGCTGGCGAAGCTCGCGCCCGACGTGGCCATCATCGTGTACAACGATCACGCCTGCGCGTTTTCGCTGGAGATCATTCCGACGTTCTTGATCGGAGTGGCGGAGAAATTTCCGATCGCCGACGAGGGCTTCGGGCCGCGTCCGGTGCCCGAGGTGCAGGGTCATCCCGCGCTCGCCTGGCACCTCGCCGAGTCGCTCATTCTCGATGAGTTCGACATGACCATCGCCAACGAAATGCCGGTCGATCACGGCCTCACCGTGCCGCTCTCCGTCACCTGCGGCCAGCCGAGTGCCTGGCCGTTTCGCGTGATCCCCCTGTGCGTGAACGTGGTGCAATATCCGCCCCCCACCGGCGCCCGCTGCTTCAAGCTCGGCATGGCAATCCGCCGCGCCGTGGAACAGTTCAGCCAGGACCTGCGGGTGGTCATCTACGGGACCGGCGGCATGTCGCACCAGCTGCAGGGTGAGCGCGCCGGCCTGATCAATCGGCAATTCGACACCGCATTCCTCGACGGCATGACCCGCGACCCCATCGCGCTCACCCGGATCACGCACACCGAATACATGCGCGAGGCGGGCTCGGAAGGCGTCGAGATGGTCATGTGGCACGTTATGCGCGGCGCGCTCGACGACAAGGTGGCGGAGGTCTACCGCCACTATCACGTCCCGGCGTCCAACACCGCCGCGGGCCTGATGATCCTCGAGAACAGGAGTACGGCATGAAAGTCTGTCTCGCCGGTCACGGTGCCTTCGGCATCAAGCACCTCGAAGCGATGGCGAAGATCCCCGGGGTCGAAGTCGTCTCCCTGGCCGGATCGAGCTTGGAAGCCGCGCGCGAGGTGGCGCAGCAGTGGAAGATTCCGCATTGGACCGCGAATCTCGCCGAGGCTCTCGCGCAACCCGATCTCGACGCAGTGATCCTGACCACTCCGACGCAACTGCATGCGGTGCAGGGCGAGCAATGCATGCGGGCCGGCAAGCACGTCATGATCGAAATTCCCATGGCCGACTCGGTCGTGGATGCCGAGCGCCTGGTCAAGGTGCAGTCCGAGACCGGCGTCGTCGCCATGGTCGGGCACACGCGCCGCTTCAATCCCAGCCATCAATGGGTGCATCAACGCATCCTCGCGGGCGGTCTCAAGATATTGCAGATGGACGTGCAGACGTATTTCTTCCGGCGCACCAATACCAACGCGCTCGGCAAGCCGCGCAGCTGGACCGACCACCTGCTGTGGCACCACGCCTGCCATACGGTGGATTTGTTCGCCTATCAGACCGGCGAGAACATTGCGCAGGCGTACGCCCTGCAGGGGCCGAAACATCCCGTCCTCGGCATCGCCATGGACATGAGCATCGGACTGAAAGTCCCGTCCGGCGCCATCTGCACCTTGTCGTTGTCGTTCAACAACGACGGCCCTCTGGGCACTTTCTTCCGTTATATCTGCGATAACGGGACTTACATCGCGCGCTACGACGAGCTGCTCGACGGCAAGAACAATCCCGTCGACGTGTCGCGCGTGGATGTGTCGATGAACGGCATCGAACTGCAAGACCGCGAATTCTTCGCCGCGATCCGCGAACAGCGCGAACCGAACGCCAGCGTCGCGCAATGCCTGCCGGCGATGCAGACCTTGGGAAGGCTCGAGCGGCAGCTCGAGGCTGCGCCCGCATAAGCCCGATTCCTAGCTCGCGGGCTCGAACGGCAACCCGACATAGTTTTCGCATTCACTCAAAGTATGGTGGTGACCTCATCCACCCACAATACTTCGCAGGCGCCCGGGCCGGTGTCGTTGCGCACCATCGAGGTCTTGAACCAGCGTCCGTCGTCGCGCACGCCGTCCACCAATTGCCCCGTCAAGGTGATGACTTCACCGGGGCGCAGCCTCGAGAGCTCACGGGCGACCAATGCATTCTGCGGAATGACGTGCGTATTGGCGCTGTGGGTAATGATGGCCTCGCGGCCGATGGGGGAATCGACGGGCGCGCGCCAGTAGTAGAACCGATTGGACTGCGAGATGTCGATGAAGCGCAGAGTCTGGTTGTCCGACATGGGCCCCCAACCCAAGGCCAGGTCCTCCGGGACCAAGTCTGCCAGCCCGTCGAAGTGATAGCGTTCGCGCCCGAGCACGCGTGCCGTGATTTGATACTTCGCGCGCACCGTCAGCGTCCAGTGACCCACCTGGAGCTTCTCGCCGTCCGCCACGTCGGTTTGCACGGGATCGGCCGCCGCGAGGACACCGTCCGGCGGGTGAACCGGCCGGTCGGCAATCCAATTCCACGCCCCCCCGCCGATATACAGCAGGAAGACGAGTTTGAGCATGGGGTGGCGCCACATGCCCGGCACTTTGGCCTAAAGCCGCACGTCGTACCGTGACCGCCGCCCCGGCCCCGCACACGCGGGCTCGAGCCCGGATGCCGCGCGCTTAAGGAGGCCCCCCGCACACGCGATTTCGGCGATCAGGCGGGCTTCTGTGCCCAGACCTTGCACCAGCCGCCGACCGGCACGCTCTTGCCCGCGAAGATGTTGCAGCCGCCGCTGGCATCGGTCGGTTTGCCTTGGAATTGAGCACAAGTGCCGCATTTCTGGGTCGGCTTATAGGTCGGATTTGCCGCCGCGTTGACCTTCGTGGCATCGGGCACGAACCCTAAGGCCTGGGCGGTGGGATCCGCCGGGTCCAGGGGCGGCAGCCCCGCCGCCGCCGCGGAATCGGCCAGAAGACCCAGTGCCGGAATGAAGGTGCCGGCGATCAATCCGCCCTTGACGATGGTGCGTCGCGAAATCTTATTTTGCATCGTAATGATCCTATGCAGTGACAGTGACGGAGTGTGTGTATTTTCCCGCTTTTTCCCGGGAGGTGTCATAAATAATATTAACAGTGCGTGACCGGTGCGTGAACGTCACTCGGCGCACGATGCATTCGTTATCAGCCAATCGCGAAACAGCTGCACCTCGCGGCGCACTCTCTGCGGCCGTTCGGGGGTAATCACGAAGTAGGAACTGTCGTCGGGAAATCCCTCGGGCAACGCGGGCACGAGGCGCTGCGTTGCGAAATAGGCCGCGAGAAAAATGCCGTGCGCCAGCGCCACGCCGGCGCCGGCCGCCGCGAGCTCCAAGGCGGCCACGGTCGTATCGACGGTGGGAGCAGCGCTCGCCGGCGGATCGGAGAGCCCGAGGGCTTGCCGCACTTTCAGCCAGTGATTCTCGTATCCCATGATGTGAATGGCGTGCCGCGCGAAGCTGCCGGATCCCTCCTCCTTCAGCGCCTGCACCAGGGCCGGGCTGCAAACGGCAAGGATGCTCTGGTTCAGCAACCGTTCGGACCGGTATCCATGCCAGAGGCCGGACCCGTAGCGAATTTCCAAGTCCGTTGCTTCGTCGGGAATGGCATTGTCCCAAATCACCGAGGCGAGCCGCACGTCGATCGTGGGGTGCTTCGCACTGAAGGCCGGAAGTTTCGGTGCCAGCCACAACGCGGCCAGCGACACCGGCGCGTGAACAGTGATCTCCGCCCGCTCCATTCCGCCAAATAACCCCACCGTCGAGTCGGCGAGCTCCTCGAATGCCTTGCGCACCGGGGGCAGATAGGCCACCCCCATGGGCGAGAGCTTGACGCCGCGCGGCAGTCGCTCGAACAGCGCGAACCCCAGATGCGCCTCGAGCGCGCGGATCTGGTAACTGATGGCGCCGGCGGTCAGGTTGAGCTCAGCCGCCGCCGCGGCGAAACTGGACGTGCGGGCGGCCGCCTCGAAGGCGCGCAGCCACGTCAGCGTCGGCAGTCCCACCACGGGACGAATGGGGGTCCTCATCGTTCGCACCTAAAATTTTGAGCCAAAGGTACCGAAATAATGAGTTGTCCGGCGGCTAACGATCAATTTATTGTGGGCAAGCACCCTCCTCCATACTGATATCCATGAAAACAAGCGCACGCATCGTCGTGGTTGGCGGCGGCATGATGGGTGCCAGCCTGCTGTATCACTTGGGCTTGGAGGGCTGCACCGACACGGTCTTGATCGAGAAAAACGAGCTAACGTCCGGGTCCACCTGGCATGCTGCGGGTCAGTGCCCGAGCATTACGGGCAGCTACAACCTCGCGAAGATTCACGCCTACAGCAACCAGCTGTATCCACGGCTCGAGGCACTCACGGGTCAATATGTCAGCTGGCACCCCTGCGGGGGCTTGAGGCTCGCCAACAACGAACATGAGCTCGCGTGGCTCCGGC
>Ga0210394_10005254_pt1 | contig 14593 bp, 12 predicted proteins | sample IncBWC12MmetaG_FD_160121 | JGI IMG/M metagenome (GOLD analysis project Ga0210394, IMG submission 160121) | Forest soil microbial communities from Barre Woods Harvard Forest LTER site, Petersham, Massachusetts, United States - Inc-BW-C-12-M | ecosystem: Environmental > Terrestrial > Soil >... | reverse complement strand
TCCCAAGGGATTCCCACTGAAGCGAATCAGTTCTCCGGCGCGGACGTTTTTGGCGATGAACGCGGCGTCGCTGGCGGGGATTGCGGTGTTTTTCATCGAACCGACCAGTCTGTGGCGTCCGACGAGAGTCAAGAAGTACTCCTAGTTGTCGTGCGTGTAGAACTATCCGCCTAGGCTGGCACGGATACGCGATTCGGTACTAAGTCTCCATGGTTCGGGAGATAGACGGCACGTATTCTCATTATACGCCCATGAATGCGAATCCTGCGATGGACCCGAGTTTGAACCTGTACCAGATTCACGCGGTTCTACATCCCTTCCCGGCCGATCGAATTCGGACGCCGGAGCAGTTCAGCGGCATGGGCTGCGACGGTTTGAATCCGATTGCGCGCGTGCGAGGGCGAGAAAATCTCGGGTCATGCGGCCTGTGCGCGGTCTTCGCGCCCCATCGCCTGTTGACGGTATCGTAATCATGGCCGTTCCTGTTCCGATGCCCGACGCCAAGCGGCTGTTGGAAAAATACCTGCACAGCGAAGTCGCGCGGCAAAACTGGGAACTGCCGATCGAGCCGCGCGTGGCCGACGCACCTGTTCCGCTTGCGCCGGATCAACACCTGCTGTGGCTGTCGGCGCAAATGGCGGCATCCGCGCCAGTGTACAACGAGCCGGTGACGCTGCACCATCGAGGTCCGCTCGATCGCGAGATTCTCGAGCGGTCCTTCAACGAAGTGATCCGGCGGCACGAAATTCTAAGGACCACCTTCGCCTCTGTGGATGGTGAAGTGGTGCAGCTCGTGCATGACCACCTTACGATTCAGATTCCCTTTTTGGATCTGTCAAACTTGCCGTGGGAAGAACGTGAACGGCGGGCCAATGAGGTTGCGGTGGCCGATTCGCGGCGCCTGTTCGATCTCGGCGTCGGTCCGCTGCTGCGAGCGCGGCTGGTAAAAATGGAGCCGCAGTACCATCGCCTCTATTTGACGTTGCATCACATCATCGTCGACGGCGCGTCCAACCATAACATCATGGTGCCGGAGCTGGCGGCGATCTACAAGGCTTTTCGAGCGGGAGAGCCTTCGCCGCTTCCCGAGCCGCGCTATCAGTATTCGGATTTCGCGCGGTGGCAGAAACGGATGCTCGACAACGACTCGGTCGCGCGCCAAACCAGTTATTGGCGCGAGCAACTGGCGGGCGATCTGCCGCACATGCAACTGCCCGCCGACCGGCCCAGCCCGGTGGCGTATTCTTACCGCGGCGCCATGAAGGCGTTTGCGCTGTCGCCGGAGATGACTGCCGCGTTGAAGGCCGCCAGCCGGAACGAAGGCGTCACGCTGTACATGTTCCTGCTGGCGGGCTTCAAAGCGCTGCTCCATCGCTACTCCGGGCAGGACGACATCCTGGTGGGCGGCGTCGCCGACGTCGAGCGCCGTCCCGAGTTCCAAAAGACGGTGGGGATGTTCCTCAAATTTCTGGCGCTGCGCACACATCCGGCCGGCGAAATGAGTTTCCGGGAATATCTGGCACAGGTGAAGGACGCCGTGCTGGGCGCGCTGGCCAATAGCGACGTGCCGTTCGATCAACTGGTTCGCGATCTTCAGCCGAAGCGCGAGTCCGCGCGACGGCCATTCTTTCAGGTCGCTTTGTCGATGAAGCCGCCGAGGGTGGAGACGGCCGATCCCGAGTGGGACCTGACGCAGATGGACACGGAAACCGGTTTCACCAAGCTCGATCTGTATCTCGAAGTGGACGAACGCGCCGAGGGCCTGCACGCGAAGTTTATCTACAGCACCGATCTTTTTGATGCCGCGACGATCGAGCGGATGGTGGGCCACTGGATGACGTTGTTGCAGTCGGCGATGGATGCTCCGGGAGCGAGGCTGTGCGACCTGGCGATGCTCACAACGGACGAGGAGCGTCAACTGCGGATCGGTTGGAATCAAACGCATCGTGAAATTCCGAACACAACGATTCATGAGCTGGTGGAACAGCAAGCTACGCGCACACCCAATTCGATTGCCGTGGAAGCGGCCGGAGTGAGGCTCACCTACCGGCAGTTGAACGAGCGCGCGAACGTGCTCGCTGAACGTTTGCGTAGAGCGGGCGTGAAGAATGGAACGCTGGTGGCGCTGTGCGTGGAACGAACCATCGATCTGGTGGTGGCGCCGCTGGCGGTGCTGAAAGCCGGGGGCGCGTACGTGCCTCTGGATCCTGCGTTTCCGAAAGACCGGCTGGCGTATCTGATGGAAGACGCGCAGGCGACATTGCTGCTTACCGTGCGTCCTCTGGAAGGTCGCGTGCCGAGGGCGGCTCGGACGATTTATTGCGATGACGCCGAAAAGCCGCCTGAAAGGGCGGCTGCCGCCAAAATTGGCTGTCCCACAGATCTGGCTTATGTGCGCTATACGTCGGGCTCCACGGGAAAACCGAAGGGCGTGGGGATTTCTCATCGCTCGATGGTCAACCTGCTGCTGGCGATGCAGCGCGAGCCGGGATTCACGGCGGCCGATTCGCTGCTGGCAGTGACGACGTTCTCGTTCGACATCGCCGAGCTGGAGATTTATCTTCCGCTGATCTCCGGCGGCCGGCTGGTGATCGCCAGCCTCGACGACGCGAGAGATCCGCAGCAACTAATCGAGCGTTTGCACGAATCGAAATGTACGGTCCTGCAAGCGACGCCGGCGTCCTGGCAGGCATTGATCGAAGCTGGGTGGCAGGGGCAGCGCAATCTCCGCGCATTCTGCGGAGGCGAGGCGCTCTCGCGGGATCTGGCGGAGCAACTGCTGTCGCGCGTGGCGGAATTGTGGAATCTTTACGGACCGACGGAAACCACGGTCTGGTCGGCGGCGCACAAGGTGAGCTCGGGCGCGGGACCGGTGCCGATCGGCCATCCGATCGACAATACCGACGTTTATGTACTCGATGCACATCGCAAACTGGCGCCCGTCGGCGCGGCCGGCGAACTGTACATCGGCGGCGCGGGAGTGGGGCGCGGTTATCTGCGTCGCGAGGAGCTGACCGCGGAACGTTTCGTGCCGCATCCGTTTGAAGCGGGCCAGAAGCTGTATCGCACCGGCGATCTGGCCCGGCGTCTCGCCGACGGGACGCTCGAGTGCCTGGGCCGCATCGACAATCAGATTAAAATTCGCGGGTTCCGCATAGAGCCGGGCGAGATTGAAGCGGCGCTGCTGGAGCATCCGGGCGTTCGCGCGGCCGCTGTTCGCGTGTGGCCGGACGCCTCGGGCAACCTGATCATCGCAGCGTATATTTCCGGCGTATCTGTCGAAAAGGAAGACCTGCGACGCTTCCTGCAACAAAAGCTGCCGGATTACATGATTCCGGCGCGCTTCGTCGCGCTCGAGTCGCTGCCGCTCACACCTAACGGCAAGGTGGATCGAGGCGCATTGCCGGAGCCTGCGCTCGAAAAGACTGTTCGCTCGATCGCCCCCCGCACCGAGGCCGAGCGCAAGTTGAGAGTCATCTGGGAAGCGGTGCTCGATGCACGGCCCATCGGAATTGAGGATAACTTTTTCGATTTGGGCGGACACTCGTTCCTGGTGGCAAAGTTACTGCGCAGGATCGAATCGGAGTTCGGGCAGCGCCTTTCGATGGCGGCGTTATTTGAGGCTCCGACCATTTCGCGCCTGGCGGCACTGCTGGGAGACGCGTCTTCCATCCGTCGACTGCCGCGCACCCTCAGTCTCCAGCCGGCCGGCGCGCGCGAGCCTCTGTTCTGGATCCACGCCGGCCCGCCGTTCCGGCCTCTGGCGATGCATCTCGGCGCCAACCGTCCTTTTTTGGGCGTCGACTTCGAACGCGGCGACGACGAAACTTTCGAGGGCTTCACGTTCTCCGAACTCGCGGCGCGGCTGGTGTGCACGATCCGCGCCGTGCAGCCGCATGGACCGTATCATCTGGGCGGATGGTGCATCTCCGGCCTGCTGGCCTATGAGGCCGCGGCGCTGCTGATCGAGGCGGGCGAGGCGGTCAAGCTGGTGGTAGTGATCGATTCGGCGAACCCCACTTATTTTCGAACGATTCCGAAATACACGCTGTTGGCCAGCAAGGCGGTTTGCCACTTGAAACGCCTGCTGCACACGGAAATCGGCGACGCGTTTGTGTACGCCAGGCAGCGGATGAAAGGATTCCTCACGCAGTTGGCCGACCACCACCCTTTGGAAGCGGATCCGTTGGAACCGGTGTTGAACAACGCGGCGATTGCCTACGATCCGAAGCCGATTCAGGCGCGCGTACTAGTGGTGCAGCCGGTGGACCGGCCCGAAGCTCTCGACCTCCGCACCAGTTGGGCGGATCTGCGGAAGTACGGCAACCTCGAGGTAAGCGACATCCCAGGCACCCACGCATCGATGTTCGAGGAACCCCACGTCGCCGCCCTGGCCCGATGCATCGCCAAGAGACTTGCCGATAACGTGGTGGAGATGAAGCGCGCGATCGCCGGGTGAATAGAGTAAATCGCTTCCTGCGGTCGCGGCTCGGAGGTCGGCCATGAGTAAAATCAGTTGCTTACCGGGCCACGACCGCAGGGAGCGATCGCTTACGGCGAGAGACGCTGGCGCTGCACTTTGGTTCCAGACTTCAAAAATTCGAAACGGATTCGCCAGCGCTGACCGGTCTCGCTCCCGTTGACTTTGACCGGTTCGAATTTCCACTGCCGGACGGTATTGAGCGCGAGATTGGAAAAGTATCTGCTGCCGCCGGACCCCTCGATTTTCGCGTCGGTCACCGCGCCCGCAGGATCGACGTCGACCCTTACGTTCAGCCTCACTCTGCCGCGAATTGTGCTGCGGGCCTGCGCGGTGACTTCGGGCAGCGGCTGGCCGGGTCCTGCTTCTTCGATCGCACCCGCGGCCTTTTCTTCCTTTGCAGGTTCAGCCTCGTGCTTCGAGGGGGCGGCGGGCTTATCCGCCTCTCCTTTCGACCGCTTCGCGACCTTCTCGGGTTTCGGCGCATCCGGTTGCGCCTGCTGCGGCTGGGGTGGCGCCGCTGGCGCCGTCGCTGTGGTAGCGGGAGGCGCAGCCGCGGGAGCGCTGGTGTCCGCTTGCCGGATCATGACCCCCGCCACGACAACCACCACCAGCGCGAGCAGGATCAGGACTCCCACCGGCACGATGCGCTTGCGGCGCGCAGGCTCCGCCGAGGCGGCCGTCGCGCCACCTTCGGGATCTGCGAGGTATTTTGTAATCTGCGGGATGGTCCAACGTTCCCTGGCGTCGCGTGCCAGCGCATGACGCACGATGACGGAAAACGGCTCGGGCAGATCGGCAGGCGGCCTGACCTCCACCCCGCCCGCTGGACGGCGCCCGGTGAGAGCCTCGATGAGCGTCATGCCGAGCGACCAAACATCTCCCGCCGGGGAAACAACTCCGCTCAGGCGCTCCGGAGGATCGTAAGGGCTGGGAGCCATTTCGTCCTTCGCGCCGGCTCGGCAGACGCCGTCGCTCGAAAGTTTCAAGCAATCGTCGACGGCCATGATGTTGGAGGGTTCCAGGTGCGCGTGGACGAAACCCTGCTTGTGGAGATATTCGAGTGCGCCCAGAGCGGGCGCCAGCATCTCGCGCGCCTCCGTCGAGCTGAGCGAGCGATGCGGAAGCACCTGCGACAGATCTTCGTCGGCGTACTCCATCACGACGTAAACCAGAGGCAGGGCGTCGAGTTCACAGCGCCCCATGGCAAAAATGCGGATCAGGTTGGGATGCGAGAGCTTGGCCGCCGCGCGCCACTGGGACAGTTGCGCATCGGCCTTGCCCGGTTCCACATGGAGGAATTTTATCGCCGCCGGTCGCGCGTCATTGGTGTTGGGGAAAACGTAGGTGGTGAGAAAAACCGCGCTGTTCTCGCCGCTGCCAAGAATTTGGCGCAGCGAAAAAGCGCCGTCGATCGTCCGGCCTTCCCATTGTGCTGAGAATTCAGCGATTCTCACAGTAGGTCTCTCACTGGTCTGATACATTGTATAGCCTCTGCGATGCCATAATGGCGACTATGTTCCGCTGGATGCTTGCCACCTTCGTCCTATCTTCGCTTCAGGGGGGTGTGGTGGTTACCAAAGTGGCTGCCTCCAATGTGAGCGGGCACATCCATGTGGAGGTTGACGGCAAGCCATTCACCGATTTTTACTATGGGCAGGACGCGCCTAAACCTTATTTCCATCCTCTGAGATCCGCCAGCGGGCAGATCGTTACACGCAGTTTCCCGATGGAAAACATTCCTGGCGAATCCACCACCGACCAGCACCATCGCGGCGTGTGGCTGGCTTATCGGGACGTCAACGGGTTCGATTTCTGGCAGAACGAATTTTCCTATCACAACAAGAACGCCGGCAAAGTGATCACACGACGGCTTTACGATTTGAAAAGCGGCCAGGATCGCGGAAGCTTTCGCGGCACGTTCGCGTGGCTGTCGCCGACCGGGGACGCGATCCTCGAAGAGAGCCGCACGATGACTTTTTCGGGCGATTCCGCCACGCGCATTGTCGACGTCGATATCACGCTGAAGGCTTTGGTCGACACGACCTTCGGTGACGCCAAGGACGGTGCGTTTTCGGTGCGATTAGCCGAGCCCCTGACGGAGAAAAACTCGGGAACGATTCTCAATTCGGAAGGCGGCCGCAAAATGGACCAGACCTGGGGCAAGCCCGCAAGCTGGGTGGATTACAGCGGCGAACTGAACGGCGAGAAAATCGGCGTGGTGTTGTTCGAGCATCCCGCGAGCTCTCATCATCCGTCGCGCTGGCATGTGCGCGATTACGGTCTGCTGGCCGTCAATCCCTTTGGGTCCAATTCCTTCGACAAGAATGCGCCGGTGTCGAAATTCGTTCTGGCAGCGGGAAAAAGCGTGCGATTGCGGTACCGCATTGCGATTCATCCGGCGATGGACGCAGCCGAGATCGAGAAAATGTACCGGGTGTTTGCCAGCGAGCCTTAGGCCGGCCGCCCGAGCGCGATCACGAAATATTGCGCGACCGTGGTGCCGACGTTCTTCCAGCCGTGCATATCGTTGGACCCTGCCCAGACCACGGAACCGGGCCCGACGACGGTGACCTTTCCCTCAATGGTCACTTCGAGCGTGCCTTCGCGAATCATGGCGATCTCTTCGTGCTCATGCTTGTGAGGCGGGTGCGGAGCGGCGCCCGGCGCGAGCTGGGTCTCATGCAGATCGACATGAAATCCCCCATGCGTGAGGCCGTCGAAGACGGCTCGCGAGTTCCCTTTCAGAACCAGATCCTCAAAACGATACGCCTTGCTGGGCAGAGTCGGAAGCGCGGGTTTCTGCGCTTTGGCGGTGGCCGCGATGAGGCCCGCGGATAGCAGAGTCAAGTCTCGACGAGTCATGACCCTCATTCTACCTATTGCGGGAACTGTCGCATGCACCCCAGCACTTTTTCCGAATATGACGGGCGTGGATTATAGACGCGGAGTTTTTGCTCCACCGTTTTCCCCGCATACCAGCGTCCCGAGCCGAGCTCCTGCGTCACGTGCCGGATCGCCGCGCGCACCGACGGAAATGCCGCTTTGCCGTTTTTCCACCCGAGAGGGTTATTCGTTTCGGCCTCGTAATGCTTCCCGCCGGAGCTCTCGACAAACTCGATGCACACGATCATCGAGGGAGGAATGGATGCCTGAGACGCGGACTCCAGAATGTCGGTGAGATTGTACGGCTCGGCGAAACCCTTCCGCCGCATGAATGCCGTGAGGCTCTCCGAAGGTTTCGGCGCCTCGACCTTGATGGGCCGCGCGACGGCGCGCGGAGGCACGTCGGCGATGGTCGAAACCGGCAGGGCCGGGGCGAGCAGCAACACGCCGGCCAGCAGCTTCGACTTCGGCCAGAGATTTTTTTGGCCTTTGCGGCGCGGAGTCCACCGTATCCGGACAATCACACCAGTTTTATCGGCCACAACATACGGGCGCGATAGGGTATATCCCCTCCTTCACAATCGGGTTTCGTGCCATTAGAATCGGATTTTCGACCTCACCAGGATCCACACCTTTTCCCACGTAGGAACCCGTATGCGCCGCGTCAGCACGTCGTAATTCGACGCGACGATCCTGTCGAGCAGCCGCGAATAGATCCCAATCAGAGCTTTCAACGACGGCCGGCTGCCCGGATGAATCATCGCCACCAGCGGCGCCGACTCGCGGTAGTAATCCCGCGCCCGATTCGCTTCAAACTCCATCAGCCGAAAAAACCCTTCGGTCGAAACCAGCGTCGCGGGCGAGACGCCGAAGCGCGCGAAATCCTCGGCCGGGATGTACACGCGATCCTTTTCGTAATCCTCGCGCACATCGCGCAGGATGTTGGTGAGCTGAAACGCGATCCCGCATTTTTCGGCCAGTTCCAGCGCCTTCGGATCGTCGAAGCCGAAGATATGAATAATGGTGAGTCCAACGACGCTCGCGACGTGATAGCAGTAGTCGTAAAGCTCGGCGAAGGTCTGGATGCAGCGCGGCTCCAGGTCGCTCGACACACCGGCGATCATGTCGAAAAAATATTGATGAGGAATCTTGTAGCGTTCAACGGCGTCGACGAATGCGGGCCATAGAGGATGCCCCGACAGTCGGCCATTCAGCGCGCTTTCCAGATCGTCGCGCCAGCGCGCGATAGCCGAGGCGCGGTCGGCTATCCTCAAGTCGTCGCTCAGATCGTCGCAATAGCGCATGAAGGCGTAGATCGCGCACATCGCCTCGCGCTGAGGAAGCGACAACAGCAAAAAGGAGTAGTAAAAATTCTTTGCCTGCGTGCGCGCGATCTCCACGCACCATCGATACGATTCTTCGACGTTATAGTCGGCGTTGGTCATGCGGCCGGTGAGAATGCACGCCGCGTCAATGCGCCCAACAGCAGGCCCACCCGCTCGACTTTCGAAATCGACGGACGCGACCTGAGGACATTGTAATCCTGCTGCTCGATCTTTTCGAGAATCTTCAGCCCGCCGCGGCTGAACAGTTCCAGGTCGATGGCCAGCCGCCGGTCGACTTGCCCCGCCAGCGGCAGCCCCTTCAGGAATAGTTCACGCGCTACGCCTATCGATTCCTTCATGACGTTGCGAAAGCGATCGTCAAATCGCCGCTCAAACAGCGCTTCCACCGGATAATCGTATTTACCGAGCACGTCGAGCGGCAGATACACGCGATCTTTTTTGAGATCGATCGTCACGTCCTGCCAGAAATTCGCGAGTTGCAGCGCCGTGCAAGTCGCATCCGAGAGCTCCTGCCGCGCCGCGTCCCGATAGCCGCACAATCCCAGCACCAGCCGTCCCACCGGATTCGCCGAATAGCGGCAGTATTGGAACAGTTCCTCGAAACTTTTATAGCGCGTGATTTTTTGGTCTTGCTCGAAGGCTTTAATCAGGTCGTCGAACGTCTCCTGCAACACGTAGTGCCGCGTAGCCGTGTCCTGAAGCGCGACGAACACGGGATGCGACGGCTCTCCTGCGTACATGGCCTGCAATTCGGCGCGCCACCAGGAGAGCAGACGCAAGCTCTCCGCGGTGTCGCCGATCTCATCGCCCAAATCGTCCGCCCAGCGGCAGAACGAGTAGACGTTGTAAAAATCCTGATGCAACCGCTTCGGCAGCAGGAAGCTGACGACATGAAAATTCTCGTAGTGATGCGTCGCCAGCCACCGCGTGTAAGCAAGAGACTCCTCGCGCGACCACGTCTTCCTCATTAATTCCGGATCGGCGACAAAAGCGGCAGGAGCGAGAAACACAAGGCAGCTTACGGAATGATAGCCGTCTTCAAATGGCCGTTGTGGCTCATCAGATGCTGCATCACTTGCAGCAGGTTGGTCAGAGGCTCGGAATGATTGACGAAATCCTTCGCGCCCACATAACCGCGGCTCACCAGGTCGAGAGCCTTCCGGATCAGCGCCGGCGTGTGATGGAAACTCGCTTTACAAGTGAGTTCGGAGTAATGCAGCAGATTTGTATCGAGGCTCAAATTCGTCCCGTCCGGACAGCCTCCGAAAAAGTTCACCACGCCGCCGCGCCGCAGCAGCTTAATCGCCAGTTGCCAGACTTCCGGCAACCCGACCGCTTCAATCACCACGTCGGCTCCGCGGCCTCCGGTCATCTCGTGCACCGGGCCGACCACGTCCGCGCCGTCGCAGTTCAGAACCGTTTCGTCCGCGCCCATCCTGGAAGCCCGCAGCAGCTGTTGCGGACGCCGCCCGATAGCGATCACGCGCGCATTGCAGACAGCCTTGGCCAGCCGCACGAACATCATGCCGATGGGCCCCAGGCCGATCACCGCGATCGTATCGCCCGCGCGCACGCCGGATTCTTCCAGGCCCCTCAGCACACACGCCAGAGGCTCCACCAGGGCCGCATCCTGATAACTGACGTGTTCCGGCACTTCATACATATTTCTGCGCACGATGCGCTCAGGAATGCGGATATATTCGGCGTAAGCTCCGTTGTTGAACAACAGATCCTCGCACAGATTTTCCTGATTATGCCGGCAGTAGAAACATTCGCCGCACGGAGCCGAGTTCGCCGCCACCACGCGCTGGCCCATTTTGAATCCGCGAACGTCCTTGCCCATCGCCACGATGTCGCCGCCCAGCTCATGTCCGAACAATGCCGGAGGCACAATCATGCGGGCGTGATAACCACGGCGGAAAACTTTGACGTCGGTCCCGCAGGTCAGCGCCGCCCGCACGCGCACCAGCACGTCGCCTCTGCCTATCTGCGGAACATCAACCGTCTCGATCTGCACGTCCTCTTTTCCGTAGAGAACGGCAGCCGTCATCTGCTGAGTCACTCTTTCCACCTCTGTGGCTGTACTACTATCTTTAATGATTCTTCGTCAGGATGCAACGCGCGATCAATCCCTTCATTAATATGATTTAATGCATAGCGGTGTGATATAAGCCGCTCTACAGGCAACGATCCGTCGAAAACCATCGCCGCGCCCTCTCGCTGCACGTCGATCGACGCGCTGTACGACCCGCATAACATGCGCTCTCCCATGCAGATATCGGCGCCCGAAAGATCCACGCGCTCCTGATGAGAGGTTTGCGCGAACAATAAAATCTTCGCCCCGGGGCGCGAGCACTTCACCGCCTGTTCCACTATCCCTTTGGCAGAGGCCGCGACAATCACGAGGTCCGCTCCACGCCCTTCGGTCATCGACCGCACGGCTTTTTCGAGGTCCTCGCCACGAGGATCATAAGCTTCCGACGCGCCGAACTCGAGCGATAATTTGCGCCGCGCCGCCATCGTGTCCGTCGCGACAATCTGAGAACCAATGCGCGCGACCATCATCGTGAAGATGAGTCCGATCGGCCCTTGGCCAAGAATCGCGACGACATCTTCCGGCTGCGGGTCGATCTGCTTCACGCCCTTCAGGCAGGTGTTCACCGGTTCGACGAAACAGGCTTGGTCGAAAGAAACGCCGGCTGGAATTTTTTCGACGCCCCGATCGACAATCCAGTCCATCGCGCGAACATATTGAGAAAATCCGCCGCCCGCCGCCTCATACCCCGCCGTCACGCCGACTTTCTTGTAAACCGGGCACTGCGCGTACAATTTCCGCGAGCAGTAAAAACATTTTCCGCAGGGAATGTGATGGAAGACAATAACGCCGTCGCCGGGTTGAAATTTCGTGACGCCTCGCCCGATTTTGGCGACCACTCCCGCCGTCTCGTGCCCGTAAATACGAGGCGCAGGCAGCAGGTTGTATTCGATCTTCTTAAGATCCGTGTGGCAGATGCCGCACGATTCCACGCGAATCAGAATCTCCCCCATGCCGATTTCCGGCACCGGAACCGATTCCACTTCCACTACGCTGTCGCCCTTATAAACGGCGGCTTGCATGGTGGTCCGCACCGCGCTCTCAGCGGACTTCTTGGTGACGAGACTAAAATCGACAGTCTGCAAAAAATGCTCCTAGCGATTCAGATGCCACATTGCAATTGGCTTCGAGGCGCCTCAGCGCCGGTATGCGCGTAAACGGACTACTCATCGCCCCGACCGCGATCTTCCAAAGGGAGAATCGTCCTTCCCTGTCTCGATATAAATTAAAATCGAGCGGCATGTCTTCGTTCGCCGTATCGGAAACGGCCCGAATGCAATAAAACGGCACGCCCCATTCGCAGGCGATTTTCTTCACGGCCCCCGCTTCCATTTCGGCCGCGATAGCGCCCGTTGTTTCCCACAACCGCCGCTTCTCCTCAGCCGTCACTACCACACGATCGGAGGAACTGATCTCTCCCTTTACGAATCGGGTCGATGACGGGGCATCGCCCCAAACGACGATATCGCCGACCCGCAGCGACGGATCCAGCGCCCCGCAAAACCCCGTATTGACGATGCCGTTTACGTCCATCTTTTCCCTGAGTACTTCTTCCACACACCGCGGTCCCGGCCCATTCGCCACCAGCCACCAGCGATCGCCGTCTTTGAAGACCTCTCTTGCAAACCGGGCGCCATTGGCGCCGATCTTCACCGCCGGACCGAACCTCTTCAAAATCCCTCTAAACTCGCGAGCCTCCGCCGCGACCACCAACCACGTTCGCACTAGCAATATCCGTTATCGCGAAACCACTCCACGGCCCGTTTCAGCGCTCCCGCCGCCGGACCCGGCGCATACCCCAGCTCGCGGGCGGCCTTCTCATGCCGCACCCACATCTTCTTGCGCGCCATCTTCACTCCATCGAGCGGCGCCAAGGGCTCTTTTCCCGTCACCCCCGCCCACGCCGTCGAAACCACTCCCGCCGCATACGCCACCGCGTAGGGAATGCGAATCTTCGGCGCCGGCCTCCCTACCGCTACGGCCAGCGTGCCGAAAATCCTCTCGAGCGTCAGGTTCTCCGCGCCCAAAATGTACCGCTCCCCTACCCGTCCCCGCTCACACGCCGCCAGATGTCCCGCGGCGACGTCTCTCACGTCGACCACATTCAAGCCGGTATCGAGAAACGCCGGCATCGCGCCACGCACAAAATCCACGACCATCTTTCCCGTGGGCGTCGGCTTGAAATCATGATCGCCCACCGGAGCCGTCGGATTCACAATCACCACCGGAAATCCGTCCCCGGCAAATTCCAAAGCCACTTTTTCCGCTAAAAACTTCGATCGTTTATACGGCCCCTGCATGTCCTCGATGCCCACCGGTGTCTGCTCGTCTCCGATTCCGTCCTTCGGAATCCCGATACAGCCCACCGTGCTCGTATAAACGACCCTCTCCGCCCCAGTACGTCGAGCCGCGACGAGAACATTTCGCGTCCCTTCGACGTTCGACCGGAACATTTCTTCCGGATCGCGCGTCCACAGCCGGTAATCGGCCGCGACGTGGTAAACCACTCCACACCCCTCAACGGCCTTCGCCAACGACTCAGGGTACCTCAGGTCCCCCTGAACCGCCTCAACCCCGTCCAGTTCTTTCAACCGCGCCGGATCGCGCACCAGCGCCCTTACACTCTCTCCACGCTCCAACAACCTGCGCGCCACATGCCAGCCGACAAATCCCGTGGCGCCCGTTACCAGCGTCGGTTTCACCTAGCTTAAGAGCCAGCCCAATTGTTTAAACGGATCGCTAAACTTCGAATTAATACCGTATGCCGCCGACGGCTCATACCCGCAATGCACCATGCACTCGGCGCATCTTGGATCGTTGCCCTCGCCGTAGTTGTCCCAAGGTGTCTTGGTCATCAGGTCCTCGAACGTGTCGTGATGCGCGTCGGTGATCAGATAGCAGGGGCCTTTCCAGCCCTTCACGTTGTAGGTCGGCATGCCCCAAGCCGTGCACGGCAGTTCACGCTCCCCTTGCAGGAATTCCATGTAAATCGGCGACGAAACCAGAGGGAACCGCTTGGCCATCTTGTCGATATTCTTGAACTTCTCGTGGACATCGTCGCGCGTCAGGAAAATCTCGCGCTGATTGACAGCCGAATATCCATACGCCGGCGCAATTGCGTGCCCGTCGACCTTCAAAGGTTCCAGGTATTCGTACAGCTCCCAGATTTCCTTCATATCGGTCTCTTTATAGACCGTCGTATTGGTGAATACCTTGAACCCGGCCGCCTTCGCCGCCTTAATTCCCTCGATAGCTTCTTTAAAAACGCCCGCGCGCTCCACCGACAGGTCGTGATTCTTCTCCATGCCGTCCAGATGAACGTTGAACACCAGGCCCGGATGAGGAGTGAACTCTTTCAACCTCTTCACCATGAACATGCCGTTGGTGCAGAGCTGAATCCATTTACCTCGCGACAGAATTTCGTTGGTCAGCAGCGCGATCTCCGGGTACAACAGAGGTTCTCCACCGCAAATCGAGACCATCGGCGCGCCGCACTCATCAACCGCTTTCAGGCACTGTGCTACGCTCAACCGCTCCCGAATCGACGATTCGTATTCGCGAATGCGCCCGCAGCCCGTGCACGTCAAATTGCAGGCGTGCAGCGGCTCCAGCATCATCACCAGAGGAAACCTCTTGTTGATCATCGGATGAGGCTTGCGTTCGACACCGGCCGCCGGTACCTGCGCGTGGATGATGCGGAACGGATTCGCGTCGTCGGAAACAGAGTTGTTCTTCTGCCACTCCGGCCGCGGACGAATCTTGTTCTTGGCGATGTAGGTCGCCATG
>Ga0210394_10005253_pt1 | contig 14594 bp, 14 predicted proteins | sample IncBWC12MmetaG_FD_160121 | JGI IMG/M metagenome (GOLD analysis project Ga0210394, IMG submission 160121) | Forest soil microbial communities from Barre Woods Harvard Forest LTER site, Petersham, Massachusetts, United States - Inc-BW-C-12-M | ecosystem: Environmental > Terrestrial > Soil >... | reverse complement strand
TGCTCGAGCGTGACGCAGCGATACTGCGAGTACATCGCGCCGCCGAGCGCGGCGACGGTCTTGCCGAGCAGGGCCTGCGCCGCCGCGGACGAGCCGGCCTCGACGACGACACCGGCGCCCTCGTTTCCCACCGGCATGGACACATCGAAACGCGCTGTCATGCTTTTGAGCGCGGCATCCGGAACGCGGGCGGTCACCACCGGAAGATCTTTGGTGCCGCGCTGGCTGGCCTGGCTCATGTCGGCCCCGGCGAACAGCAGGCCGAGATCCGATGGGTTGACGGGCGCCGCCTCGATGCGGACCAGCACCTCGTTGGCGGTGGGAACGGGGATCGGCACGCTGGTCAGCGACACTTCCAGATCGCCGTTGCTTTTGACCAGCGAGCGAAGTTGAAGACCGCTGCGAGCGCCGTTCTCTTCCATATCGTGAAACTCCTACGCTAAACGCCTCATGCTACACCGCCGTTTGGTCGGGCGGCGAGCGGCCTCACGCTCCTATAGTCCGCTGCATCCAATTGAGCGGCGACACGCATCTTAAGCGTACGGTCACAACGTTCACGAGGAGAGTGCAATGCAATATATCGGACCCTACTTGGTGGGAACGGCCTTTTGGTTATTCATCGGCGCGGCGGCAGTCGCCGGGATCGTCACCGACTACAAGCGTCGACGCGGCCGCCTCGAGGTATTGCGCATGGCCATCGAGAAAGGGCAGCAGCTCGATCCCGTGCTCATTGAAAAGCTGACAACGAATCAACATGGCGCGGAGCGAATAGAACCCATTCAGATCAAGCTCGGCGGGATCATCACTACCGCTGCCGGCGTCGGCATCTGTCTTATGTCGTTTTTCATCAGCCGCGTCGCGCTCGTCGCGCTCTATCCCATCTTGGGCAGTGGAGTGTTGGTGATTTGCGTCGGCGCGGGCCTTCTCATCGGCGCCAAGGCGCTGGCCGAGGTACGCGCGCGCGAGCAGTCGCACAACGCTGCCCCGTGATTCGAATACCGCCGAGTTGCAAGCTCGGCGCAGCAAGTGAGGTGGCTGTCGTGGCGTTGGCAATGAACGGCGACGATACCGCCTACGGCGAATTGGTGCGCCGTAGGCAGGACTCGATCAGGCATCTGTTTCGCCGCTTGACGCGGGACCCGGCGCTCGCCGATGACCTTGCGCAGCAGGCGTTCGTGCTGGCTTGGAAGTCGATTCGGACATTGAAGTCGCCGGGCGCGTTCGGCGCGTGGTTGCGCAAGCTCGCCGTGAACTGCTGGCTGCAGCATGCGCGCGTCAAGCAACACGAGGTGGCGCTCGCCGACGAGGCGCTGCTCGAGAACCAAGCGGCTTCGACGGTGGCGGAGCGATTGGATCTCGACGCTGCCCTGGCGACCTTGCCGCCGCATGCCAGACTGTGCGTGGTGCTCGCGTATAGTGAGGGTATGAGCCACGCCGAGATCAGCGAAAGCACGGCGATACCGCTCGGGACGGTGAAGTCGCATATTGCGCGCGGGGCAGCCCGCCTGCGCGAACTCTTGCATGCCTATGGTGACCGCCATGTTCGGTGAATTGGATCCGGATCTCGCTCAGGCATTCGTGCAAGCACGCGCCCCCCTCGCTGCCGACGAATTCACGGCGAATCTGCTGCGGAAAATTGAACGTGCGCGGCGCACCCGACTGTGGCGCCAGATCCTCGCGATCCTCGCCGTCGTGGTCTTCCTCTCGCTCAATATGCGGCTGGTCTTGGAGAAGACGGCGTCCGTGGTGCGTTTCGTCGGCGATTTTTCGCCGACCTATTCGGAATTACTCGTCACGCCTTGGGGGTGGGCGGTGTCCATGCTCATTGGCATCTGGGTGGTGCTCCGCACCCGGCCGTCGCGCCGCTGAGACCGGATCGCGGATGACGAGCAAGCCGCCGCACCGTGTATCGAAGGTGCCGCGTCACGGCGTGGCCCGGGTGATCTCCAAGTTGGGATTGGGCTCACGCACCCGGGCCGCGGAGTGGGTGCGCGAGGGGCGAGTCCGCGTCAACGGTGTCGTGGTACACAATGCGGAACTTCCGGTGCGGCAGGGCCTGGACCGCATCGATATTGACGGCCGGGAGTCCGCACCGCCGGCGACACGAATCGCGCTCATGTTGAATAAGCCGCGAGGCTTGGTCACGACGACCAAGGACGAGCGGGGCCGCGCGACCGTGTACAGCTGTTTTGCGGACGCGGCACTGCCCTGGCTGGCGCCGATCGGACGGCTCGACAAAGCCAGCGAGGGTCTGCTGTTGTTCAGCAACGACCCCGTCTGGGCAGCCCACATCACCGACCCAAGCTCCGGGCCGGCGAAGACCTACCACGCGCAGATCGATCGATTGCCGGACGCCGCCTTGCTGGCGGATCTCGAGCACGGCGTAATGTCGCGTGGGGAGCGCCTGAGGGCTCGCTCCGCCCGCTGTCTGCGCGGCGGGGAAAAATACGCTTGGCTGGAGATCGTGCTCGACGAGGGCCGCAACCGTCAGATACGCAGATTGCTGGAGGCTCTCGATGTGTCGGTGCTGCGGCTGGTTCGCGTGGCCATCGGCTCGCTGCCGCTGGGTGAATTGGCGAAGGGTCGGTGGCGGATGCTCACACGGAAGGAAATGGATTCGCTATTCAACGGCAGGCGCATCCCGAGCTGATCGAACAGGAAACTGTACCTGTCGGCGGCCTGGTTCACACGGATGGACAAGGCACTGCCGATGCCGTGCCCGGCATGCGAATTGATACTGAGGTAAATCGGTTTACCGGATGTCGTCGCCGCTTGCAGGCGCGCGATCATTTTGCGCGAGTGCGCGGGGTTCACGCGCCCGTCGGTTTCTCCGGTGGCCATGAATATCGCCGGATACGCGGTGCCGCTTTTCACATGATGATAGGGTGAATAGGCGTACAGCGCGTTGAACTGATTGAGATCCTTCACCGACCCGAACTCCGTGGTGTTGAACAGACCATTGGGATCCAATTCGACGCGCAGCATGTCGTAGATACCCACCAGCGACACGACGGCACGAAACAGTTCCGGGCGCTGCGTGAATGCGGCGCCCATCAGCAAGCCGCCATTGCTGCCGCCGAGGATGGCCAAATGTTCGCGGTCGGTGTAGTGATGCGCGATCAAATACTCGGCGGCGGCGATGAAATCGTCGAACACGTTTTGCTTGTGGATGAGCGCTCCCTGTTCATGCCAGCGCTCGCCGAATTCGCCGCCGCCGCGCAGATTGGCGATGACGAATATTCCGCCGCCATCGAGCCACAGACGGGTGTTGGCGCCGAGGAATCCGGGTGTCAGGCTGATGTCGTAGCCGCCGTAGCCGTTCAATAGCACGGGGTGGGAGCCGGTGAGCTTGGTACCCTTGCGGCGAACAATATTGAGCGGAATCGACGTGCCGTCCTTGGAGGAGGCGAACTCCCGCAGAACCTCCGTATCGGCGAATGACACGGGGCTGGTTTGCGCAAGCTTTGATTCGGAAGCCCGCGCCGCCGTCTCGTCGTAGCGGGAGAAGTACGGTGGCCGAAGATAGGTCTCAATGGAATAGAGCAGAGTCCCATCGCTCAAGGGCTCGACCTCATCGACCGCCGCCAAGTCCGGCAACGGCAATACCCCTCGAGGCTTGCCTGCGTGATCGAAGATGGCTACCCGCGACGGCCCGCCGACAAGCTCGCGGACGTACACTGCGTGCGAAGTGACCGCCACGGGATCGCCGCCGGCCTGTCCACCGCTCAATATGACGGCGTCGGACTCTGCGACCAGAACCGTAGCTTGCTTGAGATCCGCAATGCCCGGCTCGAGCTTCAGCAGCTTTCCGCGCGGGGCATTCTTGCGGGAGACCAGGTAGAGCGCGCCATCTGCCCCGGCCGTCGCGGCAACGACCTTGTCCTCGAAGTGGGTAACTTGACGGACCGTTCCGCGCTCATCGACCAGGTAGTGCGCGAATTCGCCGCCGTCGCCATTGGCGACCGACGCCACCACGATGTGCGGATTGAAGCGAGTTTCCAGGGCGATTTCCGCCACCTTGGGAAAACCCTGACCGAGAACATAAACGTCCCGGCTTGGCTCGTCGCCGATCTGATGGAAGTACACCTGCTGGTAAAAGTGCTGCTCCTCGGCCGGCCGATCCGGTCCCGGATAGCGTGTGTACCAGAAGCCCTTGCTGTCGGCTCGCCACGCCAGACTGCCGCCGCCCGTCGGGTACTGCACCCGCGGAATAGTCTCACCGAGCTCTTTGCCGGAAGTCACGTCGAAAAGATGCAGCGTGCCGTCTTCGCTGCCGTTGTCCGACAGAGACACCGCCACCCGTTTACCGTCCGGCGAGGGGACGAACCAATCGATCGCCGTGGTTCCCTTGGGGTTGATGGCGTTCGGATCGACAATGACGCGAGCGAGCGCCGGATCCGCCGCATTCGTCAGCACCGCAATCATGGGCTGCTGCTTCGGTGGCTCCTCATAGAGCGCGAAAATCTGTGCACCCACGGCACGCAGGGCGTGGTACGAACTCGATGTGGCCGAGATCTGGCTCAGCAATTGTTTGTAAATCGGCGCTCGCTGCGGCAGGGCGTCGAGATACTTCCTCGTACGCGCATCCTGCGCAGTGCTCCACTGCAGGACCTTCTGGCTGGTTGAGTCTTCCAGCCAGCGATAGGGATCCGGCACCTGCACGCCGTGGTAGGTATCGGTCACGTTCTGTTGCGCGGCCGCGGGTGCGCCAGGGTCGCCGGCATGGGCGACACCGGCGCAGACCATCAGCCCACCTAGGCCAAGAGAGGCGTACCTGCGAGCCCGCTGGGTCGGCATCAGTTCACTCACGTATTGTCGTGAAAGCGCAAATGATCCACCCGCCGGGTAACCATGGCAAGCCGGCGCGCCGCAAATCCGAAAGCCGACCGGCACCGGCTCAAAAAGCCGCCGGATACACTCCGCCGTCCAGCAGAATGCTCTGACCGGTGATGTAGGCGGCATGGACGCTGCACAAAAAAGCACAGCTCTGCCCGAATTCCATGGGCGTGCCGAAACGCTTGGCCGGAATCTCCGCCATGGCCTGCGCCGCCATCGCCGACTCGGGTTTCCCGGTTCGCTTGGAGGCGGCCGCGAAGCCGCCGCGCAGGCGCTGGGTGTCGAAACTTCCCGGCAGAAGATTGTTGATGGTGACGTTTTTGTCGGCGACCTTGCGGGCGACCCCGGCGACGAAAGCCGTGAGGCCGGCTCGCGCCGCGCTCGACAGATCCAGTCCCGCTATGGGCATCTTGACGCTGAGGGAAGTGATATTCACGATCCTGCCGAAGCCGCGCGACGCCATGGCATCGATGACTTTTTGGATGAGCTCGATGGGCGTCACCATGTTCATCGTGACGCCGGTCAGCATGGCCTGCCGATCCAGTTCGCGAAAGTCCCGAAACGGCGGCCCGCCGTTGTTGTTGATCAGGATGTCGGGCGCCGGGCAGGCCGCCAGCAGCGACTCCTGCCCCTCCCGGGTCGACACGTCGGCGACCACCGGCGTCACGCCCACCCCCGTGGCTTGCCGAATTTCCTCGGCCGTTTGCTCGAGCAGCGTGCGATTGCGCCCATTGATGACCAATGAGACTCCGGCTTCGGCGAGTGCGCGGGCACAGGCTCGCCCAAGTCCCTGACTCGATGCACAGACGATGGCCGTCCGTCCGCGAATTCCCAGATCCATGCGCTCTCCCATCCCTTCGAAGATGTCAGTGGGTCCAATTGTCAGATTTACAATTGCCGCCGCGCCACAAAGCGCGCTTGCTATGATCGCGAATCGATCGTATAGCCGGTATACGCCAGCAGCATAATTGAAACTCAACGGAGTCGTCATGACGATCAAACGCATTCAAACCGGCCCGCGCATGTCGCAGGGCGTGATACACAATAAGACCGTGTATTTGGCGGGACAAGTTGCCGCCGGCGCCAGCGTCACCATCCAAACGCGGGAAATTCTCGCCGCCATCGACGCGCTGCTGGCCGAGGCAAACACCGACAAGAGCCGGCTGTTGTCGGCGACCATCTGGCTCACGGATATGGCTACGTTCGCGGAAATGAACGCCGTGTGGCAGTCGTGGGTGGCGCCGGGCGACACCCCCGCACGCGCCACGGTCGTGAGCCCCCACCTGGCATCCGCCGAATTCAAGATTGAAATCGCCGTCGTGGCCGCTCAGCCGTAGACTGGACAACCGGCATGGAACCCACGCTCGTCGGCGCTCCGCACCGGGTCGCCGTTCTTGGCACCCTGGTCGATCCGGCGGCGTAGTCTTTCTCACCGTGCCCACATGCTCGAACTTCAAAACGTCTCCAAAACATTCGAAGATAGAACCGTCCTCTGCGACGTGAATCTGGTCGTTCCCAAAGGCGCCACCCACGCGCTCATCGGTTCGAGCGGCTCCGGAAAAACCACGCTGCTGCGGATCACGCTGGGATTGATTCCTTTCGACAAGGGCTACGTCAAGATCGACGGGCAAACGCTGCTGTCGTTCACGCAAATCGAATGGGCCGACCGTATCGGGTATGTTCCCCAGGACGGCGGGCTCTTTCCCCATATCACGGGAAAAAACAACGTCGCTTTGATTGCGAAGCTGCGCGGCTGGCGCAAGTCCAGAATCGACGCGCGCGTGGAGGAACTGCGTAAGGTCGTGGACTTGGATCCGGAAATTCTCACGCATTTTCCTCGGGAGATGAGCGGCGGCCAGAAACAACGGGTCTCCATCATGCGTGCGGCGATGATGGATCCGGCCGTGATGTTGCTGGACGAACCGATGGCCGCATTGGATCCGCTGATCCGACGCAGCTTGCAGCAAGAATTGAAATCCATTTTCCAAAGGCTCAACAAGACGGTGCTGTTGGTCACCCACGATTTGGGTGAGGCCGTTTTTCTCGCGGAGCAGATGACGATGCTCCACGAGGGGAGGGTAGTACAAACCGGGGCGTACCGGGACCTGCTGCAGCAGCCCGCCAATCCGTTTGTGACTCAGTTCATCAATGCGCAACGCACCTTGCCCGACGCGAATGAGCTGCAATGAAATCCATATCCGTCATCGCCATTTTGTTCGGGACCTTGGGGTCTGGCGCGTCGTTCGCGGCGGATACCATCGTCATCGGCGGCAAGATTTTCACCGAAAGCTATGTATTGGGAGAAATGGCGGCGCAAACCATCGAGTCGTCATCGCCCGTCCCGGTCACCCGCAAGCTCGGGATGGGAAGCACCGGCATTTTATTCGAGGCATTGAAGAGCGGCGCGATCGATGTGTACCCGGACTACACGGGGACCCTGGCGGAGGCCATTCTCAAGAGGCCGGACTTGAAGTCGCTGGACGAGATCCGGCAGGCTCTGTCGGGTTTGGGTCTCACCATGTCCGGGTCGCTCGGATTCAACGATACCTACGCTTTGGCGGTGAAAGAGGAGTTTGCCGAAAAGCACGACTTGCACTCGATCGGCGATTTGATTCCCATCGAGTCCGGAATCAGAGCGGCCTTCAGCTATGAATTCATGGATCGAAAAGATGGATATCCCGGGTTGGTCGACAGTTATCATCTGAACTTCGGCCCGCAAAAGATCAGCCGGATGGAACACTCGCTGAGCTATCAGGCCATCGATCAGAATGCCGTCGATTTGATCGATGTCTATTCGACGGATGCCAAGATCAAGAAACTGCATTTGCGATTGCTCCACGACGATCACAATTACTTTCCCGTGTACCAAGCCGTGTGGGTTGCCAGACAGTCTTTTGTGGACAAGCACCCGCGCGAATGGCAGGCCCTTCTGGGACTCGAAGGCAAGATCAGCGAAGAGGCCATGCTGGACATGAATGCGCAGGCCGATATACAAAAGATCGGGTTTGATAAAATCGCCGCGCGATTTCTCGGGTCTGAAATTCCGGCCTCGCAGGGATGGTTGCACGAGGTGGCACGCCGCACAAAGGAACATCTGTGGCTGGTCGGGGTGTCGCTGCTGTTTTCGGTGCTTGTCGGCATACCGCTCGGCGTGGCGGCGGTGCGCTTTCAGGCGACCGGGCAGGCAATCCTGCTGTCGAGCGCTGTGATTCAGACGGTGCCGTCGCTCGCGCTGCTGTGCTTTCTGATTCCCGTATTTGGCGTGGGAACGAAGCCCGCCTTGGCGGCGCTGTGCTTGTACAGCTTGTTGCCCGTGGTGCTGAATACCTTCACCGGTATTCGCGCCGTGAACCCGATACATTTGGAAAATGCGCGCGCGTTTGGTTTGAACCGCCGGCAGGTTCTTTTCCGAGTCGTGCTGCCGCTTGCGAGCCCGACCCTGTTGGCGGGGATAAAAACCGCCACCATCGTCAGCATTGGCACGGCTACTCTCGCCGCCTTGGTGGGGGCGGGGGGCTACGGGGCTCCCATCGTGTCCGGACTCGCCTTGAACGACGTTCCCACCATACTCACCGGCGCGATCCCTGCCGCCCTGATGGCATTGGTGGCGCATGGAGTGTTTGAACTGCTGGGGTTCGTGTTGATTCCCGCGGGTCTGCGCAGGCGGGTGTAAACTATCGACCAAGGGGGATGCGATCAATGAGTCAGCGTTCGATGGCGGCGTGCTCGGTGCTCGGGTTCGCCGCAATGATTTTCGTGCAATCGAGCCTCGCGGACGCCGTTCCCGCGACACCTCGTCCCATCGTGCTCAAGGCCGCACACCTGTTCGATTCGGTGTCCGGCAAGCTGGTCGAGCACGGCATGGTGGTGGTGTCGGGCGCCAAGATCCAGGCGGTGGGCAGCGACCTCAAGGCTCCCGACAATGCCGAGGTCATCGACCTCGGCGACGCCACGCTGATGCCCGGGTTCATCGATGCCCATGTGCATTTGTCCCACGAGTCCGACCCCAACTGGTATCTCGACCGGTTCCAAAGCATCATGCGTTTCCCCGCCGAACAGGCGCTGTACGGCGCGCACTACGCCAAAGCCACCCTGGAGGCCGGGGTGACCACGGTGCGCGATGTCGGCTCTTCCGACTATATTTCTCTGGGCCTGCGCAATGCCATCAACGCGGGGATGATTCCCGGTCCGCGCATGCTCGTTGCCAACTATCCGGTCGGATCGACGGGTGGCCACGCCGATCAGGCTCCCGTGCCGCCGCAACGTATCGCCGTGGCAGGCCCCATCCTGGGCGTGTGCAACGGCGCGGAGGAATGCCGGGCCGCGGTGCGGTATCAAATCAAGTATGGCGCGGACGTCATCAAGTTCATGCCTTCGGGCGGTGTGTTGTCGCTGTCCGATCCGGTGGACAATCCGCAGCTGACCCAGGAAGAAATGAACGCCATTGTCTCGGAGGCACACAATTGGGGACGCAAGGTGGCGGCCCACTGCCACGGCGATCGCGCCGCCAAAATGGCCATCGCCGCCGGTGTGGACTCCATTGAACACGGCACGTTCCTGCAGGATGACACCCTGCAGGAGATGAAGAAAAAGCACGTGTACTTGGTCGCGACGCTGTTTGCCGGCGCGTGGATAGGCGAGCGCCTCGACAAGTTTCCTCCGGCCATCGCGGCAAAAGCTCGCGTCGCAGCCGCGCAGGCCCAGCAGATGTTCCAGCACGCGGTGAAAATCGGCGTGCCGTTTGCCATGGGCACGGACGCCGGGGTCGAACCGCATGGGTTGAACGCGCGCGAGTTCTCGCTGATGGCCAAGAATGGCTTGGGCGCGGCTCAGGTGCTGATGGCGGGTACAGCGAATGGCGCCGACTTGCTTGGGGTCGCCGATCAGACGGGAACGCTGCAAGCGGGAAAATTTGCGGATATCGTGGCAGTCGCCGGCAATCCTCTTCTCGATATGCACGCCACCGAACACCCCATCTTGGTGATGAAGGAAGGGACGATCTACCTGGGCGGCGCGGGCTCGAACGGGCCGCGGCACTAGGCCTATCCTTACGGATCGACGCTCGGATGACGGACGTTCCCGCGGGAACGTGTAGTGAAGACCTGGGTCGCAGCCGGTGAATGCGAACGGCGCCTACGCGCCCGTCAACTCACGCCGGCGGTGCCGAGCGGCAGCGTACCCAGGAGTTCTGCGGCGCCATTCCACAAGACCTGGATCCCGATGCAGAACAACAGGAACGCCGACAGTCGCACCACGATGGTGGTGCCCGTCGTGCCCATCAATCCTGCGAGTCGTGCCGAGTTTCGATAGAGCGCGTACACCAGCAGCGCGAGCAGCGCCACGGCGGTGAGCGTCTCGACGAAGAACTCGAGCGACGAGGCATAGGAGCCGCGGGGGCGGCCGGCGCCCAGGGAAATCGCCACCGAAATCGTTCCGGGGCCCGTGGTCAGCGGCATGGTGAGCGGGTAGAAGGCCAGCCGGCTCGGCGGCACATCGATCGAACGCGGGCTCGGTGTCTCGCTGCGGCGCTGCTCGGTGGCGTCCGGTTCATTCAACATCCGATAGCCGGACATGGCGACGATGATGCCGCCGGCCACCCGCAACACCGGGATGGAGATGCCGAAAAAACTCAACACATACGCGCCGACGTACAGCGATGCGGCCACGATCGAGAAGGCGTAGATCGCCACCCAGCGCGATACCTGCGCGCGCACGCGCGGATCGAGCTCGCGGGTCGCGCCAAAAAAGATGAATGCGCCCGACAGCGGGTTGACGATCGAGAACAGCGCCCCGAACGCCAGCAGAAAAGTTGTCAAATTAGCTCCCGGGGCGACTATTGCCCGCTCGTCGCGGCATTCTAGCGAATCGGCGCGCCGGTCAACGCGCTGCTTGCGATCATAGCGGCGCTCGCGCAAGCTCAAGGCCGTGACTCTCCAATCGCCGGCCGCATGATGATTCAGACAGCGCGTCCACTGCGGCGAATTCTGGGGCTTGGCTTCGGTTTGGCGATGGTCTTCGGCGGCACGGTCGGCGTCGGGATTTTGCGCCTCCCGGGAACCTTGGCCGCGGCCCTCGGCGATTCACGACTGATCGTGCTGTTTTGGATTCTGGGCGGCCTCTATGCACTATTGGGCGCGGTGGCCGTGGCCGAGCTTGCCGCCATGCTGCCCGAAGCCGGCGGGTTTTACGTCTATGCCCGCCGCGCCTTCGGCCATGGACCGGGATTCGTGGTGGGCTGGAGCGACTGGGTCAACCAAATCGCGTCGCTTGCCTATGGCGCGCTCACCGCGGCGGCGTTCATGGGTACGCTGTGGCCGGCGGCCGCCGTGAACCCTCGGGTGCTCGCTATCGCGATTATCGGCGGCTTCACTGTGTTGCATTGGGCGGGGCTGCGCATCGGCAGCACGCTCACGCGCATCATCAGCCTGAGCGTCGGTCTCATGCTGATGGTGCTGGTGGTCGGTTGCTTTCTCACGGCGCCGGTCGCGGCATCCGGCGCGCCGCCGGCGACGTCGGCCGTATCGCTGCCGCTGATGTCGCTCGGCATGCTTGCCGCCGTCGTGACCGCCTTGCGCGCGGTGTTTTTGACCTACGACGGCTGGTATTCACCCATTTACATGGTGGAAGAGAGCACGCAGCCGACACTCACCCTACCGCGCGCCCTCATTGGGGGTACGGTACTGGTGGCCGTGATGTACGTGATCATCAACATCGCCATGCTCCGCGTCCTGCCGCTGCCGGTGCTGGCCGCGTCGCAACTGCCGGCCGCCGACGCCGCGCGCGTGGTACTGCCGCGGGGCGGCGCCGAACTCGTCACCGTGATTTCGCTGATGACGGTGTTGAGTCTCATCAACGCCATCATGCTCATGACGCCGCGAATCCTGCTGGCCATCGGCCGGGACGGATTCTTCACCCAAAAGGCGGCGCTGGTCAGCGCCGGAGGCACGCCTCGCGTCGCGTTGGCGGTCACGAGTCTCGGCGCCGCCGCGCTCATCATGAGCGGCACGTTCGAGGAGATCGTCGCGATCGCCGCCGTGCTATTCCTGCTCGTCTATATATCCACCTATATCGGGCTCATCGTGCTGCGGCGTAAAGAGCCCGCCACTCCACGGCCCTATCGGGCCTTCGGTTACCCGTTCACGACGGTCATCGTGCTAGCCGGTTGCGTGCTGCTATGGATCGCGGCGATCATGGAAGACTGGCATTCCGCACTCTTCGCGGGGGTGCTGTTGATAGCCTGTGTACCTGTCTACGCATGGATGGCTCACCGCCGGCGCCGCAGACTGGGCGAGGCGGTGGTTGCCAAGGTAGCGCCATCGAACCCCACTTGAGAGAACGAGAGATGCACTGGCCGAAGCGTCGGCCAGTCTCGGGATCGATGGTCGCTGATCGGCCAGGACCTGACGTCAGCACCGAAAAGTGGCCGCCATAATTGCGGACGTTCGTAGCGCGACGGCAGAGTCATGATTGGGCTCAACGAATTTCTGAGCTCGAGAAAAAGGATAACGCAGCGTGAATGCGAATGACCATAGCGCGTCGGCAACGATGAAAGCGCTACGTGAAATATTCGAAGCGAACCAGGACAAACCTTTCGAGGTGCGTTGGGCTCTCGCAAAATCCTCCGAAGCTTACAGGGGGTTTCAGATTCGATGCAGTACGAGCGCCAAAGTGCTGCTCGCCTTCGGTGTTCCCTTATTGCTGTTCTGGGTCGTCAGCCGAAATACTACTTGGAGGGATGGCGAAGCCTCTTTGACCACTATCATTCTCGCCGTGTTGTACGTGACAATCAGTTTTGCCGTAAGTTGGAATCTTGGAATCAAGGCAGCTAAGACTAAAATGGCCCGGCTGCGGCGGTCCAGCAAAGTGCCGGGCGAACATCCGACTGAATAGCGAACACCGACAACCCGGTTGCTGCCGTTCCTATCAGGCAGCTCCGGGCACAAAGCTCCCGCCCAATCTGTCTCTTCACCGGCATTTCTGCTGAGGATCGCGACCCAGCAACAACCTACAATCAGGCGATGGCCACTACAAGGTCCGCCGCTATCGATGCCAACGCGATCATGAGGAACATCCTCGTCATTCGCGGCCACAGGGTGCTGCTCGATACTGACCTTGCCGCCTTGTATCAGGTAGAGACGAAGGCGCTGACTCGCGCAGTTCGCCGCAATGCGGAGCGTTTTCCAGGAGACTTCATGTTCCAACTCGCGGCCGAGGAGTCTGGTTCTTTAAGGAGCCAATTTGGCACCTTAAAGACTGGGCGCGGAAAGCACCGGAAGTATGCACCCTACGTTTTCACGGAGCAGGGTGTCGCCATGCTCTCTTCGGTTCTCAATAGTGAACGCGCCGTCCAGGTAAACATAGAGATCATGCGGGCATTTGTTCGTTTGCGAGAGACCGTTTCAACACACAAGGATTTGGCGCGCAAGCTTACGGCCCTGGAGAGCAAATACGATCGCCAGTTCAAGGTGGTCTTCGACGCAATCCGCGGACTGATGGAGGAACCGGAGCCCAAGCGTCGGGGAATCGGATTCACTGCAAAGATTGATTAGGGAACTCAGACAGGGCCATGTCGAGTGATCGCCTAAGAATGCGATCCGGTGCTTCGTCGAGCAGGGTTTGTTGTAATTCGTACGGTAAACACGCCGAAAGTGCCTAGCTACCTAGCGGCGCGTGGCATCGAGTACGGCCTTCACCAACGGCTGCGGTTGGTAGTGATCGCGCGCCGGCGTGAGCCCCAGGCGAACTATGACCAATTGTCGCGAGGGAATGATGGCGGTGCTTTGGCCGTCATGACCCTCCATCCAGAAGATGTCGGCGGGAATTCCGAAGGCGGCGTCCGGGTTCGCGCCCGGCGTGAGCGCGTCGGAGCCCCACAACCAGACCAGCCCGTGGCCATATTCGCCAGCCGAGGCCGCGACCGGTGAGGCCATCAGGGCGACAAAGCCGCGCGGGAGCAATTCTTGGCCGCGCCAGACGCCGTCTTGCAGCAGGAACAGTCCGTACCTGGCCCAGTCGCGAGCGGAGGCATACAAATAAGAAGAGCCCACGAGGGTGCCGTCTTCGTCGGTCTCCATCGTGGCGCTGGTCATACCCAGTGGTTTGAATAGTTTCTCCGCCGGATACGCCGCCCCTAGCTGTCCGGCCGCGTCCTGCACCAGGCGCGACAGGATGTTGGCCGAGCCGCTCGAATAGCTCCAGAACTCGCCCGCGGGATGCACCAGCGGTTGCGCGCGGGCGAACCCCGCCATATCGGGCTGCAAGTAGAGCATGCGCGTGACATCCGACACGGCGCCGTAGGCTTCATTGAAGCGCAGACCGCTCGACATGGCGAGCAGGTCGGCGATCCGGATTCGTTCGCGGCCGCCGTCGGCCGCGGGCCAGCCGGCGGATTGATCTAGCGCGAGCCGGCCGTCTTTGACGAGCACGCCGACCAGTCCGGCGAGGACGCTCTTGGTCATGGACCAGCCGAGCAGCGGTGTCGTTGCCGAAAAGCCCGCGGCGTAGCGTTCGGCCACGATTCGACCGTGATCGACGACGACGATGGCGCGCATGCCGGGACCCGCCAGGGTGTCGTCGGCGAGCAGCCGATCGAGGGTCGCGGTGGTCGAAACGGCGCTGCCTTCCGGCCAGTCCGCGGCGGCGTCTGTGACAGAGCCAGCGCGAGCGCCAACGCCAGTGTTCGAGCCGGCGCCAGCGTCAGCTCGATTGCCGACTGGCGCCGGTTCTGCCGGGGGAAGGCGGGGTGCGGCGACAGCGGA
>Ga0210394_10005250_pt1 | contig 14598 bp, 12 predicted proteins | sample IncBWC12MmetaG_FD_160121 | JGI IMG/M metagenome (GOLD analysis project Ga0210394, IMG submission 160121) | Forest soil microbial communities from Barre Woods Harvard Forest LTER site, Petersham, Massachusetts, United States - Inc-BW-C-12-M | ecosystem: Environmental > Terrestrial > Soil >... | reverse complement strand
GCAGAGCGAATGCGCGGCGCCCCCAAGCCGCCAACGGCGACGCCGCCGTGACCCGCAGAATGGGTTACGCCGCGGCAGGAGCCGTCGTCATGGGGGTGGCAACGCTCGCGGGCTGTGCGCTCGGACCCGACTATCGGCGGCCCGAGATCGCGACCCCGGCGGCCTATCGTTTCGAGTCCGACGCCGGCGCCGATTCCATCGCCGACGCGGGCTGGTGGCAGGTGTACAAGGACCCGGCGCTGCAGACTCTGATCCGTGAAGGACTCGCGAACAACCTCGACGTGCGCATTGCGGCGGCCCGCGTCGATCAAGCTCGCGCGACGGTCGGCTCGGCCCGCCTGCAGCAGCTACCGCAGGTATCGCTGAACGCGGCAGCGACGCGGCAGCGGACGTCGGCATACGAGCTGCCGCCCGGTACACCGGCGGTGAACAATGTGTTCGCGGCCGAAGGCAGCCTGTCCTACGAGTTCGACTTCTGGGGCAAGTACCGCCGCGCCACCGAGTCGGCGCGCGCGCAGCTGCTGCAGTCCAGCTACGCGAAACAGGACGTCATGGCCGGCCTGGTGGCGAGCATTGCCACGGCTTACTTCACTCTGCAGAGCCTCGATGAACAACTCGGGATCACCCGGCGTACGGTGGACACGCGGCAGAAATTCGTCGATCTGACCCAGGCGCAGCACGATCGCGGCACGGTATCGGAACTGGACGTCGCCACCGCCCAGGCGCAACTGGCCATCGCCAAGGCGAACGTTCCCGAACTTCTGCTCCTGATCGGTCAAACCGAGGATCTATTGAGCGTGCTGCTCGGCCACAATCCAGAGGGCCTGGTGCGCAACGAGGGCTCGGATCCGGCGCACAGCCTCGAACGCGCGCCGGCGCCCGTGCCGGCCGCGGGCCTGCCCTCGAGCCTGCTCGAGCGCCGCCCTGACGTGCGGGAAGCGGAACAGAACCTGGTGGCGGCGAACGCGCAGGTGGGAGTCGCCAAGGCGAATCTATTTCCGAGCATCACCCTCACGGCGCTGGGAGGGGGCGTCAGCGACGCACTGTCGTCGTTGTTCAGCGGTCCCGCGCGCACCTGGTCGGCCGGCGTCGGCGCGCTTCAGCCGCTGTTGAGTCCGCAGCGCAACCTGTACCAACTGGAGCTCGCGGATGCGCAGAAGCGCGAGGCGCTGCTGCGGTACCAGAAAAGTGTGCAGACGGCCTTTCAAGAGGTGTCGGATGCGCTGATCGCGCGCCAGCAGGATGCCGAGGTGCAGGCCGCCCAGGAGGCACAGGTCGATGCGCAGCGCCGCGCCAATACCATCGCGCTCGCCCGCTACCGGGTCGGCTACGCCTCTTATTTCAACGTCATCGATGCCGACCGCGACCTCTTCACCGCCGAGCTGTCGCTGTCGGCCGCCCGCCTCAATACCCTGCTCTCCGTCGTGCAGCTCTACCGCGCCCTGGGCGGCGGCTGGCAGGTCGAATAAGCGAGAGACTCGGCGGATACAGCGCTACGTTTAAGCGCCTCGAGCCCGCCGGCCGATCTTCGCCACCGGTACTCTGACTTCAGCTGCGGGCGAGTCCTTGGCGGGCGACTTGGTCGCGTCGGCGGCACTCGTGCCGCAGTCGTCGCAGCCCCCGCAGGCGCCCTGATTCTTGCCGGCGGCCGCTATGCTGAGCCGCTGCGCCGCCGCGCGTAGTCCCAGAACCGCCGGCACTCGCGCCGCCGCCCAGCTCAACGCTTCGAGCAACCTGCGCCGCAGGCTTCGAGGGCCGAGCGACAGCAAGGCGTACCCCACGCTCAGCAGCAGCGCGAGTCCCACCACAAAGCCGTCGAGAAATTCGTTCATGCCGACTCGCTTCAGCCGCTCGTCAAGGCGGTGGCGGCCCGAAAGACGATCCACGAGCCGGCGTAGGCCAACCCAAACATATAGGCCGCCATGATAATCGGGTAGCGCCAGGAATTCGTCTCACGCTTGACGGTGGCAAGGGTCGACAGACACTGGGGCGCGAACACGTACCACGCGAGCAGCGAGAGCGCGGTCGGCAGACTCCATGACTGGGCGATCAGGGGCGTGAGAGCGCCGCTCACGTCGTTGCCCGTGGCCGACAGCGCGTACACCGTGCCCAGGGCGCCGACGGCGACCTCGCGCGCTGCGAGGCCCGGCACGAGCGCAATCGATATCTGCCAATTGAAGCCGATGGGTGCGAACACCACCGCGAGCCAGGCACCCAAATGTCCGGCGATGCTGTATTGGATCGGCGGCCCAGCGGCCCCGGGAGGGGGCGCGGGAAACGAACTCAACGCCCACAGAATCACCATCAGCGCCAGAATGATGGTGCCGACGCGGCTCATGAATATTTCGACTCGCTGCCACAACCCAAGAACCAGATTGCGCAAATTCGGCCAGTGATAGGCCGGCAATTCCAGCATCAGCGCGTGGAAGCCCGAACCCGCCGTGCTGCGCTTGATGACGAAGGCCACGGCCATGGCACCCACGACCCCCAGGATGTACAGGGCGAACAGCACCACGCCCTGCAATTGCAAGCCGCCCCACAACGTTCGCTGCGGAATGAACGCGCCGATGATGAGCGCATAGACGGGCAGGCGCGCGGAACAAGTCATCAGCGGCGCAATCATGATGGTCGCCAACCGATCGCGCGGATTTTGGATGGTGCGCGTCGCCATGATTCCGGGAATGGCGCAGGCGAAGCTCGACAACAAGGGAATGAATGCCCGGCCCGACAGTCCCACGGCGCCCATCACCCGGTCCAGCAAGAATGCCGCGCGCGGCAGGTATCCCGTGTCTTCGAGCACGAGAATAAAGAAGAACAGGATGATGATCTGAGGCAGAAACACCAAGACGCTGCCGACCCCGGCGAGTATGCCGTCGACGAGCAGCCCCTTCAGCAGGCTGGCCGGCAGTGCCGCCCCCAGCCAGTCGCCGAAGGCGGCGACGCCGAGTTTGATCTCGTTCATGGGCCATTGCGCCCACGAGAACACCGCCTGAAACACCAGGAACAGGATGACCGCGAGAATCACGGGGCCCAGCACCGGATGCAGCACGACGGAGTCGACGCGGTCGCTCAACGTCACGCCGTCGATGCGGTCGCCGCCCACCAACCCCAGGATTCTGCGCACCTCGGCCTGATCGTGCTCGATATCCGGCCCACTGAGGGGCGACCAACTGGCAGGCGTCGGGGCATGCGCCGGAGCGGCGGTCCCATCGAGGACCTTGATCAAGGCTTGCACGCCCTTGGTTTTGACACCGACGGTTTCGACCACCGGCACGCCCAATTCGAGGCTCAAGCGCTGGGCGTCGATCACGATGCCCTTGCGGCGCGCGATATCGGTCATGTTGAGCGCCACCACCATGGGCAGGCCGAGTCTTTTCAGGCTCAGTACCAACCGAAGGTTTTGCCGCAGATTGGTCGCATCGGTGACGCTGACGATGAAATCGGGCCGGGTCTCGCCCGCGCGGCGGCCGAGCAGCACATCGGCGGTGACTTGTTCGTCCGGAGTAAGAGGATCGAGGCTGTAGGCACCCGGCAAATCCAGTATGCGCACGCGCTTTCCCGACGGCGTGAGCAGCGAGCCCTCTTTGCGCTCGACGGTTACTCCGGCGTAGTTGGCGACCTTTTGGCGGCTGCCGGTAAGAATATTGAACAGCGCCGTCTTGCCGCAGTTGGGGTTTCCAACCAGCGCGATCAAGGGACTGGGGATCGCCGACAGAGCGTCCATGGTCTTAGGCTGGCTGCGGCTGCTCCGGGCACACGCGGATACAGGCGGCCTCAAAAAGCCGCAGGGCGAAGGTGCCCGTGCCGATGCGCACGGCAATGGGGGCCCGTGCCATCAAGCCTCTGGCAACCACGCGGACCGCTTCCCCGGGAAGGAAGCCCAATTCGGCCAGCCGGCGGCCCAATTCGACCGGGGTCGCGGCATCCGACGCCGCGATGGATACTACCCGCGCGGGCATACCCATCTGCAATTCCGTGAGGCGGATGGGGGTGGATTCGGGATTCGTCAACATAAACGCGATTCTATATGAGAATCGTTCCCATTACTATTACGGCGGGCGGCACCGCGTCGCAAATCCGAGGGGCGGCGCCGTTCCTGCTAATCTTGAGGTCCTTTGGGGCCTGGAGGCGTATGAAATGCCTACGCTTTTCGAGAAAATCATCGCCGGCGAGCTGCCGGCTACAGTGCTGTACCGCGACTCGCGGGTGATCGCCTTCACTGATATCAGGCCGGCGGCCCCGGTACACATACTGATCGTCCCGAACAAACCCATTCCCACCGCTGACGACATTGCCGATGCGGACGAATCGTTGATCGGACATATGTTCACCGTGGCGCGCGATCTTGCGCGTAGCCAAGGCATTGCACAAAGCGGTTATCGGTTGATCATCAATTGCAGAGGGGACGGCGGCCAGGAGGTCTACCACCTGCATGTACATCTACTCGGCGGAAGGCCGCTCGGACCCTTGGTTTCGCGGGCACAATCTTGAGTTAAAGAGGAAAAATGATGAAGAAGAACAAAGGCGCGCCGGTCAAATCACGCGCCACATCGCGGCGATCCACCCCCAAGCGCCCGGCGGCCAAGAAAAAACTCCCCGGTCACGCCGCAAAGTCCACGGCGCGCCCCGCCAAGCCGAAGGCTGCTCGCCGCGAACTGTATCCGCCGGTTGAACCCTTTCGACACGGCTACCTGCGCGTCTCCGACGTGCACGAGATCTACTACGAAGAATGCGGCAACCCTGCCGGCAAGCCGGCGGTGTTCCTGCATGGCGGGCCCGGCGCCGGCTCCGACAAGCGCGCGCGGCAGTTCTTCGACCCGCGGCACTATCGCATCGTGGTGTTCGATCAGCGGGGCTGCGGACGCAGCCGACCGAGTGCAAGCCTCATCGAGAACACGACCTGGCACCTGGTCGCCGATATCGAGAGATTGCGCAGGCATTTGGGGATAGAGCGCTGGCTCGTATTCGGAGGATCCTGGGGCAGCACCCTGGCGCTCGCCTATGCGGAGGCCAATCCGGAGCGCGTCAGCGAACTCGTGCTGCGCGGGATTTTCCTGTTGCGCTACGCTGAAATCCGCTGGTTCTATCAGCACGGCGCGTCGGATATTTATCCCGATGCCTGGGAGTCCTACCGCGACGCCATACCGGTCGACGAGCGCGACGATTTCTTGAGCGCCTATCACAAACGCCTGGTCGGCAGCGATCAACGAGTCGCGTTGGCGGCCGCGCGCGCATGGTCCGTGTGGGAAGCGTCCGCGAGTTTCTTGCTCAGCAACGGCGAGAACATCAAGAAATGGGGCGAAGACCAGTTCGCGCTGGCGGTGGCGCGCATCGAGTGCCACTACTTCGTGAACCGCGGCTTCCTGCGCAGCGAGAGTCAGTTGCTGGACGACGTGCCGCGCATTCGGCACATACCGGCGACGATCGTGCAGGGGCGCTACGACATCGTATGTCCCGCCACCAGCGCTTGGGATCTGCATCGCGCATGGCCCGAAGCGGACTTGCGCATCGTGCCGGATGCCGGACACTCGGCGTTCGAGCTGGGAAATTCGCACGAACTGGTGCTCGCGACCGATCGGTACCGCAGCCGCTAGAGGAGCCGAAGCATGTCGGAAATTGCGACTTTGGGGCTGGCCCGCGCGGGCGATGCGCGCGAAATCGCGGAAATGTCCCGCGATTTGATCGAATCGGGGCTGACCTGGTCATGGACCCCCGCGCGCGTGCAGCACTTCATCTCGGGACCCGAATCATCGGTGGTCGTGGCGCGGCGCGATCGGAGAATCGCGGCGTTCGCCATCATGCATTTCGGCGACGACGTGGCCCATTTGAACTTGCTCGCCGTGGCCCCAGAACATCGCCGCCAGGGAATTGGACGGCAGCTCATGAGCTGGCTGACCACCACCGCCATCGAAGCCGGCGTGTTTCGCATCAACCTCGAATTGCGCACGCACAACGAACCCGCGCGCATTTTCTACGAGTGCCTGGGCTTCGTTCAGCTGGGGATCGTGCAGGGTTACTATCAAGGGCGCGAAGCGGCGCTGCGCATGTCGCGGCGCCTGGCGACCGACCCGTCCTGAGACGACGTCCTGGAACGTCTCGTCCTGGGACGACGTCCTGGGTCGTCAGTTCGACGCCGAGCGCGAGCTTCCCGGCTCGAAGGAATCGCCGCGCGAGTCCCTCTGCTGCAGCAGCGGAACGATTGCGTGATGGGGAAACACCACCGAGACGCGGCACCCGCGGCCCGGAGCGGTGTCGACCGTCATCTCGCCCCGGGCCGCGCGCACCCGGTCCGCGACGCTCCACAGGCCGAAGCCCTCCGATCGCGCCTCGAACAGGCTCAATTGCCACTCGAATCCCACGCCTTGGTCCTCCACCGCCACGCGCAATTCGCTGGGCGTCTGCGAAACCGTGACGGACGTTGATCGCACGCCGGAATGCTTGACGACATTTCGCAGAAGCTCTCGAATCAATTTGAACACCAGAACTCGCAGCTCGAGATCGTACGCGGCGGCGTCCGGGGCGACCTTCAAGTCGACCTCGAGGTTGTCCTTGCCGCGCATGTAGACGCTCAGCCACTTGAGCGCGGGCTCCAATCCGAGATCGTAAAGCCCGGGGGGGCTCAGGTCGGCGATGACCCGCTGGGTGATCGACTGCACCTCGCGAATCGTGTGGGTCGCTTCGCCGAGCAGAAGCCGTACTTCCGGCGTCGCCCGCGAGGCGGCGGCCTCGACGGTCATCGCAAGGCCGACCAATTGCTGCCCGATGCCGTCGTGCAGATCCACGGCGGTGGCCCGCCGGGCGCGCTCCTCCGCGCCGACCAATTGCCGCGCATACAGCTGCAATCGCTCCTGCTTCTGACGCAGGCGGTCGCTGAGGTCGACGAGATCGGTGACATCGCGCGCGACGCACCACACACGCGTCAGTTTTCCCTGCTCAATGACGCCGCGGAAACTCGTGATGTAGGTGAACTGCCTGGAATCGGTCGACAATGTGAATTGCAGGCCGTCCATCGAGTATCCCTGTTGGGCCGCCGTCCCGATGTGTTCGAGGTAGATCGCCGACCAGGGCACATCCGCGCGCCACAGCCTCGAATCGGTGTCGGGCAGACCGAACTGGCGGTTCAACTTGAGATAAGCCAAATTGCATTCGGCGACGTAGGCATGTTCGCGCAGCCAGGCGGTCTGCTCCTTCGCCGGAAGGCCGGGGGACATCGGGACGCCCATTTCGATGCGCCAGACGGCCTCTGAACTCTGCTCGACGAAGTTTTGGTAGCGCTCGCCGCTGGTGCGCAGCTCCTGCAGTGCGTTCCGCATCTCTACCAGCACCATGGTCAACATGAAGGCGATGGTGACGAGAGTCGCCAGATACAGCTGCACGGCGCCGACCCGAACGAAGGGATTCGGATCCCCCGCAAAGGGACCCAAGCCGCGGCTCGCATAGTAGGACGCCGCCAGCACGGCTACCGCCGCCAAGGACACGCACCAGCGCGGCGGCAGGCGAAATGCCGCGACGATCATCAGCGCCAACAGGATGAATGGCGGATTGAGGATTGCCGTCAAACTGCCGGGCGCCGCCGAAAACACCCAGATCGTCATACCAAGCGTCGCCGCCACGATCAACACCAATTCGGCGGCCGGGGGCGGAGCGGAGAATCTGCGCGAACGCATTCGAAACGTCCAACCCATCACCACCGGCGCCACACATAAGGACCCCAGCCAATTCCCCGCCCACCAGAGTTGCCAGTCGCGCAGGTAGTGAACGCCCCAGGGTTGCGAGGAATCGACGGCGCCGAGCACCGCGCTGGCGGCGGAGCCGAGCGAAACCGCGGCGAAGAATTGCAACACATGCTTGACTCGGGGAATTTGCGGCGCCGCCATCAATCGCCGGGCGATGAGTGCGCCCACGACGGCGTCGAGCGAATTGGCGAGCGTGTATTGAATGTACAGTTGCCAATGAGCAGTTTGGGACCTCGCCGCGTCGAGCGAGAGTTCCACGGCAATTTGCAGGCCGAGGATCCAGAACCAGTTGCGTGGCGGCGAGAACCACAGCGCCATGAACAGCAAGCCGGCGGCCGGCCAGATGATGGTCAATTGCTGCGAGCTTTCGCGCAGCACCAACCCTAGGATCACGAGGACGGAATACACCGCCGCGAAAACGGCGAGCGAGGCGACGCGTCGAACGGCGCCAACGCGCATGAAATCCCAGATGGGTTGGGACTCGCGGGACCCACTCGGCGCGGCCGGCATCGTAATGTTCGAGACCTCCCTGAACCTGAGAACCGTCGCGAGGGCTCAACGCTACGAGCGCCTGTACCCAACTATGTATACATTACTCTTCGCAGGGAAATCCACGGGAATACGTGATCTCCGACGACATAATCCATGCGCGTGCCAAGTGACATGTGCGGTGCAGCACGATTAGTATCGAAGCGAATCATTTCAACCTTGCCACCGAAGATATATGACCGGCGAACTCTCCACGCGAGCTTTCGGCACTCATCGCCGCCGCGTCGCGCCCGTCGGCCAAGGATCGTGGAGGGCCGACGAGTCGGCTGCCCACCTGGGCGTGGCCGCGATGCGCCGCGGACTCGATCTCGGGCTGACTCACATCGACACCGCCGAAATGTACGGCTCCGGAGCTGCGGAATCCCTGATCGGCGACGCGATCGCGGGCCGGCGCGACGAAGTGTTCCTGGTCTCGAAGGTGCTGCCGAGCAATGCCTCGAAACGGCGCGCGCTCGAGGCGTGCGAGAAGTCCCTGGCACGCCTGCGAACGGACCGGCTGGATTGCTACCTGCTCCACTGGCGCGGCGATGTCCCCTTGGAGGAAACGATCGCCGCCTTCGACATCCTGGTGCGCGACGGCAAGATTCTCTCCTGGGGCGTGAGCAATTTCGACGTCGCCGACCTGGACGAGGTGGCCGCCATCGCGGGTGCCGGACATCCGGTGTGCAACCAGGTGCTGTACCACCTGCAGGAACGCGCGATCGAGCACGCCGTGCTGCCCTGGTGCAGAGAACGCGGCACCGCGGTGGTCGCATACACGCCATTCGGTCAATCTACCGCCGTGTTCGACGCGCGAACCCGCCATGGCCGCGTGCTGCAGGAGATAGCCGATGACCATGGAGCGACCGCGAGGCAGGTGGCGCTGCGGTTCCTGCTGCGCCATCCGGAGGTGTTCGTGATTCCCAAGGCGTCGAGCGTCGCACACGTGACGGACAATGCCGGCACGTTGGCCCTCGAACTCAGCGAGACCGAAATCGCGAGAATCGACGCGGCCTTTCCGCGCGGGCGACCGCGGCGTGGACTGCCGATGATATGAGCCGAGAGCTGGCTGCCGGCGCCGGGAGCGGGCTGCCGCCTAGAGGCGCAGTATGTGCGGACCCACCGCGTCGATGGTCGAGGTCCCCGTCAGCGCCAGGGTCACGCGCAGTTCATTGCGCATGATCTCGACGGCTTTGGTCACTCCCGCTTCGCCTGCGGCCGCCAGCGCGTAGAGAAACGACCGGCCGATCAATGTCCCGCGGGCGCCGAGCGCCAGGGCTTTCGCGATATCCTGGCCGGAGCGAATGCCGCCGTCGAACATCACTTCGCAGCGGCCGTCGATCGCCGCGACGATCTCCGCGAGCACCGAGATCGAGGACGGCGCGCCGTCGAGCTGCCGGCCGCCGTGGTTCGAGACGACGATGGCGTCCGCTCCAGTGGCGAGGGCAAGCCGTGCATCCTCGGCATCGAGCACTCCCTTGAGGATCAGCTTTCCGGGCCATCGGCTTCTCACCCATTCCACGTCGCGCCAGTTCGCGGACGGATCGAATTGAGTCGCCGTCCATTCCGACAACGTGCGAATTCCGCTGGAACCGCCGATTCTGCCGACCAGATTGCCGAAGGTGCGCCGTTTGCCGAACAGCACCTTGAGCGCCCAGGACGGTTTCGTGGCCACGTCGAGAGCATTTCGCAGGGTGAGGCGCGGCGGGATCGTGAGACCGTTGCGCGGATCGCGGCGGCGCTCGCCCAGCACCTGCAAATCGAGCGTGAGCATGAGCGCGGAACATTGCGCGGCGGCGGCTCGATCGATGAGCTCCTGATTGAAGCCGCGATCCTTCATGAGGTATTGCTGAAACCAGAACGGCTGCCCGGTCGCCTCGCGCACGTCCTCGATCGAGCAGATCGACATGGTGCTCATGCAGTACGGAATGCCGCAGGCCGCGGCGGCCCGCGCCGCCAGAATCTCCCCGTCCGCGCAGAAAAGACCCGCGAGGCCGGTGGGACCTATCGCCAACGGCATCGACACCTTCGTGCCCACCAGCGTGGTCTCGAGCGACACGTTCGACACGTCGACCATGACGCGCTGGCGGAAGGTCATCGCATCGAGGTCCGCGGCGTTGCGCAACAGGGTCCGCTCTTCGAAGGAGCCGCCGGCGGCGTAGTCGAAGATGGCGCGAGGAATGCGCTTTCTCGCGAGATCGCGCAGATCGTCGATGTTGAGAATCATGGCAGCCGATGATAGTTCGGATACGCGGGCCTTGCGGGCTGAATCTGCGGATGCGCCGCCAATTCCCGCAGCGCAATCGCCACAGCCGCCTCCAATTGGGGGTCGTGGCCTTCGCTCACCGCCTTCGGATCCTGCTCGACCGTCACATCCGGGTCGACCCCGTGATTCTCGACGTCCCATTCGCCCGCCGGCGAGAAGAAGGCAACGCTCGGCGAGGTGACGCGCCCGCCGTCCATCAGCACCGGAATCTCGCTGATGCCGACCAGGCCGCCCCAGGTTCGCTTGCCGACCAAGGTCCCGAGCTTCGCCTGTTTGAACAGCCAGGGAAGCGCATCGCCGCCCGAGCCCGAGATCTCGTTCGCGATCATCACTTTCGGCCCGTAGATGGCGGCATTCGGGGTGTGCTCTATTTTGCCGTAGCGCGGCGACCAGTACGATTCGATGCGACGGCTCATGACCTCGACGATGTAGTCGGCCATCTGCCCGCCGGCATTGAAACGCTCGTCGATGATCGCGCCTTGCTTCTGGGTCTGCGCGAAGTAATGGCGATTGAACTCGGTGAAGCCTTCCGCGCCGGTGTTCGGCAAGTACACGTAGGCAAGCTTTCCGCCGGACAGCTCGTCCACCTTGCGCCGATTGGCGTCGATCCAATCGATGTGCCGCAAGCCGGCCTCGCTGGCGATGGGCACGACGGTGACGTCGCGCACCTTGCCGCCGTCGGCCGGCGCGACGCGCAGCGCGATGGCGTGTTCGGCCGAACCTTCGAGCGGCTCTTGGATATCCACGGCGGCGGTCAATTCCTGTCCATTGATCGCGAGAATGCAATCGCCCGGGCGGAGGTTGAGTCCGGGTTGCGCCAGAGGCGCCTTTTCGCGCGGATTGAACTCTCCTCCCGTATAGATTTTCGCGAGGCAGTAGCGGCTGCCGCGGATGAGGTAGTCGGCGCCGAGCAGCCCGCCGGGTACTCGTCGGGCCTTGGGAATTGCGCCGCCGCTGCCTCGCAAATGGCCCACCGAAAATTCTCCCAGCATGTCTTGAAACACGTAGTTGAGGTCCGCCCGCGATGCGATCGACGCGACATAGGGTTCGTAGCGGCGTTCGTCGGCGACGGTGGGAGCGCCATGGTAATTCGGGTCGTAGAAATAGGACCGTTCGATGCGCCACACCTCGTGGTACATCTGCATCCATTCCGCCGCCGGGTCGATGCGAACCTGCAGAGCCGTCAACGGCAGCACGCCCTCGCCCGATTTCAGCGGCACATTGGCCGGCGCGATCACCCACGTCGGCCGGGCGTCCTCGCCGCCCGCCGGCGGCGGCGCATCGTCTTTGCGGTTCGACACGGCTAGGAGCATCTTCTCTCCGTCGGCGGAGAGCTCGAAACTTTCGATGCGGTCTGCCAGTTTCTCCGGCTTGCGATCCTCCAGCGTCCAGCGAGTCAAGGTCGCCGCACGATCGTCGAAGCGGCCCAGGTCGGACCTGACCAGGTAGTACAGGCTGCCGTGCGTGCCCGCGGCCAAGGCCGTATAGGCAGCGGCGGGCAGAGGCAGCGCGACGGTGCGCGAGCCGATGCCGGTCAGATCCACCTTGGTCGGTGTGGCATGCGCGGCCGGCACCGCGGCGGCCGGCTTGGGCGCGCCGAGCTTGGACGCGCCGGGCTTGGACTTGTCCGGTTCCGCCGCTTGCGCGATCAGGCCGCCTTCCTTCGCATCGGCAGGCTTCTGTCCCGGCGCCTTTTCATCATCCATCTCGGGAGCGATGGGCGACGCCTGATCGGCGGCGAGCACGAGGGCGTAGATATTCGACCGCACCTCGTACAGATCGCTGGTCATGTCCAGTCCGTCGGAGTTGGCGCCGGCGTTCGTGCTGGCGGTGTAGAAGAGGTATTTTCCGCCGCGATCGAAAGCCGGCAGGCGGGAATCCGCCATGGAATCCGTGACCTGGACCGACTTGCCGCTGTCGATCGAGTAGAGGTAGAGGGCGTGCAGGTGGTTGTCGAGGGAGCGCGGGTAGGCGATCCACTTCGAATCGGGCGACCACGCGAGATCGTAGCTTGCGTCCGAAAATCCGCCGTAAACATTCTTCTCGTTGATGACGCTGAGTTTCCCCGTGACGGTGTCGAGCAGGTACACATTCAAACGATTGTCGTGAAAGGCGATGCGCTTCGAGTCGGGCGACCACTTCGGCGCGAAGTAGTAGGCCGGCTCGGGCGCCAGCGGAAATTTCTTGACCGCGGCGGCGCTCGATTGTGCGGCGCCCGTCTGTGCGGCGACATGCAGTGCGTAAAGGCCGGACTCATCGGAGAAGTAGGCGATCGATTGGCCATCCGGGGACCAGGCGGGCGAGCGCTCCATCACTCCCGGCGTATTGGTGATGTTGCGGACCGGTCCCGGCTTCAGAGGCACCGTCAAAATCTCTCCGTGGGCCTCGACGACGGCCCGCAGACCGGTGGGCGAAATCGCCGCGTGATCGATTTCCGCGGACACGTTCTTGATGGTCGGCCGTACCTCCGGAAGGTCCGCTTGAATCTCGATGGGAACCCGGCGATCTTTGCCGCCGGCGGTATCGAAGAGATGAATCTCGCCGAGCTGATCGTAGACCAGGGTATTTCCCTCCGCGGCGAGGCTGCGAATATCGGGACCGTCGTTGTGCAAGGCCTCGGTGACCGACTTCGTGGCCGGGTCGTAGCGGAAGATCCCGATGCGGCCCGCGCGGCCGGAAAGAAAAAAGATCTGCCCGCCGCAGTAGACGGGAAAGAAATCCGACGCCCGATCATGAGGAATTTCGACCGAGTCGAGGCCCGCAAGCCCGGTGATCCATATCGTGCTGGCCCGGCCCCCGCGGTAGTTTCCCCAGGACACGAACGCGGTGTAGTCGAAACCGAAGGCGGGCGCCAGCGGCGAGTAGGCGATGTGCGAACCATCCGACGACAACTGACCTTGGTAGGCCATGGGCAGCGGCAGCCGCACGGCCTCGCCGCCCTCGGCGGGTACCGAATACAGCTGGGTGAAGCGGCTTGCCGCTTCGCGCGAGGAGCGAAACAAGATGCGCTTCCCGTCCGGCGTCCATCCCACCGCGATATCCGGAGCAGGATGATAGGTCACGCGATGCGGAACACCGCCCTCGGCGGGGATGGTGAACACATCGGTGTTGCCGTCGTACTCCCCGGTGAACGCGATGGTGCGGCCGTCCGGCGAAAAGACGGGAGCGCTTTCCAAGCCCACGCCGTTGGTCAGGCGCGCGGCTCGGCCGCCGTCGCGGGAAACGATCCATAAGTCCCCGGCGTAGCCGAAGGCGATCAGATCGCGGCTCAGCGCCGGCGATTGATACAAGTGGCGACCCGCTAGGGGTTTCTCCGCGGCAAACGCCCCGCCGGACATGAAGGACAAGGGCCAAGCGAGCCCCAGCATGAGCGCCGGGAGAAGGATACGATGCACGACATGCTCCGGTTCCGTTGGTCGGTCCGCAATGTTGCGGCACGATACCATCCCGGTGCAACCGGCACGCACAGCAGCAAGTTCCGCTATCGCTATCTGCCTCGAATTGGGGTAAAAAAAGCGCCCCACCACTTTCACGACAAAGGAACACCGTCATGAATACGCAACAAATCGCCGCCCGCCTTGCCGAGCTTTGCCGCAAAGGCCAGTTCGAGGCCGCGCAGAAGGAGCTGTTCGCCGAGAACGCGGTCAGCATCGAGCAGCGCGAGACGCCGGACTTCCCCAAGGAAACGAAAGGCTTGCGCGCCATCATCGAGAAGGGCCACAAGTTCGAGTCGATGGTGGAGAAAGTCCATGCATTCGACGCTTCCGAGCCGATGGTCACCGGCAATGCCATCGCCATCACGCTGACGATGGATGTCACGATGAAGGGGCGCGGGCGGGTGAAACTCCAGGAGATCGGCGCCTACGAAGTCAAGGACGGCAAGATCGTGTCGGAGCAGTTCTTCATGTAGGCAGACATCGACCAAGAGGATTCCCATGATACTGACCGACCGGCTGTGCGCCGTCACGGCGGCGCTTGCCGTCACCTTGCTGTTCGCTGCGGGCGCCGAAGCGGGCGCGCCCCAACAGAAATCCCAGGTAGCGGGCTACTACCGTATGATGCTCGGCG
>Ga0210394_10005249_pt1 | contig 14601 bp, 10 predicted proteins | sample IncBWC12MmetaG_FD_160121 | JGI IMG/M metagenome (GOLD analysis project Ga0210394, IMG submission 160121) | Forest soil microbial communities from Barre Woods Harvard Forest LTER site, Petersham, Massachusetts, United States - Inc-BW-C-12-M | ecosystem: Environmental > Terrestrial > Soil >... | reverse complement strand
CCGCACACCGCGAAGTGCCACCCACAGCGCCTTGAACGGATTGCTCAGCGCGGCGCTCGCCGCGGTCGGCTCGTAGCCGCAATGGGCCATGCAGTTAGCGCACTTTTCGTACTTGCCGGTACCGTAGGTCTCCCAGTCTGTTGTCTCCATCAGCTCCTTGAAGGTCTTGGTATAGCCTTCACCGAGCAGATAGCACGGCTTCTGCCAGCCGAAGATGTTGCGCGCCGGCATGCCCCAGGGTGTGCATTCGTAGTTCTGGTTGCCTGCGAGGAAATCCAGGAACAGGCCCGAATGCATGAAATTCCACTTCTTGCCCTTGCCGAGCGCGAATACGTCGCGGAACAGCTTCTTGGTCTTGGTGCGATTGAGGAAGTGCTCCTGGTCGGGCGCGCGTTCATAGGCATAGCCCGGCGACATTGAAACGCCGACCCCGAGTTCGGTCGTGAAGTCGAGGAACTTGGCGATGTCCTCGGCGGCATGTCCGTCGAAGATCGTGGCGTTGACGTTGACGGTGAAACCCCTGGCCTTGGCGGCCTTGATCGCGGAAACCGCGCGCTCGAACACGCCCTCCTGGGAAACCGCCTTGTCGTGATGCTCCTTCAAACCGTCGAGATGCACCGAGAAAAACAGGTATGGCGATGGCTCGAACAAATGGAGCTTCTTCTCCAGCAACAGCGCGTTGGTGCACAGCGACACGAACTTCTTGCGCGCCACCAGACCGCGCACGATCTCGCCGATCTCCTTGTGGATCAGTGGCTCGCCGCCGGGGATTGCCACCATCGGCGCGCCGCATTCGTCGGCGGCATCCCAGCATTCCTGCGCCGACATGCGGCGATTGAGGATCGCGTCGGGATAGTCGATCTTGCCGCAGCCCACGCAAGCGAGGTTGCAGCGAAACAGCGGCTCGAGCATCAGCACCAGCGGATAACGCTTCCGGCCAAGCAGCTTCTGCTTCAGCAGATAGCTGCCGATACGCATTTCCTTGAAGAACGGTATTGCCATTACAGGTTTCTTTCTGGACTCAAGTGAAGGAGTGGATCAGCCCGTCGCTAGTTCCGCCGGAAGCCGAAATTCGATATTTTCTTCGCGGCCCGGAAGCACCGAGACCGCGACCGGTCCGATACGCCTCAAGGCCTCGATCACGTCGTCAACAAGTACCTCCGGCGCCGAGGCGCCGGCGGTGATGCCGACGGCCTTGGCGTCCTTCAGCCAGTCCGGGTTCAACTCGCTGCCATCAGCGATCAGGTAACTCGCAACGCCGACTTCGGTGCCGATCTCGCGGAGCCGGTTCGAATTCGAGCTGTTGTTGGCCCCGACCACCAGGATAACGTCTACAAGCTTGCTAAGGTCCCTTACCGCAGATTGGCGGTTCTGTGTCGCATAGCAGATATCCCGGATGTCCGGGCCTTGAATGTCCGTAAAACGCTGCTGGAGGGCTGCAATGATGTCCTTGGTGTCATCCACGCTGAGGGTGGTCTGGGTGATATAGGCCACCGGCGTGTCCGCAGGCAGCGTCAGGGCCGCGACGTCATCGACGTTCTGGACCAGCAGCACCGGCCCGGGAACCTGACCCATGGTTCCCTCGACCTCGGGGTGGCCGGCATGGCCGATCAGAATGAGCGCCCGGCCTTTCGACATATAGCGCTTGCCCTGGTTATGTACCTTGGTGACCAGCGGGCAGGTGGCATTGAGGACCGGCAGGCCGCGCGCGGCGGCTTCCTCCTCCACGCTGCGCGCCACGCCGTGGGCGCTGAACACGGTGACGGCGTGCGGCGGTACTTCCGAGAGATCCTCAACGAAAATCGCGCCCTTGTTCTTCAGGCTCTCGACCACGTACTTGTTGTGGACGATCTCGTGACGCACATAGACCGGCGGGCCATATTTTTCGAGCGCACGCTCGACAATCTCGATGGCACGCACGACACCCGCGCAAAACCCCCGGGGCTGCGCCAGATAGACTTCCATGGGACGCTCGTTACGCAAGTTGCACCACTCTCATTCTAAGTCTCCGTCGGGTGCGGATATCTGCAATATCCGCACCACCCCCCCCTGAAGATGGAGGCGCAGCGCTTTGTGTCAAAAAATGATCGGCTAGAAAAGGCGGATCGCAATACAACTCTCTCCCGGGCGCAGCTGTCGGCCGGCTCAGGCGTCGGATTCGGTAGTATAATACAGTAACCCCCAAACCGCAGCCAAATGAGCCCATTCCCTCACTTGTTCGTCAGCTTCAGGGCTAATCTACGATTAAGCGTCCTCCAGACATATTTCGGCCTATTTTGGGCAATTTTTGCGCGCCCCTGAAGCAAAAAATGCTCCAAACAACATTAGATTGCCTGACGGAACTCCGCTAGATAGCGGGCGTTTCCGGCAGGCCGTTAACATTAGAAAGAAAAAATGTGCTGACAAGTATAGTTGTTTCGATTGTCAAAGCCTGCACACGGTTTGCCGCCACCACTGTCCTGATCGCACTCGCGCTTGCGATAGCGGCGGGTTTTTATACTGCCCGGCATTTTGAAATTAACACTGATATCAACACCTTGATTTCGCCCAATCTCGATTGGCGCAAGCGGGACATTCAATTCGATGATGCTTTCGACCGGGACAGAACGATTCTGGCCGTGGTCGACGCGCCGACGCCGGAACTCACGAGTTCTGCGAGCGCCGCGCTTTACCAAAAACTGGTCGGCGATAAAAAACATTTCGAATCGGTCCAGGCGCTTGGCTGGGGGGAGTTCTTTGAAAAGAGCGGGCTCTTGTTCCTTCCGGCGGCCGAGGTTGGCCGTCTTACCAGCCAGTTCGAATCCGCAGCGCCTTTGATCGAAATCATGGCCGGCGATCCCTCTTTGCGGGGATTGACCGGCGCGCTGGAAACCGGATTGGCCGGCATCAAGCGTGGGCAGGTCAAGCTTGATAGCACCGAGCGGCCGTTCAACCTGATCGCGAAGACGGTCGAGAGCGTACTGAACAATGGCACCGGGACATTCTCCTGGCACGAACTCGTCAGCGAAAAGCCTTTAACTGCTGCCGATCGGCGGGCCTTCATCGAGTTCAAGCCGATCCTCGATTTTAACGCGCTGGAGCCTGGGAAAGCGGCCACTGACGCCATCAGGCAGGCGGCCGCCGATCTCAACCTCGCGGGGGAATATGGTGCGCGCGTCAGGCTGACCGGACCGGTTCCGATCGCCAACGAGGAATTCGCAACCGTTGCGGACGGCGCCGTCTTCAACGGGATCGGGACCGTACTCGTGGTGCTGCTCATTCTCTGGATGGCGCTGCATTCGACGAAGATCATCTCCGCGGTATTCGCCAATCTCTTCATCGGCCTCTCGATCACCACCGCGGTCGGACTGTGGATGGTGCACTCGCTGAACCTGCTCTCGATTGCCTTCGCCGTCCTGTTCGTCGGATTGGGCGTCGACTTCGGCATTCAGTTCAGCGTCCGCTACCGCTCGGAGCGTTTCAAAAGCAACGATCTGCAGACGGCGCTGGAGAAGGCGGCCGAATACTCGGCTGTACCGCTATCGCTTGCGGCGATGGCCACCGCAGCCGGATTCCTCTCGTTCCTGCCGACTGATTACAAGGGCGTCTCCGAACTTGGCCAAATCGCCGGCGTGGGCATGCTCGTGGCTTTTTTCTCCAGCATCACCGTGCTGCCGGCCCTGCTCAGCCTTCTCAATCCTCCCGGCGAAAGGGAGCCGGTCGGCTACGCGTTTCTGGCGCCTGTCGATCATTTCCTCGAAAGGCATCGGGTCGTGATCATTGTCGGTACCCTTCTGGTGGCAGTCGCCGGCCTGCCCTTGCTTTACTTCCTCAGATTCGATTTCAACCCGATCAACCTGCGCAGTCCCAAGGTCGAGTCGATCGCCACCTTTCTCGATCTGAGAAGTGATCCGAACACCGGCGCCAACGCCATTGACGTGTTGGCGAACTCGGAAGCCGAAACGAAGAAGATCGTGGCCAAACTAAGCCAGCTCCCGGAGGTTGCCCGCGTGATGTCGCTGGACAGTTTTGTGCCCGAGGATCAGCCGGAAAAGCTGAAGCTCATCGCCCAGGGCGCCAGGGTTCTAAATCCCGCGCTGAACCCCGAATCCATCGACGCTCCGCCGACAGATGCGGAGAATGTCGAGGCCTTGAAGGGAACTGTGGAAAGTCTGCGCAGGACCGCCGGTGACGCAAAGGGGCCGGGGGCGGCGGCGTCGCGGCGGCTTGCGGACGCCTTGTCCAGATTAGCCGACTCGAGTGAGGCGGTACGAAACAAGACTCAGGCGATCTTCGTCGTGCCGCTGAAGGTGGTGCTCGATCAGCTCAGGAACGCGCTGCAGGCGAGGCCCGTGAGCCTGAAGACGTTACCGCCTGACCTGGTGAGGGGCTGGAAAACCAAGGACGGCCTGTCGCGCGTCGAGGCGCAGCCGCGCGGCGACCCCAACGACAACGAGACGCTGCGCAAGTTCGCGGCTGCCGTTCTGGCCGCCGAGCCTCACGCGGTCGGGGGGCCGGTATCGATTCTCAAATCCGGCGATACCGTCGTCAAGGCGTTCATCCATGCCGGCATCTGGGCACTGGTCGTGATCAGTTTTCTGCTCTGGCTTACGTTGCGGCGCGTCACCGACGTGTTGTTGACGCTGGTTCCGCTGCTGGTAGCGGGCGCGGTGACTCTGGAAATCTGCGTGCTGATCGGGCTGCCGCTCAACTTCGCCAATATCGTGGCGCTGCCGTTGCTGCTCGGCGTCGGCGTTGCATTCAAGATTTATTACGTAACGGCGTGGCGGGCCGGTAGAACAAATCTGCTGCAGTCGAGCCTGACGCGGGCAATATTTTTCAGCGCCATGACGACCGCCACGGCGTTCGGCAGCCTGTGGCTGTCGAGCCATCCGGGGACTGCGAGCATGGGCAAGCTTTTGGCGCTCTCGCTGGTCACGACGCTTGCGGCGGTGTTGCTGTTCCAGCCCGCATTAATGGGTAAACCGCGCGATATCAGGGAGTAGACAGATATCGCCGACCGGATCATTCGGCGCGGCCGACGCCGGCTTCTTCGCAGCCTGGGTCGTGGAGGACCCTGTGGTCTTCGGCGCGCCGGCCGCCTTAGGCGTCCCCTTGGCCATGCCGATTGAGGAGGCGCTCGGGGAAATGGGACCCGCGACGCGGGTCCAGGTTTCCCCGCCGCACAGAAAGCCCATCACGCAGCCCTGAATTTCAAGCTGGTCGGGCCCGACGGGCCTGATCGTCGAGCTGTAGTATTGTCCGTCCTTGGCGTTATAGACTTGGCCTTCCCATTGATCGACCCCGGCTTTCTTCTTCATGTCGATCAGTATCGGCATGCCCAAAGTGGGTCTGTTCCTTTTTGAGACATCGGGATTGTTGATATCGTGTCCGCCCGGGGTCTTCTCCCATGCCACAGCGCCCCACATCCTGCCGTTGCATTCAGCGACACGAATATTGGCGACACCGTCCGCGACCCTCCAGTCGCCGGTCGGATCCGCCGCCAGGGCGGATGCAAGACCCGCCGATAAAAATATCGCGGAAAATATTAGTTTGCGCATGATGTAAGGTGGGCAGTGCAACATGGCTTCAACCTGTGCTTAAATAGATGATCCGAAGGAGGGCAAAACGCCGCATTGAGCGTTTTCAGTTGACGGAACGGCCAACAATCGAAGTATGTAGCTGATGTCATATTCAAATCTAGACGTTTCCGAGATGTTTGTGGATCGGCAGTCGCAGCGCAGCTCCATGCATGCACGCCATCTGAACGAACAGTTGGTCCGAGTCTTGAAAACGATCGGTTATGATGTCGGATTTCAAAAGGGCCAAGGCCAGTACCTGTTCGATCGTGATGGCGTTCGGTATCTCGATCTACTGAGCGGATTTGGCGTTTTTGCGATTGGGCGGAATCATCCGGCGCTGCGCCAGGCGTTGAAGAGCGTCCTCGACAGCGATCTGCCGAACCTCGTTCAGCTCGATGTTTCGACCCTGGCCGGCGTACTTGCTGAGCGTCTGCTCAAATATGTCCCATATCTGGACAAGGTATTCTTTGCCAATTCGGGCGCGGAATGTGTCGAAGCCGCGATCAAATTTGCGCGCGGCGCAACCGGGCGGCCCGGCATCGTCTATTGCGCGCATGCCTATCACGGATTGACCTACGGCGCGCTTTCGCTGACCGACGATCCCAATTTCCGCGGCGGATTCCAGCCGCTGCTGCCCGGATGCACCTCGGTTCCGTTCAATGATCTTGCAGCGCTTGAGCAGGCGCTGTCCTCGCGGGAGGTAGCCGCGTTCATTGTCGAGCCGATCCAGGGCAAGGGCGTCAACATGCCCACCGACGAATATCTCCCCGGCGCCGCCGCGCTCTGCCGCAAATACGGCACCTTGATGGTGGCGGACGAAATCCAGACCGGAATGGGTCGAACCGGCCGGTTCCTCGCGGTTGAGCACTGGAATGTCGAGCCCGATATCGTCCTGCTCTCCAAGGCGCTGTCGGGAGGACATGTTCCCGTCGGCGCCTTGCTCACCCGCAAGGCGGTCTTCGACAAGATTTTCAATCAAATGGACCGCGCGGTCGTGCACGGATCGACATTTGCGAAGAACGATCTGGCCATGGCCGCCGGCATCGCCACGCTGGAGGTCCTGAAGTCGGAGAAGCTGATCGAAGCCGCCGCCAAGCGCGGCGCCGAACTTCGGCTCGCGCTGAACCGAATGGTCCCAGGCTATGAGCTCCTGAAGGAGGTTCGCGGCAAGGGACTGATGATCGGGCTGGAGTTCGGCTCGCCGAAATCGTTGCGGTTGAAAGCTTCATGGAACGTGCTCGAAACCGCCAACAAAGGTTTGTTCTGTCAGCTGATTACCGTGCCCTTGTTCAAGGATCACAAGATCCTGACCCAGGTCTCCGGACATGGCAGCCACACCATCAAGTTGTTGCCGCCACTGACCATCACCGAAGCGGACTGCAACTGGGTCGTGACGGCGTTCGACACGGTGATCGCTTCCAGCCACAAGGTCCCCGGAGCGATCTGGTCGTTGGGCAAGACGCTCGTCGACAACGCCGTGCGCAAATCCGCCTAGCGGCGGGGTCCGCAATTATCCCTTCGCGATCATTCCGCGGCTTGCGGCGCTGTTGCTTGCCAGCCACCGCATCTTTGCCGATTACCGCGAATCCTCGAGGATCATCGCGGCGCCCTTCTCGGCAATCATCGCGGTCGGGGTGTTGGTATTTCCCGAGGTGATCGTCGGCATGACGGAAGCGTCGGCCACGCGCAGGCCCGAAATCCCGTAGCAACGCAAGCGCTCATCGACGACGGCCATGGGATCACTGGCCGTACCCATCTTCGCCGTTCCCACCGGGTGAAAAATCGTGGTGCCGATATCGCCGGCGGCTTTCGCCAGCGACGCATCGTCGTCGCCGACCGACGAGCCCGGCAGAAATTCCTCGGGCTGGTAGCGCGCGAGCGCAGATTGCTTCATCAGGCGCCGCGTGGTGCGAATGGCATCGGCAGCGACCTGGCGGTCTTCGCTCGTCGACAAATAGTTCGGGGCGATCGAGGGTGCCTGATCGGCCTGCGCAGAACGAATGCGCACGGTGCCGCGCGAGGTCGGCTGCAAATTGCAGGCGCTCACCGTGATCGCGGGGAAGCGATGCAAGGGATCGCCGAATTTGTCGAGCGAGAGCGGCTGCACGTGAAACTGTATGTTGGCGCGTTCGCGATGCGGATCCGAACGGGTGAAGATGCCCAGTTGCGACGGCGCCATGGTCAGGGGGCCACGCCGGCGGAAGGCGTAATCGAGGCCCATCAGGCCGCGGCGGACCAGCGAATAGTAGGTCTCGTTGAGCGTGCGCACGCCATTGACCTTGTAGATCGCGCGCTGCTGCAGGTGATCCTGCAGATTTCGCCCGACGCCCTGCCGGTCGAGGACACTCCCGATTCCAAGCGGCGTCAGCCAATCCGCAGGGCCAATGCCGGAGCGATGCAGCACCTGCGTTGAGCCGATCGAGCCGGCGCACAGGACTACTTCGCCTTTGGCGCGGGCCTCGATGACTTCGCCCCCTCGGATGAAGCGGACGCCGGCGGCGCGGCCGGCCTCGATGAGCACGCAGTCGACCAGCACGTTCTTTTCGAGGCGCAGGTTGGCGCGCGTCAACGCAGGCTTCAGGAAGCCACGTGCCGATGACCAGCGGCGTCCGCGCTTCTGGTTGACGTGAAAATAGCCGACGCCCTCATTGTCGCCGGTGTTGAAATCCGGAATTTTCCGAATTCCCATCTGTTCGGCCGCGTCCCCAACCGCGTCCAGAATGGTCCACGACAGGCGCGGCGCCTCGATCCGCCAGCCGCCACCGGTGCCGTGATGCTCGCTGTCGCCGAGAAAGTGATCCTCAAGCCGGCGGAACGCGGGCAGCACGTCGCCGTAACCCCAGCCGGTCAGCCCGAGCTGGCGCCAATGGTCGTAGTCGGCGGCTTGTCCGCGCATCGAGATCATGGCGTTGATGGCAGATGAGCCACCGATCACCTTGCCGCGCGGATAGGCCAGCGAGCGGCCGTTGAGACCGGCTTCGGGTTCGGTCCGAAACATCCAGTCCGAACGCGGATTGCCGATCGCGAAGAGGTAGCCGACCGGGATGTGAAACCAGATCCAGTTGTCGCTGCCGCCGGCCTCCAGGATCAGCACGCGATTGCCGGGATTGGCCGACAGGCGGTTGGCGACGATGCAGCCGGCGGTGCCCGCGCCAACGACAATATAATCGAAATCGCCTTGAAGCCGCGTTGCCATTCTCGGTTTCCGCCCAGTCCAGATGATCGTCATGCCCGGCTTTGCGCAGGCACCACGTCTTTCCCGATTTTTATATAGTCCGAAGGTGGAATCGCCGCGACATAGGCGAGCGGAGGCGACGCCGTCCTTTCGGACGGCTATGCCCGGCCAAAGACTTTTGTCAATGCTGAGGGATATTTGGGCCGATCGTGGCTGCCGTGCTAGACAGGGTAATAACCCCGTTTGGACCGAGCTTTCCCATGCCCATCGTCAATCGCGTCGCCGATCTTCAACCCGATATTCAGGCCTGGCGCCGGGATATTCATCAACATCCCGAATTGCAGTACGACGTTCACCGCACTGCGGCATTCGTGGCTGAACGGCTTCGGGAGTTCGGCTGCGACGAAGTGGCTACGGGTCTTGGCCGCACCGGTGTCGTCGGCGTCATCAGGGGACGCAAACCGGCCGGTAAAGGCGATATCAAGGTGATCGGGCTTCGCGCCGATATGGACGCATTGCCGATCGAGGAGGCGACCGAACTGCCTTACGCCTCCAAAGCGGCGGGAAAGATGCATGCATGCGGCCATGACGGGCATACCGCGATGCTGCTTGGCGCGGCCCGTTACCTCTCCGAAACCAGGAATTTCGCCGGCGATGCGGTGGTCATCTTTCAGCCCGCGGAAGAGGGTGGCGCCGGTGCGGCGGCGATGATCAAGGATGGGCTGTTGGAACGCTTCGCCATCGATCAGGTCTATGGCATGCACAATGGTCCGGGAATTCCGGTCGGCTCGTTTGCGATCCGGTCCGGTCCGATCATGGCCTCTACCGATGCCGTTGACATCCGTATCGAAGGACGCGGCGGGCACGCGGCGCGCCCGCATATATCCATCGATTCCGTTTTGGTCGGCGCGCAGTTGATCACCTCCTTGCAGTCCATCGTGTCACGTAGCGTCGATCCCCTGGAATCCGCCGTCGTCTCGATGTGCGAATTCCATGCCGGCAACGCCCGCAACGTGATCCCGCAGACCGCCGAGCTGAAAGGCACCGTCCGCACCCTGACCGCCGAGATGCGGGCGCTGGTGGAAAAGCGCGTGCGCGAGGTTGTCGACGGCATGGCGCTCATGACGGGCGCCAAAATCGATCTGAAATACGAACGCGGCTATCCCGTGGTGGTCAACCATGCCTCGCAGACGGATGTTGCGATCCGGGCGGCGAGGGAAGTTGCCGGCGGCGCCAACGTTCATGAAATGCCGCCTTTGATGGGCGGGGAGGATTTCGCCTATATGCTGGAACAACGGCCGGGAGCGTTTATCTTCTGTGGCAATGGCGATAGCGCGGGCCTGCATCATCCCGCCTATGATTTCAACGACGATGCCATCGTCTTTGGCACCTCGTACTGGATCAAGCTGGTCGAGAACACGCTCGCTGCGTGAGGCTCCCGGCGCAACATCACGGTATTCCCAAATAAGAAGGTCCGCGCTACCCCCGCGGGCCTTCTCGCTGCGCTGCATCCGCCGTATCAGAACAGGCGCGAGAAAATCACGTAAAGCGTGCCCGATATCAAGATCGCCGCCGGCAGCGTCAGCACCCACGCCATCACCATGTTGCGGATGGTCGCGACCTGCAGTCCCGATCCGTTAGCGGCCATGGCTCCGGCGACGCCGGATGACAGCACGTGGGTGGTGGAGACCGGAAGGCCGAACATGTCGGCCGCACCGATCGTGGCGGCGGCGACGAGTTCCGCGGACGCGCCCTGCGCGTAGGTGAGGTGAGACTTGCCGATCTTTTCGCCGACCGTCACCACGATGCGCTTCCATCCGATCATGGTGCCGAGGCCGAGCGCCAGCGCGACCGCAATCTTGACCCAGTTCGGGATGAACTTGGTGGCGCTGTCCAGCGAGCCCTTGTAGGCGTTCAGGATACCGATCTCTTCCTTGTTGAGATCGTTCTCCTTGTCCTTCATCAGGAAGCGGATCGCCTCCGAGGTCAGATACATGTCGTTGCGGGTATTGCCGACAGCTTCCGCAGGCACCTTGTTGAGGGAGCCGTATTTCTGGACCTGCTCGCCGACATCCTTCACCAGAACCGCAAGCGAAGGATAAGTCCCTTCGCTGATGCGATGCCGGGATACGTATTGTGTCACCGCCGGACGCGGATCACCGATGATGCTGTGGCCGGCGCCCTTGGCCGCAACCACGGCGGAGGCCGCGGCCGACGTCTTCTGGAACAGCGCCACCTGCGAATCCGGCAGAGCGCGGTTCAACGCATAAGCCGTCGGCACCGTTCCGATCAGGATCAGCATGATCAAGCCCATGCCCTTCTGGCCGTCATTGGAACCGTGCGCAAAGCTGACGCCGGTGCAGGTGAGGATCAGCAGGCCGCGGATCCAAAGCGGCGGCGCCTTGTTGCCTTCGGGCGCGGCATAGAGCGCGGGATTGCGAACGATCAATTTCAGCAGCAGCAGCAGAATCGCCGCGCAGATGAAGCCCACCAGCGGCGACAACAAAAGCGCATAGCCGATTTCGGTGGCCTTGCTCCAGTCGACCCCCGAGGTTCCGTCGCGGCCGCGCATCAGCGCATTGGCCACACCGACGCCGATGATCGAACCGATCAAGGTGTGCGAACTTGAAGCCGGCAGGCCGAAATACCACGTCCCGAGATTCCAGATGATCGCGGCGATCAACAGGGCGAACACCATCGCAAAGCCCGCACTGCTTCCGACTTGAAGGATCAGTTCCACCGGCAGCAGCGAGACGATGCCGAAGGCGACGGCGCCGCTCGACACCAGCACGCCGAGGAAATTGAAAAACCCCGACCACATCACCGCGAACTCGGCCGGCAACGAATGGGTATAGATCACGGTCGCAACCGCGTTGGCGGTATCGTGGAACCCATTGACGAACTCGAAGCCGAGCGCAATCAGCAACGCCACCATCAACAACAGGTACGGCAGATAGCTCGTGACCCTGGTGCCGGTGGCATCGACGTCGGAATAAATGCTGTAGGCCACAAACAGCAGCCCGGCGGCGATAATGCCGAAAAAAATGATCATCGCCAGTGGGTTGAAACCCTTATCCAGATTGGGCCGTGAGGCTGGCTGAATCGGCCCAGCGCTTGTTCCGTCGATCGCCTGATTGACTGCAAGATCGCTCATGCCGACGCTCCTGATACCGTGAGCGTCAATGGTGACCGATGGAGTTGAAGGTTAGATGACAGCCACCATGACATCCGGCCCTGCGTCGGTCGAGGCGAAGGCGTGTGCGCAAGGGGCCGCGCGTGCGAGAGCGGCGTCGGGCGCCTCCTTTGCGGATCGCTGGAACGTTGCTTCGAAGGGTGCGTTGAGGATCGGGAAACGTCCCTGTTCTTGCAATGGAGTGCGCCATGACAAAAGACAAAGACCTCAACGACCTTTTCCTCGACACATTGAAAGATATTTATTTCGCCGAAAAACAGATCTTGAAGGCGCTCCCGAAGATGGCGAAGGCCGCCAGTTCCGACAAGCTGCGCGCGGCATTCGAAAAGCATCACGGCGAGACCGAAGGTCAGGTCGAGCGGCTCGAAAAAATCTTTGAATTGATCGACAAGCCGCCGCGCAGCAAGACCTGCGAGGCGATCCAGGGCATCCTCGACGAGGGCAAGGAGATCATGGAGGAATACAAAGGCACCGAGGCGCTCGATGCCGGCATGCTGGCGGCTGCCCAGGCCGTCGAGCACTACGAAATCTCGCGCTACGGCACGCTCAAGCAATGGGCGCAGCAGCTCGGCATGAAGGACGCGGTCCGGTTGCTGGACGAGACGCTGCAGGAGGAGAAGAAGACTGACGAAAGCCTGACCTCGCTCGCGGAAGCCACAGTCAATCTCGCCGCAGCGGCGTGATCGACTGTTGTCGTCATGGCCGGGCTTGTCTCGACTAACGGCGACTTTGACTACCTTTCCAGGCTCACGCCGCGTGCGCTGATTTTCGCAACAGCGCCGCGGCGATTTTCAGATCATCGACGAAACGTTGATATTCCTGAGCCTTGGCGTCCGCATCGGGCAGCCGCAGCAGATAGGACGGATGCACCGTCACCAGCGCCTTGATCCCGTCATCGAGATTGAGCAGACGGCCACGGTTTTTGTTGATGGGCGTGATTTTCCCGAACACGCTTTGTGCTGCGGTAGCGCCCATCGCCACGACCAGCGCTGGTTTAATCGCGGCCAGTTCGCGTTCATACCATTGCCGGCACGCTTTGATCTCCTGCGTCGTCGGCTTCTGGTGCAGGCGGATTTTTCCGCGCGGGACGAACTTGAAATGTTTGACGGCGTTGGTGACGTAGATTTTCCTGCGGTCGATGCCGGCTTGTTCCAGCGCGCGGTCGAGCATCTGCCCGGCTGGTCCCACGAATGGTTTGCCGGCAAGATCTTCCTTGTCGCCAGGCTGCTCACCGACCAGCATTGCTTGCGCATCGGGTGGGCCTTCGCCGAACACGGTCTGGGTCGCGTCCTTCCAGAGCGGGCAGGCGCGGCAATTGGCGGCTTCTTCGCGCAGGGTTTTGAGGCTGGATGACGCGCCGGCCATGGGCATTTTCCGCTCGCTGTGGAGAATATGATCGCCAGGGCCTGGCTCAATGCGGGGCAGGGCGGTCGGGTTCCCTCGATCCCATTGGGAATGCTCATGAAAAACTGACCCGCCGATCCCGATTGACTCTCCCGGGCATGTTAGCTTTATATTAGAACATATCATGAACAAATGAGCCAGCTTCTGGCTCTCTCCTCTGAACCAATAAGCGGTCCAAATCTTTCGAGGAGCGGCGCATGCGAGAGCGTGCCCACACCACCACGCTTGCGAGTTTGCGCGGCAGCATCGAGCGTATCGAGGCGCATGGCGAGGCGTATTCACCTCGCAGGGTGGCGCTCGGGCATGCGGACGTCGACGCGACGCTGCAGGGCGGTCTCGCTTTGGGGGCGATCCACGAAGTGTGTGCGCAGGCGGGCCGGCAGAGCGCCGCGGCGACGGGTTTTGTCGCGGGGCTTGCGGGTCGGGCGGCCGCCCGGCGGCCGCTGGTGTGGATACGGCAGGATTTCACCGAGATTGAATCGGGCGCGGTGTCGATGAGCGGATTGGCCGAACTCGGTCTCGATCCACGCCTCTTCGTGACGGTGCGCGCCGCCGATGTGGACAGTGCGTTGCGGACGGCCGCCGACGCGCTGGCCTGCGATGCGGTCGGTGTCGTGGTGCTGGAAGTCTGGGGCGAGGCGCGACAGCTCGACCTCGTCGCCAGCCGCAAACTGACGCTGGCGGCGCAGGCCTCGGGTGTCACCGGGTTGCTGCTGCGGATGGCGGCGGAGCCCCAGCCGTCGACTGCCGAGACAAGATGGATCGTGCGCGCGGCGCATTCGCCGCCTGCTGCGCAGGCGCCTTGCAGCGCGTGGGGGACGCCTCTGCTAGATGCAGAACTTGTCCGCAACCGTCATGGCCCTGTTGGCCGGTGGATCATGGAATGGAAATGTGATGAGTGCCTTTTCGGAAAACCGGCGGCGTATCCTCAGCCTGTGGCTGCCGCGCCTGCCCATCGACCGCATCAAGCGCCAGCTCGCGCGCGAGGCAATAGCGTTTTCAAGCGAAGTGGACACCGGTTCGCGTAAAGAAAACGCGTCAAAACAAACAAAAACGTTTTCAAGCGAAGCGGACACCGGTTCGCGACAAGTTAAAGCATTTTATGAACCCAGCATCGTCGTCGCCAAGCAAAACAACGCCCTGCAGATTTTTGCGCTTGACGATGCGGCCGCGCGTCTTGGCCTCGATGTCGGCCTGCCGCTCGCCAATGCCCGCGCCATCTGCCCTCAGGTGCAGGTCTACGATGCAGACGAAGCCGCTGACGGTAA
>Ga0210394_10005247_pt1 | contig 14608 bp, 9 predicted proteins | sample IncBWC12MmetaG_FD_160121 | JGI IMG/M metagenome (GOLD analysis project Ga0210394, IMG submission 160121) | Forest soil microbial communities from Barre Woods Harvard Forest LTER site, Petersham, Massachusetts, United States - Inc-BW-C-12-M | ecosystem: Environmental > Terrestrial > Soil >... | reverse complement strand
CGAGCAAGCGGTCGTTCCCATCGAAAAGCAGGTCACTGAATTCTTGCGTAAGCTTATGAAGCGCGGCTCCCTTCGAACGGCAGATCCGAAAATCGCCGCCATGCACCTCCTGAGCTTGCTGGAATCAGAACTTCTGCAACGTGTCCTTCTAGGCGTGATTGAGACGGTGAAGCCCGAAAGCCTCAGCGGCGCCGTGCGGCGTGCGGTGGATGTATTCCTCTTCGGGTACGAGCGACGCTAGGTCGACTCTCTTGAACTCATGCTTCGTTGATCGCGGTGGCGGAGTCACTCGAGACCAATAAGGTGTTCACATTGGACGAGAACGACTTGGGCGTCTACCGGATCCGCCGGGGTCATCGGCATTACGCCGTCGAGATCATCCGGTAGGTCCAACGCCAAGCCAGGCTCGCGCTCGCCTATGTGCCATTGGAAGATCCGTCTATCCTACGCCTATGGCGCAATGCCATCGCCATCGCCATCGTCGCGGCCGCCGAATTCGTCGGCGTCGTTGCCGCCTTCGGCAACATTCAGGCTATCGTGCACCGCCAACGGCTGAGTAAAGTCCTGCAGCAGCTCCGCGCGCGTTGCCGCGTTCACGCCGAACAACGGCAATTCGGGATGGCGATCCCAGCCGATGATCCTGTTGCCCCTGATCTCGCCACCGTCGAGCTCGCCCACCCAGATTCCAGAGCGACCGGAGTTGACGATCAGGTTCCGCGAGATCGAGATATTCGTGTTGGGCGATGCAGTAGAGAACCCTCCGGTGCCGGTCGTGGATTCGACGACGATGGCGCCGACGGCAATTGGGGTGCCGGAGCCGGACGCCATGGGCCCGAGACTGCCGCGCAAAACGTTATCCTCGATCACGATGTCCCGTGCCGGTGGCACCGGATAGGAGGTCGTGTTCTGCGCGACGGCGATACCGGCGTTGCTGCTGTGGCCGATGCGGTTATGTGCGACTCTCACGCCCTCGGCACCTGCAACCCATATGCCACGGCCGAACGGTACGTCCGCGATGGCATTACCCTCGATGCTCGACCCGGCGCCCCGTGCGTCGCGATCGGCGCGGACCATGCCGAAGCCCGCGGAGACCTCGGGGACGTCTCGATCAAAGGTGAGCGCGACGGTGCCGTTGAAGACGGGTGAACTGGAATCCTCCGGCACCTGCTCGACGATGCTGGCCCCGGCGATTTCCCGTGCGGAGCTGGGGTCGACAAAATTGACGGCCGTGCCATCTGCGAAGCGCATGAAAGCGCGGCGCGTGACGATCAGCTGCCGCGGTCCCGTCTGGCGTACCACTGTCGCCGGGTCGAGCGCATCGATGGCGAGCGCGTCGTCGAGCGTGCGGCTGATGAAGCTATTGCGAATATGATCGTCAGCGCCGGCTTCCACGAAATGAATCCCATCCGCGTTGCTGGAGATGAGGGCGCCCGCGCGCGGCACCACACGGACATCCTCCACCGTGGAATGGCTGACGCCGTTCATGAGCACGGCGAACCCGCTCGAACCGCGCACTGTTCCGTGCGAGATGGTGATGGATGTGCCGCCGAACGCGAGGACCGGTGGCTGGCCGCCGCGCTCCGTGACAACGATGGTGTCGCCCGGCTCGAGCGTGTTGGCAAGCGTTGCCGCTTGGGTCCAAGGGGTGTTGTCCTGGACCAACCTTAGAAGGCCCGCCGTGATCGGTTGCGCCACCCGCATGCGCGAGGTTCCAGGCACGATATCGCCCCCACGAAACGCCACGGCCCAAATCACCAACGAGGCCGCGGCCTCGCCGGGAACTGAGGGGCTGTCGAATGTCGCCGGATCGCGCCACTGGGGCAGGACGCGGTAGCTGAGCGTTCGAGCCGACGGATCGACGGACAGCAGTTCCACTTGCGTGTAAGGTCGCTCGAGGAAATCGATGTCGAAGTTCGTGAGCGTCACGTGGTCGCAGTTGGCGAGCGCGAAGCCTTGCAGAAACGCACCGGCGAGGAAGACCTTCGACCCCGCAAGATCGATCGTCAGATCCGACAGTGAACGAAAGCGCAGATACGTCTGCGCATCCTGCGGCGTTAGAAAATAATACGTACCCCGGTCCACGGTGAGGCGCTGCACCTGGTGGGTGCCGACGTATTGCAAAGCCGCTTCAAAGATCGGCCGCGCGTCGAAGGACGGATCGTTCGCCGGCAGATTCTGCGTCGCGATGCCGAGCCTTACCAAGTCGCGGGAGAGATTGACGGTAATCCCATCAGCCGTCGGTGCTCCGGCATGCGCAGGCACAGACAGCAGCGGCATAGCGAGCAAGATGAGCAGAAGGCGCATCCATTTGAACCACACGCGAAGACCTCCGATACAAGTTGATGCCGACGTCCAGACCGTGGTCAGTTCGCAGCGGATGTTCCGCCCGATCCGATCTTACTCACAGAGCGCACCAGGCTCATTTTGGTTGACTCGGCCGCGCCATTATTGTCCGCTGCCACGTTTGAGGGAGTAACCATCAAGGCGCCTTCGCGCGATTCCGAGAGGCAATCTTCTGGGCCAGATCGATGAAGGCGCGCAAGCTCGCAGCCATGTGGCGGCGCCCTGGATAATAGAGGCAATATCCTGGATACGAGGGCGTCCACTCGCTGAGAACTTCAACCAGCCTGCCTGAAGCGATGTCGTCAGCAACGATCGACTCGCCTACATAGGCAAGCCCGATACCCGCCCTGCTCGCTTGCGCGATCATGTCGGGCGCATCGAGCGTGAGGGACCCTGGCACATCGATCCTCATCGCTTCGCCTCGACGTTCAAACTCCCAGCGGTAGAGAGCACCGCTCGGATAGCGAGTGCGGATACATTCATGATCCATGAGGTCAGCCGGCGTGATGGGGCGGGGCCTACTTGCGAAATAGCTTGGTGCCCCGACCACAACATGCCGCGCATGGGGACCCAGCGGCATCGCGATCATGTCGCGCGGAACCGCTTCAGCCAGACGCACCCCGGCGTCGAACCCCTCCTTGATGATGTCGATCAGTCGCCCCTCGGTGACGATTTCGACGTTCATCTCGCCATGGCGACGAAGATACTCGACGACGAAGGGCATCAGTAGCCGACGTCCTCCGCCGAGCGAACAACTGAACCGTAACGTGCCGGTCGGCTTGCGGCGATGATCGGCAACCGCCTGGGCGGCGCTGCGGATGTCCGACAGCGCCGGCGCGATGGCTTCGACGTACTCACGGCCGGCACTCGTCAGGGCAACGTTACGCGTCGTGCGGTTGAAGAGGCGAACGCCAAGGCGCTTCTCGAGACTGGCAACGGCATTGCCGATTGCCGTCGGCGACATGTCCAGATCGGAGGCCGCCGCGCGGAAGCTTCCGTGCCTCGCGATGGCGACCACAGCCTCGAGTTCCACTAACCCACTTTTGTACATTGTCACGATTCTCGTGATACAGCATCTAAGTTTATCCCGATTATCGCCACGATCAAAATCCCTTATCGTGCAGCCGTACTCAATGACGCAAGGAGTTTGCAATGCCGGAAGCACCCATCACCAACATCATCTTCGGCACCATGACGCTCGGCTACCGCGGATACGGAGCCCGGATTCATGATGCTGCGACCGCAGACGCAATGCTTGGCACCGTCTCGGAATTTGGCCATGACCAGCTCGACACGTGCGTTCACTATGGCGACGGAAGCTGCGAACAGATGTTGGGTGATCTCCATGCCGCCGAGCGGTTCGGCATCGCCACGCGGATTCACCCAGGAAACGTTCACGGCCACGAACCTGAGAACTTGAAGCGGGTATTCAAGGAGTCCCTGGCGCGCCTGAAGACCGACAAGGTTAAGATCCTGTATTTGGTGATACGCGACAGTGCCACGCCGATCGAATCGACACTGTCGGCCGTTCAGGAACTTCATGACGAAGGACTGTTCGAGGAGTTCGGCGTCAGTAATTTCAGCGCGTGGCAGGTGGCGCAGGCTTGGGAAATAGCCGCGCGCCATGGGTGGATAAGGCCGAGCGTCTACCAGGGAATGTACAACGCGATCACGCGTGCGGTCGAACCGGAACTATTCAAATGCCTCGGCAATTACGGCATCCGGTTCCATGCTTACAATCCGTTGGCCGGCGGCGCTTTCAGCAAGAGTTTTGGCGATAGCGGTGCGGTGGCCGCCGGCTCGCGTTTCGACACCGCGCATGTTCAAGGCAAGCTATATCGCGATCGCTATTGGAACGATGCCTATCTCGATGCGTTGGCGGAAATTCACCGATCGTGCGCAGGCCATGGTCTCGATGCGGTCTCCGTGGCATTGCGCTGGCTGATTCACCACTCCCAACTCAACGCCGAACGCAATGATGGCGTCATCATCGGCGCCTCTTCGGTGGAGCATCTCCGGCACAATCTTACGGCCGTGAGTGAAGGTCCACTGCCAACCGATCTCCTGACTGCGATCGACGACGCAGCCACGAAGGCCAGGCCGAAATGGCCACCGTATTTCCAGGCAACCGAATACTTCACCAAGTACTGGAGCTGAATTCAATGGGCGGTGGCGCTTAGGTGTCGGCCCTGAAGCGAAGTGGGCCACGCCAAGGCGGACGGTGCCTAGCGACCGCGCGCAGACGCCTTCGTGCGCCCGCAGGTGCAGTTGATGATATCGATCTTCAGCTGCTTGAGTTCGGCGATGCGCTGATCGATGCGCTCGTCCCATACCCGGGACATCGGCTCCCAGTCTTTCTTCGGCAGCGGGAATCGGTCTGGCAAGATGCCCAGTTGCGCCGCGATTTCCTCGAGACTGAAGCCGGCGCGTTGCCCGATCGTGATGTAGCAGATCCTTTTAAACGTCGATTCACGGTACCGGCGATGCTCGCTGCTGCCCTCGCGCTCTGAGGCGATCAGGCCGAGTTTCTCATAGTAGCGCAGCGTAGAGGACGCTACGCCGCTGCGTTGGACCATGTCGCGAATGCTGACCAGGGGATCGGAATCGTTGCTCATGTCTGGATTGTCTACTCGAGGCAAGTCTTCGTGCCTAGTGTGAGTAGAACGCGCGTTTCGCGCAAGCTCGACCCATCCCGCGCTCGCCTCGGCGCTCTAAACGGGCCAGTGCACGAACTCGGGTGAACGGACTGCATTTCGGTTCTTGACATTCAGTTGAAGTTAGCTTCAATATTATATAAAGCTGATAGTAAAGTAAACTTGAAGATGGAAGGTTGTCATTCCGGCCAAGGAGTTCGTTCGTGTTTCACTACCTTTGCACGTCTATCCGGTCGCGCTTCGTTCTTCCTGTCATCGCTGCAGCAGCGCTAGCCATCACCGCGTGCAGTCGCGGCAGCGCTCAGGCGGGTGCGCCGCCACCGCCCGAGGTCGATGCGGCCCAGGTCGTAGTCAAGCCTGTACGTCAGTGGGACGAGTTCAGCGGGCGTATCGCCGCAACCGATGCGGTCGATGTGCGCCCGCGCGTCAGTGGCTACATCGACCGCATCGCGTTCAAGGACGGCGACGAGGTCAAGGCCGGCGACCTATTGTTCGTGATCGATCCGCGCCCGTATCGCGCTGCCTACGATAGCGCGATGGCTCAACTCGCACGCGCACGCGCCGCAGAACACCTCGCTCAGGAGCAGGAGCGACGTGCGCAAGCCTTGATCGCAGGTAACGCGATCTCGCGCGAAGAATTCGAGACGCTCAGCGCCGGCTCGACGCAGAGCAGCGCCGATGTGCGGGCAAACGAGGCGGCCGTGGCGGCGGCGAAACTCAATCTCGGCTTCACTGAGGTGCGCTCGCCGATTGCTGGGCGCGTGAGTCGCGCGATGCTGACCCTCGGCAATCTAGCCCAGGCCGACCAAAGCGTGCTGACCAGCGTGGTCTCGCAGGATCCGGTCTATGTCTACTTCCAACCGGACGAGCAGACGTTTCTGCGCTATGCGGAACTCGCGCGCAAGGGCGAGCGCGCGAAATCGGCTAATCCGGTACGGGTGGGCCTCGCGACTGATAAGAATTATCCGTACACCGGCACGGTGAACTTCATCAACAACCAGGTCGATCCGGCGACCGGCACGATCAATTTGCGAGCCGTGGTGCCGAATCCCGATCGCATCTTCACACCCGGCTTGTACGCGCGGGTGCAGCTCGAAGGTAGTGCCGACCTCACGGCCATACTGATCGACGACAAGGCCGTGATGACCGACCAAGACCGCAAGTACGTCTACGTGGTTGGGCCGGAAAACAAGGCTGTACGTAAGGACGTCACGCTGGGCGGCTTCGCTGATGAACTGCGCATCGTGCGCTCCGGCCTCGATGCGAACGACAAGGTCATCGTCACCGGCCTGCAGAAGATTTTCGTCCCGAATACGCCGGTGAAGCCGAAGATCGTTGCGATGGGCGCGCTGCCGCCCGCCGCTGTGGTGGCATCGGCGGCGAAATAGGGAAGCACGCACATGGATTTCTCTAAATTCTTCATCGACCGCCCGATCTTCGCGGCGGTGTTGTCGATCGTTATTCTCGTCGCCGGCCTGATCTCAATTCCGTTGCTGCCCGTCAGCGAATACCCGGAAGTGGTGCCGCCTACGGTCGTCGTCAAGGCGACTTATCCAGGCGCCAATCCCAAAGTCATCGCCGAAACCGTGTCGGCTCCGTTGGAAGAACAGATCAACGGCGTCGATGACATGATGTACATGAAGTCGGTCGCCGGTTCCGACGGCACGTTGCAAATGACCATCACGTTCCGCCCCGGCACTGATCCGAGCAAGGCACAGGTCGATGTGCAAAACCGTGTTTCCCAGGCCTTGTCGCGCCTGCCTGCGGAGGTGGTCAGCCTCGGCGTGACGACCCAGAAGCAGAGTCCGGCTTTTCTCGTGCTGGTTACGCTGATCTCTGACGGCCGATACGACGCGCTCTATCTGCGCAACTACGCCAACATCAGGGTCAAGGACCAGATCGCGCGCCTGCCCGGCGTCGGAGAGATTCAGCAATTTGGCAGCGGCGATTACGCGATGCGAGTTTGGCTCGACCCGGACAAGGTCGCCTCGCGCGGCCTCACCGCCGGCTATGTCGTGCGCGCGATCCAGGAGCAGAACCTGCAAGTCTCGGCCGGCCAGCTCGGCGCCGAGCCGATCAAGGGCGGCGCCGACTTCCTGATCGCGATCAACGCACAGGGCCGTCTGCGTTCGACCGAGGAGTTCGGCAACGTCGTGCTCAAGACCGGCGCGAACGGCGAGGTCGTGCGCCTCGCCGACGTGGCGCACATCGAGCTCGGCGCCAGCGACTATACGATACGCACCCAACTCGATAACTACCCGACTGCGATCCTCGCTGTGTTTCAGGCGCCGGGCGCCAATTCGTTGGCGACGCGCGACGCCGTGATCGCGAAGATGAAAGAGTTGTCCAAGCGCTTTCCACCGGGTCTGACCTGGCGTTCGGACTACGATTCCACAATCTTCGTGCGCGAGTCGATCGAGGCAGTCGTGCATACGCTGCTCGAGGCGATCGCGCTCGTCGTGCTCGTCGTGATTCTGTTCCTACAGACCTGGCGCGCTTCGATCATTCCGCTGATCGCGGTGCCGGTGTCGGTCATCGGCACGTTTGCCGTGCTCTTTCTGCTCGGCTTCTCGATCAATACGCTCACCTTGTTCGGCCTGGTGCTTGCGATTGGAATTGTGGTCGACGACGCAATCGTCGTGGTCGAAAATATTGAGCGCAATATCGCCGAGGGTCGGACGCCGCTCGAGGCGGCGCATCAGGCGATGAAGGAAGTGTCGGGGCCGATCATCGCGATCGCGCTGGTGCTCTGCGCGGTATTCGTGCCGATGGCCTTCCTCACGGGCGTCACCGGCACTTTCTATAAACAGTTTGCGGTCACGATCGCGATCTCGACCGTGATCTCGGGGATCAATTCGCTGACCCTGTCGCCCGCTCTCGCGGCAAAACTGCTGAAGTCGCACGACGCGCCGAAGGATAGGCTGTCGCGCCTGATTGAGCGCGCATTCGGCTGGGTGTTCGGCCCGTTCAACCGCTTCTTCAAGGCGAGCTCGGATCGCTACCAGGGTTCAGTGTCGCGCATCCTGACGCGCCGCGGCGTGGTTTTCGCAGTCTATGCCGTGCTCCTGGTGGGCACGGCTCTCATGTTCAATTCCGTGCCGCGCGGCTTCATCCCGACGCAAGACAAGCTCTACCTCATCGGCGTGGTGAAACTGCCGGAAGGCGCCTCACTCGAGCGCACCCATGCCGTGGTGCAGAAGGTGAAAGACATCACCCTGCATACCGACGGCGTCGCCCATGTGGTCTCTTTTGTTGGTTTCAACCCGAGTCAGTACAGTAACACCCCAAACTACGGTGTGGCCTTCGCGATCCTGAAACCGTTCCGGGAGCGCTCTCGCAGCGCCAAGCAGATCGTTGACGACATCCAATCGAAGGTCTCGGGCATCAAGGAAGGGTTTGTTTTCGTGCTGAACCCACCGCCTATCCTCGGGCTCGGAAACGGCGCGGGCTATTCGGCGTTCGTCGAGGACCGCGGGGGCGCGGGCTACGGCGCGCTGCAGGACGCGGTGGGCACGCTGCAGGGCGCCGTGATGAAGGCACCGGGCATGGGTTTCCCGTTCAGCACCTATCAGTCCAACGTGCCGCAGCTCGATGTAGAGGTTGACCGTGTCAAGGCGAAGATGCAGGGCGTGGCGCTGACTGACCTGTTCGAGACCCTGCAGGTGTATCTCGGTTCGTCCTACGTCAACGACTTCAATCTGTTCGGTCGCACGTGGCGTGTGTATGCGCAGGCTGAAGGCGACTATCGCAAGCGCATGGAGGACATCACCAACCTGAAGACTCGCAATGATCGCGGCCAAATGGTGCCCATCGGCTCGATGGTGAGGGTCAGTTCGACCTATGGCCCCGAGCCGGTGCTGCGTTACAACGGTTATCCGGCCGCCGACCTCCTGGGCGAGTCCGATCCCAGGCTGCTGTCCTCAGCGCAGGCGATGGACAACATCAACGAGATCGCGGAGAAGGTGCTACCGAATGGCATGAACGTCGAATGGACCGACCTGAGCTTCCAGGAGGCTACGCAGGGCAGGGCGGCCCTGCTCGTGTTCCCGATCTCGATCCTGCTCGCCTTCCTCGTGCTGGCTGCGCTGTACGAGAGCTGGGTGCTGCCGCTCGCGGTGATCCTGATCGTGCCGATGTGCATGCTGTCGGCGCTGGCCGGCGTGAAGCTGTTCGGCGGCGACAACAACACCTTCGTCCAAGTCGGGCTGGTCGTGCTGATGGGCTTGGCCTGCAAGAACGCGATCCTGATCGTGGAGTTCGCGCGCGAGCTCGAATTCCAGGGCAAAGACATCGTCGAGGCGGCGCTGGAAGCCTGCCGGCTGCGCCTGCGGCCGATCGTGATGACCTCTGTTGCGTTCATCGCCGGCACGGTGCCCTTGGTGCTCTCGCACGGTGCCGGCGCCGAGGTGCGCTCGGCGACCGGTATCACCGTGTTCGCCGGCATGATCGGAGTGACCCTGTTCGGTCTGTTTTTGACCCCGGTGTTCTATGTCGGCCTGCGCAAGCTGTCCGGGCTCAAGCTGGTCCAGCACGGCGGAGCGAGTCTGGCGCACGGCTGAAGCCGAGCAGGAGAGAATTCATGCTTGATGGCGTCTCGTTGGATCAACTACGGACGTTTGTAGCCGCGGCGGAGGAAGGGAATTTCACTGCGGCTGGCCGGCGCCTAAGGCGCGCCCAGTCTGTGGTCAGCCAGACGCTGGCCAATCTGGAAGGGCAAATCGGTGTAAAACTCTTCGATCGCAGCGGCCGCGTTCCAACACTGACGGACAAGGGCCATGCACTTCTCGCGGGTGCCCGCGCGGTGGCGAAGGAAGTTGATCTTTTCAAGGCCCGAGCGAGAGGCATGGCTGCCGAGCTCGAGACGGAGCTAAGCTTAGTCGTTGACTCCATGTTTCCGGTGTCGGTGTTGGGGTCCGCAGTGGCCGCCTTTCACGTGCAATTCCCCTCGATTCCGCTAAGGCTTGACGTTGAGATGTCGGAGGCCCTGGCGGATCCGGTGCTCGACCGGCGCTGTGCCATTGGCATACTCGGATCCCTGTCTCCGGCGCCGCCGCAGTTCAGCATGGAGAGACTGCTGACGGTCAGAGGGATCAAGGTGGTTTCGCCTCAGCACCCGCTGGCTACTCAGCGTGCACCGATTCCACCGGCCGTCCTTGCCGAGCATATCCAACTCATGCATGGGGATCGTTCCAGTGTGTGGCGCACCGCGAGACTCGGGCTGCCGTCCCAAAGAGAGTGGCGTCTTCGCGATCTTGCCGCCATGCATCACTTTCTTCGCGCAGGAGTCGGGTTTGGCATGCTGCCGCTGCACATGGTGCAGGCAGATCTAACAAGTGGCGCGCTTGTGGAGATTCATGCGGAGGACGACCCACGAGAGGGCACGGCTATTAGCATGTCAGCCGCATATTTGACCAGCAAGCCTCCGGGACGGGCCGGACGCTGGTTCATCGATCGTCTCAAAGAGGAAGCAGCGGCCCCTCGTGTCAACGGGGCGGCGGCAGTGTCGGCGGATTCAATCAGCCCAATTCCGCGCGCGAAGCGCAATCCCGTGCTCCTGCAAGCAACGGTGGAGTCATCGCTCGGTCGCGCGGCCCTTACCCGTTTGATGTCCACAAGCGGCTAGATACAGCCACGGCGCATCGGCCGATTGATGGTGTTTGCGAATGCGTTGGCGGTTATTCTCGAGTTGCAAACGAGGTTGTGGGCGCGCATCATTTTCTTGGCTATCAGGGCCGTCGTTAAAGTTCCTTCAACGCATGACGCCGCGAAGAAAGCAATGATCACAACGCTCGCGGAAATTCTTCCGCACGCGACTCGCAAACATGCGGATCGCACCGCTCTGATTGTCGAAAACCGTTGCTTCTCATTCCACGAACTCGATGCCTTGTCCAATCGCATCGCCAATGGGCTCGCTGCCGATGGCATTGGGCCTGGCGACCGCGTTACGCTGTTCGGTCCCAACTGCTGGCAATGGCTGGTGTCTTACTACGGCATCGTCAAGACTGGTGCCGTCGTGAACCCTGTCAACGCGATGCTGACACCCGAGGAGGTCCGGTATGCGGTGACGGATTCCGGGGCACGTGCGGTGATCGCCACAGCGGATAAGGGCGCCTCACTGCTCGACATGGCCGGCGTCGGTAATCTCTCCAAGGTCGTTCTGTGGGGTGACGCCCCAATAACGGGAGCGATGATGCTGAGCGAGTGGCTGCGCCTCGGTAAACCCGACTTCACGCCGGCGCGGCGAAAGCCCAGCGATCTTGCAGCCATTTGCTACACCTCGGGTACTACCGGCTTTCCCAAAGGCGCGATGCAGAGCCACCGGGCCGTTGTCGGCTCCGCGGCCGGCACGGCACTGATGGCTGCGCGCACCGCGCACGATCGCGTCATCAATGCGTTGCCGCTCGCCCATGTGTACGGCAGCTGCGTCTTCAATGCGGCGATGATGATGGGGTCAACTCTCATCCTAATCCCGCGGTTCAGTGAGGTTGCGGTCTTAAGCGCTATTGCCGAGCATCGCGCAACCTTGATGGATGGCGTCCCCACGGCCTACTACTATCTGCTCGCGCACGCCGATTTCGACAAATACGATCTGTCCAGCCTCACTCGCTGCTGGGTCGGCGGTCAGACGCTGCCGGCGGCGAAATCGCTGGAATTCACCGCGCGCACGGGCTGTCCGGTGCACGAGGTTTGGGGAATGACGGAACTGGCGGGCGCGGCGACCGCAAATCCGGTCTGTGGGCACAACAAGCCCGGCACCATCGGCGTCCCCTTTCCCGGCAGTGTGCTCCGTGTCGTCGATATTGAAGACGCCGACAAAGAAGTGTCGCCGGGCGAGCGAGGCGAGCTTATGTATCGCGGCCCCCTGGTTATGGACGGCTATTACAACAACTCGGAGGGAACAGCCGAGACGCTGCGCCCTGATGGATGGCTGCATACCGGCGACATAGCCACCATGGATGAGGATGGCTACACCACAATCGTCGATCGCAAGAAGGACATGATTCTCACGGGCGGCTTCAATGTTTATCCTGCCGAGATCGAGCGCGTCCTGTGCATGCATCCGGCCGTAGCGCTGGCTGCCGTCGGCGGGTTGCCGGACGAAGCAAAGGGTGAGCTGGCAAAGGCCTATGTCATATTGAAATCGGGCGCGGAGGTATCTCGCGCCGCGCTGGCAGTGCATTGCCGCGAGCATCTGGCCGCCTACAAGGTTCCACGCGGCATTCAGTTCGTGACTGCCGTTCCCACCACGTCGAGCGGCAAAATCATGCGGCGCATGCTCAAAGACATCCATGATGGTTCGCTCACCATTAATTAAAGTGTAATGGGCTTGCCGGACAGCAAACGTCCGTCGACCGCGCCGATTTGCCTCGCGAAGGCGGCCAGTGCGACCGGTCAGAAGGAGTGGTCGATGCGTGTCCTCTGCGTCGTGTTATCAATTCTCCTAAGTCCGTTGACCCGCGGCGAGGCCCTTGTAATTCGGCACGTGACCGTGATCGATGCCACCGGCAAGCCTCCGCAGCCGGGCCTCACTGTCGTGGTCGAGCAAGGCCGCATCGCAGCAATCGACGAGTCGAAGAAACTGAAGATCCCAGCCGGCGCGCGTGTCGTGGACGGCAGGGGAAAGTTTCTGATTCCAGGCTTCTGGGACATGCACGTGCACGCCTTTGCTACCGAGTCGGGTGGCAAGCCGGGTGGCAAGACGTGGATGTATCCGCTGTATCTGGTCAACGGTGTCGTCGGCGTGCGTGCGATGTGGGGACCCGAAAATGCCAACGCTTGGCGTGAGCAGCACGCAAAGTACGATAAGCCATCGCCGAGCGTATACCTCGCGAGCCCCATCCTCGACGGTCCAAAACCCACCTGGCCTGGCAGTGTCGCGGTCGTCGATGCGGCGCAGGCGCGTGCGGCCGTCGATCGTTACCGGGCAAACGGAGCGGACTTCATCAAGGTCTATGCCGGTCTGTCTCGCGACTCCTACTTCGCGATCGCCGATGAAGCTCACAAGCTCGGAATCTCGTTCGTGGGTCATGTGCCCGATGCGATCAGAGTGGGAGAGGCATCTGACGCGGGTCAGAAGAGCGTGGAGCATCTCACCGGCGTGGCAGTTGGCGCTTCCTCCGAGGAAGAGACATTGTTCGCCGTGGAGTATGTCCGGCCAGGCGATTTTCTCCGCAGGGATCTGCGCGCAGAAGCGACCTATGACGAGTCCAAGGCCGCGGCGCTGTTCGGCCGATTCGTCAAGAATGGTACATGGCAGTGCCCGACCCTGGTCGTGAATCGAACCTATGAACATCTTGACGATGGCAATTTCATGCACAAGGAGTGGTTGATATACGTTCCGAGCGATACGCGCGACTTTTGGAAGGATTTCAGCGAGAACACCGTGAAGCAAAGGACCGCTGAGGTATGGGCCGAAGCTCACCGCGAGTTTCCGGAGGAGCTCAAGCTGGTCGGGCGCATGTACCGGGCGGGTGTTGGCATCCTGGCGGGCAGCGACGTCTACAATCCCTACATATTTCCAGGCTTTAGCCTCCACGAGGAACTTTCGCTGCTGGTGGAGGCGGGCTTGCCGCCCATGGCGGCGCTGCAAACCGCCACGATCAATGCCGCGCGCTTCATGGGACAGGCGGATCGTCGCGGAACCATCGAGGTCGGCAAGATCGCCGATCTGGTGCTCTTGGACCGCGACCCTCTCGCGGACATCCACAACAGCACAACCATTCGCGCGGTCGTGCTCGACGGGACGCTTCTAACACGTGCGACGCTCGATGCCATGCTCGCGGAGGCTGAGGCGCTCGCGGCCAAACCGGCCCCGGGCGGGCCGACCACGAAGTAGCCGCCCGAACTGTGACCAACTAACGGAGAGTGCCGCCGCCTTGGGCGGCACTCTCCTTTGCGTCGATGACCGTGCGGCCCTTACAGCGACTTCAAGAAGGTGATCAATGCTTCCCGGTCCTCGCGGCTCAAGTCTCTAAAGCGCCGCGTGGTGTCGCGTGCCTCGCCCTCGTGGCGACTGATGGCATCATCGAGAGAGAGCGATCGCAGGTCGTGCATGAAGCGCGCCTTGTCGCGCACGCCCCACAGGGGCGCAGTCCTCATCTTGTTGGCCGTGTCCTGCGGCCCAACCTGAACGATCCCGTCGCCGGAGCCGATGTCATGCAACAAAAAGTCACCATAGGGATGGATGATTTTGTTTCCCAGCGCGGCCGGCACAGTGAACGTGCCGCCATCGATGACCGTTCCCGCAGGAGCGGTGGTTATGCTTTGGACATGACAGACATTGCAACCGACGTGCGCGAAGAGAGCCTCTCCTCGGATCGCGTCGGGCGTCGCCGCAAGCACTGTGTCTCGGGGCGGAACCATCGTGCCGCGTATGAATTGAGCAAAGTGGTCGATGTCCTCCATGCCAAGATCATCCACCTTATCGTTGATGCCCGTTGTGGTCAGAAGAACCGTTGTGACTTCGTTGGGGCGTAGCCGGCTGGTGATCCCCATTTCATTGAGGTAGGCATCGGCAATGAAGGAGAGCAGGCTGCTGTGCTGGTCCTTCCAGCCGAAGCGTCCGACGCGGGTTTGCCCCGGGGCCTCGAACATCGGAGCCTGCACGACTT
>Ga0210394_10005246_pt1 | contig 14609 bp, 10 predicted proteins | sample IncBWC12MmetaG_FD_160121 | JGI IMG/M metagenome (GOLD analysis project Ga0210394, IMG submission 160121) | Forest soil microbial communities from Barre Woods Harvard Forest LTER site, Petersham, Massachusetts, United States - Inc-BW-C-12-M | ecosystem: Environmental > Terrestrial > Soil >... | reverse complement strand
GGACCGATGTGCGAGGTGTGCTCGGAGATTTCTCGTTCGCCGGCAGCGCCGAGTTCAAGAATCACGAGGTGGTCCGCGGCTCCGTCGTCCGTTGCGGCATTCGCCGGGGTGATTTCCAGCAGCGCGCAGAGCGCGAGAGAACCGCCGACAGTTGTGGCAAACGGACGTTGAAACATTGGATTTACGGATTCTTTACACTGCGCCCGGGTCGTCGCTGCGGATTCTTTACGCGTGACTGCTCTATCGTCGGCCCGTCACCAGCTCAAGGGTGAATGAGATGTCCGGTCGCAGCCTTGATGAGAGCCTGGGTGCGCGTCGCGACACCGAGTTTCCGGCGCGCGTTCTCGAGGTGAAACTCGACGGTGCGCTTGCTCAAGCCGAGAATCTCCCCGATTTCCCAGAATGTCTTGCCGCGCGCCGCCCAGGTGAGCGTTTGCACCTCGCGCTCGCGCAAGCCCACCTGCTTCGGCCACACGGCGGTGCGGGCCACGCGCGCGAGGCGAGCGGTAATCAGCGCCGCGAGCACATCGTAGTCCACGGGTTTGGTGAGGTAGTCGTCGGCACCCAGGCGCCAACCCTTGAGTTCGTTGGCGTGATCGCCCAGCGCAGTGAGGAACACGAAGGGCATGGTCTCGAACCGCGGCTCCATGGTCGTGAGTCTCTCGAGAAGTTCGAACCCGGACATGCCGGGCATTCCAATGTCGGACAGCACCAGATCGGGCGGTTCTTCGAGAATGGCCGCAAGTCCGTCGCGTCCGTTGTACGCTGCCCGAACCTGAAAGCCGCGGTCCACGAGTTCTTCGCAGATCAACGACGCCGTGTCGCGATCGTCCTCGATGCAGAGGATTTTCCCACGTCCGGCGTTCATGGCAGTTGCACACCCTCCCATTTTCTCGAGGCATCCACCCTAGCATCGACCCTGTTAAAAATAGGTAAATTTTTCTCCCGGCTTCGTTCCCCTGCTATTTATATCGAATCACCCTGTTAGGCTCCACCCGTGAGATACCACCCATGAGGCGAGCGCGATCGATCAAAGGAAGGCTGTCCCTCGTCTTTCTTCTCTTGTTCCTGCTGGTCATTGTTCTTGGGTTCGAAGCCCTGAGCGGTCTCAGTCATGTCAACGATGCATCGTCTCAAATCCGCAACCGGTGGCTGCCCAGCACTCGCGCCCTGGGAGATCTCAACAACTACACGACGGACTTTCCGGCGGCCGAGGCTTCCCTGCTGCGCGCGCCGGAGCAGAGCGAGAGAGCGGCGATTTACCGGCAAATGGCCCGATTGGACCGCGACATATCCGCAGCGCAGGGCGCGTACCGGCAGATTCACCACGATCCGGCGGAGGCAAAACTCTACGGCCGCTTCGAGGCGAAATGGAGCGAGTATCGCAACATCGTCGATCGTGCCGCCACCGCGCCCACCGTCTCGGCGGATACGGCCGCGAACTTGCACGCAGCGTCGGCGGCCGCCTATGGCGATGCGAGCGAGGCGCTCGGAGCGCTGACGGATCGGAACATCGCGAGCGCACGCGACGCGAGCGAACGCTCGGATCTCGCCTATGCCCAAGCGCGAATGCGCATTGCGGTCACGATATTCCTGGCGGGACTTCTCGTCGCCGGTGCGATGGTGCACGTCACCCGGTCCATATCCGCGCCCCTCGTGGACCTTGCGCTGCGCATGCACCGGCTGGCGGCGAGCGAAACCAGCGTCGAAGTAGTGGGCACGCGGCGGCACGATGAAATCGGCGAGATGGCGCGCGCCGTCGTGGTTTTTCGCAACAACGCCATCGATCTTGCGCAGAACAGGCACACCCTGGCACTGCAGGCGAGCATGCTGCAGGGCAAGCTGGCCGAGGAACAGCGTTTGACCCTGTTGCAGCGCAATTTCGTCTCCATGGCGTCGCACGAGTTTCGCACGCCGCTCGCGATCATCGATGGCCACACTCAACGCCTGATCTCGATGCGCGATCGGCTCACCGTGGACGAGTTGGCGGAGCGCGCCCGCAAGGTCCGCAGCATGGTGCGCCGGATGACCCAGCTCATCGACAATCTCATCGGCTCCGCGCGCCTGATCGACGCTCGCATCGAGCTCTACTATCACCCGACGCAGGTGGATTTGACGGCTCTGGTGCGCGAGGTCTGCCATTTGCAGCGGGAATTGACGCCGGACGCCAATATTCTCGAGCCTGCGGAGGCAGAATCACTCTGGGTGTACGGAGATGCAAGTCTGCTGTCGCAACTCTTCAGCAACCTCTTGTCGAATGCCGTCAAGTACTCGCCGGACGGCGGCCTCATCCGGGTTGCGGCGGCACTGAAGGACGCGCAGGTCGCGGTCGTCATCGAGGATCGCGGAATCGGCATTCCGGAGGCGGATCGCGAGCGCGTGTTCGAGCGATATTATCGCGGCAGCAATACGTCGGGGATCGTCGGCAGCGGGGTCGGCCTGTCCCTGGTCAAAACCATCGTGGATCTGCACAAAGGCTCCATCGCCCTCGACGGCCGCGAGGGGGAAGGTTCCCGGTTCACGTTGCGATTGCCCACCGCGCCCGCGGCGGTGCCCAGCCGCGATCCGCGCGAGAACGATTCGCGCAGCGCGATCTTTTCTTAACGACTTTCTTACACGGCGCAGCCGTTTCTTAACAACCTTTGGTCTATCCGCAATCGCTTCCGACCGTACACTGGGTCGCCCTGGATCGAGCGTTCCGGGGTTGGTTCGCAATGGGAGCAGAAGGATGAGATCAATGACGTTTCGGCACTATCTCAAGGGTGTTCTGGCCGCCATTCTTGCCGGCGGGTTTCTATTGCCTGCGGTGCAAGCCCAGGAATCCGCGGCGCCGGTGGTCAGAACAGCATCCGGCACGATGGTCGGGATCGTTACCAATTCGGCGAAACTTCCCATTGCCGGCGCGACCGTGACAGCCATACGGGCGGACGGCGGCGGCATTCGTGCAACGGTGTCGAGCAGCGATGGAATCTATTCCTTTGCCGATCTTCCGCCCGGTGCGTGGTCCATCACCGTACAGGTCGATGGCTATCCGGATGCGACGGCGGCTGCGCTGCAAGTGGTCGCCGGCAAAGCGACTCGGCATGATCTGGTGATGAACGTCCCGGCCGCTCCGCCGCCGCCGTCTGCGCTCGCGGCAACGCAAAATCCAGCAGAACCCGCGGCGCCGGCCAAATCTTCGACTACTTCGATCTGGTCCGCACTTCTGGCTCCTGTCAAGCCTGCGGCCAAGGCTGCCGCCACGCCTGCCGCACCGGCGGCGCCGACAGTACCCGAGGCGCTGCAGGCGCCTGATCCCGGCCCGGAAGTCGACACCGTCACCCCGTTTGCCAACGTCGGCGATATCGGCTGGCTCAACGGCAACACGCGCGAGAAGTCGCCGATATTCGACACGAAATTCTTCACGCCTGAAATCCGCCTGGACGTGAACTACCTGCAAAGTCTCAACCGCCCGGTCGACCACACCGTCGACGGGTCGACCGAGGTGTTCCGCTCCGGCGAATTCCAGATCGAACAGGTGAGCTTCGGCGGCGACTTTCACTGGAACAATGTGAAGGCGCGCTTTCTGTCGATGTACGGCATGTTCGCGACGACCACGCCGCGCAATGACGCCAGCGGCCAGGTCGGCCAGTGGCAGCTTCAAGATGCTTACCGCTACTTCTCGGAAGCGAATGCCGGGTATCACTTCGACGTGAACCACGGGCTCAACGTGGACGCCGGCGTCTTCGTCTCCTACATCGGCCTGTTCAGCTACTACAACTTCGACAACTGGACCTACCAACCCTCGTACGTGTCGTCCAACACGCCCTGGTTCTTCAACGGACTGCGCGTGCAGTGGTTTCCCACCCAGAACCTCAAGATCGAACCCTGGCTCATCAACGGCTGGCAGTCCTATGCGAAGTTCAACCGGCATCCCGGTTTCGGCGGACAGATCCTCTGGATCCCGAACAACAACGTCAAATTGGTGTTCAACAGCTACAGCGTCGGACAGGACAATTTGCCCTGCCAAGCCAACAGCGGCAACGGCATAGGCACGGTCGACGTGAACTGCCAGCCCCAGAATGGAGGCAATCCCAGCGCAGCGGCGGGTTCTTATGTGGGCGCGGGGCCGCTCGTCAACTACGCCAACGTGACGCGTGTTCACGAAGACGACAGCCTCTTGGTGAAGTACTACGACGCCAAGGGTCAGGGCGGCAACGGCGTGTCCAAGATGGCATTCAGCTTGACCTGGGATTTCGGCTGCGAATACGGCGGAGGCGTCCATTGCACCAAGGGGCCGAACAAGGAGGAATTTCTCGGTGTGATGCTCTACGACCGTACGTGGTTCCATAACGATCTTTACGCGGTGACGGTCGGCGGCGGCTTCATGAACAATCCCGGCCGCTATCTGGCGCTGACCCCGCCCATCAATGGAGCGACGGCCGCCAGCGGTTCGCCGTACTTCACTCAGCAGCCGGGACAGAAGCTCTATCAATGGGACTCGCAGATCAATCTCCAGTACATGCCGAACGACTGGATTACCTGGTGGTCGGAACTGACGTACCGGCATTCGAGCGTTCCTTACTGGTCGGGAACGGGCGGCATAACGCCACCCGGCGGCAATAACGGCGCACCGGCAAGCTGCGTGGGTGGCGGCGCCGATCCGACGAGCGGTAATTGCCTTGCGGGTGACTGGTTTCCGGATCTTCGCAGTCGCGAGGTCGTCTGGGGTGTCGGCTTGATGGTGAAGTTCTAGGCATTTATGACCAAGAGAGGCTGGCCCCTTGCTTTTCTGGGGCTGGTTCTCTTCACACTTGCTCGAATCGCGGCGGGAGGCATGCCGGGCATTTGGCACACGGCTCACGCGTTGATGAAGGACAATCGGGTCGTCAAGGATCGGTTGCACCCAGGCAATAACCGCAATCATGAGGACTATGGGTTCTTGAATGCCGTGGGTGCCGTCTGGCCCGCCGACATCGAGTTGTCAGCCGTGGGCTACAGCGCCTCAACCGGGTTTCTCATCGATCGATGTCACGTGCTCACCAACATGCACGTCGTATACAGCGACGACAACGTCATCGATCCGCCGATTGGAAAATCGGTGGAGTTTGCCGTCGGCCAGACTGAAGGCCGGGGGAACAGGGGCGCATTGCAGGGACTCAGGTTCTTGCTGAGCGGAGCGGTCGTTGCGCACGGAGACAGCATCATCGTGAATCGCCTCGTGCACCACCCGGAAAACGACTGGGCGCTCATTCGGCTTGCGGCAAACGTGGACGACACCATCAGGCCGTTGGCCATCGGTACCGTCGATAGCGCGCAATTGCCGAAGGATCTGCGGCTTTCGATAGCCGGGTTTCCGGCCGACCTCAGAGAACGGCACGGCGACCGGTTCGATCTGAAGGATTTGTGGGAGTCGGACGGTCAAGTCGTCGACGTCGTTTGGGCGAGTACCGCCGGTGCCGTCATCGAGGCGACCATTCAAGCCACCCGCGGCAACTCGGGAGGGCCTCTCTATGGAGACTTTGGCGCACAGAAGCACATGGTCATTGGAATGGCGCAAGGTATCCGCGGTAACGGCATCGATGTCTCGGACGGTTCGCCCAACATACAGGTCCTGTTTACGCCGGACACGTTGGCCAGGATCGGCGCAGCTCGAGCATTCACTCCCTGTCTATAATGGTCGAAGAGGAGTCGCTCAACTCAAATGAACCTTGCGTTTTGGACGAATCTCACGCGAAACCCCGCCGTCTCGGCGGCGCGGTCACCGCGATTGGAACGAAATTTGCGGCAAGTGCGTCTGGCCGCCGCCGCTTCCCTGCGTCGGGGTTGTAAGTTCCTCCTAGGGCTCGCGGGAGAATCGCCCGGCCCGGATTTGCCGCGGTACTGGCCGGATTATTTGCGGGCATTGGCCATAACCTCGCTGTGCACGGGGATCGCCTTTCCGCTCTCTCCCTACTTCGGCCTGGTCAACATTGCCATGCTCTATCTATTGGGAGCGACGGTCGGCGCATTGCGGCTGGGACGCGGTCCTTCTGTTCTGATCGCCGTCGCCAACATGCTGGCATTCGATTATTTCTTCGTTCCGCCGGTGTTCAGCTTCGATGTCGCGGACACGCAGTACATTTTTGCGCTGGGCGTGATGTTGATCGTCGCCCTGGTGATCGCCAACCTGATGGTGAGCATACGGCGCCACCGCGACATGGCCGATGCCCGCGAGCGGCGCACCGCAGTGCTTTATGCGATGAGCCGCGAGCTTGCGGTCGCCGCCGATGCTCCGGCTATGGCGGCCGCGGCGATCCGGCACATTAGCGCGGTCTTCCACAGCACCGCAGTCGTATTGCTCGCCGACGCGCAGGGGCGCTTGACCGCATGCGGCGAGGCGATACTCCCGTTGACCGGATTCGACCTCGACTTCGCGCACGAGGTCGTGGCCCGCGGCGAACGATGCATCCAGGATGCAATCTACCTGCCCTTGCGCGGCAGCCGGCGCGTCAGAGGCGTGATCGTCGTGCGTCCCCAAGCCCCGACTCGCGCGTTGCCCGCGGAACAGCTGAATCTATTGGATGCCTTCGCGGCTCAGCTGGCACTGTCGCTGCAGCGTGCGCGGGTGGCAGAGGCCGCCGAGGCCGCCAGAATATCCGCCGAGCGCGCCTTGTTGCGGAACACGCTGCTGGCGTCGATTTCTCATGACTTACGCACGCCCCTGTCGGCAATCGCCGGCGCAGGCAGCCTGATCGCACAGCCCGAGTACGCGCTCAACGTCGATCGGCGAACCACCCTGGGCCATTTGATCGAGCGCAAGGCCCGCGACATGTCGCAGCTGCTGACCAATGTGCTCGAATTGATGCAGATGGAGTTCGGCAGCGGCACTGTGCGCGCCGACTGGCATGCCATCGACGATTTGGTGGCGCTCGCGCTGCGCACGAACGAGGCCCGTCTCACTCAATGGCGCACCGCCCTGAATCTCCCGAGCGGCCTGCCGCTCATCATGGTCGAGGCGAGCTTGATCGTACAGATACTCAACAATCTTCTGGAGAACGCGGCGAAATACACTCCCCCGGGCACGACCATTACGATATCCGCCGCCGCTTCCGGCCGGAACGTCTTGTTGGTGGTCGCAGACGACGGACCGGGACTGCCTCCCGGCGATCCCGATCGACTGTTCGAGAAGTTTCAGCGGGGTCATTCGGAAAGCAACATCGTCGGAGTCGGTCTGGGGCTCGCGATTTGCCGCGCCGCGGCGCGCCTTCACGGCGGCGATATTCGTGCCATGGACAACCCGGGAGGCGGTGCGCGCTTCGAAATCACGCTGCCAGTGCAGACGCAGGCCGAAGTGCAGCTCCCATCGGAACCGTGCTGAGACCACCCGATGCCCATCGTGCTCATCGTCGAGGACGATCAGGGGATAGCCGATGTCCTGCGCATCCTTGCCGAGGCGAACGGGATGCGGGTGGTGGCGGCAAATACCTGCGACCTCGCCATCCGGGAGGCTGAGGCACACCGGCCCGACCTTGCCATCGTCGATCTGGGACTGCCCGACCGCGACGGCATTCAATTGATTCAAACCATACGCACCTGGTCGCACCTGCCGATTATCGTGCTGTCGGCCCGCACCCTCGAGTCGCAAAGGCGGGCAGCGTTCGACGCCGGAGCCGACGACTATGTCGCCAAACCCTTCAGTGCCCCGGAACTTCTCGCGAGAATGCACGCCCTGCTTCATCGTGGTGCGCCCGACCCGCCCAGGGAACAGGTATGACGGAGGCAATGCACCTGGTCCTGATATTCGAGGACGATCAGGCGATTCAGAACATTCTTCGCATGCTCTTCGAGGCGAACGGCTTCCGCGTCGTGATCGCCGATACGGCCGCGCGCGGCGAGCACGACGCACGGCTGCACCGGCCGGACGTCGTGGTGGTGGATCTCGGTCTGCCCGACCGCGACGGCCTCAACGTCATCACCGCCATTCGCACATGGTCGCCGGTGCCCATCATCGTGCTGTCGGCGCGCACTGCCGAGGCGCAGCGCCTCGCGGCATTCGAGAACGGCGCCGACGACTATGTCATGAAGCCCTTCAGCGCCCCCGAACTGCTGGCGCGCGTGCGGGCGATCGTCCGGCGGCATGTGCGCGGCGAGCTGCCGATGGGCGTGCTCGAGCTCGGCGACGTCTCGATCGACCTGGGCAGGCGCGTCGCGCACCGCCGCGACGGCCGCGATGTGCGCCTGACTCCCCTGGAGCACCGCATACTGGAGACGCTCGCACGCCACGGCGATCGCATCGTGACGCACGCGGCGCTGATCAAAGAGGTGTGGGGCCCGCACCGCAACGACTCGCGCGCATTGCGGGTCTACATCGGTAGTTTGCGAAAAAAGCTCGAGGCCGACCCCAGCCGTCCACGGCACATTCTCACCGAGCTCGGTGTCGGCTACCGGCTCGTCACGGACGCCGAGGCTTGAGAGTGCCGATTCCACCAGCCGCCGCCCAGTGCTTGGAACAGAGCGACGGTATCGCCGAAGCGGGCAGCCTGGGCCTGCACCCGGGCGAGTAATGCTTGGTTATAGGCGGTCTGAGCGGCGAGCAAGGTCAAGTAGTTGACATAGCCCACCTCCATCTGCCGGTGAGTGAGATCGTAGGTCACTCTGGCTGCATTCTCCGCCTCGACTTGAGCGGCGAGCGCATCGGCATCGGACAGCGATGCATGCAGTGTATCGGCGACATTCTGGTAGGCGGTGATGACCGCGCTTTGATATTGGGCGGCGGCCTGTTTCAAGGCTTGCTGCGCGGCGCGCTTTCTGTGAAGCAGCGTACCGCCTTCGAACAGGGGCTGAGTGACGTCGCCGACCAAGTTCCAAAACGGTCCACCCGAACGAAACATCCAGCTGAACTGGTCCGCGTTGCCTCCGTACGATCCCGTGATCGGGAATTGCGGCAGCATGGCGGCGACCGCGGCCCCCACCGCCGCGTTCGCGGCGTGCAACTGCGCCTCCGCAGCCCGCACGTCGGGACGTTGTTCGATGATCTTGGCCGGCAAGGAGAGCGGCATCTCGGGCGGCAGCTGTAGCGCGTCCAGCTCGAAAGTCTCGGCCACGTCCTCGTTCGGCAGATTGCCGGCCAGGGCGCGAATCAAATCCCTGGTTTGCTCGAACTCGAGCTGCAGCGGAGGCAGGGTCGCCCTGGCTTGGGCCAGCGCAGTTTCCTGCGCCGCCACGTCGATGCGCATCGCCTGGCCCAGCCTGAATTGATCACGCAGGATCTGTAGCGACTTTTCATCTGCCGCGATGATTTCCAGGGTGGCGCGGATCTGGGCGCGGACGGACGCTTCTTGGATGGCGGCGGCGGCTACATTGGAGGCCAGAGTAATGTAAGTGGCTTCGAGGGCGAAGCGCTGCGCATCGGCCTGCGCGGTCAGCGATTCCACTTGCCGCCGGTTGCCGCCGAACACGTCGGGGACGAATCCCACCGTGAGCTCTGCGGTCTGAAAATTGTAGTAGAGCGGTGCGGTGTACGGAGGCACGCCCGGGCTCTGCAGGGGCGCGAGGAGATTGTCTCCGTTACCCTGTACTCCGGGTGCTTGATCATTGGTGAGATTGCCGGCAATTTTGTGGCGCTCGGCCTGATAGGTGGCTCCGACCGTCGGAAAGAAGAATCCCTGCTGTGCATAGACCATCTCTTGCGCCTGGCGCAACGCCGCCTGCGCGGCGGCGACGCTCGGATTGGCCTTGAAAGCCCTGTCGATCAAGGAGTTGAGCGCCGGTGATCTGAACAGCTCCCACCACTCGAACGGAATGTCCCGGCCGGCGATGAAATGCTGGACCTCGCCGCCGTGGACCGGCGCGGGCGAACTCGATTCGGGCAGGGGCATCGGTGCATAGCCCGCGTTGGCCGGTGCTCCCGATCTGTGAAAATTCGGGCCGACGGCGCAGCCCGCGGCGAGTGCCGCAGCGACAAGGAGCGGAGCGCTGCGGACGTTCATCTTGCGGCAACTTCCTTGCGATTCCACCAACCGCCGCCCAGCGCCTGGAACAAGGCCACGGTGTCTCCGTAGCGGGCAGCCAGTGCCTGCACTCGTGCGAGCGAGGTTTGCCGATACGCGGTTTCGGCACTGAGCAAGGTCAGGGTGTCCACGTAACCGATCTCCATCTGCCGGCGGGTCAGCTCATAGGTCGATTTGGCGGACACCTCCGCCTCGACATCCTGCTTCAGCGTATCCGCATCGGACAACGATACATGCAGTGCGTCGGCGACGTTCTGATAGGCCGCGATCACCGTGCTCCGATACACCGCTGCGGCCTGCTTCAAGGCTTGGCGTGCGGCGCGCTCTTGGTGCAGCAATGTCCCTCCTTGGAAAATGGGTTGCGTGAGGTTGCCGTACAGGCTCCAGAATGGGCCGCCCGAGCTGAACATCTGAGAAATTTGGGTGGCGTTGCCGCCGTACTGGCCGCTGATCGAGAATTGCGGCAGCATCGCGGCCAACGCCACGCCGACGTCCGCGTTGGCGGCGTGCAGCTGCGCCTCGGCGGCCCGAACGTCGGGACGCTGTTCGATGATCTTGGCCGGCAGGGACAGCGGCACCTCCGGCGGCAACTGAAGTTCATCGAGCTCGAACACCCGGTCCTCGCCGTTCGGCAGCTTGCCCGTCAGCGCGCGCATCAGGTCGCGGCACTGCTCCGATTGCTTCTGCAGCGGCGGTAGTGTGGCCCCGGCCTGCGCCAGCGCGGCCTCCTGCGCCGCCACATCGATGCGCATCGCGAAGCCCAACCGGAATTGATCCCGCAGAATTCGCAGAGATTTCTCATCCGCCTCCACAATCTCGCGAGTCGCTCGAATCTGCGCCGTCAGGGAGGCCTCTTGGATGGCCGCGGCGACCACGTTGGAGGCGAGCGTAATGTAGGTCGCCTCGAGCGCGAAGCGCTGTGCATCCCTCTGCGCAGCCAGCGATTCCACCTGCCGCCGGTTGCCGCCCAGCACGTCGGGCACGAATCCCACGGTGAGTTCGGCGGTATAGAAGGAGTAGTAGGAGGGACTGTTGTGAGGAAGGCCGTTCGGGTTTTCATACTGCGGAAGCTTGTCGAGGCCGTTGCCCTGGACGCCAATGGTCTGACTGGCGTTGGTGTTGCCGGATACTTTGTGGCGCTCGGCCTGAAAGGCCGCACCGACCGCCGGAAAGAAGAAGCCTTGTTGCGCGCGTACCAGCTCCTGCGCTTGGGCCAAAGCGGCCTGCGCCGCCGCCACATTCGGATTGGCCTTGAATGCCTGCTCAATGAGCGAGTTGAGCGCAGGCGACTGGAACAACTCCCACCACTCGAAGGGGATGTCCCGGCCGGCCGTTAGATGCTGGGCCTCGCCGCCATGCACCTCGGCGGAATAGCCGGCACCGGCCGGGGCTTCGGGCTTGTGGTAGCGCGGCCCCACGGCGCAGCCGCAGGCCATGGCCGCCCATGTCACGGTCGTCAGGACGATGGCGGGCAAGCGCGTCGCGGACATGCACAGGATAGTGCTCGCCCGGCGGCCGTGCAGGAACTGTGAGAAGTCCGAGTGGCCTAGCGTTCAACTAGCAGCCATTGTTCGGTTAGGCCGCGATGCCAGGCATTGCGGTGCCCGAGCGAAACTTCTTGGGAGTCAAAAATGCGCACTTGGTCGTCATCGGTATGGCAGCGTTTGAATATAGGGGGTCATCGGACCGCAGTCGCGGCCGGGGTGTTGGTGGCCGCCCTGATTGCGGTCGTCCACTTCAGCGCCAAGGCGGACGATGGCGGGACCCGGAACGCAGGTCTCAAGGCGGGCGCGCCGCGCGCACCCGGCGACGCCGTAGAGCTGTCGGAAGCGGAGCTGGGGATGATCGATATCGGTGCAGTCTCCGAACAGGCGTTCCCGCTCGAACGCCAGGCGGTCGGCAGCATCGATTTCAACGAGGACATGGCGGCCCAGGTGTTCCCGCCCTATCAGGGCCGCATCGTGAAGCTCTTCGCCAAGATTGGCGACAATGTGACGCGGGGGCAGGCACTCCTCGCCATCGAGAGCCCCGATCTGATCCAGGCCGATTCGAATTTGATCGCCGCGGCCGGCGTTCTGGATTTGACGACGCACGCGCTGGAGCGCGCCAAGCAGCTCTTCGAGGTGCAGGGCATGGCGGAGAAGGATCTGCAGCAGGCCATCTCCGATCAGCAGACCGCCGAGGGCGCGCTCAAGGCCGCGCGCAATGCCGTGGCGGTGTTCGGCAAGTCGGAGGCGGAGATCGACCGCATGGTCAAGACCCGCGCGATCGATCCTTACCTCGTGGTGCCGAGCCCGATCTCCGGACGCATCACGGCGCGCACCGCGGCTCCCGGAGACTTCGTGCAGCCGGGCAACCTGCCGGCACCTTATGCCGTCGCCGACATTTCGCGAATCTGGCTGAATGCCAGCGTCACCGAAAGCGACATGCCGCTGGTTCATACCGGACAGCACATTCGAGTGGCCGTCATGGCATTCCCCGGGCGCGCTTTCGAGGGGGAGATTTCAACCGTCGGAGCGACGGTCGATCCGCAGCTGCACCGCGGTTTGATCCGTGCCGAGATCGAGGATCCCAAGCACGAGCTTCTGCCCGGGATGTTCGCGTCGTTCGTCATCGAGTTGGGTTCGCCGCTGAGCGCCGCCGCCGTTCCGCTGGACGGAGTCGTCCGGGAGGGTGACGGCACCATGACCGTGTGGATCGCGTCGGATCGTCATCGCTTCACGAAGCGATCCGTCAAGGTCGGACTCGAGCACGCGGGCTACGACCAGATTCTCGAGGGAGTCCGCCCGGGCGAGCCGGTCGTGATCAAGGGCGCCGTGTTCCTCGACGTCCTGGCCGGCGGCGATTCCTGAAGCCTCGGGGGCATAGCTGGTGTTGAAAGGAATCTTGGCGTTCGGACTCACTCGTCGGGCGATCATCATCTTGGGGCTGCTGGTGTTCATCGGCGGAGGGCTGATCGCCTTTTACAAGCTCAACATCGAGGCTTACCCCAATCCGGCGCCGGTGATCCTCGAGATCACGGCACAGGCGCCCGGTCTTTCCGCCGAGGAGATGGAGCGGTACTACACCAAGCCCATGGAGGTCGGCATCTATCCGACCCCCGGAATCGTCAACATCCGTTCCACGTCGTTCTACGGCCTGACCTTCTTGAGCGTCACTTTCAAGTACGGCGTCGACTATTACTTCGCCTATACGCAGACCTTGAACAGCATCTCGCAGAACGTATCTCTCCCGGGCAATCAAGTGCCCCAGATTCAACAGTCGAGCCTCGTCGGCGAGGTGTATCGCTACACCGTCGTCGGGCCCAAGGACTTCGGAATCACCAACCTGCGCACGGTCGAGGACTGGGTGGTATTGCGCAGGCTCTACACGGTCCCGGGAGTCGTACAAGTCAACAGTTTCGGCGGTCCAACCAAGGAGTTCGAGGTCGAAGTGGACTCCGACAAGCTCCAGGCCTACAACGTCACGCTGCCCCAGCTGGCCGCCGCCTTGGGAAACGCCAACGTCAACGTCGGCGGCCGCGAGATCGCCATCGGCCAGCAGTCGGCGAACATCCGTGGTATCGGACTCATCGACGACGGCGGTACCTACGATCTTGCGCAAGGGTTCGACGTTTCCGACATCGAGAATATCGTGCTCGGGCAAACCAATGGCACGCCGGTGACCGTCAGAGACGTGGCCAGAGTGTACGTCGGCTTCGTTCCGCGCACCGGCATCGTGGGCAAGGACCGCGACGACGACGTGGCAATGGCGATCGTCGTGACCAGCCGAACCTCCCATACCAATGAAGTGGTACCGCGAATCGCCCACGAGGTCGATTTGATGAACCACGACGGCACGCTTCCGCCGGGAGTCAAGGTCGTTCCTTTCTACGACCGCATGGCCCTGGTCGGCGTCACGACTCACACGGTGCTGCACAACCTGGTGTTCGGCTGTCTGCTGGTGTTCCTGATCCAGTGGATTTTTCTCGGCGATTTGCGCAGCGCCATCATCGTCGGCGTCAACATTCCATTCGCGCTGTTCTTCTCCATCATCTTGCTGGTGCTGCAGGGCGAGGACGCGAACCTCTTGTCCGTGGGAGCGGTCGACTTCGGGATCATCATCGATGCCGCGGTCATTCTGGTGGAGAACATTTTCCGCAATCTTCAGGCGCCGGCGCACCAGCAAACGCAGATGATCGAGGACCTGCACGAGGGAACGTACGGCGAGGATCCGACACGTCAGGGGCCGTGGACGACCCGGCTGCGCCTGATCTATGTCTCAGCATTACAGGTGGACAAAGCCATTCTATTCTCGACCGCGATCACCATTGCGGCGTTCGGGCCGCTCTTCACCATGCAGGGCGTCGAGGGGCAGATATTCGGCCCCATGGCGCGAACTTACGGCTATGCCCTGGCCGGTGCGCTGATCGCGACCTTTACCGTGACTCCGGTGTTGTCCTCTTTCATGCTGCCCCGGCATGTCAAGGAAGTTGAGACCGCCGTGGTGCGGATCCTTCACCGGGCGTACAAGCCGGTGCTGCAATTCGCGTTGCGGCGCCAGTCGATGGTGGTCGCAATCGGCGTCGGCTTTCTCGTGCTCGCCGGACTGCTCGTTCCCTTCCTGGGCAGCGAGTTCCTGCCCGCTTTGGAGGAAGGC
>Ga0210394_10005243_pt1 | contig 14614 bp, 12 predicted proteins | sample IncBWC12MmetaG_FD_160121 | JGI IMG/M metagenome (GOLD analysis project Ga0210394, IMG submission 160121) | Forest soil microbial communities from Barre Woods Harvard Forest LTER site, Petersham, Massachusetts, United States - Inc-BW-C-12-M | ecosystem: Environmental > Terrestrial > Soil >... | reverse complement strand
CTGGGCAGCTGACGATGCCCTGTTACGCAGGGCAACGCTTACGCGCCGCGCCGGCGCCGCCAAGCTGCCAGAGCCAGCAACGCGGCGGCGCCGATGAGCACTGGAAAATTGCCGAGTCGCGCATACGGAGTCAGGCCGCTCATCGGCTGTACATCGGCGCGCAGCACCCCCTCTTGAAATTGCGCCAGGCGCGCCACGATTTCTCCATGCGGACCGATAGCCGCGGTAATGCCGTCATTCGCCGCGCGCACCAAGTAGCGCCCCGCTTCGAGCGCGCGCATGCGGGCGATCTGTAGATGCTGATGCGGCGCCGTGGAATCGCCGTACCAGGCATTGTTGGTGACGTTGATCAGCAGGCTTGCGTCGCGCAGCACGCGAAGCTGCTCGCTGCCGAAGGCATCCTCATAGCAAACGCTGAGGCCGAGCTTCTGCCCCGCCGCGCGGAGCACGGGTTGACGCGGCGCGCCGGGCGTGAAGTCCTCATTGGGCAAACTCATCAACCGCATCCAGGAGCGAATGAACGCGGGAACCGGGAAATATTCTCCGAACGGCACCAAGTGCCTTTTGTAGTACCAGCCGCCTGAATCGCTCAACACCAAGATCCCGTTGTAGAACTGTTCGGTTTTTGCGCTGAAATCCACGAGCCCGATGGCAAAATCGGCATCGTGGGCGCGCCCTTGCTCCTGCAGTTGCCGTAAATAATCCTGCAGCAGCGGGGCAACCACAGGAATGGCGCTTTCCGGCCAGATGATCAAGCGGGCTCCCCAAGCCTGGTTCGTCAGCTGTAGATACCGCTGCTTGGTGAGTTCACGATTTTTCGCCTGCCACTTCTGATCCTGCGGTACGGCGCCCTGCACGGCGGCTACCGCGATGCGAGGCCCGGCCGGATGCGTCCAATCGTGGCGCGCCAGCAGCGACGGCACGAGCAACAACATCAGGGCGAGGCCTGCCGCCGCGCCGCGCCGCTCCCAGGGCTGCGCCGGCATCAGCACCACGTTGATCGCCACGCCGATCGAAGCGCCGGCCCACGTCAACCCGTAGACACCGAGCAGCGGCGCCCAGCCCGCCAGCGGCGAGTCGATCAGTGCATAACCGAGCGACAACCAGGGAAATCCGCTCAGCACCCACCCGCGCAGCCATTCGAGCAGCACCCACAATGCCGGCAGCACCAGCCAATCCCGCGTCGCACCGGGTTTAAGCCAGAACCGATTTGCCAGGTAGCACAACGCCGCTGAATAGAATGAGGCGATCGCGATCAGCGCGGCTTGCAGCACGAGGGTGAGCCATACCGGCACCAGGCCAAACACGTGCAGGCAGGTGTACAGCCAGTAGGTACCGAACGCGAAGACACCGACGCCGAATGCAGCGCCCACAGCGCAAGCGCGCCGCGGCGGCAGACCTCGTATGAGGGCGAACAGCGCCGCCGGCGCCAGCAGGGCGACGGGCCACCAACCGAAAGGAGCGAATCCGAGATTGAGGGCAGCGCCGGCCGCAAAAGCTGCGGCGCAAGTGCCGCGTAAGCCAAGACTCAAGCAGTCGACTCGGCGGTTGGCGGCTCAATGTCGGTAGGGGGGATCACGCGCAGCAGATCGATTCGGCGCCGATCGGCGCGCAGGATGCGAAATTCGAACTTTCCGATCTTGATGGTTTCCCCGCGGCGCGGCAGCCGGCCGAATTCCTGCATCAACAAGCCGCCGATCGTGTCGTATTCCTCGTCGGAGAACGAAGTCGCAAAATAATGATTGAATTCGGCGATCGGCGTGAGCGCGCGCACGGTAAATTCGCGCGGCCGCTCCTTGCGAATGGCCTGATCGTCCTCGACATCATGTTCATCGTCGATCTCGCCGACGATTTGCTCGATGACATCTTCGATGGTGACCAATCCGCACACGCCGCCGTATTCGTCGACCACCAGGGCAATATGGTTGTGGCTGCGGCGGAATTCCTTGAGCAGCACGTTGAGCCGTTTGCTCTCGGGGACGAACACCACCGGGCGCATGTACTCTCGAAATTCGAAGTCCTCGTCGACCGCGGCCTGCAATCGCAGCAAATCCTTCGCCAGCAATATGCCGAGGATCTGGTCGCGGTCTTCGCCGATGACCGGGAAGCGCGAATGCCCCGATTCGACCACCAACTTGACCAGGTTGTCCGGCGACTCGTCGCGTTCGACGAACACCATTTGCGAACGCGGCACCATGATGTCGCGCACCTGCATATCGGCAACCGCGAGCACGCCTTCGAGCATGACCAGCGCATCGCTGTCGAACAGTCCGCGCTCACTCGCTTCGCGAAGATTCTCCACCAGTTCCGCAAGATCCCGCGGTTCTCCGGACATCGACTGGGTAATGCGCTTTAACCAGCGGCCGGTGGTGCCGCCATGAGGCTGTTCGGACATGGGGGCAGAGCATACCGGATCAGCGATACGGGTCTGAAATCCCAAGCCGATCAAGGATTTGAAGCTCCCGGGACGCCATTTTCACGGCTTCCGCGCTGCGCTCGTGATCGAAACCGAGCAGGTGCAGCACTCCGTGGATCGTCATATGCGCCCAATGCGCCTCGAGCGTTTTATTTTGGGCGCGCGCCTCGAGCGCGACGATTGGCGCGCATATCACCAATTCACCGAGGAAAAACCGGCCATCGGGAGCGCTCCCGGCGCCTGCAAACGACAGGACGTTGGTGGGCCTGTCCTTGAGCCGATAACGCGCGTTCAAGCTGCGGCTGCGCCTTTTGCCGACGACGTGGATCGACAGCACCCAGTGCTTGCGAATCGGCGACAGCGCGGCCGCGGCCCATCGGGCCAGCAGCTGCCGGCGAGGGGCCCAGGGTCGTCGCGACGAGTAGCTGACATCGAGCTCGAGCCCGCTCAACTTGAGGCGCCGTCGTCCGGAGCACTCGCTTCATAGGCTTGGACGATTCTCTGCACCAGCGGATGGCGCACCACATCGCGCGACGTGAACATGGTGAAGGCGATACCGCGCACGCCCCGCAATATGTCGATCACCGTGCGTAAACCGGACGGTTTCGAATTCGGCAAATCCACCTGCGTGATATCGCCGGTAACGACGGCCTTGGAGCCGAAGCCGATGCGGGTCAGGAACATCTTCATTTGCTCATTGGTCGTGTTTTGCGCCTCATCCAAGATGACGAATGAATCGTTCAACGAGCGGCCGCGCATGAAGGCCAGCGGCGCCACTTCGATCACGTTGCGCTCGATCAGCTTGGCCACTCGTTCGAAGCCCAACATTTCGTAGAGCGCGTCGTACATTGGCCGCAAATAGGGGTCGACCTTCTGCGACAGATCGCCGGGCAGAAACCCCAACCGTTCGCCCGCTTCGACCGCCGGTCGAACCAACACGATGCGCCGGACCTTTTCCGATTGCAGCGACTCGACCGCGCACGCAACAGCGAGATAGGTTTTGCCCGTGCCCGCCGGACCGATGCCGAAGGTCAGGTCATGAGTACGCACGTTGCTCAAGTATGCGGTCTGATTCGCGCCGCGTGCGCGCACTGCCCCGCGCGCCGTGCGGACTTTGAGTTCATCCGTGTCCGTGCCGGCATCGATGTTGTTGCCGTCCATATCCAGCGCTTGCAATGCCATGTGCACGCGCTGCGAATCCACCGGCTCGCGCTGTGCACGCGCATAGAGGTCTTGCAGCACCGATTCTGCGCGTTTGATGGCCTCGATCATGCCGACCAGTTGAAACCGGTTGCCGCGCCGCCTCACCTCGATGCTCAAGCGGGCCTCGATCAGGCGCAGGTGCTCGTCAAGCGGCCCGCACAGCTCCACCAATCGAACGTTGTCTGCCGGCGCGAGAACGATTTCGCGGGTCGATGGATCGGAGCTCACGGCGCCCCGTCGGTGGCGAGACGCCCGCGCAGGGAATTGGGCATTGCCTCGGTGATGATCAGATCCGCAAATTTATTGAGCAGCGTCATTGGCGCATCTGCCGGACCGTCGAAATTGACCCAGCGATTATTGTCGGTGCGGCCGGCGAGCTGCGCTGGATTGCGCTTTGCCGGGCGCTCGACCAGGACCCGTTGCCGGCTCCCTACCATGCGCTGCGAAATCGCCCGCGCCTGGCCGTTCAAGCGCTGCTGTAAAATCTCGAGCCGTTGCTGCTTGGCCTCATGCGGCACCTCATCGGGCAAGGCTGCGGCCGGGGTACCGGGTCTGCGGCTGTAGATGAAGCTGAACGACTGATCGAAGCCGACATCGGCCACCAGATTCATGGTCGCCGCGAAATCCTCGTCGGACTCGCCGGGGAAGCCGACGATCAGGTCGGTTGAGATGCAGATATCGGGACGGACGGCGCGCAGCTTGCGCAGCTTGTTCTTGTACTCCAGCACCGTATGACCGCGCTTCATGGCCGCCAGTATGCGATCCGAGCCGCTCTGTACCGGCAGATGCAGGAAATTGTTGAGCTGCGGAACGTTGGCGTACGCCTCGATCAGGCTGTCGTTGAAATCCAGCGGGTGCGAGGTCGTAAAGCGGATGCGCTCCACGCCGTCGATGCCGGCGACGAAATGAATCAGCGTGGATAAATCCGCCAGCGTACCGTCCGCCATCGGCCCGGCATAGGCGTTCACGTTCTGCCCGAGCAGCGTGATCTCGCGCACACCCTGAGCGGCCAACTGCTCGGCCTCGGCGAGTACCTGTTCGAAGGGACGGCTGATTTCCTCGCCGCGTGTGTATGGCACGACGCAAAACGTGCAGTACTTGCTGCAGCCCTCCATGATGGACAGGAATGCGGTGGCGGCAGTGCTACGCGCTTCGGGCAGCCGATCGAATTTTTCGATTTCCGGAAAACTGATGTCGATTTGCGGACGGCCGGCTTCCTTCAGCGCTTTGATCATGGCCGGCAAGCGATGCAGGGTTTGCGGCCCAAACACCAAGTCGACGAACGGAGCTCGCGCGGTAATGCCCTCGCCCTCCTGGCTGGCCACGCAGCCGCCGACGCCGATCACCACGTGCGGGCGCTGCTGCTTCAAGAGCCGCCATTCGCCCAACAGCGAGAATACCTTTTCCTGAGCCTTCTCCCGCACCGAGCAGGTATTGACCAGCAGCACGTCCGCTTCGGCCGGATTGTCGGTCCGCGACATGCCGTTGGCGGCTTCCAGCACGTCCCGCATCTTGCCGGAGTCGTACTCGTTCATCTGGCAGCCGAAGGTCTTTATGTATAAAAGTCCGGGCATTCTTGGGGCATGGGCTCACTGTGAAAAGGCCGCTAAGATACTAGGAACCATGGCAATACGCGATGTTCTCAAAATGGGCGATCCCCGCCTGCTGGCGGTATCGGAACCGGTGCGCGTATTTGGCACGCCCGAGCTTGCCGACCTGCTCGCCGATATGCAGGACACGATGCGCGCACTGAATGGGGCGGGGCTCGCTGCACCGCAGATCGGTGTCGGCTTGCGTGTCGTGATTTTCGGTTTCGATGAGAGTCCACGCTACCCGGAGGCGGATCCCGTGCCCTTCACCGTGCTCATCAACCCCGCCCTCACCCCCCTGAGCCCCGTGCAGGACGAGGCCTGGGAAGGATGCCTGTCGGTTCCCGGCATGCGGGGTCTGGTACCGCGCTATCGCGATTTGCGCTACACCGGCTTTGACGCCGCCGGGCTGCCCCTGGATCGCACGGTCAAGGATTTTCACGCCCGTGTGGTGCAGCACGAAGTCGATCATCTCGACGGCATCTTGTATCCGCGGCGCATTCGAGACTTGACCCAGTTCGGCTTCAACGAGGCGCTGTTTCCCGGCGAGACCCTGATCGACGAGTAGCCGCGGTCGCGGTCGTCGGAATCAGGCGGCATCGAAAATAATGACGCCGCGGCCTTGCTTGCCCGCATTGAGGTCGGCAAAAGCGCGCGGCGCTTCATCGATCGCATACCTACGCGTGATCAATTCGTCGAGCTTCAGGCGTCCGCTGCGGTACAAGCCGATCAATCGCGGGAAATCCAGCTGCGGGCGCGCCCCACCGTAAAAACTGCCCGTCAAGGTCTTCTCGGTCATCGCAACTTGCTGGGAATTGAGCGTGATCTGATCCTTCGGCCCCGCGATGCCCACGATTACCGCCGTGCCGCCGCGCCGCAGTACTCCCCAGGCCATTTCGGAAATCTTCCCCAGACCTACGCAGTCAAAGGCATAGTCCGCCCCGCCGCCGGTGAGCTTGAACAAGGCCTTGCCGGCGCTGTCCTCGCCGGTGATGTTGAAGCCATGAGTTGCGCCGAACTTCTTGGCCAACTCGAGCTTTTCATCGCTGGTATCGACCGCAACTATCATTCCCGCTCCGGCGATGGCGCAGCCCTGAATCGCATTTAAGCCCACGCCGCCGCAGCCGAAGATAACCGCGATGGAACCGGCCTCGACCTTGGCGGTGTTGACCGCGGCGCCCACTCCGGTCATGACTCCGCAGCTGATCAGCGCCGCACGGTCCAGCGGCATTTGTTGGTCGATTTTTACCACGTTGCCCATGTGCACGGTCGCGATCTCGGCCATCACGCCGCAGCCGGAGAACACATAGAGATCGCCGCCCTTGGAATCGCGCGTGCGCACGGTGCCGTCGGGCAATGTGGCCCCGGACTTCAGAGACTGCACGCAGAGCTGCGGCCGGCCGGTCTGGCAATAGTGGCAGTGGCCGCACATGCTGACGAACGAACTGACGACATGATCGCCGACGGCATAATTATCCACGCCGTCACCGATCGCGACGATGACCCCGGCGCCTTCGTGGCCGAGCACCATGGGCAGCGGCATTTGCAGCGTGCCGTTGGTGGCCGATAAATCGCTGTGGCACACCCCGCATGCGGCCAAGCGGACCGTCACCTCGCCATGCCGCGGAGCCGCCACTTCGATCGTTTCCACGACCACCGGTTTGCCGACTTCGCGCGCGATTACTGCCTTTGCCAATTGAGCCATTGCGTGTTCCTTGAGAAATGATCAGCGAGTCAGGGCGGCGTAGCGCTGCAAATGGGCATCGCTGTCGCCGAACATCAACTCGGCGGCGGTAAGCCGCTTGAACCAATGGCTGACGACCAATTCGTCGGTCATGCCCATGCCGCCGTGCAGCTGTACCGCCTGTTGTCCTACGAATCGGGATGCCTGCCCGATCACCGCCTTGGCGGCCGACAGGGCGCGGCGCCTCTCGTTCACATTCGCGTCGGTGCAGCGCAGCGCGGCCAGGTAACTCATGGATCGCGCCTGCTCCAGGTGAATCAGCATGTCCGCGATGCGATGCTGCAAGGCCTGGAAGCGGCCGATCGGCACGCCGAATTGCTGGCGCGTCTGTAGGTACATGGCGGTGGCGTCGACCAGCGCCTGCATCACGCCGACCGCTTCGGCGCATAGTGCGGCGAGCCCAATGTCCAGGGCGGCTTCGATCACCGGCAATGCCGCGCCTTCCGCGCCCAGTCTGTTGCCAGCCGGCAGCTCTACCCCTTTCAGATACACATCGGCCGCGCGCTGGCCGTCGAGGGTCGGATATGAGTCCAAACTGAGCCCCGGCACGCTCCTAGGCACCCGAAACAGCGTCACGCCCGTCGCGGCATTGGCATCCCCCGCGGTACGCGCCGATACAAGCAGTGTGTCGGCAGCGGCGGCATGCAGGACGACGGCCTTATGTCCGTCGAGCCGGTAGCCCAAGCCGGATCGCTCTGCCCTGGTGGTCACCCACTGGGTCTCGAAGCGCGAGTCGCGCTCGAAATGTGCAAGCACGGCGATCGCCGCACCTTCGGCCATTCGCGTCAGCAGCGATGCGGCCTGTGCATCGTCGGCGAATGCGCGCAAGGCCGCGGTCGCTATCACAGCGCTGCTGAGATAGGGTTCCAGCAGCAGGCTTCGCCCGCATGGGCCCATCATGGCCAGCGTCTCCAGCGGCCCGAATCCGAGGCCGCCCTGCGCCACCGGGACGTTGATGGCCAGCACGCCGAGTTCCGCCAATCCGGCCCAGGCAGCCTTGTCCCAGCCGGATTGGGAGGCGTTGACGGCTCGAAATTTGTCGAAGCTGTATTGCTCGCTCAAGTAGCGGTCGACGCTGTCGTGCAGCTGTTGCTGCTCGTCGCTGAATTCGAAGTTCACGGCGCGCGCTCTCTATAGACCAACCATCATCTTGGAGATGATATTTTTCTGAATTTCGTTGCTACCGCCGAATATCGACAGCTTGCGCAGATTCATGTACGCGGCGGCCAGCGTCGAGGCATAGCGCGGTCCGGGCGGCTCATGCGAAGGCGGGCAAAACGGCAGCGCATAAGGTCCGACGGCACGCATCATGAGCTCGGAAATGCGTTGTCCGATTTCAGTGCCGCGGATCTTGAGAATCGAGACCTCCGGGCCCGGAGCCCGGGAAGCGCGCCCGGCGGACAGAACGCGCAGGTTCGTGATTTCCAAAGCCCATAGATCGATCTCAACCTGGGCGATATGCGCGGCGAACAAGGGATCCTCGATCAGCGGTCGGCCGTTCTTGCGTTCTTGCGCGGCGATGCGCTTCAGCCGCGCAAGTTCACGCTTGGAGCCGCCAACGCCGGCAATGTTGGTGCGCTCGTGTCCGAGCAGAAACTTGGCGTACGTCCAGCCCTTGTTTTCATCGCCGACGCGGTTCTGGATCGGCACCCGCACGTCCTCGAACCAAATCTCATTGACCTCATGGCTGCCGTCCAGCAGCGTGATGGGCCGCACGGTGATCCCGGGACTTTTCATGTCGATCAACAGGAAGCTGATACCGGACTGCGGTTTGGCTTGAGAGTCGGTGCGCACCAGGCAGAAGATCCAATCGGCGTACTGACCGAGCGTGTTCCAGGTCTTCTGGCCATTGACCACGTAGTGATCGCCGTCCAGCACGGCGCGAGTCTTCAATGAGGCCAAATCCGAGCCCGCCCCGGGTTCCGAATACCCCTGGCACCACCATTCCTCTCCGGAGCTGATTTTCGGCAGGAAGCGCTGCTGCTGGGCAGCGTTGCCGAAGGCCATGATCACCGGCGCAACCATTTTGGTGCCAAACGGAATCAGCCGCGGGGCGCCGGCCAGCGCCGACTCTTCCTCGAAAATATATTGCTGTACGGAGTTCCAGCCCGGGCCGCCGAATTCTTTGGGCCAGCTCAATCCGCCCCAGCCTCGATCATGCAGCCGGCGTTGCCACAGCACGTGGTCTGCCCGGGAGAGTTCGAAGCCGTTCAGAACCTTCTCGCGGATGTCAGCGGGCAGCTTTTCCCGCAGAAAGGTGCGCACTTCCTCGCGGAAGGCCTGCTCTTCCTGGGTAAATTCTAGACGCATGGGGGGATTCCGTAAGTTTGTTCTGCAGTACAGAATTTAATTCTGAAATAGTGCAAAATTATGCGGACACCGGTTAGGGATTGTCAATGATAAAGGCCCCGGCGGACCGCCATTTCGTCAACGCGCTGGCGCGCGGGTTGGAACTGCTCGCTTGCTTTCGCCATGGCGATCGCATGCTCGGCAATCAAGATCTCGCGCGGCGCTGCGGCCTGCCGAAGTCCACTGTGTCGCGGTTGACGAATACGCTCACCAAACTGGGCTATCTGGTCTTTGTGGAAGAAAGCGCCAAGTACAGCCTGGGTACCGCCACTTTGAGCCTGGGCAGCGCGATGCTGGCCCGCCTCGACATCCGCAAACTGGCGCATCCGCTCATGCAAGAACTGGCTGAATTCGGCCAATGCATGGTGAGCCTCGGCACGCGGGACCGCCTCTCCATGATCTACATCGATGTGGTGCGCGGCTCCGCTGCCGTCACCTTGAGTTTGGATATGGGCGCGCGTATTCAGATCGCCACTTCAGCCATGGGCCGCGCCTACCTCACGGCCGTACCCGCGCAGGAAAGGGATGACATCATGGAGCGAGTGCGCGAGGTGGCGGCCGACGAGCGCTGGCCGGAGCTCAATGAAGGCGTCGCTCGAGCGATGCGCGATATCCGCGAGCTCGGCGTGTGTTGCTCATTTGGAGAATGGCAGAAGGACGTCAACGCGATTGCCATTCCGGTACGGCCGGGCGGCGGGCTGCCGCCCATGGCGATCAACTGCGGAGCCCCCGCCTACATGGTGGCGAAGGAATTTTTGCTGGAAAGAGTGCGCCCGCGGCTCATCGCGCTCGCCAACGAGTTGGAAACATCGCTCGGGACACAGGGTTAGGTGTGCTATAGCGACATTGTCAGATCGGGCAGGCCAAAATCGACAGTCGGCAAATTTCTCGGACTCGGCGTCAAGGTTCGCGCAGCCCTGCCTGCCCGCCAGTCGGTGGGGGATTGACCCGTCCAGCGGCGAAAGGCCCGGCTGAAACAGCTGCCGGCGGAGAATCCCAGCAAATGCGTTACATCGCTGACGCTGTGCCGGGGTGCGCTCAAGTACGCCAGCGCCAAGGTGCGCCGCGTATCGTCGAGTATCTCTTTATAGGTGGTGCCGGCTTCGCCCAGCTTTCGCTGCAGCGTGCGGGCACTCATGCCGAGTATCTCAGCGATATCTTCCTGGGACGGCTCGCCGCTCGCCAGTCGTTGCGGCAACACCTCGCGCACGCGTACCTCAGTGTTGTGCCGCTCGAGTTGGGACAGGTACTTGAGGGCAATCGCATCGTTGTGGCGCGCCAGTTCCGGATTGCCGGTGTCCAAGGGGCGCTCGATGCTCTCCCGGTCGAACACCAACCGGGTGTCGGGCGCATCGAATATCAACGGCGCGCGCAACAGCCGCGCAAAATCGTCGATTCTTGAAGGCCGCGAGCGGCGAAATTCGATTCGCAGCGGCGAATAATCACGTCCGATCAGCGAGCGGCACATTCGCAGGTGGCTGCCCACCAGCGCATCGATCGGCTCGTCGCCCAAATCCGCAGAAGGCGCGATGACGAAGTGATACTCGGACCCGCGCAGGGAGAATTCGTAATCGACAGCGTCGCTGCGGATGTGGCTGAAGCGCTGTGCGCGCTCGAAGGCCTCTTTGAGCGTCGAGCTCGCGGATATCCCATAGCTCAAGGCATGGAAACTCGTGGGCTTGATCTGACTCGCGACTTTGAGGCCGAAAGCCGGATCGCCGGTTGCAGCCATCGCGATTCGCCACAGCCGCAGGCTGGAACTCAAGGCACAGCGCGCGGTTGGCCCGTCCAGGGAATTCGCTTCGAAACCCGCTTCGGCGAGAAGCGCCGCGCTGTCGCATCCGGCGGCCTGCAGGGCGCGGCAGACTGCCTTGACCCAGGAGCACAGTGTAGTTTTGCCGCCACCCGAATAAGTCGGAGTCGCCTGCATGCTTCCTCCCTAAAACGGGATGTCGTCGTCGAATTCCTCTTTGCCGCCCGCAGGAGCCGGCGATTGATCGTAGTCATCGCGCGGGGGTGCGCTCCCGCCGCCGCCGCGCTCAGCGCCGCTCGGGGCGCCCGCGCCGCCGGCGCCGCCCGCGCGGCCGCCCAGCATTTGCATATTGTCAGCGATGATTTCCGTCGAAAATCGATCATTGCCCTGCTTATCCTGCCATTTGCGGGTTCGCAGCTTACCTTCGACAAACACCTGCGAGCCTTTGCGCAGGTATTCGGCGGCAATTTCACCCAAACGGCCGAACAGCGCAATGCTGTGCCATTCGGTGCGTTCTTGTTGAGCCCCGGAAGCCTTGTCTTTCCAAGATTCGCTGGTGGCAATCCGAATGTTGGTGACCGTCGTGCCGCTGGGCATGGAGCGGGTTTCCGGATCGGCGCCTAGGTTTCCCACCAGAATAACTTTGTTTACGCCGCGCGCCATGTCCTACCCCCGCAACAATTCGATGCTGCTTATTGTACACGCCTGCTTCGGCCCCAATTACACCCTTCAGCTGCGCATTCGGGGTGTTTTACCCGCACTTGACGCGGCGCGTATAGTAATCGGTTACATGCAAAATATCCGGATCCGGGGTGCCCGCACCCATAACCTGAAGAATATCGATCTCGATCTGCCGCGCGATCGGTTGATCGTCTTTACCGGCCTATCAGGTTCCGGAAAATCCTCGCTGGCCTTCGACACCATCTATGCCGAAGGGCAGCGCCGTTATGTGGAATCGCTGTCGACCTATGCGCGGCAGTTCTTGTCGATGATGGAGAAGCCCGACGTCGACACCATCGAGGGCCTGTCGCCGGCTATTTCCATCGAGCAGAAATCCACCTCGCACAATCCGCGCTCGACGGTGGGCACGGTGACGGAAATTTACGATTATCTGCGGCTGTTGTACGCACGTGCCGGCACGCCGCGCTGCCCCGATCACCAAATCGATCTTGCCGCCCAGACGGTAAGTCAAATGGTGGACGCCGTGCTGCAGCACCCCGAAGGCACGGCCCTTATGCTGCTGGCGCCCGCCATTGCCGAGCGCAAGGGCGAGCATGCGGAGCTCATCGAGGAGCTGCAGGCGGGGGGCTTCGTGCGTGCCCGAATCGACGGCAAGGTGGTCGAATTGGATCAGGCGCCAAAACTCGATGTGCGCCGTAAGCACACCGTTGAAGCCATCGTGGATCGCTTCAAGGTGCGGGCGGATTTGGGTCAACGCTTGGCCGAATCCTTCGAGACCGCTCTGCGGCTGGGTCAGGGAGTCGCGCGCATCGCTTATATGGACGAATCCGAACGTCCGGAACTGGTATTTTCCGACAAATTCGCCTGCCCCATTTGCAACTATTCCTTGAGCGAACTCGAGCCGAGATTGTTTTCGTTCAACAGTCCGATGGGCGCCTGTCCCACCTGCGACGGTCTCGGCACCCAAGAATTCTTCGACCCGGACAAAATAGTCGCCAATGCGCACCTGTCGCTCGCCGGCGGCGCGGTTCGCGGCTGGGACCGGCGCAACGCCTATTATTTCCAATTGATTCAATCTCTGGCGCGGCATGCCAAGTTCGACATCGAAGCGCCGTTCGAAAGCTTGCCGCAGAAAATCAAGGATCTGGTGTTGTTCGGCAGCGCGGACGAGCAGATCGAGTTCAAGTACTTGGATGGCAAGGGCGGCACGGTCAACCGCAAACACACCTTCGAAGGCATCGTCAGAAATCTCGAGCGGCGCTACAACGAGACGGAATCGGTTGCAGTGCGCGAAGAGCTTGCCAAGTACCGCTCCTCGCGGCCCTGCCCCGAATGCCAGGGAACCCGCCTGAATCGCGCCGCGAGAAACGTGTTCGTCGATGGCAAGAGCGTGCCCGACGTGTCGTCGCTTTCGGTGGCAAGCGCACTGGAGCTGTTCGGCAAGCTCAAGCTTAGCGGTTGGCGCGGGGAAATCGCGGTCAAGATCGTCAAGGAAATCGGCGATCGCCTGGGATTCTTGGGCAATGTCGGGCTGGGGTATCTCACCCTGAACCGCAGCGCGGACACTTTGTCCGGCGGCGAGGCGCAGCGCATCCGGCTCGCAAGTCAAATCGGCTCCGGCTTGGTCGGCGTCATGTACATCCTGGACGAGCCGTCGATAGGCTTGCACCAGCGCGACAATCAGCGCTTGCTCGATACGCTGGCCAATTTGCGCGATCTCGGCAATACGGTGATCGTGGTCGAGCATGATGAAGATGCCATCCGCCAAGCCGACCACGTCGTCGACCTGGGTCCCGGAGCGGGCGTGCATGGCGGCGCAATCGTGGCGCAAGGAACGGCGGCCGAGGTGGCGGCCCATCCCGAGTCGATCACCGGGCAGTATTTGAGCGGCCGGCGCCGCATCCAGATTCCGGTTTTGCGGCGCACGCCGGATCCGAAGCGCATGCTGCGCGTGGTCGGCGCGACGGCGAATAATCTCAAGAAGGTCACTGCGGAATTCCCCCTCGGACTGATGACCTGCGTCACCGGTGTTTCGGGATCCGGCAAATCGACTCTCATCAACGACACCTTGTTTCGTGCGGTGGCAACCCAGCTCAACCATGCCTCCGCGGGGACGGCGCACTTCGACCGCATCGAAGGTCTGGACTACATCGACCGGGTGATCGAAATAGATCAAAGCCCGATAGGGCGTACCCCCCGCTCCAACCCCGCTACTTACACGGGTTTGTTCGCACCGATCCGCGAGATCTTTGCCGCCGTGCCGGAGGCGCGCGCACGCGGCTACGAGGCGGGCCGCTTCAGCTTCAACGTCAAGGGCGGACGTTGCGAAGCCTGCCAAGGCGACGGCGTGATCAAAGTCGAGATGCATTTTCTGGCGGATGTCTACGTGCCTTGCGACGTGTGCAAGGGCAAACGCTACAACCGCGAAACCTTGGAGATCCGCTTCAAAGGCAAGAATATCCAGGAGATCCTCAGCCTCACGGTGGAAGACGCACTGCCGTTTTTTTCCGCCGTGCCGACCGTGCAGCCGAAGTTGCAGACGCTTCTCGATGTCGGACTCTCTTACGTGCAGCTGGGTCAAAGCGCGACCACGCTGTCGGGAGGCGAGGCGCAGCGCGTCAAGCTGTCCAAGGAACTATCGAAGCGCGCCACGGGACGCACCCTGTATATTCTCGATGAACCGACCACCGGTCTGCATTTCGCGGATATCGCACAGCTGCTCGTCGTGCTGCAGCGTCTGCGTGACGAGGGCAATACCGTCATCGTGATCGAACACAATCTCGATGTGATCAAGACCGCGGATTGGGTTGTGGATCTGGGCCCCGAGGGCGGCGACGGCGGCGGCCGCATCGTCGCCGTCGGCACGCCGGAACAGATCG
>Ga0210394_10005240_pt1 | contig 14617 bp, 10 predicted proteins | sample IncBWC12MmetaG_FD_160121 | JGI IMG/M metagenome (GOLD analysis project Ga0210394, IMG submission 160121) | Forest soil microbial communities from Barre Woods Harvard Forest LTER site, Petersham, Massachusetts, United States - Inc-BW-C-12-M | ecosystem: Environmental > Terrestrial > Soil >... | reverse complement strand
GTATGGCCTGGGCTTTTTCCTAGAGGAATACGATGGTAAGAAGGTGGTGGCGCACACGGGTGGCGTAAACGGATTCGTGAGCAGCGTAACCATGCTGCCGGAAGAGCAACTGGGGGTAATTGTACTTACTGATACGGATGATAACGGATTTTATGAGGCGCTTAAGCAGGAGATCATAGACGCCTACCTGGGTTTGCCCTACCGAAACTATAGCGATACCGTACACAAACTGTATAATCGAGAGACCGGCCAACAGGAAAAGCAGTTTAAGCTGTGGAGTGATTCCGCCGATCTGCACCTGGCAGCTTCTTTGCCATTGTCTGCGTATACGGGGAGCTACCACAACGATGTTTATGGATCCATGCGGGTAGCGATGGAGCAAGGAGAGTTGCGGATGCATTTCTCGCATCATCCCAACATGTATGCCCGCCTGTATTCGGTGGGCGGAAATCGATTTTATGCCGTTTTCAGCGACCCTGAATTCAGTAAAGCCGTTTTCCCGTTCAAAACAGATGCTGGAAAGGTTTCTTCCGTTACCGTTAAAGTGGCTGATTTTATCGAATACAATCCTTATCTGTTCACCAAAATTGACTAAGCTTCGCAAATAAACCGAATGGCTGCCATTTTCGGAACCCTTGAATCGGGCCGGGCTTTATTCCAATGACCCCCTGGCAGAACGACCCCCTTACCGGTTCAAATCATGCGTTGAGGGATTGCTTTTGCTAATCCGTTGAACTATCGATATATTGTAGCTCCAACAGTCCAACATGCTGATTCGGAATTGATTGCATGGTCCTACTTCGGCATACCCGCTTCCTCCGGGCTGTGTTTCTTCACAGCGTGACTGCGTTTGGCGGCCCCCAGGGCCATTTGAGCATGATGATGAAAACCTTCGTTAAGCGGCGACGGGATATTACCGAAGAAGAGCTCATGGATTATAATGCGTTTTGTCAATTGCTTCCCGGCGCTTCCTCTACGCAAACACTCACCCTGATCGGTTACAAACGTGGAGGCATTCCCCTGGCGGTACTCACCTTGATTATCTGGATCCTGCCGGCCTGCATATTGATGGGCGCATTTTCCTTTTTCCCGCAAGCCACGCAGGTATTTGAATTTGTCCCTGCCATGACGGTAGGTTTTTTGGCCTATGCGGCGCTGCAATCCTACCGTATTTCTGTGGATAACACCATGACCCACGTCATCACAGTGGTGAGCGCCATCGCCACCTACCTGGTTTTTAGATCGCCCTGGATCTTCCCGATTCTTATCGTCCTAGGTGGAGCAGTCACCAATCTGAGCAGTCGGCGAATCCCACAGCACGAAGAGCCCCTTAAAAAGATCAAATGGGCCAATATTTGGCTGTTTGCGATCATATTCCTGCTGGCGGGAGCCGGCAGCGAACTAGCCAGGAAGTACAACTGGCCCGACCGGAGACCCTTGAACCTTTTTGAAAATACCTATCGTTTCGGAAGCCTGGTTTTCGGTGGCGGACAGGTATTGATCCCCATGATGTACGAGCAGTTTGTCGCCCGGCCGCAATCCCAAAAATTGATGCTGCGAAACCCCCATATCGTCAAAATGGACAAAGAGGATTTCTACAACGGAGCAGGTATGGTCCGAGCCATTCCGGGGCCGGTTTTTTCCGTGGCTTCCTATATGGGCGGCATCGCCATGAAAGATAGAAGCACCTTCATGCGCATAGCTGGCTGCATTATCGGATCCGTGGCGATTTTCCTTCCCAGCGCCTTGCTGGTCCTTTTCTTTTATCCCATCTGGCATAATATGAAGCAATACGCGACCGTATATCGCGCCCTGGAGGGAATCAATGCCGTCGTGGTCGGCATACTGATAGCCGCAACTTTTTACATGATGAAGGACCTTCCCCTTACCGGCTGGAGGGAGGCGGGCCTAAACTGGCTCGTTGTCCTAGGCACCTGGGCGCTGCTGACCTACAGTCGGCTGCCCTCGCCCGCAATTGTGGTGGTTTGCTTGTTCCTAGGCTGGGTCTTCTGATGCGATTTTTGCGGCTCTTCCCAAATTCCTTTGCGTGTGCGAACGACATAATGTATATTTAGGGTAGCCCTGCCGGAGATGCCGGCTATCGATTGCACCATGTTCACTAACTGCAGATTTCCTTACACTTGGGTATTCCCATTTGAGGCACGAATGCATTTCCTGCGTTTCCTCTGCTTTGCCATAATGGGTCATCTTTGTGTTATGTCCCCATCGCTTGGCCAAGCGGCCAATTCCCCGATCCACATCATTATGATTGGAGCTCACCCGGATGATTGTGACATTGATGGCGGAGGAACAGCCGCTTTATTCGCCTCGATGGGTTGTTCTGTCAAATTTCTTTCTTTAACCAATGGGGACGCGGGACACCAGACAATGAAGGGACCAGCCCTGGCAAAACGCCGCCTGGAAGAAGCCCAGGAAGCCGCGCGTCGATTGGGCGTAACTTATGAGGTATTGGACCATCACGACGGACAACTGGTGCCTAGCCTGGAAATAAGACTGGAAGTCATCCGGGCCATTCGGAATTGGCATGCAGATGTCGTCATATCCCACCGGCCGAATGATTACCATCCGGATCATCGCTATACCGGAATTCTGGTCCAGGATGCGGCTTATATGGTGGCCGTTCCGGACATAGCCCCCGAAACCCCGGCGCTCCAGAAGAACCCGTTATTTCTCTATTTTGAAGACAAGTTTCAGCGGCCAAATCCTTTCCGCCCGGATATATGCGTTGACATCAGCAGCAGCTTCGCAAAAAAAATCAGCGCGCTCGATGCCCACGAATCACAGATGTACGAGTGGCTGCCCTGGATCGGACATTACCTTGACCAGGTCCCTTCCGGAAAATCGGCCAAATTGCAATGGCTAGCAGAAACGCGAGGTGGAAAGATTACGCCCGAAGCCAGGCAGTCGCTGGACAAGTGGTATGGGCCGGCGAGTAGTCAGGCAGAGCACGCGGAAAGCTTTGAGATCTGCGAATACGGGCTTCAGCCTACAGAAGCGGACATCCGGCATTTATTTCCCATGTTGGTGCGACATTGATTCGCTTCAATGATTTGTTATCTGTTTATTCGGCTGATGCATCGATCAATAAGCGGTCCGGCAATTGTTTTTCGGCGCTGGCCCCTATTTTCTTGAGTTCTTCCGCCCGGTGGACCAGGTTTCCCTTTCCCGTAGACAGTTGCTTGAAGGCCTGGCCATAGGCAAGCCCCGCCTCATCCAATTTTTTTCCTACGGTTTCCAGATTTTCAACAAACTGGACAAATTTGTCGTATAGTCTCCCCGCACGGGTGGCAATTTCAATGGCATGTTTGTTCTGTTTTTCCATTTTCCAGAGTTCGGACACGATTCTTAGCACGGCAAAAAGATTGGTTGGGCTGACCAGGAGGATTCGCCGGTCATACGCGAATTTCCAAAGCTGGCGATCGGACCGGACGGCCTCTAAAAAGGCGGGTTCAATCGGAATAAAGAGCAGGGTGTAATTCAATGCTTCGGCATAGCGCGAATAATTCTTGTGGCTAAGCTCGTCGATATGGGTACGCAGGGAGGAAATGTGGTTTTTCAGGCTGGCGTCGCGATCGGCTGGTTCTTCGGCCGACACGTATTGTTCCCAGGCAAGCAGGGACACTTTCGAATCGATCACCAGTCTGCGCTGATCCGGATAACAAATGAGGATATCGGGTTGAAGGCCCTTGCCTTGTTCATCCAGGATGATCTGGCCGGATCTGTCCCTGAGAAATTCCTGCGAAAAATACTCCCGACCCTTTTGAAGACCACAAGTTTCCAACAGGCTCTCCAGAATCATTTCGCCCCAGTTGCCTTGCATTTTATTATTCCCTTTCAGGGCCGAGGTCAGGTTATGGGCGTCCTGGCTTACTTGCTGGCTCATCTCCATCAGCCGTTGCAGTTCCCTGCCCAGGGAAAAGCGCTCCTTGCTCTCCTTATCATAACTTTCTTCGACTTTTTGTCGGAATTCCGACAACTGAGTTTTCAACGGGCTCAGAATTGCCCCGATCTTTTCTTCACTGAGCCGGTTGAATTTTTCCGATTTTTCGTCAAGAATGGTTTGAGCGAGGTGCTGGAATTCCATGCGGAAAGCCGCGCCCAGGTGATCCAACTCCTTGCGTTGCTCCAGCCATTTTTCTTCCGCGGCCTGCAGTCTTGCACGCAGTTGGGCCAATTCATCCCGCAACCCGGTATTTTCTTGCTGGCAGCGGATTAACTGGGCCTGTTGCTCTTGTACCAGGCCAAGTTCTGTGTCCGAACGGGTGACGCGTTGCAGCAGGATATCTTTTTCCGATTGGGTTTGTTTTTGGGAAAGCTGCGCGCTGGACAGGATCCGTCCCTGCTGGTCCAATCGTTCCTTTAAAACAGAAAGCTGAGCGGAGTAATGTGCCCGAAGCAACGCCCATACTAGGGCGACGGCGCATGCAACGATCGCAGCGACAGGCAAGAGGTAGCTGGCCATGATGGTTTCTTGACCCGTAAAGGTAAGCATGCGGGTTCACTCCGGGTGAGAGATGGAAGCTGAACGCATTCCGTTTGCACCTATTCCGTTCTTAAGCTGGTGACCGGATTAGCGGTAGCTGTTTTCAGAGCTTGTGAAAGGACCGTTGCCACCGTAATAAGCAGGGCAAGCACACCCGTCAGCGCGAAATCCAGCCAGGTAATTTGGATCCGGTAACTGAAGTTTTCCAACCATCTGCTCATACCAAACCAACCCACGGGCCAGGCGATTAAAAGGGACAGGAGGACCAGCCATAGGAAATTCCTGGTCAGCAAAGCAGAAATATGCCAGGCAGAAGCGCCAAGCACTTTCCGGATACCGATTTCTTTCGTACGCTTTATGGTTATGAAATGGGCCACACCAAACAACCCCATGCAGCAAATGGTCAGGGAAATACCAGCAGCAAAACTGATGATCTCCTTCCATCGCTGCTCATTGGTATATTGATTTGAATTGTCCTCCTCCAGCAGTTCAGCCTGATAAAAATATTGTGGGAAATTTTTGGTGAATAGGTTCTTTATTCCCGCAAGGCCCTGGACGGTCAGGCCCTTGTTCAGTTTTATCCAGACATTTTCCGATTGGCCCATTTCCAAGATCAACGGATCTATTTTTTTCTTTAATGATGCATAGTGATAATCCTTCACTACGCCTACGATGGTCCGGGTATCCCAATTGCCCATTCCATCGACAATCTGTATTTGCCGACCTATCGGATCCTGCCACCCTTCGGTTCGGACTAGGGTCTCATTGACGATAATGGATTGAGAGGAATCGCTCGCAAACTGAGGAGAAAAATTTCGTCCTCCCAATAGAAGAATCGACAGAGTGGGCAGGAAAAATGGGTCGACTTTGCATTTTTGAGCGGATATCGTTCTTCCCGCATTGTGGACATCAACGGTCGCTCCAGGTGTCAATTGCCCATTGGACACCTGCTTTACGCTAGCTTGGGACATTAGCTCATTTCGGAATACGGAAATGGCTTGCTGATTGATATTTCTAAAGACGGGCAAATCGATCTGAACTATTCCCGAGGCATCATACCCGGCATCATGCTGCGAGATGAAATTCATTTGCCGATAATAGATAATTGTACCCGAAAGTAAACTTACCGCCAACGAGAACTGAAATACCATCAGCCCCTTGCTGAACCCATTTTTACCCTTCCATTTTTGCCGGTTGTACAACGTGTCGGCAGCGCTAAACATAGATGATTTGATAGCGGGGTAGATTCCGACAACCAGGGTGCAAACGATCATCAAGCCTAACCCCTCCAAAATAAAAAGGACTACACCTGTCAGGGGCAAATGGATCTGCTTTCCAGCCAGCTGATTGAAGACCGGGAGTATACCCCATACGGACAATAATGCCAGTAAAAAGGAAATTCCGCATATGAGGGATGCTTCTCCCAGGAATTGCCGCACAATCTGCCATTGCGCTGCGCCAGCTATCTTTCTGATTCCTATTTCCTTGGATCTTTTGAGTGAGCCGGCAACGCTCAGATTTATGAAATTGGCGGCCGCCATGATCAAAATAAAGCCGGAAATCCCCATCAACAAATAGGAATAGGTAACCACATTCGCTTCCTGGAGATTGCCCCGGCCAATTTCCGGTATCGGTCCTTTCTCGAAAATATTCAGGTGAATATTGGCGATGGGCTGCAACCCGAAATGCACCTGATCGGGTGACAAGTTTGCGCTTCCCAGCTCAGCGCCGGCTGCCTCTTTGACTACCGCGGAAAATTCATTTTCTACTTTCTGCAGGTCAGCATGCGGCCGCAATAATACGAAAGTGCTTAGGTAAACATTTATCCAACCCTTGTCCGGAAACATCGTTTGCAAATACCGGAACGGGAGTACCGCTTCAAATTGAATGGAGGAATGAACGGGTAAGGATTTGACAACTCCGGTTATCAGGAAATTTGCCATACCGTGGCCTTCCTCCAAATAGATCGTTTTGCCCAATACGTTTGTTTTGCCAAAAAAGCGTCTGGCTGTGGATTCGGTTATTACGACGGAGTTCAGGTTGTCCAAAGCGGTCAATGGATTTCCTTGCAAGAAAGGAAAGGAAAATACCTGGAAGAAATTGGGGTCCGCATAGACAAAATCCAGCATCAGGGGCGTTTCATTAGCAATGAAATTGGTGGATAACCCGGCCATAACCCGCACCGATTGCTCGATTTCGGGAATCCGCTCCTGGAAAGCCGGGCCCTGCACCTGGCCCGTAGCGCCCATAATTCGAAAGCCGCCATTGCGCGGGTCATTGATGCTTGTGGTCAGGCGAAACAACCTGGGGCTATTGGCATGAAACCGGTCGAAGCTGTATTCGTCCTGAACAAACAAAATCGCCAATAACATGCAGGCCATACCCATGGTCAGGCCGACAACCTTAATCCATGAATGGAGCTTATCTTTTTGCAATCGACGGAACGTTAATTGAAACGAGGGAATCGACATAGGAAATATTCAACAACAATTTACCGGAAAGATCAACGCAACTTATAGTAATACCTATTTAAGCTCTGGCTGAATGGGCGTTGGATGATTGATTCTAGTCCCTAAAAGTGGCTTTCTGTCCCGTTTTCGTCCGGTTGGTCACATTTCAGCCAAATTCCTTCGGTCCTGATTTAAACTCGCTGAAAAAAGACATATGCCCCATCTATCGGAGAGTGCTAAGGAAAATCAATCGAGTTCGGTGTCCGTTATTTTGCGCAAGCAAGAGATCCTGTTTGTAAGCGCCATCAGCTTCGTGATCATATTCACACATTTTTTTCGGGCATTCGTGCCGACAAATCACACATATGGTGGAAACTATGCGGAGATCTATGGGAAAAACCATCTCGCTTTCCATTATGGATTAAATGTCCTGCTTCCCCAGGTTGGCATGGTACTGATCCTGTATTGCTGGTATCTCTTCATAAACCAAACAATAGCGCCCTTCCCCAATGAAGGGTCCATGAAAAAAGGCGCCATGGAAATGTTGCGCAAATGGGCCATCCTCCTGACCAAGCTACTTGTTGCCAGTTACCTGCTTGCCTTATCCGGAAACATTCTTACCTATTTTGCCCACCCCTGGCTTTTCAATTATGGCGGTTTTGGGTTGCTGTCCTTATTTGGTTACAATGACAGCCCATTGACGAACGCAACGGCGGGATGGGACCATGCCCTGTTGATGACAGTCGTATATGCGACCTGGGTTTTTACCCGGGAACTCGTCGTTGCGTTTCTACAAAGGCTGGGTTCTAAAAGTTACTTCAGGGTTATGGTGGTCATCCAAATAACTGGTTTCCTGTTCATTTATTTGTTTTTACTCTGGATTATTCAATATTTCAATCTGTTCGATGAGCCGCAATTTTTTGCCAGGTACTTTTCCATAGTAACGCCCATATTATTGGTGACCCTGAGCAACATGTACTTTCTGTTCCCCATGACAGAGGAGGCCTCTCTACTCAGCGCCGGGATACTGTCCCGGCTATTTCTTTCCACCCTTATGTTTTCCCTTCCCTTTTTCCTGTTTCCGGCAGTAGAAGGGCATCCCTTCCTGTTCATCGGGTATTGGGTCGCTCAATTGGCCATCGTAACACCGCTTTCCTGGTTCGTTTATCGGCAACGAAAGGACAAAATATTGCAGTTGAGGAATATGGAAAAGGCTCTGCTGCGGTCGACTACTGATATCCGGTTCCTGCGTTCGCAGATTAATCCCCATTTTCTGTTTAACACACTGAATACGCTATACGGCACAGCTATCCAGGAAGGCAGCACCAGGGCGGCCGAAGGGATTCAAAAACTGGGAGACATGATGCGTTTCATGCTTCATGAAAATAACCAGGATTTTATCTCTTTGCAGTCCGAGGTGGATTATTTGTTGAACTACATATCTCTTCAAAAGCTTCGCATCCAGCCATCAGACCAAATCAGGATTGAAACCCAAATCGATAGCGGCGGCTTTGACCATGATATCGCTCCCATGCTGCTGATCCCGCTCATCGAAAACGCATTTAAGCACGGAATCAGCCTGGTTGAACCTTCCTGGATAAATTGTAGCCTAACCCACAATAAAGAAGCCATTTATTTCTGCGTCCGCAACAGTATGCATCCCCAAAGGGGAACGGATACGGAAAGTCATCGTTCGGGAATTGGAATAAATAACGTAGTAAAACGGCTGAAGCTGATATATCCCAACCGGCATCATCTCGAATTCAATGGCGACGGAAAAGAATTTTTTGTTCGCCTATCCATTCAATGGTAATTGTAAATATTCAACTAGTATGAAAGTCTTCTCTTATTTAGTCATCATGTCCATTTTTTCGTTACCGGCTATTTCCCAAAATAATAAATCCAGAAAACTGGATGAATTAGTTAGCGCGTACGCCAGCCAGGGAAAATTTAATGGTTCTGTTTTGGTAGCCCAGCGGGGGGAAATCCTGTTAAAAAAAGGATATGGCATCAGGAACTCGTCCAAAAATTCGAAAAATGACTCGGCCACCGTATTTCAAATTGCATCTATAACCAAGCAGTTTACCGCGGTAATCATATTAAGACTGGTAGAGTTAAATAAAATGTCGTTATCCGACAGGCTAAGCAAATATTACTCCGGATTTCCCAATGGGGATAGTATTACAATAGAAAATTTGCTTACGCACACTTCTGGGATCCACAACTTTACAGAAGATGACACCAGCATTGTAGAAACGGACGAGGGTAGGATGATTCCATATCTGCGGAAGCTCAGGCCTGATTTCGCTCCGGGAACCAGCTGGCATTATTCCAATTCCGGATATGTCCTGTTGGGATATATCATTCAGAAGGTGTCCGGGATGTCCTATTGGCAAGCGGTGCGGTCATTCATTTTCACTCCCCTTCACATGAACAACAGCGGGTTTGATTTTACCCACCTGCTGAGTAATGAAAAAGCGATGGGATACGATCAGCTGAATGACTCCGTGCAGCAGCCAGCAAATGCAACGGACTCTACCGTTCCTTTTGCTGCGGGTTCCATTTATTCTACCGTAGGGGATATGTACAAATGGCACCGCGCCCTCCAGGAGTATAAGATCGTCGGCGGGCATCTTATGGAAAGGGCATATACTCCCTGCACACAGCACAACTATGGATTCGGATGGCAGATCGATTCGGTATTCGGAAAGAAAATGGTTTCGCATAGTGGATCCATTTCTGGATTCGGTAGTAATTTTGCCAGGATTGTTTCGGACGATGTTTGCATCGTGATGTTGAGCAACATAAGTGGTTCTACTTTTGAGCTGACGCACCTTACCGACAAGTTGCTGGCGGTTTTATATGACAAGCCTTATCAAATCCCGGTGAAGCGGACACCGGTTAAGCTAGCTGAATCGGTGTTGAACAGATACGTTGGCACTTATGAAATCGATACAATTCATGTGATTATCGACATGACTGTAGAAAACGGAGTGCTGATCGCCCGTCCCCATCAGGGCCCTACTGCGGTCATGGTGGCGATGGATGAGAGGCGTTTCTATATAGAAAATGATAATGAGGTGGAGATAGCCTTTGATTTAGACGCATCACAAAAAGTAAAAGGAGTCGAAATATTCCAAAATGGAACAAAAAGGTATGCAAAGAAAATAAAGTGACCATGATGAACGCCATTGCCATTGACGATGAACCCGTCGCGCTGGATATCATAAAGTCAATGGCCACTAAACTCAGTTTTATCAAGATCTCCGCGTATTTTACCAACGCCTTCGAGGCCCTGAGTTATTTGCAGCAAGAAAAGGTTGATCTGATTTTTCTTGACATTAAAATGCCGGATATTTCAGGGATTGAACTGATAAAGGCTATCGCCCAACCGCCGATGGTAATATTCACCACCGGTTATAGCGAGCATGCTGTGCAAAGTTTTGAGCTGGATGCTATTGACTACCTGCTCAAGCCTTTTTCCCAGGCCAGGTTTCTTAAAGCATCTGCCAAAGCATTTGAACAATTTAAGTTCAGGCAAGCCAATTTACCGGCTACGGGCGATGGCCAGATTTTTATTAAGAGCGGGACGGAAAAGATCCACGTAGAACTGGATGAAATTTTATATGTCGAGAGCTACGGCAATTACATGCAATTCACCCTGAGTAACAGAAAAATAACCAGCCGGTTGACTATGGCCGATGCAGAAGCGCTATTACCAAAAAGCCAATTCATACGCATCCATCGTTCCTACCTTGTTGCCAAAAATCACATTAGTAAAATTGACAAAAGCAGCGTTTGGATTAAGCAGACAGAACTACCCATCGGAGCAGCATATGTGGCGGAGATCAACCGCCTCGTCAAATAGATTGGCAGGAACGGATAATTCGATCTGATCTTGGTGATTCTTCTGTCTTTGACACCGAATTGCCGGATCCACTATTTGCAATCCCCATGAAAGACATTCCTAGACGGCAGTTCGATTATAATCAAAAAGACCGCCCCTCATTTTGAAACGGTCTCCTAGGTACTACAACAAAACAAATTCGATTATAGTAACCTTATTTTTCTTTGATTTCTTCAAGAATGTACAATCTCCTCTTCTTTCAATCCATCCTTTGTAGCTACCAATAAAGTGCCCTGTACATAATTCTCGTCATGCTGGCTTGCGTCCAGGCCCTCTTCTTCTTCCTTGTTGCTTACCCGGATAGGAACGATAAAGTTGATGAATTTGAATATCAGATAAGAGACCACGAAGCTATACAGCACGGCGCAAATCATTGCCTTTAGCTGGATGAGGAAGAAACTGAAATTGCCATAGGCCCAGCCGTTGTTCCCCGTTGCATTGACTGCCTTCGTTGCAAAAATTCCAGTCATCAACATTCCGACCATCCCTCCAATTCCATGACAAGGGAAAACATCCAGGGTATCGTCCACTCTGGTTCTTGATTTAACATGCACGGCGATATTTGAAATCATCGCAGCTACGACGCCAATAAAAATACTCTGTGGAATCGCCACAAAACCGGCAGCAGGCGTAATGGCCACCAGTCCCACGACAGCCCCAACACAAAAACCTACAACGGAAGGTTTTTTGCCTTTCAATACATCAAAAAACATCCAGGACAGACCGGCTGCCGCGGCAGCGACATTCGTAGTAGAAAATGCGGAAACCGCCAATGCATTCGCACCTAGGGCAGACCCGGCATTAAATCCAAACCAACCGAACCACAACAGGCCTGTCCCAATCAGGATATAGGGAATATTTGCCGGTTTAGTGATAATCCGCTCAATATGGACTTTCCTGGGTTTTAATACCATGGCTCCCGCCAAGGCAGCACAGCCGGCAGAAATATGCACCACAGTGCCGCCGGCGAAATCGAGGGCCCCCATTTTGGCCAGAAAGCCATCCGGATTCCAACTCCAATGCGCTAGCGGGGCATAAACCAATAAGCTGAACATAATGGTGAAAAGCACATAAGCGGCAAAACGCATCCGCTCTGCGATCGCACCCACCACGAGGCCGGGCGTGATGATGGCAAACATCAATTGGAACATGGAAAAAAGTGACTTGGGAATGGTGGGAGCCAGGACCCAGGGTTTACCCGAAGCTATCCCCTTATAAAAGAAATGAGTCGCCGGATTTCCAATCAAGCCATTTACTGAACTGCCAAAACACAAGCTATATCCTACCACAACCCATAAAATACTGACCACCCCGGCAGCCACCACACTTTTCATCATGGTGGACAGCACATTCTTGCGGTTCACCATTCCCCCATAAAAGAACGCCAGGCCTGGAGTCATCAGGAAAACCAGTGCGGTGGCGACAAGGATCCAGGCTATATCGGCGAGGTTGTATTTTCCATCGTCAAAATTTGTCAAAGTCGGTACAAAAAGAGCGGAAATGGAAAAAATGGCCAGAACCAAAAAAGGTGCTGACCGCTTAAAAGCTATTTTACTCATCGTTGTAGGAATGTTGTGCTCTGAATAAGTTTCAGTCAAAATAAGCAAATCCTATGCCTTTTCTCTATAATATTTCCAACATTTCTTTCAAACACAGGCCAGTAGTGAGTATAAAATTTATATATACGTTATTTTTAATATAGGAATGCCGACCCCAACAATTTCAAAATGAAAAATGTTTTTTCACAATAGGAAAGGATTTGGCGTTTCTCCGACTAAAGGGCAATTTGTATGATCCTAACTTGGAAAATAAACTTGCGGTCTCTAACTAAATTTGCTTTTGAACTCTAATCCCGTAGTCACTAAGCCACATTATCCTATATTTTATTGGGTTCTGTTCAACTCGCTCAAAAATGATAGTCATGAAAAATCTTCCGACAATTACTAAAATATGGCTGGCAGTTTTTTGCGTATTGCTCATTTTGTCTTGCTCCAGCCATTCAAATCATCACAACGAACTTTCGGATCAGGAAAAAAAAGAAGGATGGACATTGCTGTTTGATGGGATCACAACCAATGGATGGCACATTTTTAACCGAGGCAATATCCCTTCAGCCTGGTCGGCAGATAGCGGTAATCTGGTATGCAATCCTCATGCAAAAAATGTGAAACATGGCGATTTAGTGACTGATAAGGTTTATGAAAACTTTGATCTGATGTTCGAATGGAACATTTCCGAAGCCGGCAACAGTGGCTTATTCGTCAACGTGCAGGAACGCCCGGACCTGGGAACTACTTTTTCTACCGGTCCGGAATATCAGTTGTTAGATGATAAGAATGTAGAGCCAGATTACCTCAAGAATCTATCTCATAAAGCTGCCGCTCTTTTCGGCGTCATCCCCAATAACAGCAAAACCCTTCCTACATCTGGCCAATGGAACCAGTCGCGCATTCTTCAACAGAATGGAAAAGTAACTTTCTGGTTAAATGGCGTACTTACAGTTCACGCAGATTTTCAAAGCGAGGAATGGAAGAAATTGGTGGCGACGAGTTCCATGAGTCTTTATCCTGAATTTGCCATTGCTTCCAAAGGCCATATCGCGCTTCAGGACTGGACCAATGGTGTTTCATTCCGGGACATTAAGATCAAAGAACTTTAGGTATCGGATGAGAATAGATACGCCAGGGCTCGATTTAAAAACATCAGTCAGTGAATAGCAATATAGATGAAAACCATTCATAGAGGTGTTTTCGCCGTTTTACTTTTATTGTCGTCCTGCGGGCCAAATAAAAGTGGTCAACAGAATATGTCTCAGGCCGCATCCCTCGACAATAGTGAATCTGTTCCCGGGATCGAAAAACTGGATTTTACCGATACGATCCAATTGAAGGCTAATGAAACTATGCGATTTGACAAAGAATTGTTCAGGGTCAGGTCGGGAAAAACAATTAGGCTTATCTTGAAAAATACCAGTGTGAAGTCCAGCTTGTCTATGATGCACAATGTGGTTATCTTAAAAAGTGGGTTGGACATCGCTGATTTTGCAGACTTGGCGCGCAAGGCTAAAAATGAACAGTATATTCCGTCCTCGTTAAGTTCCTTAATTATTGCGCATACAAAATTGGTAAGTGGTGGAGAATCGGATAAGGTTGAATTTATGATACCCCATCCGGGAGTTTATGATTTTTTTTGCAGTTTTCCAGGTCATTGGGGAACTATGCAGGGTAAAATAGTAGCAGAATAATCACAATACCCAATATTGAAATTTTGTAGGGTCATCAAGTCTTTCCAGCAAGATATCCTGCCAACAAAATATGGGAAGTGAATGGAAGATGGAAAATCAATACAGGTTAAATCGATTTGAAATAGATAAAATTGTAGAAAAATATCCACGACCAATATGGTCTTAAGCCAGGTTTCAATGTCAGGATTGGAAAATTTAGCTTACTGCAACCATTTACTTTCAAAAAGGCTGAATTCTTTTTTTACCTGGTTAAAAGTTTTTCTGAATGCAGTATAACGCTTCTTTAAAGCTATATGAGTGCTTCTTGAAGAAGATTTGTTCTGAATTTTATTAGGCTCTCTTGAACTTGCGGCAAGGGCCATTTTATTAAGGTGCATTTCGTGCTTTAATTCGTCTATTTCATTCCGCAAACTGATAAAATGCTGCTGAAAATCATCAATACCGTTTTTAACCGCAGGCTCATTCTTTTTGGTCGTCAGTTCAACCACATAATCGTCAAATATTCTCAATAC
>Ga0210394_10005239_pt1 | contig 14617 bp, 13 predicted proteins | sample IncBWC12MmetaG_FD_160121 | JGI IMG/M metagenome (GOLD analysis project Ga0210394, IMG submission 160121) | Forest soil microbial communities from Barre Woods Harvard Forest LTER site, Petersham, Massachusetts, United States - Inc-BW-C-12-M | ecosystem: Environmental > Terrestrial > Soil >... | reverse complement strand
GCACCACGGCCACCCGGCGCCGTACCGCGGCGAGCGTCTCGGCGACATTCGCGCCCACCTTGGAATCGAAGTTTGCGTGCAATTCAAAATCGAAACTGGCGAGCTCGATCTGCCGCAGCGTGTCGAGCGCGGCATTGAAGGTGCGGGTACCGACCAGGCGTTGCAGCATGTCGACGGGCAGAGTTTCGCCGGTGTCGACGTGAGCCGAAATGAGCGGCAGAACTTCCGCGCGCCAGACGAAGTTCTCCATGAATTGACTGGGCAGTTCGACCGCGTCCCACGCGACGCCGTTGATGCCGGCGATGCTGGGATACGCCACGCGCGTCAGCATGTGATGCAAACCATGCCCGAACTCGTGAAACAGCGTGATTACCTCGTCATGCGTCAACTGCGAAGGCGCCGCGGCCGCCGGCGCCGTGAAATTGCACACCAATTGCGCCACCGGCAATGCGGTGCCCGAAGGCAGCGATTTGGCGACCACGCATTCGTCCATCCAGGCGCCGGTGCGCTTTTCGCTGCGCGAATAAGGATCGAGAAAGAACCCGGCCACCAAGCGATCGTCCTTATCGAGCAGATCGTAATAGCGCACGCTCGGATGCCAGACGCCGACGTCGGAGCGCTCGCGCACACGAATGCCATAGAGACGGTGGACCAACGCGAACAATCCGCTTAGAACTTTCGGCAGCGGAAAGTACGGCCGCAGCGCTTCTTGCGACACCTTGAAACGGCTCTCTTGCAGCCGCTCGCCGTAGAACGCCATGTCCCAGGCGTTGAGCTTGCGGCCCGCGAATTCCTCCAGACCCGAGAATTCCTCGCGCGCCGCCGGCATGCAGCGCCGCGCCAGGTCCTCCAAAAAGGCGAGCACCTGCCTGCTGCTTTTCGCCATGCGGGTGGCCAACGCGTACTCGGCGTAATTGCGGAAACCCAGCAATTTGCCGAGCTCGTCGCGCAGCGGCAGGATTTCCGCAATGATGGCGTTGTTGTCGAAGCGTCCGGCGCTGGGGCCCAACTCAGAGGCGCGCGTGATCCAGGCTTCGTAGATGTCGCGGCGCAGCTGCTCGCTCTCGGCGCTGGACATGATCGTCATGTAGGTCGGCTGATCGAGCTTGAACAACCACCCGGATTGACCCGCTTCGCGCGCATCGGCCGCAGCGCGATCGATGGTGTTCGCCGGCAAACCCGCGAGTTCCGCGCTGTTGCTGACGCTGCGGGTGTAGGCGCGGCCGGCATCGAGCACGTTTTCGGAAAACTTGGTGGCCAACTGCGCCAGCCGCTGCGCCACTTCGCGGTAGCGGGTCTTTTCTTCGGGCGGCAAATCGACCCCGGCGAGCCGAAAATCGCGCAGCGCGTTTTCCAGCACCTTGCGTTGCTGCGGATCGAGCGCGTCGCCTTCGGCTTTCAGCACGTGCATATAGGCGGCTTGCAGCGCGGCGTTCTGGCCGAGTTCCGAGGAATACTCGGTGAGCAAGGGCACACATTCGTTGTACGCCTCGCGCATCTGCGGGGAATTGGCGACGGCATTCAAATGCGCGATCGGGCTCCACACACGGCTCAAGCGGTAGCTCAACTCCTCGACGGGTGCGACCAGCGAGGCAAATGTGGGCGTGGCCTGCGCCGTCAATTCCTCCAGGCGCGCGCGATTGTCCGCCAGCACTTTTTCCAGTGCAGGACGAGCATGAGCCGCCGCAATTTTCCCGAAGGCGGGCAGCGCGCCCAGATCCAAAAGTGGGTTGTTCACGGCTACGATTCTACCAGACGCGCGACCGCGTCCAGACCTCAGGAAGGCGATGCGGCCCGCGAACACGTATCATTGCATGCATTGTTTTGGCGAGGAGCAAACCCGTGCCGGACTTGGCATTCGATCTCATCAGCGTCGGCGGCGGCAGCGGCGGCCTGGCCTGTGCACAGCGCGCAGCCGAATACGGCGCCAAGGTTGCCGTGATCGAAGCGCACCGCTTGGGCGGAACCTGTGTGAACGTGGGTTGCGTTCCCAAGAAGGTCATGTGGAACGCGGCGAGCGTCGCGTTGAGCATTGGCGATGCGGGCGACTACGGCTTCGACGTCAAGGTGGGCGATAACGATTGGCCGCTCCTGAAGCGCAAGCGCGATGCCTATGTGTTGCGGCTGAACGGAATCTACGAACGCAACCTCGAAGCCAAGGGCGTGGCCTATGTCCGCGGCGCCGCCCGCTTTCTCGATGCACACACCCTCGAGGTGGGCGGCCGGCGCATGAGCGCACAGCACATCGTGATTGCCACCGGCGGCAAGCCTGCGGTTCCCAAGTTGCCGGGCGCGGAGCTCGGCATCACCTCCGACGGCTTTTTTGAGCTCGAGGCGCGGCCACGGCGCGTCGCAGTCATCGGCAGCGGCTACATCGCCTGTGAATTGTCGAGCGCCTTTCGTGAACTCGGCAGCGAAGTGGAGCAGTTCATTCGCAAGGATCATTTGCTGACGAACTTCGATGCGATGCTCGGAAAATCGTTGCTGCGCGAAGTGCGCGCCCAAGGGATCGTCGTGCACCAGCGCGTCGTGGCGGCCGCCGTGCGCGCCGAATCGGGCCGGAAGACCTTGGTGGCGCAGGATGGCCGTAATTTCAGCGGCTTTGATTGCCTGCTTTGGGCGATCGGCCGCGAGGCGAATGTCGCGGGACTCGATTTGGGCAAAGCGGGTGTGGCCCTCGATGACAACGACTATGTCATCACCGATGCATTCCAAAATTCCAGCACGCCGCGCGTCTATGCGATCGGCGATGTGTCCGGCCGCGCTGCCCTGACCCCTGTGGCGATCGCCGCGGGCCGGCGCCTGAGCGATCGTTTGTTCGGCGGCGACCCTAAGCGGCACTTGGAATACAGCATGATCCCCTCGGTTGTGTTCACGCATCCGCCCATCGGCACCGTCGGGGCGAGCGAGGCCGAAGCTCGCGCGCAGTTCGGCGACAGCGTGAAAGTGTACGTGGCCGACTTCACGCCGATGTACCACGCATTGACGGCGCGAAAAACGCATACCGACATGAAGCTGGTTTGTGCGGGTGCGGAGCAGCGCATCGTCGGTTGCCACATCATCGGCGCCGGCGCGGACGAGATGCTGCAGGGCTTCGCGGTGGCGATCCGTATGGGTGCGACCAAGGCGGATTTCGACGACACCGTGGCCATACATCCGACCAGCGCCGAAGAGCTCGTCACGATGCGCTGACGCTAGGCGTGCTGCGCCAAGGCCTGCAGCACTGGTTTGCTATCCGGCCGTATTCCTCGCCACAGCAGGAACGACTCTGCGGCCTGTTCCACCAGCATGCCCCAACCCTTGGTCGTATGCGCCGCGTGCAGGGATTTCGCCCACAAAGTAAAAGGCGTATCGCCGCGGCCGTAGGCCATGTCGTAGCAAATGCTTTCCTCGCCGACGATGCCGGCCGGCATCTCCGGCATTTCGCCTTGGAGACTGACCGATGTGGCATTGATGATGAGGTCGTAGGGAGGACCGCCAACCGCGGAAAACCCGCAGCCTGAAATTTCGCCCATGTCGGCAAATTCCGCAGCCAGCTTGCGGGCCCGGTCCGGCGTCCGATTGGCGATCACCACCGCGCGCAAATCGCGTTCCATCAGGGGGCCGAGTACGCCGCGCACCGCGCCCCCGGCTCCGAGAATGAGCACTCGTTTGTCCGTCAGCGCCAGACCGAGGTTCTTCTCCAGATCAGCCGTAAGACCCAGGCCGTCGGTGTTATCGCCCAACAGCGATGTATCTTCGAAGAAAGCGATCGTGTTGACTGCGCGCGCGCGCTCCGCGCGCGGTGTGAGCTCGTTCACGAGTTCCGCCGCGGCTTGTTTGTGAGGCAGCGTGACGTTGAGGCCCTTGAGGCCGCCGGCGAACAAGCGCAATGCGTCGCGCCGAAAATTATCCGGGCTGATGTCGAACAATCGATAGACCAGATTTTGCGCCGTGGCCTTGGCGAACATCCCATGAATGAACGGCGACCAGCTATGGGCAATGGGATGACCCGCAACCCCGTACTGGTCGGGCGCCTCCGTCCCCACGCCTGCGCTCACTCTGCCAGCCACTGCGCCGCGCGTTTCGCAAAATAAGTCAGAATGCCGTCCGCACCGGCGCGCTTGATGCACAGCAGCGCTTCCATCGCGGCGGCGCGTTCATTCAGCCAGCCGTTGCCGGCGGCGGCCATGATCATGGCGTACTCGCCGCTCACCTGGTAGACGAAGGTAGGCAATCCGAAGCGCTCCTTGACCCGGCGCACGATGTCAAGGTAGGGCAATCCCGGCTTTATCATGATCATGTCGGCGCCCTCGGCGATATCGAGCGCCACTTCGCGCAGCGCCTCATCGGAATTGCCGACGTCCATTTGATAGGTGTGCTTGCCGCCGCTGCCCAAGCTGGCAGCCGATCCCACGGCATCGCGAAACGGCGTGTAAAAGCTCGACGCGTACTTGGCCGCGTAGGCGAGAATCCGGGTATGGACCAAACCGGCGGTCTCGAAGGAGTCACGAATCGCGCCGATGCGTCCGTCCATCATATCCGAGGGCGCGACGATATCGGCGCCGGCGTCGGCATGCGAGCGTGCTTGGCGTACGAGGGTTTCCACCGTCAGATCGTTCATCACATAACCCTGCTCATCGATCAGACCGTCCTGTCCGTGGGTCGTGAACGGATCGAGCGCCACGTCGGTGATCACGCCGAGCTCCGGAAACTCCTTCTTTACGGCCCGCACCGCGGCTTGCGCGATGCCGTGCGGATTCCAGGCTTCACGCGCATCCAGGGTTTTTTTGGCCTCGGGAGTGACTGGAAACAGCGCGATCGCCGGGATTTTGAGCCGCATCAGGGTCTCGCACTCGTGCAGCAATTGATCGATGGACAGCCGCTCGATTCCCGGCATGGACGCGACCGGCTGCCGGTCGCCGCGGCCTTCGACGACGAAAATCGGATAAATCAGCGAATCCACGCTCAATGTGGTTTCGCGCATCAGGCGGCGCGAAAACGCATCACGCCGCATGCGCCGCATTCGGGTGCTTGGAAATGAATTCCCGCCGCTTCCGGTCATCTTGGGTGTGACTCCTTCCTTCAGCTCCGCTGTTGCAAATCCGCCCTGGCCGCGCCCGGGGGCCGCCGCCCATCGGCGCCACCGGCGTAACGCGCTAAAATCGCGTCGGCCATATACTAAGCCGGGTGCTGATTTATACATGAACGATGGGTCTGGCGGAAATCAGAGGCGCACCCGATTCCAAGCGCTGTGCCAATCGCTGCGCCCCGACCTGCTGCGCTTCGCGTATTGGTTGTGCCGCGACCACGCTTTGGCCGAGGACGTGGTCCAGGAAAGCATGCTGCGGGCCTGGAAGGCCCGGGATTCGCTCTTGGACGAGCGCGCGGCCAAACCCTGGTTGTTGACCATCATCCGCCGGGAATATGCCCGCACTTTTGAACGTAAACGCGTGATAACGGAGGATGTCGACGAGCTGGTCGCGAAACAGGAGCCGATGTTGGCTGCTGCCGAAGAACAAGATCTTAGCGAGATGCGCACCGCCCTGTTCAAGCTGCCGGTCGCGTACCGCGAGCCCCTGGTGCTGCAGGTGCTGATGGGTTATTCGACGGCCGAAATAGCGCGCGAACTCGATCTTTCGGGTCCCGCGGTGCTGACCCGGCTGTTTCGAGCGCGGCAGCAGCTGCGCGCGGCACTGGGCGAAGATGACGGTGCGGACGGCGAAGCATGATGGACCACGCACGCTATCGAATGCTGATCGGCGCGGATCCTCGCAGCAGCGATGCGGAGCTGCGCGAGCACCGCGAGGGCTGCCCGGAATGCCGTCTTTATACCGAGCAGCTGCTGCGCTTTGAAGCGCGGCTCGAGCGCGCCTTGCAGGTGGATATTCCCACCCGAGCGGAGGTACTGCCGTTTGCTGCCAAGGCCGCGACGCGCGATGCGAAGTCCTGGCGCTGGATGGCGATCGCGGCCAGCGTGATTTTCGGCGTCGTGGTCGCGGCGGCCGTGTGGATTGCACTGCCGGGAACCAGCCTCGCCGCCGATGTGGTCGCACACATGGCGGGGGAGCCCGAGGCTTGGAAGCTCACGGATGTCGCGGTGCCGGACGCGGCGCTGGAGGACGTACTGCGAGATTCCAAGCTGCGCTTGAGCGCGGCGGCGGGAATCGTCAGCTACGCCGCGAGCTGCACCTTCCGGGGACATCGGGTGCCGCATCTAGTGGTGCAAACTCCCTCGGGTCCGGTCACGGTCATGGTGCTCGTGCATGAATCGGTGGGCCGCCACACGCAGTTCGACGAGCAGGGGTATCGCGGAACCATCGTGCCCATGCCGGGCCATGGCAGCATTGCGGTTCTCATGCAGGATCCCGGCGCGGCGCACGCGCGCGATCTTGAGCATATCGCCGCGCAAGTGCGCGATTCGATCGTTTGGCTAGATCCCGACCTCCGCCAGTAGATCGATGAGCCGCCGCGCACTCGCCGCCAGCGTCGGGTGCTGGGCCTCGAATTGCACAGCAACTCTTTCCAAACGATCCGGGAGTGACCTATCGGGAGGAGATGCAGGGGTGCCCGCCTGCCGATCGACCATGCGCTTGATGTCCGGCAGAATCTCCGCGAGCGCCTGACGGGTCGCAGGATCGTCTCCGTGTGCATTGGTCAGTTCGGCGTGCAGCTTGGCGAGCCGCTCGCGCAAGGTGTTTTGATCCATCGGTCTCCCCTTGAGGCTGGCGTGCCTATTGTGCCATTCGCTCGGGCGTGAGGCGGGCTACTTCGACGTAACCGGCTCCCGCAGCCGCGATTCCCTGGTGAATCGCGCCATACGCTGCACGCAGATACTGATCCGCTCCATAGGGCGGATTCACGATCATCAGCCCGCTGCCCGCGAGGCCCAACCCGGCGTCATCCGGATGGATTGCGAGATCCGCAAACAACATCTTCGGAATTCCCAAGGACTCGAACCGCTCGTGCACCATGGTGCGCTGCATGGCGCTGCGAATCGGGTACCACATCAGGAAAATCCCGCTGGGCCAGCGCCGATAAGCATCCGCGAATGCCCGCAGCATCAGTTTCAACTCGTCAAGACTCTCGTAGGGCGGATCGATCAGCACCAGGCCCCGCCGCTCGTCTGGCGGCAAGAAGGCCTTGAGCGCTGCGTAACCGTCGTCGATTTCGGTTCGAATCCGCCCCAGCGACTCGATCTGCCGGTCGGCGGCTCGCGCTTCCGCGGGCATCAGTTCGACGAACAGCGCACGATCTTGCGGACGCAGGCCGGCCGCGATCAACGCCGGCGAGCCCGGATAGCGCGGCAGACGCTTGCCGCGCCGCGCGCGTATTGCCGCAAAGTACTCGGCCAGCCACTTATCGTCCAAGCTGTTGACGATCAGGCGCTGCACACCGCGCTCCGCTTCGCCCGATTTCTGCGCTTCGGCGGCCTGCAGATCGTAGAAACCGCGCCCTGCGTGGCTATCCAGGACGAAGAACGCGGCGTCTTTGCGCTTCAGCGCGCCCAGGCAGTACACCAAGCCGACATGCTTGGCCACGTCGGCGAAATTTCCTGCGTGATAGATGTGCTGGTAATTCATCGCGCGGCATTGTGCTGTGTCGGCGAACACTTTGCTACGCGGGCAGTCGGTCGCGCCTGCCCGGCAAGCGATGGTGGACTCGGCCTGAGACCTGCGGGACACTGCGGCTCGTCGAGGCAATCCAAAACGAGGAGATGATTATGCCAAAATTCGTCATCGAACGGGACATTGCCGGCGCCGGCAAAATGAGTCCGGCCGATCTCAAGTCGATCTCGCAGAAGTCCTGCGCGGTGCTCGGCAGCATGGGGCCGAGCGTGCAATGGGTGCATAGCTACGTCACCGACGACAAGATCTATTGCATCTATCAGGCCGCCGATGAGTCGCTAGTAAGGCGGCATGCAGAACTCGGCGGCTTTCCGGCCAACAAGATCTCAAGAGTGCGCACCATGATCGATCCCGCAACGGCCGAGTAGCGACGGCATGAAAACCGGCATGTTGGAGTTTGACGGCGTCAAGTATATGGACGGCGCCGCCTCGGACCCGATCGCGTTGGGGTGGATGCAAGGTGCGCCGCCGCCGCTTGGCAGGCAGATCAGGTTCGAGGATGACCGCTCCCTGGAATTCCCGCAAATCCGCTGGACTCTGTCGCACATGCGCGAGCTCGTGCCGACCGCGGCCGTATGGCGCGGCAGCGGCCCGGCGAGCGAGCTTGGAGCCGCGCTTGCCGGCGGCTCGTCGCCAATCGACTCGCTCACGTTTGCAGATATGCACGGCCGAAAACAGACGTGGGCGGAGTCTCTGCACAACACCTACACCGACGGCATCGTCGTCCTGCACCGCGGGCGCCGAGTCTACGAGCGCTACTTCGGGGCATTGCAGCCGCACGTGCCCCACTGCTGCTTCTCGATCACCAAATCCTATGCGGCCACGCTGGCGGCAACACTGATCCACGAACGTGCCTTGGACGAGAACAAATCCGTGTCGTACTACCTGCCGGAGATGGCCGGCACCGCCTATAGGGACGCGACGCTGCGCCAGGTGCTCGACATGCAAATCGGAGTGGCCTACTCCGAATTATATGCGGATCCCAAGGCTCACATCTGGGACTACACGCGCGCCGGCGGCCTGCGCTCGCGGCCGCGGGATTATGCGGGACCGACAAATTTCTACGAATATTTGCAGACGCTGCGCCCGGAGGGTGATCACGGCACGGCTTTCGCCTACAAAACCATCAATACCGAGGTCATGTGCTGGGTGATGAAGCGCGTGATCGGCGTCGCGTTGCAGGACCTGCTCAGTGAGCGCATCTGGTCGCGCCTCGGCTGCGAGGAGGACGGCTACATCACGGTCGATTCAATCGGCGTGGCGATGGGCGGCGGGGGCCTCAGCGCCAGCCTGCGCGATCTATGCCGCTTTGGAGAGCTCATGCGCTGCGAGGGTGCGTGGCGCGGAAAGCAGGTCATTCCGGCGGAAGTCGTCGCCGACATCCGCCGCGGTTCCGATCCAGGCAAATTTGCGAAGGCTGAATATACCCTGCTGCCCGGGTATTCCTACCGCAGCATGTGGTGGGTGGCGCACAACCCGCTTGGCCTGTTCGAGGGCCGCGGCATTCATGGTCAGCGCCTATACATTGCGCCGCGAGCGGAGTTGGTGATCGCACGTTTTGCCTCGCATCCGATTGCTTCAAGCGCGGCGAACGATCCGGTGACGCTGCCGGCGTTCGCGGCGTTGAGTCATCTGCTGATGAACGGGTGACGCGCGGCCCGCATCAATCCGTTGCCGGCGCGTCGCCCCATTCCGGAAATGCCCGCAACGCATCCACATAGTTGTGGATGACGTCGGTGTGAGCATCCTCCTGCCAACCGCCCGCCAGGGCGCTGGTGCAAAGATCGCGGGGGCGCCCTTGCTGGTCGATCGCGTACAGCGTGAAATTGAGCGCCTGACGAGCTTCATCGGCCAAGCTCGTCGATCCCGTGGCCTTCGAATACATCGCGAGCACCGCGCCGTAGCTTGAATTTACGCCGCCCCAGGCCTGTTTGTCCTCATCCTGCTCGTGACAAACGGTTACGCCGAATTCCTCATGGGTGAAATTGGCGCGCACGAAATCGATCAGCACGCGGCAATCGTCGCGCCACTCCGCATCCAGCAGCTGTCTTTTTTCCAGCAAATACCGCGCAAGATTCAACGGCGCCCAGGCGGTGCGGTTCGTGGGCGTGTCGTGGTCCTCGAAGAACTGCGCAAACAGCGCGCCGTCGGCGGCGGCGCTGGGCACTTGGCAGCCCTTGATCCACTGCCAAAGAGCCTGGCGTTGGCCGCGAAACTCCGTGTAGCCATGATCAGCCAAAAGGTCGAAGAGCCGCAGAATGTAGGTCATGTTGCCCGATTGCGCTCCGCGGCCGCTGGCATCGCGATAGTCCACGCGAAACGGCCACGGCGCGCGAGCGGCATCGCCGCCCAGCTGATTGGCGGCAAGGACTCGGGCGTTGTGCAGTGCCTGCGCCAGGTATCGAGGCTCGCCGGTGGCCTCGAACAGCCGCAGCAGAGCGTAACCGGCAATGCCGCCCTTGTCGGGCTGGATCTCGAAGGGACCATCGGATTGCGAGCCGCAATCCGCGGGCTGCGGGAATTGTGCGCGCCTCCCGGTGGAGCGCGTGAATGCCGGATATTTTCCGCTGTCCGGCGTTAGTGTTTCCTTGAGCAAATAATCGCCCATGAGCCGCGCGGTGTGCAGAAAATCCGCGTCGCGCTTGCCGTGCAGCGCGTGGAATTTGAGGTAGGAAAGAATACCCATGCCGTTCTGAGTCGCTGGAATGATGTCCGAGCGCTCGGTACGTGGATTCCAGTCGCCGTCCAGAAATGTCTCGCAGGCGAAGCGCGGATAGCCCAGATCCTTAGGGCAGGTGCGGTAGAAATTCATTTCCAAATTCAAGGCTGCGTGCCAAGACGTCCAGGGCAGTAAATGGCCCGGGCCGCCAAAAATGAGCGTGTGCCCTGCGATGTTCATCATCGCCCCAAGGCGAGCGTGCGGTAAAAGATTGCCGTATCGCAGAGGCCGCCCTGCGGCAGCAGCGCATAGCCGGGGATGACGCCGCATCGCTGCCAGCCCAGCCTGGCATACAGCCGCTCGGCATCGGCGCTGGCGGTGTCAAGCACCAGCAGGGTCTTGCCCAGTTCGAACGCGGTGCGTTCCGCGGCAGCGAGCAGGGCCGCACCGACGCCGCGCCGGCGCGCGCGTCGATGCACGAGCATTTTTGCGATATCGGCGCGATGCGGCTGATTTTCCGGCTGTGCCAACATGATTTGCACCGTGCCGACGATGCTTCCCGCCGCGTCCTCGGCCGCGAGCACCACGCGCTCGCCCCGCGTCACATCCCCGGCCACGCCGCGCCAGAACTCCACTGCTTTGGCGCGGGGCATCGGCAGCATGAAGCTGACGGAAGCGCCGCCTTCCACGCAGTCGATCAACACATCGCTCAAGGCTTGGATCTCGCGCTCGCCGATCGCATCTAGGCGTCGAATCCGAATGGTGCCCACCACTATTGCGGATCCACCGGCTTGCGGATGGTGTTCCACACGGCGATGTCCCAGGCGTTGTGAATGCCGATGCTCATGAGCAGCACGACGGCCGCGGCGGCGCCGTACATGCTTTGGTGAGGCCAGCGCCAGATCAGCAGCGCGACGGCGAGTAGAGCGGCATAGACGATCGCCGGCAAAATCACATTCCACATCCAATCCTCGTACACAGGCATATAGTCCATGCCGAGATGGCGGATGCCGACGAAGATGGTGCCGACATAGACGAGGCCCGCAATGCCCGCCGCGCCTAGACCAAGACTCAGGCTCAGCGCGCCGTGGTGCGGCATGCTCAAGAAGGCCGCTATGGCCAATACGGCGCCAAAATGCACGATGGTCGGCGTGACGAATGCGTTCAACCCCGCCGCGCTTACACGCCGTGCGCCGGCGGATAGGCTGATGACGACGAAAGTCAGCCCGGTGAGTCCCGCGGCGGATGAGCCGGCAATGACGTAGAAGTTGTCCCAGCCCGACAGTGGCGACAATTCCATTCTTATCCTCCTTTTTCGCCGCGCAGTTCGCTAGGTTTTGTAGCTCGGAAATTTTAGGGCGGCGACGCCGCGGCGCGCGCCTCTTCGGCAAGATAATCCCGCGGCCGCAGATAATCGTCGAGGCGCGCCTCTGCAGAACCTTGCTCCGGGCGCCAATCGTACTCCCAGCGAACCAGCGGCGGCATCGACATCAGAATGGACTCGGTGCGGCCGCCGGACTGCAGGCCGAACAAGGTTCCTCTGTCGTAGACCAGGTTGAATTCGACATAGCGGCCGCGCCGGTACAGCTGAAATTGCCGTTCTCTCGCGCCGTACGGCTGATCCTTGCGGCGCTCCATGATGGGCATGAAGGCCGGCAAAAAGTGATCGCCGACGCTGCGCAAAAACGCGAAGCACCGCGCGAACCCGCCGTCGTTGCAATCGTCGAAGAACAAGCCGCCGACGCCGCGGGTTTCATTCCGATGCGGTAGGAAAAAATAGCGGTCGCACCAGGCTTTGTATTGTTCGTACACGCCTGCACCGAAGGGTTGGCAAGCGTCTCGCGCCGTTCGATGCCAGTGACGCACGTCCTCGTCGTAGGGGTAGTAAGGCGTGAGGTCGAAGCCGCCGCCGAACCACCACACGGCCGGGCCGTCGCTCGGCCGCGCCGCCAGAAACCGGACATTGCAATGCGTCGTAGGCACGTGCGGGTTGCGCGGATGAAACACCAACGATAGGCCCATCGCTTCGAAGGGCGCACCGGAAATCTCCGGGCGCAGGTTTGATGCGGACGGCGGCATCTTGCCGCCGAACACATGCGCAATCGATACGCCCGCACGTTCGAATGCCGCGCCGTCGCTCAAGATGCGGCTTTCGCCGCCGCCGCCCTCCGGCCGGGCCCACGAGTCGCGGCGAAATTTTACGCTGTCGATTTTCTCAACCGCCGCGGTGATGCGATCCTGCAAGCCGCTCAAGTAGCGCTTGACCGCGGCTGCGTCCACGGTTGCGGTGTCGGTTGGCCTGTTGCTCGAGTCGGTCATGGATCGGAGCGGCGCTTACGGCTTCTTGCTTGCGGAACCCTTCTTGGCCTTTGATTTGGGCGCGGTCTTGGCGGCGGCTTGCGCGGGCGCCTTCTTGTCGACCGTTGCCTTTGAGCCCTTTGCCGCCAACTTGACGGGCGCGGGCTTGGGCGTTTTGGCAACGACCTTGCTCTGCGGTGCGGCCTTCGCGCCAGGCCGCTTCGCCCCGCGGCGCCATTTGCCGAAACCGCGCTCCGGTGCCGCTGCCAGCAGAGCTTGGCATTCTTGCAGCGTCAGGCTCTTCGGCTCCCGGTCCTTCGGGATTTTCGCATTGCGCGCCTTGTCCGTGATGTAAGGACCGTAGCGTCCGTTCAGCACTTGAATGCCGGCGTCCGGAAAATCCAGGATCAACCGATTGGCATCCGCGATTTCCTTCTCTCGGATGACTTCAAGTGCGCGCTCCAGGGTAATCTCATAAGGATCGTCGATCTTCAGCGATACGTACTTTGCGCCGTACTTCACGTACGGACCGAAGCGGCCGACATTGGTCGTGATCTCATCGCCTGCCGCTGTGCTGCCCAATTTACGCGGCAGCTTGAACAGCTCCAGGGCCTGGGGGTGGGTGATCAAATCCATTTTTTGACCGGACCTCAAGCCCGCGAAGCGCGGTTTGTCGACATCGTCCTTGGTGCCGATTTGCACGAAGGGACCGAAGCGGCCCATGCGAACGCTCATCGGCTTGCCGCTCGCGGGATCCACGCCAAGGTCGCGCGCCTGCGCGACTTCGTCGCGGCTGACGGAGGATTCCGTGTGCTTCACCAGATCGATGAACGGCTTCCAGAATTTTTCCAGCAGCGAAACCCACTCCTCGTCGCCGCTGGCGACCGCGTCCAGCGAATCTTCCATCTTTGCCGTGAAATCGTAATCCACGTAAGTCGTGAAGTATTGCGTCAAGAACCGGCTGACGATTTTGCCGATGTCCGTCGCCGTGAAGCGTCTGCTTTCGATCTCTACGTATTGACGGTCGCGCAGCGTCGAGATGATCGACGCATAGGTCGACGGGCGGCCGATGCCGTATTCCTCCAACGCTTTGACCAATGAGGCTTCGGAAAACCGTGGCGGCGGCTCGGTGAAGTGTTGATTCGGCAGCACGGCCACGAGTTTTACCCGATCGCCCTGCTGCATGGGCGGCAGCACGTGATCCGAGTCGTCTTGGACGACGTCGTCCAAGCCCTCCTGATAAACGGACATGTAGCCGGGTTTCACCAAAGTCGAACCGTTGGCGCGCAGCACATTGCGCTGCGGGCCCTCGGTCCCGGCGAGCATTTCGACCGTGACGGTGTCGAAGATCGCCGGCGCCATCTGGCAGGCCACGGTGCGCTTCCAGATCAGCGAGTACAGCTTGAATTGATCGGCCTCGAGCTTGTTCTCGATGTCGCCCGGCAACACGCTGGCCGCGGTGGGACGAATTGCTTCGTGCGCTTCCTGCGCGTTCTTCGACTTCGTCTTGTAAATTCGCGGCTCATCGGCGAGCCCCTCTTTGCCGTAAAGCTGTACCACGACGTCGCGAATTTGCCCGATCGCCTCCTGCGCGAGATTCAACGAGTCGGTACGCATGTAAGTGATGAGGCCGACGGCGCCTTCCCCGGTATCGACACCCTCGTACAACTGCTGCGCCACGCGCATGGTCTTTTGTGCGCTAAAACCTAGTTTGCGTGCGGCCTCCTGCTGCAAAGTCGACGTCGTGAAGGGCGGCGCAGGATTCCTCTTGCGCTGCTTGCGATCGACCGACAAGACCTGGAGGACGCCGCCGGCCGCTTCCAGCAGGGTGCGCTCGACGGCGTGCGCCGATTGTTCGCTGGTGAAACTGAACTGTTCGACCTTGACGCCCTGAAACTCGACCAGCTTGCCCGGAAACTTCTGCTGCGCATGCTCCAATTCGGCATCGATGGTCCAGTATTCGCGCGCGACGAATGCGGCGATTTCATCTTCGCGCTCGCAGATCATGCGCAGCGCGGGGCTCTGCACGCGTCCCGCCGACAGCCCGGGACGC
>Ga0210394_10005236_pt1 | contig 14628 bp, 9 predicted proteins | sample IncBWC12MmetaG_FD_160121 | JGI IMG/M metagenome (GOLD analysis project Ga0210394, IMG submission 160121) | Forest soil microbial communities from Barre Woods Harvard Forest LTER site, Petersham, Massachusetts, United States - Inc-BW-C-12-M | ecosystem: Environmental > Terrestrial > Soil >... | reverse complement strand
GACCGCGTGTTCTACTCGGCGGAGGTGCCCTCGCTGGTGACGACCCTCGCCCATCAGACCCTGCTGACCGGGTATATCGGCGCTTGTGCATTTCCTTACATCTACGGATGGTGCCCGGGGCCGCCGAAGATTCCGATTCGCACGGACCACGGCGACTTGTATCTGCAGGACGAGCAAGCTTCCGGCACCGGCATGTTCACCGTCGAGCACGAAGTGGATTAGAAGCCAGTCGTTCGCGTACTATCCGGCCCATTCCCGGATACGTCGGAGCTTGTGATGCGCTGCCGCGCAACTGGCTGTTGGGGAGCGCTGTCGGCCTCCCGCTTTTTCGTCCGCGTTCTCGCTGTTCTCTCGCTGGCGGGCACCTGTCTGCTGGCCGCTTGCGGCGACGGCAACATCGACCTCGGCGCCAGCAACAGCAGCGGCAGCAGCGCGACGACCGGCACCTCACCGACCACGGCTGCGACCCCGGGGGGCAACACCACCGGCGGCTTCTTTTCCCTGAGCATTCCCACCGGCGCCACCAGCACGCAGGTGAATGTGTTGAGCGGCCCCAGCACCCCGAGCGTCAACAACGGATCGGATTTCTCGTTCGTGGCCGTGATGCCGGCCGCTTCGCTCGCGGCAAACCAGCGCGTTCAATCCGAGTGCTTCTCCTCCAGCGCGGCCGTGCCGTGGGTGTTCATGAGCTCGGCGCAAGCCAATTCGCAGACGGTGATCGTCGACCAGAACGCGGTGGCCGGCTGGGTAGCCGTGCCCTCGAACCAGAGCGGCGTCCAGGCCGCCTTCGCCAACCAGATCGGCGTGGCGACTGTCAACCTTCCGGCCGGCAACCTCTGCATCGCCGCGTGGAACACGGGACCGGCAGCCAATTCCATCGGCGCGAAGCTGCGGCCCCTCTCCGACTACAACTTCACCAACTACCTTTACAACGGGGTTGCGCTGAACGTCGTGTTCTCGCTGGCGGCCGGCCAGTCCGCTTCGTGGGCATTCTCTCTTCGCGCCGGCACCCACATGATTCTCGAGGGCGGCAACTCGGGCGGCGGCCAGACCTACATCCTCAACTCCACCGGCATCACCGCCTTCCAGAACAGCAACGGCGCGGCCGGCCGGTTCACCTACGTCACCCAGTCCGACGGGACGTCGCTGTGCGGTACCGGCCCGGCCAGCACCGACGACACGCCCAACAACTGCGACAATTTCGACCAGCTGCCGGCCGGAACCTACTACTACGCCATCACGAACCCGACGAACCTGCCGATCTCCTTCGTTGCGTTCGCGATCGAGTACATTCCGCAGTGATTGTCATCTCCGGGCTCAACAAGTTCTACGCTTCCGGGCTGCGCGCGCTGGACGGTATCGACCTGGAGATCCGCCGCGGCGAGATCTTCGCCCTGCTCGGCCCCAACGGCGCGGGCAAGACGACTCTGATCAGCATCGTCTGCGGCATCGTCACCCCCACTTCCGGCAGTGTGCGGGTCGACGGTCACGACGTGGTGCGCGACTACCGCGCGGCCCGCTTCATGACCGGGCTGGTGCCGCAGGAGCTCCACACGGATATGTTCGAGACCGTGTGGGGGACGGTCAGCTTCAGCCGCGGCCTGTTCGGCCTTGCGCCGAGCCCGGCCCACCTGGAGCAGGTCCTGCGCTCGCTGTCGCTGTGGGACAAGCGCCACGCGAAAATCATGACCCTGTCCGGCGGCATGAAGCGGCGCGTGCTGATCGCCAAGGCGCTCGCCCACGAGCCCCGCGTGCTGTTCCTCGACGAACCGACGGCCGGGGTCGACGTCGAGCTGCGGCGCGACATGTGGGCGCTGGTCAGGCAGCTGCGCGAAAGCGGCGTCACCATCATCCTCACCACGCATTACATCGAGGAAGCCGAAGAGATGGCCGACCGCATCGGCGTGATCAGCAAGGGCCGGCTGATCGTCGTCGAAGAGAAGAAGGAGCTGATGAAAAGCCTCGGCAAGAAGCAGCTCACTGTGCACCTGCAGGTGCCGATGCAGACGATTCCCACCGGCCTCGCCGACTGGCGCCTGGTCCTGAAGGCCGGCGGCACCGAGCTCGAATACACCTTCGACGCGAGCGACGAGACCACCGGGATCCCCGCGCTGCTGCGCCGGATCAGCGAGCTGGGCATCGCCTACAAGGACCTCAACACCCACCAGAGCTCGCTGGAAGATATTTTCGTGAGCCTGGTGAGCGCGCCGTGACGGCCAGGTCCCTGCGCTTCAACGCCTATGGCGTACGCGCCATCTACTGGTTCGAGATGTCGCGCGCGCGGCGCACACTATGGCAGAGCCTGGTGACGCCGGTGATCACCACCTCGCTGTACTTCGTCGTGTTCGGCGCGGCGGTGGGGTCGCGCATGACACAGGTGAGCGGCGTCCCCTACGGGGCTTTCATCGTGCCCGGCCTCATCATGCTGTCGCTGTTCACCACCAGCCTCTCCAATGCCTCCTTCGGCATTTACCTGCCGCGCTTCACCGGCACCATCTACGAGATGCTGTCGGCGCCGCTTTCGCCGATGGAGATCGTGCTCGGCTACGTCGGCGCGGCGACGACCAAGTCGATCGTCCTCGGCCTGGTGATCCTCGCCACGGCGGCGCTGTTCGTGCCGATCCGCATCGCGCATCCGCTGTGGATGATCGCGTTTCTGATCCTCACGTCGCTCAGCTTCAGCCTGTTCGGCTTCATCATCGGGGTCTGGGCCAAGGGCTTCGAGCAGCTGCAGTTCATCCCGATGCTGGTCATCACACCGCTCAGCTTCCTCGGCGGGACCTTCTACTCCATCGACATGCTGCCGCCGGTCTGGCGCACCTTCAGCCTGTTCAACCCGGTCGTCTATCTCATCAGCGGCTTCCGCTGGAGCTTCTACGACACGTCCGATGTCGGCGTGGTAACGAGCCTGGTGGCGACGCTCGCCCTCCTGATGCTGTCCCTCGTCGTCATCGTGTGGATCTTCCGCACCGGCTACCGCCTGAAGAACTGAGAGCGGGAGTGCGTGCGCGCACATCCTCCCCTCTGCAAGCCCAATACAGTTTCTGCCTGGAAGCCCGCTCCGCATCGAAAGGGCCGGCTTCCGGGAGGATGCCGTGCTCAGGACCCAAGCGTTGCTCGCGCCGCTCTTTCTGACTGCCTGCGCCGGGCCGTTGACCGCTTGCAGCGGGGTGGATCTGTTCGGGCGTCCCGACAGCGGCTTCAGCGCAAGCCAGATCGCCTACAGCGCCGCGCCGCTGGACCCGCTGCCCCAGTTCTGGGCCCGCCGCCTCGATGACGGCGGCGTAGCTGCGCAAGCCCGCGACAGCTGGGACGACGCCGGACTGGCGCGCATCGCCTCCTGCGCTCAGGCGGACGCCTGGCAGGCGCGCGGCGAAATCAGGGACGACGAAACGCTGTGGGACCTGGATAACACCCGGCTGCCCCAGCACGTCATCCCATGATTAAACGACCGGCCGCGCAGCACCCTCACGCGGCCTGCTTGAACCTCCGGCGTGCGCCGCTCATCCCATAAAGGCGGTCACATTCTTGACGAGCTGCTCCAGGCCTGCGAAGTCGCGCACGATCAGCGCCGACGTGCTGCGCGCCAGCAGGCCGCGCCGCACGAGCGCCGAGATCTCGCGGGTGACCTGCTCGCGGTACGTGCTGATCTGGCTCGCGATGTCGGCGTGCTTGGGAGGCGGCGCGATGCGGGCCGTGTTGCGCTCGACCCCCGCCGCGCGGGCCATCCGCAGCACTTCGGCGTGCAGGCGGTTCTGCACGCCGAGCGTGCTCAGGTCGAAGACGCGGGCGGTCAGCTCGCGCACCGACTGGGCCAGCCGCGAAAGGACGGCGTCGCAGGCGCTGGGATAGCGGTGCAGAAGCGCACGAAACTGCACGGCGGCGACCGACGCGACGACGGCGTCCTCGAGCGCCACGACATCGGCGCTGCGCGGTTGGCCGTCCAGCGCCGCCAGCTCGCCGAACCACTCGCCGCGTTCGATATCGCGAAACGTCACCTGGCGACCCGTCGTCGAGAAGGCGGTCACGCGCACCCGACCGCCGACCACCAGGTAGACATCGCGGTCCCTGGCGGCCCGCGCGACGATCTGCTGGCCCTTGCGGTAGCGCCGCCAGGTGCACAGCGCCGACACCTCTTCGATCGCGGAGTCCGGCAGTCCGCGCAGCAGGCTCACCGCGCGCAGCCCGAGCGATGAAGCCATCCGGTTATTCAACAGCGGCATGTCCGATCGCCTCGAGGTTGAACGAGGCGCAATCATATCCGCGATCGCGTGCCTCTCCGCCGCCGCGCGGCAGCCGGGCCCCGCACGGATACGCCCACGTCGTCCGCCCGGCCGGCGCGCGGTCGCATCCCGGCCCCGCCGGCGGCGCCCGTCCCGGGCCTCGCCCCGGACACGCCGTTCATCGGGGCGGCGGGTACGGTCCGGGGAGGCAGATTGATCCCCCCGGCGATCTAGGCTATCCTGAAAAGTCCCCTGACGCGCGCAGGTGGTTTGCCCAGAGCGCAGGCCGTGGAAGCAAGCTGATCATGCGATGCGCAAGGTGTACGGCCATCCTGACCCCTGCAGGCTGTGGCTGCGTCGGGCTCGGACCCGGCGGTGCGCGCCCCTCTGCGAGCGGGCTCGAGCGCTGCGCCTGCTGCGCCACCATCTCCCCTCCCACGGCGAAATTCTGCTTGCAGTGCGGCGCAAGTTACGTCGGCCTGGCGGCTGATCACGAGGAGATGAGTGCCCTGCAAGCGCGTGCGCACGATCAGCCCAGGGCGGGCCCGGGCATCGAGCGGCGCCACCTCACCGTCGTCTTCTACGATCTGGTCGCGTCCACTTCGCTGGCGCACGAGGTCGACCCGGAGGATCTCACCGACATCATTGCGGCGTTTCACCGCACGGCGACCGATGCCATGGTGCGCTTCGGCGGATTCGTTGCCCGCTACCTGGGCGACGGCGGGGTGATCTACTTCGGTTATCCGGAGGCGCACGAGGATGACGCCGAGCGGGCGATCCGCGCTTCGCTGGAGGCGTTGCAAGACATCGGACATCTGCAGCTGGCGGGGGAGCGCCGGCTGCGGGCGCGCGTCGGTATCGCTTCCGGCCTGGTGGTGGTCGGCAATGTCTACGGCGACTGCGCTCCGGGGACGCTGGACGTGGCCGGCGAGACACCTAACCTGGCCGCGCGCCTGCAGTCGACGGCCGAGCCGGACACCGTGCGGGTCGACGCGGCCACCCACCGGCTGGCAGGACATCTGTTCGAGTGGGCCGATCAGGGGAAGGTCGCCTTGAAGGGTCTGCCCGAGCCGATGCACGTCTGGCAGGCCGTCGGCGTGCGCGCCATGCACAACCGCTTCGAGGCGCGCCGCCACGCACAGCTCACGCCTCTGCTCGACCGCGAAAAGGAACGGGCCGTCCTGTTCGAGCTGTGGCAGAGCGCCCGCGACAGCGCCGGCCAGGTGGTCCTCGTCTCCGGGGAGGCGGGGATCGGGAAGTCACGGCTGGCTGCAACCATGCTGGCGGACGCCGGCGGCGCGCGCTATGCCCGGCTGCGCTACTTCTGCTCTCCCTACGGTCAGGGCTCACCGCTGCATCCGTGCATCCAGCAGCTGGAGCACGCGGCGGGTTTTGCGGCGAACGACTCGCCGGACACGAAGCTCTCCAAGCTCGGCGTCCTGGTGGGCGACACCCCGCCGCAGGAATTCGCGCTCATCGCCGAGCTGCTCAACCTGCCTCATCGCCTGGCACCGAAGGCAGGGGCCCTCGGTCCGCTGGTCAAACGCCGCCGCACCCTGCAGGCGCTCGCCCGCCAGCTCGAACGGCTCGCTCACCAGATGCCGACGCTCGCCCTGTTCGAGGACGCGCAGTGGAGCGACGAGACTTCGCGCGAGCTGCTCAGCCTGGTGGTTTCCCGAATCGTGCGGCTGCCCGTGCTTCTGGTCGTCGTCGCCCGACCCGAGTTCCACCCGGACTGGATCACCCGGAGCCACGCGACCTCGCTCACGCTGGGACCGCTCAGCGTGGAGGTGAGTACCGCGCTGGTTCACTCGGTGGCCGACCGGCGGCCGCTGCGGCCGCGGGTGGTGGCCGACATCGTCGCTCGCACGGACGGCATTCCCCTCTATCTGGAGGAGGTGACCCAGGCCGTCCTGGAGACCGAGGATCGATCCGAGGCGCAAGCGGGCGCGCAGCACGGCGTTTCTCTGCCGCTGTCGCTGCAGGCTTCTCTGCTGGCGCGGTTGGATCGCCTCGGTGGAGCGCGGCAGATCGCCGAAGCGGCCGCGGCCATCGGGCGCGACTTCACCAGCGGGCTTCTGCAGCAGGTACTCAGCGGGGTGCCGGACGTTCAGGAGTCGATCGACCGGCTTGCCGCCGCCGGCCTGGTACTGCGCCGGGGCGCGGCACCCGGGGCCTATACCTTCAAGCACGCGCTGATCCGCGACGCCGCCTACGGCCTCATGGTGAGGGACAAGCGTCGCGCCATCCACGCCCGCATCGCCGAGGCGCTCGAGGCGAGCTACCCGGAGGTGGCGGCTGTTCAGCCGGAAGTTCTCGCGCGGCACTACACGGAAGGGCGGGTGCTGGAGAGGGCGGTACAGTACTGGCTGCGCGCTGGCCAGCTCGCGCTGCGCCGCTCGGCCATGACGGAAGCGATCGAGCATTTGCGCCGCGGCCTCGCGCTGCTGGCCGAGGGGCCGGTCGGCGCCGCGCAGGGATCGCTGCCTGACCAGGAGCGCTGGAAGCTGCCGATCGAGCTGGATCTGACCATCGCTCTGGGCAAGGCGCAGATCGCTACCCAGGGCTATGCCGTCGCCGGCACCGGCACGACGTTCGCGAAGGCACGCGAACTGTGCGAGAAGATGGGTGATCCGCCGCAGCTGCTCGCCGTGCTGCACGGCCTGTGGACCCACGCGCTGCTGCGCGCCGAGTTCTCGCTTGCGCAAAGCCAGGCCGAGCAGCTGCGTCTGAAGGGCGGGGCGCAGAACGATCGCATGTGGCTGCTGATGGCCCGCCGCTTCAGCGGTGTCACCTGCTATCCGCTCGCCGAGTTCGCACAGGCGCGCGAGCACCTCGAGCGCGGCCTCGAGCTGTACGACCCGGCGCTGCAGGCCACCTACGCCGCACTGACCGTGGACGATCCGCGCGTGGTGATGCTCACCTACCTGTCCTGGACGCTCATGTGCCTCGGCCGCTTCAGCGAAGCGAAGCGCCTCAGTGAGCAGGCGGTGGACGAAGCGCGCAAGCTCGACCACGCCTACACCCTCGCCCATGCCCTCAACGGGGCGGCATTCGTCGCCTTGACGATCGACACGCCGGAGGCGGCGCTCAAGCGGCTGGATGAGCTGCAGGCCGTGCTGGCCGATCAAGGCATCGCCTACTACGAAGCGATCGAGACGGTCTTTCGCGGCTGCGTGCTCGCCGCTTGCGGGGAGCTCGAGCGCAGTCGGCCGCTGCTCATTGACGGCATGCGCGCTTACCGCGCCACCGGCAGCCGCCTGTATCTGTCCGGCGTGCTGCGCATGTCCGCGGAGGCGCTGCTGTGCTCGGGCGAAACGGCGGAAGCGAAGCGGCTGATGGAGGAATCGATGGCGATCACCGAGTCGAGCGGGCAGCGCTGGGACGAGGCCGAGGCACACCGCGTGCACGGCAGGGTGCTGCAGGCGCTCGGCGATGCGCCGGGCGCGGAAGCGGAATTCCAGCGGGCACTTTCCGTGGCGCGCAGCCAGGGTGCGCGCCTGTGGGAGCTGCGTGCGAGCCTGTCGCTCGCGCGCCTGGTGACGGATGGCGCGGCAGCGGCGCGCGTGCCGCTCAGCTCGGTGCTCGAGCTGTTCGCGGGGGAGCCCGATGTTCCCGATCTGCACGCGGCGCGAGCGCTGGCCGGCGTCGTAGCGAGGGAGGCTGTATGAGCAACGAAGGTGCTGGAGTCGCATCCCCGGACGGATTTGCCGGAAAGGGGAGTGCCGCGCGCATCAACGGCTCTGTCGCTCCTGGCGGAGCGGCGGATCCGTTGCCGCAGACGCTGGTCAGCCGCAACATGGAGTCGTTCGGACTGGATGGGCGCGCCGGCGTGGACGCAGGCGGCACGGCTGCCCCCGGTGCCGGCCCGGGTCGCTCGGCGGTCCCGGAGGGCGTCGACCCGCCGAGCGTTCCACGCATCCCGCCGTTCGACCCGGACCAGGTTGGCGGACGACTGAACGCCGTTCAGCGCTTTCTCAGCCAGCCGCCGCTGTGGTTCCTGTGGCTGTTGCGCACATTCGCACCGATCGCCCGCTTGCCGCGGTGGGCGTTCGTTTCCCGCTACGACGATGTCCTGCAGGTGCTGTCGCGTCCGGACGTTTTCACTGTCCCGTACGGCGCGGAAATGGCCCGCCTGAACGACGGCCGCGAGCCGGGTACGAAATTCATCCTCGGCGTCGACGATGTGCAGGAGCGTGCCGCACAGCTCAAGTGGCTGATGCAGGCGTTCCAGCGCAGCGACGTGAGCACCACCGTCGTGCCGCTGTGCCGCTGCAGCGCGACAGAGGCGGTGGAGAAATCCGGCGGCTTCATGGACGCCATCCCGGACTTGATCACTGCCGTGCCGCTGAAGGTGTGCGCGGGCTACTACGGTGTCACCATTCCCGCGCACCGCGCGCGCGACTTCGCCTGGGCGACGATCGCGCTCAGCGGACACCTGTTCGGCCCGCCGCCCATCGACAAGACGACGTCGACGCCTGTCATCGAGGCGGCCGGTGTCTGCGTGCGCGAAATCGTGGACGCTGCCATCGATGCGGAGAGCGCCACTCCCAGCGGCCGCGACACCGTGCTGGCGCGCCTCGTGCACGCCAGCCGCGCCGATGCGGCCCTCACGCGCCAGCAGGTGCGCGCCATTCTGATCGGAATGATCGTCGGCTTCGTGCCGACCAACACGATGGCCGGCGGCCACATCCTCGACACGCTGCTGCGCAAGCCGCGCGCGCTCGCCGCTGCGCAGGAAGCCGCCGTCGCCGGCGACGACACCCTGCTCAAGCACACGCTGCTCGAGGCTCTCCGCTTCATGCCGCTCAACCCCGGGCCGTTCCGCATCTGCAGTGTCGATGGATTCACCCTCGCGCCCGACACGCTGCGGGCGGTGAAGCTCAAGAAGGGCACCAGGGTGCTCGCCTCGACCATGTCGGCGATGTTCGACTCGCGCCAGGTGAAGAATCCGTTCGATTTCGTGCCGGGCCGGCCGGCGTCGGACTATCTGCTGTTCGGCTACGGCCTGCACTGGTGCGCCGGGCGCTTCATCGCGGAAGCGCAGATCACCCAGACGTTCAAAGCCCTGGTTCTGCAGCCCGGGCTGCGCCGCGTCGGTGGCCGCGCCGGCGAGCTGAAGCTGCGCGGCGCGTTTCCCGATCATCTGCTGGTGATGTTCGATCCGCCGGAGGAATGATGGGCCAGGCTTTCATCAATGTGGTCATCCCTTTCGACGATCGCCGGGCGTTCGCGGTCAATGAGAAGCTGCGGACCATGGGCCGACCCTTCCGCAGCGTTGCGGTCGATGCCGAGCCGCCGCGCGGTGTGGCGGCGGCAGACGAGGAAGACACCTCGCGCAACGCGGAGCTCGATGCCGCCTTGAACGCGGCGGGCATGGTTCACTTCATGAGCATCACGGTGATCGAGCCGGTGTGCCCGGCCGAGGTCGACCGGCCGGGTCCGGCGTCGCCGGCGCGCAGGAGCGGCAAGGCCCACCTGGTGATCGAGATCTCCGCCGACGGCGGTATCGCCGAAGTGCTGAGCGTGATCGCCGGCTGCATCGGCCCGCAGCTGAGCGAGATCCTCGGCGAGGCGCGGGTGTGGCAGGACAGCGACGGCCCGCTCGACCGCTTCCTGCGCAGCCGGCATGTGGGGATCAGCCAGGCCTGGCGGCTCAAGACGGCGCTCGGGCAGACCTTCGGCGGCTCGCCCGGCATGAGCGTGCGCCGCATCCTGTTCGAGGAGAAGCTCGCCCGCTGGGTAGGCAAGACGGTCGAAGGCCTGCGCGCCAAGCGCGAGTGGCTGGACCGCTCGCCGACCCAGCGCCTGGAGATGGTCCGCGACCTGCTGTGGTCGCAGGTGGCCGCGAGCCCCGGCGGGTTGAATGCAGATGAAGTGAAGGAAGCGTTCGTCCCGGCGTCCGCTCCGCTCCTCGGCGGGGCGGCCAGCAATTATGCGCAGGCGGGCCTGTGGATCGGCAATTCGCTGCTGTGGCCGATCTACCCGCTGCTCCTGCTTGTCATGTGCGTTGCGTTCGCCGTCGGTTTGCGCAAGGACAGCTGGCTGGTAGCCTCGATGTGGGCACTCACGGTCGGCGTGATGTTCCTCGGTGCGCTGCTGGTCGCCGTGCTGCTGGGCTATCTGCGGCTGCGCAAGCTGGAGCAGACGGATCTGGTCGAGGACTTCACTCCTTCGTCCAGGCACGTCGAGCAGCTGATGGCGCAGGAGAACTTCCACCCGCAGAATCTTCTCGCCTCCGTGTCGCGCCTCAAGCCCGGGCTGGTGCGCCGCCTGACGCTGCGCATCGCGTTCACCATCGTCGGGGCCGGGCGCTTCGTCGGGCTGCCGGGGCACCTGGGCAACAACGGAGTCATCCACTTTGCCCGCTGGATGCGTCTGCCGGGGACCGATCAGCTGCTGTTCTGGTCGAACTACGACGGCACCTGGGAGTCGTACGTCGCCGACTTCATCGCCGATGCGCCGAGCGGCGTCACGGCCATCTGGAGCAACTGCGTCGGTTTCCCCCGCAGCGCGAACCTGTTCAGCCTCGGTGCCACCGACCGCGACCGTCTCGTGCGCTGGGCGCGCCGCCAGCAGCACCCGGCCTATTACTGGTATCCGGCCTATGCGGATCTGACGGCCGACCGCGTCCGCGTGAACGCCGCCATCCGGCAGGGCATCGCGGCAGCGGAATCCACCGCGGACGCGGAGGACTGGCTTTCTCTGTTCGGCTCTTCGCCGCGGCCGTCGAAATCCCTGGAAATCCAGGAGATCCCGACGCTCGTCTTCGGCGGCCTGTCATCCCTCGGATACGCGTCGTGCCACGTCGTCAGCTTCTCGGGCGATCCGGCGCGCTGCCGCGAATGGCTTGCGGTGGCCGCGCAGGAAGTGACGTTCGGCGAGCGGCTGCCGGGTCAGCCGACGGCGGTGGCGCTGGCGCTTTCCGCCACCGGCCTCGCGCGCCTCGGCGTGCCGCAGGACGCCATCGAAACCTTCCCGCCCGCGTTCAAGCAGGGCATGTGGCCGTCGTGGCGCGCTCGCGCGTTGGGCGACACCGGGAAGAATGATCCGCTCGGCTGGCAGTGGGGCATGCCGGAGGGGGCTCCCGAGCATCGCTACGCCGACGTGTTCCTCGTGCTGTACGGCGCCACCGACCGCGACCGTCACGGCCTGTTCGAGAAGCTCAGCGACGCGGCCGCTCGCCTCGGGCACGGCTTCAGCCATCAGCTCGTGCTCACGCCTCTGCGCAAGCCGGTGCGCCACGCTGCGCCGGATGCCGCAACACCCCCCGCCAAGTCGGTGTTCGAGCCGTTCGGCTTCGCCGACGGGATCTCGCAGCCGATCATCCGCGGGGTGCCGCGCGCCAACGTCCACAGCGCCCGCATCCACCTGGTCGAGCCCGGTGAGATCGTGCTCGGCTATCCGGACAACCAGAACGTGATTCCGCCGTCGCCGTCGATTTCCGACCGGCATGATCCCGAGCATCTGCTGGAGGACGTCGGCACCGATCCGACCCGCCAGCGGCCGGAATTCTCGCGCTACGAGGGCAGCGGTCGCCGCGATCTGGGGGTGAACGGCACGTTTTTCGTCGCGCGCCAGTTGCAGCAGAACGTCCAGCGCTTCAACGACTGGCTGGACGAGAGCCTCGAGCGGTTCAAGGGTGGCAAGCAAACCGGCGGGCCGTGGGTGGGCATCGAGAACAATCGGGTCACCGTGCTCCACGCGCCGCCGCCCCGTCCGGGCACGAGCGCCGCCTCCTGGGAAAGCGAGGCCGGGGTCGACACCGACACCGCGCACCAGAGCTTGCTGAAGGAGTGGATCGCGGCCAAGTTGAACGGGCGCTGGAAAGACGGCACATCGCTCGCGCGCAACCCGCAGATCATGGGGACCGCGCTCGATCGCAACGCCGTTCCCGACAACGCCTTCCTGCTGGGGGAAGAGGATCCGAGCGGCCTGCGCTGTCCCCTCGGCGCGCACATCCGCCGGGCCAACCCGCGCGACACCCGCTTCCCCGGCTCGCAGACGGAAATCGCTGCGGTCAACCGCCATCGGATCCTGCGCGTGGGCCGCCGCTACGGTCCGCGCGAAGGTGCAGCCGCCCCGCAGGGACTGATGTTCATGTGCCTGCAGGCGGATATCGATCGGCAGTTCGAATTCATCCAGAAGACCTGGCTGCTGAATCCGAACATCCACGGTCTGGAGGACGAGATCGATCCCTTCATCGGGCGCGGCGAGAGGTCGATCACCATCCCCACACTCAGCGGGCCGCTGCGCTTGACCGGCATGCCGGATTTCGCGCAGGTCGTCGGCGGGGGATACTTCTTCATGCCTGGCCGTTCGGTGCTGCGCTATCTCGCGACCGACGCGCTCAGCGCGGCGGGCGATGCCGGCTGACGCGGAATACTGGTTGGTGGGATGTGCCGGACGCCGGCCACCGCGGAATGCGCTTGCAGTGATACCCTCTTGTCATGCTCGCAGCGTTCTATACCCGCCAGGGACCGGCCCGCGAAGTCCTGCAGGTCGGTGAACAGCCGACGCCGGTGGCGGGCGCGGGCGAGGTGCGGGTGCGGCTGCGCGCTTCCGGGGTCAATCCATCCGACTGGAAAGTGCGCCGCGGCGGTTTCGGCCGCGGGCTGGCCGGTCCCCTGATCGTTCCCCATAGCGACGGCGCCGGAGACATCGATGCAGCAGGTCCCGGCGTGCCGGCGCGCATCGGCGAACGGGTGTGGGTGTGGAACGGACAGTGGAAGCGTCCCTTCGGCACCGCCGCCCAGTACATCGTGCTGCCGGCCGCGCAGGCGGTGCCGCTGCCGAGCGGCGTCGGATACGCAGAGGGTGCGTGTCTGGGCATTCCCGCCCTCACCGCCATTCAAGCGGTGCGTCTTGCCCGGGTCGCGCCGGGCATGAACGTGCTCATCGTCGGCGGCGCCGGAGCGGTCGCCCATTACGCGATCCAGCTGGCGAAGCTGCGCGGCGCGACGGTGATCGCCACCGTCAGCGGCGAAGCGAAAGCGGCCCACGCGCGCGCAGCGGGCGCGCACGAATTGATCAACTACCGCACGGAGAACGTCGGTGAGCGGGTCAAGGCGGCCACCGGCGGACGCGGGGTGGACGCTTTGATCGACATGGACTTCAGCGGCAACGCGAAGCTCTATCCCTCCGTGCTGCGGGCGCACGCCACCGTGGTGGTGTACGGCATGTCCGCAGGCGAGGCGGCGTTGCCGGCGCTATGGCTGATGCAGAACAGCATCACGGTGCGCCTGTTTCTCGTCTACGACATCGCCGACGCGGACCGGCGGGAGGGTATCGAGGAGCTGAGCGCTCTCCTCGCGCAGGGGCGGCTCACCCACAGCGTGGCACGCGTTCTGCCGCTGCGGGCGGTCGCCGAGGCCCACGAGATTGTCGAGCGGGGTGAAGTCATCGGCAATGTCGTTCTCGAGATCCCCGCGCCAAGCTGATTTGAAGGTCTACGACGCTCTCATCGTCGGCTTCGGTCCGGTCGGGGCGACCCTCGCCAACCTGCTCGCGCGCCGCGGACTGGACATTGCCGTCATCGATGGGACGGCAGACATCTACGACAAGCCGCGCGCGATCAGCCTGGACCACGAAGTGATGCGCATCTTCCAGGCGTGCGGGCTGGCGCACGACATCGCCCGGCTGACCGCGCCGCACCCGGGCACGCACTACCTCGGCATGGATGGCCGCGTCATCCGCAAGATGGAACTGCAGCCCCCGCCCTATCCGCTGGGCTGGATTCCCAACGTGACGTTCGTGCAGCCGGTCCTCGAGGGCCAGCTGCGCAAGGGCCTGGCCGGCGCCGCCAACGTCGACGTGCTGCTGGGCGAGCCGGTCGTCGGCCTCGCGCAGGATGGAAACGGCGCTGAGCTGCCGCTGCTCACGCTCCGCGATGGTACGACGCTGCGCGGGTGCTACGTGCTTGCCTGCGACGGCGCCAACAGCTTCGTGCGCAGGCAGCTCGACATCGGAGTCGAGGACCTCGAGTTCGACGAATGGTGGATGGTCGTCGATGTGCGGGTGCCGCCCGGCCTCGCGCTGCCGGCGAAGAGCATTCAGTACTGCCGCCCGTGGCGGCCGGCGACCTTTGTGATCGGCCCAGGGGATTTGCGCCGCTGGGAGATCAAGATGCTGCCGGGCGAGAATCCCGAAGAATTCGGCCGCCCGGAAAACGTGGTCCGTCTTCTGGCGGAGTTCGTCGATCCCGCCCGGATCAAGGTCTGGCGCTCGGCGGTCTACCGCTTTCACGCCCTGCTCGCGGAACGCTGGCAGCAGGGGAGGGCGTTCCTGCTCGGCGACGCCTGCCACCAGACGCCGCCGTTCCTCGGTCAGGGCATGTGTGCCGGCATTCGTGACGCGGCGAATCTCGCCTGGAAGCTCGTGGCGGTGCTGCGCGACGGTGCGCAGG
>Ga0210394_10005235_pt1 | contig 14629 bp, 16 predicted proteins | sample IncBWC12MmetaG_FD_160121 | JGI IMG/M metagenome (GOLD analysis project Ga0210394, IMG submission 160121) | Forest soil microbial communities from Barre Woods Harvard Forest LTER site, Petersham, Massachusetts, United States - Inc-BW-C-12-M | ecosystem: Environmental > Terrestrial > Soil >... | reverse complement strand
CGCCGGGTTGACAAACAAGGGCCGCCCTTCTAGGTCCTCTAACGCAATCCCGATCGGGCTCGCCTGAAAAACACTAAGGAAGAGCTGGTCATCACGACTGGCCGATTTTGGCTCCTCATTCATGGGAGGCGGTATAACACGCCCACTTATTTACTTCAATGGTGTTCCTGATTAAGCTTCCGTGCGCCTGCCGCCAGAGTCTCGAAGCGGTAGTGGATGTTCGCGTATGGGTGCCCTCGTTTGAGCCAATCCCATTCCGCATGGCGGGCCGATTCCGGCTCGTGTTGATCCTGTGCCGTGAGCCTAGCTGCGACGCTCATCAATAAGGCGGCGCCAACGCACAAGGCAAAAACGTTCGAGCTCTAATTCGATCTCATAGATTTCTCTGCCCAAGAGAGGCATTGCCCCGGATCTTTAGGTGATTCTTCCCATTTGGCTCAATTTACAACGAGTATAATCGGGCGATGATCACACGTCGAGATACGCTCGCTGCGGCTATCGCTTTGCTATGCGAGTTGGGCGCTGCAAATGCCCAGACTCGAAACGGAACAACGGCTCAACAGACCCCACGAGCCACCGGCCCTGTCTTCAAACACGACTTGCCGAATATCACAATGGAAGACTGGGAGGTAACAGTCAGCTACGTGGACTACACGCCGGGAAGAGTCGGCCAGGTGCATCACCATGCGGGCTTCGTCCTCGCTTATGTGCTGGAAGGGGCGATTGTCACAAGATCTCCGGGCAGGAAGAGAGAACTTATCGAACAGGAGAGATGTTTTTTGAGCCGCCGGGCAGCACACATGAGGTTTCCAACAATGCCAGCGCCGCCGAGTCGGCAAAACTCCTCGCCATGATTTTTGCGAAAAAAGGGGTTCAGTTGACTATCCCGGGTCCGGCTTAGCGTTTTGGTTCCGTGGCCGCATAGATTTTTGTATCCGGATGAAATTCCGACCAGGCAAACCAATATTCCGGCTCTAGTATCAGTGATGCGAGTTGTACTGAGGTGCGTCTCTTGAGGCGTGGTGCACATAGCCTTTGAAACGAATGTCGGAGACAACTTTCTTTACGATAACACCGCTAACTCTTCTGGCTTAGGAGTTCCATTCAACGTGGTCGCAGTGCTTGAACGCCTTAGCCATCCAGTTGTGACTATTCCATCAGCCTGCGTTGACAGAAACGCTAGCGCTTGTTCCTTCGTCTTGCCAACTCCCGTGTATGACGTCGTCGGCGATGTCAAAGGGTTTTTCATGCAGCTCACCTACACTTCTAGCGTTGCGAGCCGGGAGCGGGTCAAGGGCGCCCCGCGAAGAGGGGCGTTTATCGAAGACCCTTGACGCTGCGGACGGCTCGCCAGAATTGGGATCGGACGAAGCAGGAGCTTCGTCTTACTCAGGATTCCTTTGCGGTTCTCGACCAAGGCTCGCTCCTTAGAATCCTACGGTGAATTTAACGAACTCCACCAACCATGTATTCGATCTCAACAGCAGACCATGATTCTTCCTCCGAACTCCCCTTTCTTCTGCCAGGGGGCAGGGCGCTCAATCAAAAAGACGATAGGCTTTCGCCTACCACAGGAGTTGCCGGGCTGCCCTGCATGCGAGCCAGCGGCACTGGCTGGGCTGCTTCTCGCAGCTTCCAGTACAGCCGCACCGCCAACTTCCGCGCGATGGCCACCTTGGCCACCCCACTAATTCCGCGACGGAACTTCAATCGCTGATAGTCCCGCCGTAATTCCGGATCGAATCGCGCGGCCGTCTGCGCGGCTTCGACCAGTAAGCAACGCAGCATCGTATTACCTTGCTTACTGATGGCACCGAGCCGCTGCCGGCCTCCGCTACTCTCCTCACTGCGATTTAGGCCCAGATAACTCACCAGTTTTTTGCTGTTCGGAAAGCGGCTCACCGGTCCGACGGTCAACACGAACGCCAGTGAGGTCACCGGCCCCACTCCGGGCTGCTGCATCAAACCAACGGCTGCGGGGCGGCTTTCCGCTTCGCTGATCACGGCTCGGTCTAACTCCTCGATCGAGGGGTTGATTTTATCGAGCAACTCGAGCAGTTCCCACCGCCGACGGCTGGCCCATGGATCCAGGGTCAGGCTTTCCAGTTTCTGACGGCCCACCGTGGTCCACAGCTTTTTCCTGAGGCAAAGACCCTGCCCCATGGCCAGAGCGTGCAACTGGTTCATCACCGAAGTTCGGAAACGCACCAGCTTGTGCCGATGCCGGACCAACTGCCGAACATCACGTTCGGCAACGGAGGGCACCCAGATCCGCGGAAAACGATCCTGGATCAGCAAGTCGAGAATGTGCCGGGCATCACGGGTGTCCGTCTTTTGTTTACGCACCATCGCCGCGCGGATCTCCGCCGCATCGCCAAACCAAAGTTCATGCCCATATCGACCGAGCATCCTTTCGAACCACTGTGTGGCGATGGTGGCTTCTATCCCCACCCGGGCGGGAGCCGCAAGTGCGGCATAAAACCTCTCGGCCTCACCCGTGGCGTGCTCCAAACGACGCTCAACAAGCTCGCCAGTGGTGCGATCCATCATTGCGATTTACTGAAACCGCGTGTGAAAATCACATCCTATAATCAGCATAGTCGCTCGGCTCCTTTCTTCCGAGCCTTGGTCGAATAAGCGCAACCAAGTCTACTCGCCCGAAGGGAGCCGACGACGTCATCCAATCAAGAAACGGGATACTTGGAAACGCTCGGCTAACTTTCGGATTGCCAACCATCCGGGAGTTAGTACGTGGTTTCTCTTCCTCGGACTGCGTCTGGGACACCTCAGCTTTGCGGCGGCTCGATTGCCGCGGGCTGGAGAGACTCCAGAACGCTCTCACTGGACATCGCTGCGTTCGCAATCTCATTGTTGATCTGCTCAAGAAGAACTTTGGATTCCTCATCCCACATTTCGATCTCTCTCGCGTCTCGCTGATAGACCGGCTGACGCAGTTGCCAGAATGCAGATGGAGCAGTTAGCCGCACGATCGCCGCCGCTGCCCGGTATTTCACCGTGGGATGGCCGTTGTGCAGCATAGGCATGAGCTTATTGACGTCGCTCATATCACCTGCATGACCCAGAGCATCCGCCGCCGCTGCCCGTACGGCCCAGTTCTTATCGTTAAGGGCCTGTTCTAAAATTGCTCGATCATCCGAGTCAGTGCCACTGCTAAGCAGGCCTGCCGAAACGGCCCGCGCGCCCGAGTTCTTGTCGCTTGCCAGCTCCTTCACCGCTGCCACACCGAATCCCGCCCCGGGAAAAAAGGCACCTGCTGCTGTGGTTGCGCCGAACTCCGTCAGGGAAGTCGGGTCGTGTAGCTTCTCGTGCATGTCATGCGATTGCGATTGAATCAGGCCGGATGAAACGCTCCGTTCGCCCGCCAGCACTTGTACCAGGACGTTCGTGCCGCTCTTATCGCCCATGCGCCAGAGAGCTTGTGCCGCTGCGAAGCTGACTGCCGCAGACTGGTCGTCAAGAGCAGCTTGCAGGCTTGGAATCGATTGGAGAGCCTGCATATCGCCCAATGTCTTTGCGGCCGCCTGACGCGCCGAACTGTCTTTGTCTTCCAGCTCCGACTCGACCGGCACAACGGCACCGGATTGAACGCCGAGCGTCCCCAGCGCATAAATTGCCTGTATGCGATGATCGGCATCCTTATTGTTTAATCCCTCCCGCAAGCACCTCCACGCCGTGGCTCGTGCTTTGGCCGGCTTCAGGGGGTTCTCTGGAACCGCGCTCTGCGAGGCTGGTTCGACGATCAACTCACCCTTCATTCCTTTGTGGCCCAGCCCGCAAAAACGTGAGCATTGGAATTCGAAAGTTCCAGTCGTGTCGGCGGTGAACTCAATAGTCGTTGGCTCGCCTTTCTTCAATACCTGATCGATGTGGAATGCATCGATCTTGATTCCGTGGTCGTGGTCCAGCGCCGTGACGATCAGTTTGACGTGCTCGCCCTCCCTCACGGTGATGACTCCTGGGTCGTATTCATAGTTCTTGGCCGTCATCATGATTTCTCTCGTATCGTTCCCTACTCTGGTGCTCGGATCTGCGTCTTGCGCGAATGTTGCCCGAGCTGGGTAATGTGAAAGCGCTACCGCTATAACAACAAGGATTGCCAGCACAGCTGGAGCTCGATCGAATCGATCGGAAGCTGCTGCTGGACGGGAGTTTGAGCTCACCAACGCACCGGACGACTCAGCGTTACTAAAACAGAAACTAAACTTATTAATTTTCATGTGGCCTCCTTTAGGCTGAAGCCGCATGCTAGCCAGCAGGACGAAAGAACTAGAAAAGGCATCGCGGGAGCGCGTAAATCCAATAGTTAAGCGTTACGGTACAAATTTGAGCGCTGCCACAGGAATCGAGGAAACGTGAATGCGCGTTCGCGCTCATTAGTCGGCACTCGAGTGGCGCCAAGGTGCGTTCGTCCTTTTGTTATTCGGATCAGATATCACACTCAGCTAGATTCGCCTCAGACTGATTGGCCGATCGTGCGATCGTTCAGCTCAAGCTGAAACGGTGCACCAGTGAGGCCCACAGGAGGTGCATCATGAAGCCACAAATCACAAGAGCCCTGATCTCGCTTTTGTTGTTGGCCGCAGCTGTAACCGTAGCAGCTGCACAGGAAGTTCAACCTTCACCAGACACAGTCGTTGAATCTGCCCCTTCGCCGTCGATGCCCGAAACTCCAGAAGCTCAGCCCGTACCCCGGAAGGTGACAATTCCCTCCGGCACGACGCTGGCTATCCGGCTGGTGGACTCGATCGATTCGGAGACGGCTCAGCCGGGACAGACTTTTCATGCCACGCTGGATTCTCCGTTGGCGGTGGACGGCGATACTGCCATTCCGTCCGGTTACAGTGTGGAAGGGCACATCGTGGATGTTAAGAGCGCTGGTAAGTTTGCCGGGCAGTCGCTGCTCGTGCTGCAACTCGATCGCATTGCGGTTGGCAGCACGTCCTACAATCTGCAGGCCGACCAGTACAAGCGGCAGGGCAACTCGCGCACCAGGAATACAGTGAAAAAGGTCGGAGCGGGAACCGTTATCGGAGCCCTTATCGGCGGGATCGCTGGTGGTGGCAAAGGTGCCGGGATCGGCGCGCTGGCAGGCGGCGCTCTGGGCGGCGGCGTGCAGGCAGCCACCAAGGGGCAACAGATCAACTTGCCTAGCGAAAGCGTGTTGACCTTTACTCTGCAAGAACCTCTGACGGTAATTCCGACTACGCAGGGCCCGAATGCAACCCGTCGGCTTGCGGCGAATCAATAACTAATGCATCTCAATTCAACTCAGGGGCACGCGTGATACGTGCCCTTTCGGATCGGATTTCTTTCCAAATGATCGCGGCCGAGACTGGTTCACAAACGGATGTTGAGTAAGCCATTCACTAAGCGCTGGTGAAGTCGTGAATCTTGGAATCGAGGCACTGAGCATCTTCCCACAAACGGCTGAGCCCAATTTGGCTGGGCAGCTTGTCGGCTACGGAGTTGGAACAATCCTCAGTTCTCTTTTCCTGGCGTTGGTAACCCGGCCTTCGGAATCGAACAAAAGATTGCGGTATCTCGCTCTTTGTGGCCTGGTTTGGAATGCATGCGGTCTGGCAAGCTACGTCGTGCACGTCATGGCAGCAAGTTCGTCGATCGAGCATCTGGCTGACGTGACGAAATTTGGAGTCGGCAAGCTCTGGCCCGTCAGCGCAGTTGCCGTGTGGTTGAACAACGATGCGCTCAGTCCATTGCGGCGCAAACTGGGCAAGTGGCTTCTAGGTGTTTCAATTACGACCGGAACGCTCTTATTTTTGGCTCAGTTCGGCTGGTTCTGGCAGATGTTCCCTTGGGACTGGCAATTTCTTCGGGACAGCACCGCGAGGTACGGACTTATTCGCAACCTTGCCGCCTACAACGCATTGGCCGTTGTCGGCGCCGGCGCCTGGATTTTACTCGCCGGTCAAATGCATGGTTGGTTTCAAAAACTTGCTGTGACCTCAATTCTTCTCGGATTAACCATCAACACTGTCTGTGCTGCGTTGCATGCCTACCTTCTGCTGCCTCTCGGTGTTGATTCTGTTGTAGTGACTCTGGAACAGCAAAGTATCATTCTAGCTGTCATCGGCGGGTTGTTCTATTTCGCGCGTTTTCGTGCTTTGGATGTATTCGTCAAGCTCAGTATACGCGTAGTCATTGCCGCGACACTTGCCCTGAGTGCGTCGTATGTCGCCTTCGGTCCGCTGGAAACGATTTCGCAGAAAACAATAGGACCTTACGCAGTTAGGATTGCGGGGCTCACCGCCCTGCTGGGTTTTGTAGTCTTTTTGACCGCACGCTTCGCAACTGCGATAGACGCCTTCGTTGAAACTTATGCCTTTGGCAAACCGAATTACCGGCAAGCTGCGGCGCAACTTCGAGAGAAACTGGGCTTGCTGGAAACAGCGCCTGAAATATTTCTCGCGACGGAACAGTTTGTTCGCAGCACACTTCAAATCGATGATCTTCGCATTCTGCCGCAAGCTGAATTGTCACGTCTAGCAGAGACGCATGTGACAGAGTTTGCTGAACCTGAAGGCGTCGGCCGGAAAGATGCGGCCACAGCAATACCCATCACGGTCGGACATCAAACTCCGTACTTTCTCACCTTCGCCACCCAAGGCACGCAGTCTATGGTGCTGAGCATGGATTTCGACTTTTTGCGGGAAGTCAGTGTGCTGGTCGGCCGGCGACTGGAGGCCCTCGAGCACGAGGAGGATCGCGTTGCACGCGCCCGTCATGAAGCGCAACTCAGCCATCAGGTGTTGTCCGCTGAACTTCGGGCACTCCGCGCGCAGGTAAACCCCCATTTCTTGTTCAACTCCCTGAATACGATTGCGGCGCTCATTCCTCCAGAGCCAGAAAAAGCGGAACTGATGACGGTGCGCCTGGCCAAAGTCTTTCGCCATGTCCTGACTCACACCGATAAATCGTTTAGCTCGGTCGAGGAGGAAATCGATTTTGTGCGCACCTATCTGGAAATTGAAAAAGTTCGTTTTGGTGACAGACTGAGCATTCAAATCGAGGTGAGCAAGGCAGCTGAAGCGGCCACCGTTCCCTCTCTCATTCTTCAGCCGCTTGTCGAGAATGCCCTGAAACACGGGCTAGCTCCCAAGCTTGGCGCCAACAAACTGATCATCCGCGGCAGCTTGACGCACGGCTACTTGTGCCTGTCTGTAGAGGACAATGGTGTAGGGCTCAAGCGCGTCGATCGTGAGAACGCCGCGCCTTCGACGGGATTGGGCCTCCGCAACGTCGAGGAACGACTGCGCACGATTTACGGGTCAAAAGGTACGCTTGTGCTGCAAAACATTGTGCTCGGCGGCAGTCGCGCAACGCTGCAATTCCCAGCCGGAGGAATCGCGTGGTAAACGCGATGCGCAGTCTGCTAGTTGACGACGAAGCGGGCGCGCGTTTGCGCTTGCGCCGTCTGCTTCAAGCTCAAGACTGTGTAGAGATCGTAGGCGAGGCCGAAGACGGCATGGTAGCCGTCAGTGAAATCGAGCGCCTGCGGCCTGATCTCATTTTCTTGGACATTCAGATGCCTGGATTGGACGGCTTTTCTGTATTGAAGGCCCTTCCGCGCGATTTTCCTTTGCCGCTTGTAATCTTTATCACCGGCTTCCACGAACACGCCATGAAAGCGTTCGAAGCGAAGGCATTGGCGTACCTGCTCAAACCCATTGAAACGGACCGTCTCAACGATATGGTCGAACGCGCATGGCGTCTTCACTCCTTCTCTGACGATCGCAGCCAGGACGACCTGAAGGTCAAAGGTCTTGTCAAAGACGCTACCCGCCGGCTGGAACGGATAGTGGCGCGTAAACTCGACAAATACTGGCTAGTTGATCCCTCCGATGTTGTTTTCTTTCAAATGGACAATGGAATCGTACGGGCCAGGACGGCATCTGAAACCTTCTGGGTCTCCTATCAACTGGGTGAGCTGGAAGAGGCCTTATCGGAAACGGGCTTCTTTCGTGCCCACCGCTCGACACTTGTAAATCTGAAGCGCGTCAAAGAGATTCGCCCCGATCTGCGCAGCAGGTATGTGCTTGTCGTCGCCGATGCTGATCGCACTGAAATCGAGGTGAGCGAGCGTCAGGGACGGATCTTGCGAGAACGGATTCCCGGTCTGTAATTCTTGGGCACTCTGCGCCTCGCCCATGACTGGCAGCAATCTTCGGCAAACTGGGTTAGTGGCAGATTCGCGCGGCAGGTTGAAAGGCAATCAGTTCTTCCAGACGGACGCTCCCCACATCTACGCTGCCGGCGACGTCATAGGATTTCCCGCACTCGCAAGCACCTCGACTGTCCAGGCCACGCCAACGCAGTCCACCATTGGGATCGGGCTTCCACCCGAACTTGGTGGCGATCACCACCCGGTCGCGAACGGGGGATAGCGCTTCGCCCACGAGTTCTTCGTTGTAAACGGGCCATAGAACCTCAGCCGTATCGAAGAACGTGATGCCCCGATCGACGCCCGTTCGCAGAAGGGGCAATCATCTCCTTCTTGTCGTGAACGAAGCCGTACGAAAAGCTCACCCTTTGCGATCCTTTTATTCATCAAGCCGTGCCGCGGCCCACATTCCTACTTTCTTGAGCAAACGGACCAGTTCTGCTCGTTCCCCGGATCGCAATACGGCCATGGTCTCCTCCATGTCCATGGCGTGTTTTTGGAAGGCTCGCTCGATCAAATGTCGACCCTTCCCGGTGAGTTGGACGATCCGGCTGCGCCCGTCCTTCGCGTCGGCTCTCCTCCGGAGGAGTTTTCTCGATTCCAGGCGATCGACCGCGGCAGTGATCGAACCGCTGGTGAGCTGAACCTTCCTCCCGATGACGTTCACCGGCTGCGACCCCTTGTGCATCAGCACTTCCAACACTGCGAAGTCGGATTGGCCGAGCCCCAACTCAGACACGCTTCGACTCGCGTTTTGGCCGATCGCTTGGTAGGCCTTCCACAAGATCAGCCAGACATGGGTTGCCGCTTCACCGCTTCGTCGTGGAACATAGATTCCCAATGCGAACACCTCCATTTGGTCCGACGACAGCTAAATACTACTCGATATCAAGGTATATGTAATACACACTAGCCCATGGCAGATTGATGCACCATTCTACAAATGCTCAGCATCTATCTTGATGTCGAGAGATAATCAGAAGGGGGACGAGGGAATGCTAAAAATTGGAATCATCGTCGGGAGTACGCGACCCGGACGGAAAGCCGGGGCCGTTGCAAAGTGGGTGCACGATATCCTGAAAAGCCGCAAGGACGCGGAGTTTGAAATCGTCGACATCGAGGATTACAAGTTGCCGCTCCTGGATGAGCCCGTACCGCCCTCGATGCACCAGTACACGAAGACACACACGAACACCTGGAGCGAGAAGATCGCCTCCCTCGACGCCTACATTGTCGTCACGCCCGAATACAACCATGCCACCTCGGCGGCTTTAAAGAACGCGATCGACTTTCTCTTCCGCGAATGGAACAACAAAGCGGCGGGATTTGTCGGATACTGCGGCGCTGGTGGCGTCCGAGCGGTAGAGAACTTGAGGCTGGTGATGGGCGAAGTCAAGATTGCGGACGTGCGAGCGCAGGTGGCGCTTTCGATGTTTACCGACTTCGAGAACTTCACCACCTTTAAGCCTCACGAACACCATGACAAGGCCGTGCATTTAATGGCGGACGAAGTGATTGCGTGGGGCGGAGCACTGAAAGTGCTAAGAGGAACTCCATCTTGATATCGATGTTACTGGGACCGATTGAGGGACAAAGAGAATTCGTTTAACTCAGCGAGGTGAAAGATGATTCGTCGACTATACGCTACCGATGGCAGCGCCGCGACTTCGATTCTCAGAGTGGTGCTGGGTGTTGTCTTCTTCGCGCACGGTGCGCAGAAGATGTTGGGTTGGTTTGGAGGCTTCGGATTCGCCGCTACGATGAATTTCTTCACGAGCGTGGCGCATATTCCAGCTCCACTGGCCGTCTTGGCAATCTCGGCCGAATTCTTCGGTGGGATCGGGCTCATCTTCGGATTCCTGACCCGAATCGCGGCGTTTGGAATCGGTGTGAACATGCTGGTCGCAATTATGACTGTGCATCATACTTTCGGCCTCTTCATGAACTGGGCTGGCACTCAAAAGGGCGAGGGATTTGAGTTTCACCTGTTGGTACTCGCGATGGTCGCTTTTCTCATGATCCGAGGTGCGGGCGCTTTTTCCGTTGATCGTGTCAACACTGTCTCGGCGCCTTCGCGCATGCCGGAGTCGCGTCTGGCGCACTGATAAGCATGAGGAAGCGGATGAAGGCACTGGCAAATCAATTATGGGAGATCGGTTGGAGACACGCTGGGCGAGCCCGCGACAGCGCTTGGATTTCTACTGTAGCGCTCAAGTATTAGTTTTACGCGCTCCCGTGATCTCTCGAGTTTTTGGGACATTGTCTTTCTCCGTTGTTGCTGAGCTGGAACTTTCCAGCTGCGATGCTTCACGCTCGTCGCTTGAGTCCGAGCACCGCCTGGCCGAGGTGATAGGACAGATGGTTCGTGCGGCTTAGTAGGATGGAGAAGCGATTGCGCGATTGCGCGAAGCATCTTTGGCGAAATCTTCTTCCGATACGGCAGAGTGCCGCTGGACCCAGTCAGACCACGACATTCTTCCAAAACCCCTCGACAGTTCATCGTTTACGTTGTTCCATGCGTGGCGAACCTCTTCATGCGACGGAATGCCGGTCCGCGACTTGTCGGGATTCGACACGAAGGCGACATCAAACTCGGGATGAAGTCGTTCTCCCAGCCCCAGCAGCGCCAGCATCGCATCGTGTATCGCTGTCAGATGTCCCCACAAGTAAACTAGCCTGTTCCTGCCAGGCGCTATTTCTCGCAGGGACTTCCTCGGACGAGAGGCTTCCAAAAAGCTTGTCCGCCCGGTCGATTTGGGCCTTCGATATTTTCAGCCCGAGAGCTACATAAGAGCCTTCGTTTCCCATGGTTCCATCTCCTATCAACCACTCGCCTCTCGTTGTGCTTTATCCCAACTTCTTGACTCTCCTCGAAAGACTCCCGCTCGTAAATTTATGTAAGGTCACTCTAAGGGGCTGCACACAATAAGTGTGAGCAACTCTATTGGGGCGGCTTCGCGTGTGCTACCCAAATTGGCAGCTTACCATTTAGCTGGCACTGGCACACTGGCACTGTGATGTGACGAAACCCGCGTTCTCTGCAATCCACACATAAACCAATAAGTTCCGCGCTTCGGAAAGGCGCCGAGCTTTGGCACGCCCGTTGCAATTCCTAAGACCGTGAGACGCTTATCATTTTGGAGTACTAGCGTGAAGACTACGTCGAGGTGGACGGAGTCTTCCTTCAATTCGGCGGTTCCGAAGTCCACATGCGCAAGAGCGCAAGAGATCGACTCGTGAGCCAAAAAAGAGCCTGCGAAGCGCAACCATCGGACCGTCGCCGTTCTGCAAAAACACCGCTGCCCTCCGCGTTTCCGATTTCGGCAGGCAGTTGCGTCTGAATGCGGAAACAAGAGAGGAAATGTGTTGAAGATCACCATAACCCAAACCCCAGCGCTAATGCGATGGGTTCTGCAAGGCCGTTTGGTGGAGCCGTGGGTTAGCGAGCTCAGGACAAACTGGAAGAAGGCGTACCGAAGCCGCAAGGTCTGCACGTGCGTTATCGATCTCAATGATGTCATTTCAGTAGACCGAGCCGGGGAAAAGCTTCTACGCGCTATGTCAAGAGAGGGTGTGCAGTTCATAGCCAGCGGCCTCTACATCAGGCATGTGCTGGGGGCACTGAAAATGAACGGCAAGCCCAAGCCGACCGGATGACCCGTCTGTTTCTTTCGCGGTTCTCCCGTTCAGCGGTATTGTCTCCCGCCCCTCAACCCGAATGAGATCTGAAGTCGGGGCGACGAACGCAAAACACGACGCGCATTTCAAGGAGACGAAGGAGAAAGGCTATGCCAGTGGATTTCGAAGACAGGATCGATGACAACGAAGCGGCGTCTGTTCCTCTCGGCGGTCTGTTGGGCACAGGAGACATGGCCCTCGTCGCCTTCGCGAGGAGCGGAAGCAGCCACGCCTTTGACGTTCTGGTGGAGCGTCACGCCCGGAGGATTCTATGCGTTGCGCAGCGCGTGACCCGCAGCCGAGAGGACGCCGAGGATGTTGTTCAGCAAAGCTTTCAAAAGGCATTTGTGCAGTTGCAGAAGTTCGAAGGTAGATCATCGTTTTATACGTGGTTAACACGGATCGCGATCAACGAAGCACTCATGTGCCTGCGGACAAACCATCGTGCGCGTGTGGTATCGATGGACGAGTTAACAAAGGGTGAAGAGAACGCACTCGTCCTCCAGATTCGTGATTTAGGTGCAAGTCCAGAACGGAGTTGTTCACAGCGAGAACGAGAGCGGATGCTTTCATTTGCCATGAAGCAGCTAACGCCAGGGATACGGACAGCCCTGCAGCTTTACGAGCTTGACGAGCGATCACTCAAGGAGAGCGCCCAAATGATGGGAGTGTCCGTTGGTACTGCGAAATCGAGGGTCTTCCGCGGTCGAAGGAAGTTACGAGAAACACTCAAGCGCCATCTGGGGCCAGATGATAGCCGGGAGCGATTGCGCGAGGGGAGAAAACCGCATTGATCCCACAATTCTCCTCCCGGCTACGAGCAGAGCTGCTATCGCCTCGGCGATCCCGCGGCCCTGTGGCCTGCTGGTATACAGCGAGCACAGGGCGCGGCCGAAGCGTTGCGATTAGGCCACAGCGTTTAGATGTCTTTCGGAGGTCGAGACTTCGGGAGGAACTGCTACTTAAATATGAAAGAACTTGGGTATGCCGTTATCGGCCGGCAGGAAGGACGCAAGTTGATGAAGCGGGATGGGTTTCGGAGATACGCGATGAATAGTCTTCTTAGACGCAATCTTGTAATAGCAGGATCGCTTTGTTTGATCGTCTTCGCCCTGATCGTTGGAGCCCTGCGCGGGAAACATGCGTCAGGTGCAGGAAGGGAAGCGCCTCCGGAGGTCATGGTCGCGCAGGTCGAGCAGAAGGACCTTCCAATTTACGGCGAATGGATCGGTACGTTGGACGGGTACGTAAATGCCGACGTCAGGGCGCAAGTCACTGGATACTTAATCCGGCAAGACTACCAAGAGGGCGCCTTCGTCAGAGAGGGTCAACTCCTCTTCGAAATTGATCCGCAGCCGTTTAAGGCGGCCCTTGACCAAGCCGAAGGACAGTTAGCACAGGCGACCGCGCAACTTGCCAATGCCGAAGCTGTTCGAGACCGCACCCAGCTCGATGTGGAACGCTACGTTCCGCTGGCGAAGGAGCAGGCAGCGAGCCAGCAAGATCTCGACAATGCCACTCAAAATAACTTGGCGGCGATAGCCACCGTGGCGACCGCAAATGCTCAAATCAAGACGGCCCAGGCTGCCGTCGAAATAGCAAAGCTCAACCTTGGTTTTACTCGGCTTACCGCGCCTATTAGTGGCATTGCCGGACAAGCCCAGTTACAGGTGGGGGCCTTGGTCAACACGAGCAGCACTCCGGTGACTACCGTTTCGACACTCGACCCGATCAGGGACTACTTCACCGTCAGTGAACAAGATTACCTACAACTACAGAAACAGTTTTCGGACAAACAACGCTGGAAACTACAACTCATCCTCGCTGACGGGACAACCTATCCCCATGAAGGCACCTTTTACTTCGCGGGCCGCTCAGTCGATCCAAACACGGGTTCGATCCAACTGGCTGCACTCTTTCCCAATTCCGGCAACGTTCTTCGTCCCGGACAGTACGGCAAAGTCCGTGCCGTAGTCCGAGTAGAGAGCGGTGCGTTATTGGTTCCCCAACCAGCAGTCACAGAGTTGCAAGGCAGCTATCAGGTTGACGTGGTCGGGGAGGACGACAGGATCGACGTCCGCCCTGTCAAGGTTGGAGACCGCATTGGCACTATGTGGATTATCCAAGATGGACTGAAGCCCGGCGAACGTGTCGTCGCGGAGGGCCAGCAGACTCTCCTCCCGGGCACGATCGTGCAGCCCAAGCCATTTGTGACGGAATGATGGTCAAGACTCTCCAGCGAGGGGCAGGGGAGAGCTTTCATAGTTTGGTTGAAAGGAACCAAGAGCCATGTCCAAGTTTTTCATAAGGCGGCCAATCGTTGCGATGGTAATCGCAATTCTTACTGTAATCGTGGGCACCGTCACGATCGTGAGCTTGCCTGTGGCGCAGTTTCCGAACATCGTTCCGCCGGAAATTCAGTTGCAGGCCACCTATGTCGGGGCGGATGCGCAGACCCTGGAGCAATCCGTGGCAACCCCTATCGAACAGCAAATCAACGGCGTGGACAACGTGAACTATATGTATTCCCTGAACGCCACCGCCAACTCGCAAACCACCATGGTCGTGGACTTCGACCTGAAGACAGATCCAAATACCGATCTCATCCTCGCACAGTCGCGCGAACAACTTGCAGCCGGTCAGCTTCCGCCGGACGTTAACAGCTACGGGGTCACCATCAGAAAGTCCGTGACCGCCCCGCTCATGCTGGTCGGAATATTTTCCCCCAAGGGCACTTACGATACGAAATTC
>Ga0210394_10005233_pt1 | contig 14630 bp, 11 predicted proteins | sample IncBWC12MmetaG_FD_160121 | JGI IMG/M metagenome (GOLD analysis project Ga0210394, IMG submission 160121) | Forest soil microbial communities from Barre Woods Harvard Forest LTER site, Petersham, Massachusetts, United States - Inc-BW-C-12-M | ecosystem: Environmental > Terrestrial > Soil >... | reverse complement strand
CTCCGCCCGCGTGTCGTGTACCTTCGCCAGCGTGTCGTGTTGCTCCGTCCTGGTGTCGTGTCCCTCCGCCTGCGTGTCGTGTACCTTCGCCTGCGTGTCGTGTGCCTTCGCCTGCGTGTCGTGTACCTTCGCCGGTGTGTCGCGTTAAACTTCCTGATAGCGGCCAACTGACGAGCCGGAGCGCTGGATAGTGCCGGGTGCTCGTCAATGCGGGAGTCGAGTTGTACTCCTTAACGCACCGGAATTGGTGGATTCTACGAGCCCCGCCGCGAAGAGAAAGCCAATCCTCGAGTTGCAAGAGGCTTTCGCGGGTTGAAAGACATCGCGAGGGAGCAAGTGGGGTCACCTTCGGATGGACTCCGCAAGTCGTTCGTCGCGTCAACTGGACACGAACTTCCCACGAAGCCGCGCCGGGTGCCATCGCCAGTGAAAAGCGACTTCCAACATCTACGGTACGCCATTGGTTACCGCATCGCGCCCACCCACCTCGTGAATCCTGTTATCGGTCAATGTTCCTCCTGTGGCTTCTCGTCCGCCGGCGGCGGCGCGCTCCTCCCCTTGAGATCGAGGCGCAGGTGTTCGCGCGAGCCGTCGCCGGGCAGGATGATCACGCGCGCATCGCGCAGCAGTCGCTCGACCGCCTTGCGGTAGAGGCGTTGTTCCGTGGCCGCGCGTGCTCTCCTGGCCTCCTCGGCGAGCGCGATGAACGATGCCGCGGCCGATCGCGCCGATTCGATCTGTTCCGTGGCCGACGCCTCGGCACTGATGCGCTCCTCGCCGGCCTGGGCGCGGGCGAACGAGAGCGACTGCGCGACCTTGCCCTCCGTTTCGCTGATCTTCCGTTCCCGTTCTGACGCGGCGTCGGCCACCGCGGCGAAGGCGCCGGCGGCCTCGGGCGGCGGCGCTACGGCTTCGAGCGTTACGCCGATGATGGTCATGCCGAGGCGACCGCGATCGGCTGCCGCCTGCACACCATGCCAGACGGTCTCCTGGATCGCGCTGCGGTCGGTGGTAAGGACATCATCAACGCGCCGCCAGCCGATGTCTCGCGTAACGAGTTGCTCGGCCGCGGTGCGGATGATGTTCTCCTGATCGGTTGCCGCAGTCAGAAACAGGCCGGGATCGTCGACACGGCATTGAATCTGGCCGCGGACGTTCACCACGTTTTCGTCGCCGGTAATAAAGACGAGCGATTCCCCGAAAGGAACCGAGGTCACCGCGCCGGCCTCGACGAGATCGAGACGCTCCATCAACGGCAGTACATAGGTCAGACCGGGTGCGACCTCACCATTTGCCATGCGGCCAAAGCGCCGCAACACACCGCGCTGGCCATTGCGGATGAAGCGGATGCCGCTGCCCAGAAAGGCCAGAGCGGCGATGACAATCAGACCAAGGACGATCCGCCATCGCCTGGCGTAGAGGAAGCGCGACGCGTTCTGGATCGCGACAACGTGGCGGGGAACGACCTGCTCGTCGCTCACTTCTTCCTGCCGTCGTCACCGCTTCCATGAAAGAACAACCGCACCACCGGATCCTCGGAGTCGAGAAAGACTGTCGTGTTCTGACCCATGGCCTTCTCGTAGAGCTGGAGGTTGCGGACGAACTCGTACAGTCGCGGATCGCGGGCGTATGCCTCAGCGGTAATGCGCGTTGCCTCGGCCTCCCCCTTCCCGCGCGCGATCTCCGCATCGCGAGCCGATTCGGCGAGGAGCGTTCGCTTCTGCAGCTCGGCCTCAGCCTCGATTTTCCGCGCGGTCTCTTCGCCCTCGGCGCGAATACGGAGAGCGATGCGCTGCCGCTCCGCCTGCATGCGGGAGATGATGGCATCGCGGTTCTGCGCCGGGAACTGCACCCGCGCGATCCAGAGGTGCTCCAGCTCGATTCCGAAGTTCGCCCGGGCCATGCCACTGATATAGACCGATACCTCCGTCGCCAGTTGCTCCGTGCGGACGGCGCCCGGCTCGACGGAGAAGAACGTGGGCGATGCGCGCCGGCCGGTCGCCGCTCCGAGGGCCGCAATCGACAGGTCGATCAGGCGGGCCGTGGCTGCATCTTCGCTCCGAATTCTTTGAACGAACAACCGCGGATCGGCGATGCGCCAGGAGATCGCCGAGGCCAGCACGAGATTCTTCTTGTCCGCCGTCAGGAACTCGGTAGGAGGGATCTCCGTCAGCCGCAGGCGGCGGTCGACGCGAAGCATCCCTCCCGCCGGGCGCGGCGCGATCCAGTGCAGGCCGGGAGGCAGAGGCATGCTGACGACGCGGCCGAAGAGGGTGGCCAGGCCGATCTCCGTTTCATCGACGATGGCGAGTGAGTCGGCCACGATCGACCCGGCGAGAACGATGAGCAGAATGGAAAACTGACGGCGTCTCAGAAAAACCCTCCTGACGGCGGCATGTCGACGAGATCGCGCGGCGTTCCGTGAGGAAAGAGCACGAGCCGCTTGCCGTTGAGAAGTCGATCGAGCGCGTTCCACCGAAGCATGCTGCGCACGGCTGGACCGCTCTTCTTCGCTACGTCCGCCTGCACCGCGAATGCGGTCGAGACGCCGCTGGCCCGGGCAACGTTCTCCCCGCGGTCGGATTGCGCGGCGGCGATCATCATCGCCGCCTCGCCGCGTGCGGTCGGAAGAGCCGCATCGGACTTTCCGCGGGCCTGGTGGATGCGTGTCTCGCGATCCTCGAGCGCGCTGGAAATGTCGCGGAATGCACGCACCGAGGCATCGGGAGGATGCAGGTCAAGAAGATTGACCGATAGTGTCCGCAACGGGATGTGCGCGGCGACGAGCCTGCGCTGGAGATCGTTTCGGGCTGCCTGCTCGATAGACGCTCGTGCCGACGTCAGCGTGTCATCGATCGACCGCGACGCCAGCAGCTCGCGAAGCGAAGTCTGGAAAAGACTCCGGACCGTCTCGATCGGATCGCCGCCCTGGTAGGCGAATGCGCGCGCGTCCGAGATGACCAGGTGAATGCCGGCCTTCGATTCGACCAGATTGAGATCGCCGGTCACGTAGGTCGATTCCTCCGGCCTCGATCCGGAGCTCGTGTACACGGAATGCCATCCCGAGTCAGCCGCCTCCGTGAACACGATGAGGTCTTTCGACGCGCGCTCTGTCTGATCCGGCCGGAACCCGACGCTGACGTCGATCACTGCATCGGCATCAACCACGTTCACGCGGCCGAACGGCCGCGGTAATACCCAGTGAAGCCCGGGCGGGAGCGCATGCTGGCCTGCTTTGCCGAAGACCTCCGCAAATCCGACGCGGCCTTCCGGGATCACCGCGCATCCGCTGAGAATCCATGCAGCCGCTGCCACGCCGATGCCGATCCAGCCGGCCCGGGATCGACGTGACCAGATGCGCCGCGCACTATTGCCTATGAGCGTCCGCGCCTCGGACGGAACGATGCTGGTGAATGCGAGGCGGAGATCGCTGGCCGCGCGTCGCAATCCCGCCCGGGAGAGCGACAACGCGAAGATCGGCAGGAAAATGATCGTGAAGAAAATGTCCCAGCCACCCACCGAGCCGGCCAACGGCACGCCCTGCGCCGCATCCACGACCGGAGCCTTTGCAATGCCGGCGATGATGCTGCCGAACACGATCGCTGTGATCAGCCCGGCGAGGATCAACGCCGCAACGAACCGCCGTCCGAAGGACCGGCCGAGCAGCAACAGCATCGCTGGATTCGTGAGCGGCCCGATGAGAAAGATCGCCAGCACTGCGACGGGGGAGAGACCTTTGGCCATCAGCGTGGCAGCGAGTGGGATCGAGCCCGAGGCACAGACGTACAGCGGGAGCGAGATTGCCAATCCAAACAGCGTCTGACCGACGATGCCACCGGGAATGCGCGCCGCGAAATCGTTTGGAAGGAACGCCAGCAGTACCCCCGAAACCGCGAAACCGAGAAACAGCATCCAGGCGATTTCGTCGAGCGTCTCGACGAACCCTATGCGTGCGGCGTCGAGGACCGTGCGACGGACACGCGCCCTCGCCGGAGGCGCCTCTGGTGCGCTGCTTTCCGCGGCGGCTTCGTCAGCAGACGGATTGCGCGCATGCCCGAACCAATCGATCCATGTCCTGCCCGCCCATGCCACAAGGAGTCGCCACCACCGCGGCTGGCCGGCGCTCCCGCCGCCGTGATCATGAACATCACCGTCGCGCATATCCCGTTGTTCGTTGCTTTCCTGGCGCGGCGGCCATGCCTCTGTGGCGATCACGAAGATGCCGGCCAGCAACGCCGCCGTCAATCCCGCCAGCACCCGCAGAAGCGCGAACGGCAGGCCGAGTAGCGCCGCGGTCAGACCTACGGCATCGAGACTTGTCTCCGGCGTCGAGACCACGAACGATGCCACCGTCTCCAAATGCGCATTACGCCGCTTGAGTGCAAGGGCGAGCGGGATGAGGCCACAGGAACAGACGGGCAGCGGCAAGCCGGCCACGATACCGAGACCGATCGCCTTCAGCCCGCGGGGAACCGCGCGCCGAAGCGTCTCAAATCTCTGCGCGAGAGTGTGAACCAGTCCGGCCGCAAAGAGTCCGACGAGCAGGAAGCCGCTGCTGCTCGCGAAGAGCGTCCAAAAGGAGCTTGCAATGCTTTCGGCGGCATTCATTCGATCGACCAGCCATCATCCGCGGCCGGCACGTGAAGTCGCATTTTTTTCAAATGGACGGTTCATTCGGCCCTACGAAGGGTCTTTCTTGCCACTCCCGAGGAACGTTACGAGTGAAACAGCTCACGAGCGGCCACTCACGGTGTGAATCGTTCCACTCATTGAAAAGCTGTTCGGGCCAGCCTGCACCGTCGCATCTACTGCCGCCACATGAAAAACGCCCGATCGCTCCGGATTGTGAGCGCACTGCTGGCCTTCTCTTTCGGAATGATCATCGCTGATGGTCTCGCCGCCAGGGCGCAAGGCGTGGTCGTGGGGGCGGTAGCCGATACCGATGGCGGGCCGCTCCCCGGCGCGCGCGTGGAGATCGTCGGACCAACCCTGACGACGCCGGAGAAAAGCGGAGGAATGGGATTCTTTCTCTTCCGTGGCCTGGCGGCGGGCGAATACACGGTCACCGTCTCCCATCCGAATTTCACGTCAGCCGCGCAGAAAGTGATCGTGCGGCCCGGAGAGACGACGACGATGAGTGTACAACTCCGGGCGGAGCATTGACGCACAGCGGATACCCGCTCGCGAACGGGATCAGGCCATTCGTTGAAACGGCTCCAGCCGGCAGAGCGTTCGTGTTTGAATCTCTTCCTCAATGTCAGCGATTCTCGAATTGAAGAATGTCTCCGTCACGCTCGACCACGACACGATCGTGCGCGGCGTCAGTTTCGTCATCGAAGACGGCCAAAGCATCGCCATCATCGGTCCAAACGGTTCTGGCAAAACCGTGCTGCTGAAAGCGATCCTCGGCCTCATCGCCTACGACGGCGAGATCATCTGGCGGCCTGGTGCGACAGTCGGCTACGTTCCGCAAAAAATCGACGCTGACCGCAGCGTCCCGCTAAATGTACGGAACCTGCTCGTGTCGAAGGCGCACGTCATCGGCAAAGGCGAAGCGGAGATCACCCAGGTCATCCAGCGAGTGGGCTTGAGCGAGCCGGTCCTTGCCACGCCCATCGGGCACCTCTCCGGCGGCCAGTTTCAACGCGCGCTCGTCGCCTTCGCCCTGCTCGGTGATCCCGACATCGTTCTGTTCGACGAGCCGACGGCGTCCATGGACGAGCCGGGAGAAGAGCAACTGTATGCCCTTCTCGACCGGCTCAGGACGGAAGTGGGGATCACCACCGTGGTCGTATCGCACGACCTCTCGTTTGTCTATCGGCACGCCGACAACGTGCTCTGCCTCAACCGCTCGGGCGTCTGTTTCGGTCCGCCACGCGGCGTGCTCACGTCGAAGCTGCTGGCAGAGCTCTTCGACGCGCCAACGTTCTACGGGCACACACACTCATGATCGCCGCTTCGTTTTTCGCTGTCGTTCTCGGACTGGCTTCTGCTCTCGTGGCGGGGCTTGTGGGCAGCTTCGCTCTGATGAAACGAATCACTCTTGCGGGCGATGTAATCTCGCACCTGGCGCTGCCCGGGCTCGGGCTGGCGTTTCTGTGGCACTTCCAGCCGTTGGCAGGCGCGGCGTTGACGTTGGCAATCGGTATCGTCCTGATCGACCAACTGCAGCGCCGGAGTGGCCTGATCGCGGAGTCGGCGATCGGTGTCGTATTCGTGGCGGCATTGGCGGCTGGAACGCTCGTCACACCGACCGAGGACCTCATCGACGCTCTTTTTGGCGGCTTCGGCGAGATCAACGTCGTTGGATTCGCGCTCGGGATCGCGGGCTGCGTCATCGTCGCCGCGACAATCTACGTTCTTCGGCACGAGCTGATTCTGGGCATCTTTTCTCCAGATCTGGCCCGCTCACTCAAGATCAATATCGACAGAGTGAACCTGCTCTATCTCTTCTCGTTCGGGCTTACCGTGCTCCTCGGCCTTCATTTTCTCGGCTCCCTTCTCGTCGGGGCGATGATCATCGTTCCGCCCGCGGTTGCGCGCCGTCTCTCCAACACCCTCGACCAGTACCTCATCCTGTCGGCCCTGACCAGCATGACCGCGGCCGGTCTCGGCTTCGCGATCTCGTTCCACTGGCATCTTCCGCTCGGTCCCGTGATCGTGGCCGTTGTCTCCGCGATCTTCGCGGCCAGTCTTGCCAGAAGAAGGGCGTGACATCGCTCCAAGTGCGTTGTCGATACCAGCTCGGTTCGACCACTGGTTCCGGTTTCGTGGCACCTCACCGGGTGAATCCTTCCACTCATTGAAAGACGGTTCGGGACCGCAGGGTGAACGTCATCTACTGCCTCCGCGCCTCATGCGCCGACTACGGAGGTTTAACAATGCGAGGTTGGTTGAACTGGATCAGTCCAGCTGCTGTTGTTGCGTTCGGATTAGCACTTGCCGTCAGTATGCCCGCCCTGGCTCAGGCGTCCGGAACAGTCGAAGGACTCGTTAAGGACCCAACGGGCGCGGTCGTGTCCGGCGCAGCCGTCACGATTTACAATCCCGTGAGTCACTTTCAGCAAAGCACCGTCACGAGCAGTGCGGGCGCCTTTCGTTTCACGAACGTTCCATTCAATCCCTATCACTTGACGGTGGTGGCGGCGAACTTCGCACCTTCTGCACAGGACGTCGACCTGCGATCACTCGTCTCGACGAAGCTTACGGTGACATTGAGCGTGGCGGCCGTCAGCGAAGTCGTGAACGTCTCCGGAGGGGCCTCGGGGTTGATTGAGAAGGACCCGACGGCGCACACCGACGTGGATCGGAACCTGTTTTCGAAGCTGCCGCTGGAAAGTCAATCGTCGTCGCTGAGCTCGCTCGTCACGCTCGCATCGCCGGGTATTGCCGCTGATTCAAACGGCCTCTTTCACGGCATGGGTGATCACGCATCGAATTCATTCTCGGTTGATGGGCAGCCGATCACCGATCAGCAAAGTAAGGTTTTTTCTAACCAGATTCCGCTGGATGCGGTCGCGTCGCTCGAGGTGATCCCGGGGGCCCCTCCCGCGGAATACGGCGAGAAGACAAGTGTAGTGATCAACGTGACGACGCGCTCGGGTCTGGGCTTGACCACGCCGGACGGAAGCTTGTCAGGTTCGTATGGGAAGTTCGGAACCGCGAACAGCAGTTTCAATTTGGGCTATGGCAAGGAGAACTGGGGAAACTTTTTCTCATTGAGCGCCTTGAATACGAACCGATTTCTCGATCCGCCGGAATTCCAGGCCCTGCACGATCGAGGCAACGAAGAGAACTTCTTCGACCGCATGGATTTCAAGTTCTCGGCGGCTGACGCGATTCAAGCGAACTTCGGATACACGCGCTCCTGGTTCCAAACCCCTAACACCCTCGACAACGTCTTCCACCTCGGTCAGACCGATGCGTCCGGAAATCAACTTCCGCCGACCGATCAGCGTGCTCAGATCCAGACCTTCAATATTTACCCAACCTGGACGCGGGTGGTCAGCGACAAGAGCCTGTTCACTCTTGGCAGCTGGTTGCGCCATGACCAATTCAACTACTATCCCAGTTCGAATCCGCTTGCGGATTTGTCAGGCGTGCAGGCAGAGTCGGTCGCACAGGACCGGCACCTCACCAACGCAGGCGGCCAAGCGTCTTATTCGTTCATCAATGGCGCTCAGAATTTCAAAATTGGCGCGGAGCTGCAGCACACGTTGCTCTATGAAAACGATCGATTGGGGATCGTCGACAACAACTTGCTCCCTTCGCTTACAGACGGTAACGGAAACCCGTGCTTCGACGGGAAGACTGCCGTGGCGTCACCGTGTACGGACCTTCTGCCTTACGACCTCACTCGGGGAGGGGGCTTCTTCACGTTCCTCGGTCACGCAGACATAAAATTGGCCACGGTTTACGCGCAAGATCAGATCAACGCGGGCAATTGGGTATTCAATTTGGGCCTGCGCGGCGACTTTTATCGCGGCCTGTCCGTTGCGAATGAAGCCGAGCCGCGTCTTGGAGTAGCGTACAATATTCAGAAAACCAATACTCTCCTCCGCGCGTCGTACGCGCGTTCGATGGAGACCCCGTTCAACGAGAACCTCATCCTCTCCAGCGTAGGTTGCACAAGCGCAGTGTTGAACCCGCTCCTGGCCTGCGCCGATACGGCCACTCAGCCACTCTCTCCCGGCCGGCGCACCGAATACCACGTTGGCTTCGAGCAGGCATTTGGAAAATATGCTGTCTTTGACGGAGAGTACGTTTGGAAGTACACGACTTTGGGCTACGACTTCAGCATCCTGGGAAGCACTCCGATCTTTTTCCCGGTGGAATGGGCCAAGTCCAAGATTCCGGGATACACGGGGCGGCTGAGTGTGCCGGACATCCACGGGTTCTCCGCGCTGGTGGTCTTTTCCAGCGTAGCCGCGCGGTTCTTCGCGCCCCAGCTTGGCGGCGCGGGGGCGACGCCGAGTGCGCCCGGGGGCGTGTTCCGCATCGACCACGACGAGAAGTTCAACCAGACCACACATGTGCAATATCAGCTCCCACACAATGGACCGTGGATCGGTTTCAACTGGAGATATGACAGCGGGCTCGTCGCCGGCGCAGTTCCGTTCGCCGCCGATACGACGACTCCAGTGGATCTGACCGGGCTGACCCCAGATCAGCAGATTCAGGCGGGCCTGTTCTGCGGCAGTCAAGTGCCGACGCTGGCCAAGCCGCTCACCACCTGCAGTCCGTCGCAATACGGGTCGACGCTCATTAGCATCCCTGCTCCCGGGACGGAGAATGATGACCACAACCCCCCGCGCATCCGGCCGCGGAGCCTGTTCGATCTGGCTCTCGGCGACGACAACCTCTTCGGGAGCGGCGGCAACCAGAGAGTCAGTTTGACCCTGACCGTCATCAACCTGACGAACAAGGTCGCTCTCTACAACTTTCTCTCGACGTTCAGCGGAACACACTTTGTTACGTCGCGGACGTATACCGCTCAACTCGGCTATCACTTCTGAGCTTCTGACAGTCTCATCCGCCTTCGGCACCTTCTCCCCCCGCTAAAAAGCGCGGTGGGGAGAAGGACGCTCGACAAACACTATGTCTGCGATTGCGAAGTCAGGCGCTACGATCGCAGGACATTCACAGCCGCAACAGCCGCTCGCACAGTTCAGATGGCCGATTATGGCCGATGTACACGAGTACGCAACGAGCCAGGACATCACGGCCGATCAGGCATTGGATGTTTTGGCTAGCGAGAGGGAGGCAAACCACCCAACGTTAAACATCGTGAAGTTTAGCGGTACCTCTACCTCGGTAACCAGCTTCACCAGGAAGGGATTGTTTCCGAACTGCCTGAACCCTTTCGTGATGGCATCCGTTTGGTTCTCGAAGAAGTCGACGATATCCTCACCGTGGATGAGCACGTACTTACCCTTGGCGCGGCCAATAAGCTCGTCGCGATGGGCGCGAAACGTACGAAGCTCCACCTCAAGTGTAGGAGCACCCTGATGAGCAGTCATATTCTCCCCTTCGGCGGCACGGCATTAGGGTGACTAGTCGTCGTTGTGAGAAGAGGTTGAGCTTCTCGCGTAGATCGTTCGACATGAAATATAGGCCGCCTTACCAAGTTCTTCAACAGCCATGAGCGGCCGTCTTCTTTCTCGACCGTAAAACGCGTCGTTTCAGCAACTTACTGGTGCAACCAAATCGATCGCCAGGAGACAACGATAGGATGGATCGAAGTGCTCCGAATGGCTTCACAGCCGCAACAGCCGAACAAAGCGTAGCGCCAGCGGCTCGCTGGCTGGACCGCTGCCGGCTCGGCGGCGGAGTTCGAAAAACCGCCAGCGAGCCGCTGGCGGTCCAGCCGGCGGGCCGCCAGCGCTACTATCGCAGCACTCACAGCCGTAGCAGCCGCTCACGCAGCAGCCTTGAATGGAACCGGCTGGTCTGCAGCTCCTGCCCGTTGGACAGGAAGAGCACGAACGTCCCGCCGGGCATCGGCGTGGCCTTGGTGATGGCGTTGATGTTGGCGAGGGTGCCGCGGCTCAGACGGATGAACTCCTCGCGGTCGAGGCGGGCTTCTAGGTCTTTGAGGCGATAGGCGATGGTGTGCTTCACGCCTCGGACGGTGGTCATGCGCAACAGCTCTCCGTCGGCGATGACGGAGGCGACGTCGCTTACGTTGACGAGGATGATCTCGTTCTTGCGGCGGACCGGAATGCGCCGGAGGGGCCCGGCCGCCGCTGCTTCGAACGCGTTGGCGGCCGAGCGGACGTTCTTTGCCGATTCCGCGCGGGCGTCATCGCGATCGAGACGGTCGATGGCCCGGCTGACCGTTTCGCGCAGGCGCGCGGCATCGACCGGTTTCAGCAGGTAGTCGACGGCATTCAGCTCGAAGGCGCGCACGGCGTACTCGTCATAGGCGGTGATGAAGGCGATCATCGGCATCGAGCCGCGCTTGAGAAGACGCACCACGCCGATGCCGTCCACCTCCGGCATCTGCAGATCGAGCAGGGCCAGATCGGGCTTCCGGCGCTCGATCAGCTCCACGGCCGCCGCACCGTCCGCGGCCTCACCGACGATCTCGACGTCGTCGAAGCTGCGCAACATCGACAGCAGAAGCGTTCTTGCCGGTCTCTCATCGTCGGCGACGACGACGCGCAGACGGTCTCTCATGTGCGCCTCCCCATCGGGAGCACGATCTCGGCGCGCGTCTCGCCGGCCGAGGCAACGAGCGTCAGACTGGCGGCGTCGCCGTACTGATGGCGAAGGCGGGCATCGAGGTTGGCCAGTCCCACGCCGTGCTTCCGTCCGCGCGCGATTTCCGCATCGGTCACGCGTGCTCCGCTGTTGGTGACGGTGATGGCCAGGTTGTCGCCGTCGGTGCGGCTCTCGATGGCCACGCGGCCGCCGCTTCTGCAGTTGGCGATGCCGTGCTTGATGGCGTTCTCGACAAGCGGCTGGATCATCAGCGCCGGCACGCGGATTCGCCGCAACTCGCTCGGTACGTCGATATCGACGTGCAGTCGCTCTTCGAAGCGGGCGCTCTCGATCTCGAGATACGCGCAGACCAGATCGATCTCCTCGCCGAGCGTCGTGTTCGCATCCGCGGAGCGAAGCACGCCGCGCAGCAGTGCCGTCAGCTTCATCAGCGTCGATTGCGCGCGGGCCGGTGAAGTCTGGATGAGATACCCGATCGTATTGAGGGCATTGAAAAGAAAATGCGGGTTCATCTGCGCCCGGAGCGCACGCAGTTCCGCTTCCGTCGCCAGCCGGTTCTGTTGATACCGCTCGCGGTCGAGGCGGATGGCGTCGATGCGCCGCGCTGCGGTCAATGCAACGCCATCGAGCATTTCCAGATCGTCCGAGAGCAGCCGCCGTCCGCCAGCCAGCTCACCGACCACGAGAGCGTAGCGCGGCGCTTCCGTCGTCGGGATCGTCCTCATCACCGGATCGTCCGAGTGGGCACCGTCTTCGATCCATCGCATCTTCTCCGCCGCCAGCGGCGCGCGCAGGACGTCGACCAGCAGGTTCATCACCTCCGAAGGCTCTTCCAGCGAGGTCAGGCGCCGGTCAAAGTCCGCGCGGAGACGTTTGTAGTCGACGCGGTGCAGCACGACGCGGTCGACGATCCACGTGGCGGCGCGGCAGAGCGGCGGATAGAGCAGCGCCAACCCGACCCAGAGAATCACCGAGACGCCTACCGCGACCGGATCGCCGCGGAAGTCGTGTCGCTCGAACAGCGGCACCTCCACGCCGACGTAGAGACCCGAGGCGATAGCCACGAGGGCGAAGAGCGCCAGGGCGCGCTTCAGGAAAAGATCGGCCAGCGCGAAGCGGAAGTCCTGATAAAGGATGGCGAAGATCAAGGGGATGGATGCGTGGTGTCCGGCCAGTTCGACGAACCACGACTCGGTCGTCCCTTCGCGATGGCTGAGGTGCAGGGCCGAGACGGCAAAGACGGCCAGCGCCACGATCGACCAGCCGCGCGCGGAACCGATCCGGTGGCGCGTCAGCAGAAAGACCGGAATCGTCAGGCCGAGGTAGAACCAGGTCAGCAGTTGCAGGGCGGTCGCCGAGGGGACAGGGCCGCCGTGAAACGCCGACCAGAACATCAACGTCTCGGCGGCGGTGCTCATCGCGTACGACGCCCAGATGAACGCCGCCGCCGCTCGCCGGTGTCGCGCCTCCGATTGCGACCGGAGCACGGAGTGGACGACGACGGCAGGCAGGAAGCCAAGGGCGCTATAGGCGGTGGCGATCAGAAACGCGGGGGGATCGACACCCGCGAAATCACGGATGCCGAAGGCGGCCAGGCCGCTCACGTTCCAGAGCAACCCGAGGATTGCCGTGACGACCGGCAAACGGTCGTCGGCGCCCACGCGCCGCCGCAGCACAAGGGCGAAGAGCATCCCATACAGCGCCGCCCCGGTCAGAAAACCGACCAGGTGCACGAGCGCAGCGACATTGTGCGGCGGCATCCGAGCGATTATGACGACACGATGCTCGCGAGCAAGGCACTACCGGTGAACGGTCGGTTTCAGCGTATGAACAGCATCGGACGGCCAACCGGCCGCTTGCGAAGAGATGATCATCGGCTCACGAGACCTAAGAGCTTGATTTCCGATCTCCGGACTGAGGCGGCCGCGAGGCCGCCTCTTTCCCTTGAAGTCCGGCGGGGTTGCCTATTTCTTCGGCGCGACCACCACGAGGTCTGAGAGGTTGCCGAGACCGGAGTGGCCCAGGAACAAGGTTCCGTTCGTGGCGATGACTCCGTTGCGCGCGCCGGCGTGCGTCGGCACTTTCGCGACGACGGTCAGCTTGCCTGCCGCGTCGAGATGAGCGATGGTCAACTCGCCGGCCTTGGCCGCGCCGACGTAGACCAGGTGCGTCGCCGAGGCGTAGTCGAGATCGTCGACTCCATCGCCGGTATCGACCGAAGAAAGCACCGCGCCGGTCTTGCCGACGTCGAGCACTTCCGTCTTCGTGCTGCAGGCGACCATCAAATACCCGCCCTTCTCATCGAGCTTGATTCCGTGCGGTCCGTCCTCGCCGCAGGCCGGCTTCCAGGTCGCGACGGTCTTGCGCGACTTGAGGTCGATCGCCAGCGTCAGGTCCTTGTCCTCCATATTCGTGTAGAAGCGCCCTCGGGTGCCGTCGACCGCAAACCCTTCCGGGTTCCCTTCGAAGGTCAGCTTCTCCTTCTGGACCAGCGTGGTGGAGTCGAGAATGCGGATCGTTTTGTCTCGCGGCGTGGTCACCCACACTTCATTGGTCGAAGCCACGTAGGCCAGTCCGTCCGGCATGGAGTCGAGCTTGACGCAAGCGCCGCGCTTGTGGGTGCTGGCGTCGAGCGCGCAGACGCTTGAATCGAACCGGTCGCCGATGTAGACGGTGCCCTTGCCGATCGTGACCGAGCTCGGGCCGACGATGCGCTTGCGGGTTGCGGAGCCCATCTCACCCGAAGGAAAGCCGGTGAGCTGGGTGACTTTGTTGGTGGCAGCGTCGACGACGTCGACCGAGCCGGTGTTGCCGGCCGGGACCCACACCGAGTTGGTGGAAGGGTCATAACCGAGGTAGTCCATGCCGATTCCTGCGGGGCTGGCCCCCGGAAGCGGGAGCATGGTGACGGTGTAACCCGGGGAATCCGCCGCCAGCAGGGGTAGCGTTAGCGCGACGGTGAGAAGAGTGAAGAGCAGTAGTCCATTTCGTCTGTTTTGCATGGTCAGTACCCTATCGACCCACTGTTGAACGACTGGTAAACGGCGTGCCATCGAGGTTTACCGCTGATTCACCTTTTGCAAGGAGACTGGGCTGAATGCGCATCCTCGTCGTCGAAGACGATCCCGATATGTTTCACTTCATCGCCCGAGGTCTGAGGGCGCACAGCTACGCCGTGGATGTGGCCACTACCGGGGAGGAGGCGATCGAGCGTATGTCAAGCTCGCCGTACGACGCGGTGGTACTCGACGCAATGATTCCGCCACCGGACGGCTTTGCTCTCTGCCGCCGCTTCCGGACGGAGGGTATGGAGGTCGCGATTCTGATGCTCACGGCCCGCGATGCCTTGAGCGATCGCGTGGAAGGATTGGATGCCGGCGCCGATGACTACCTCATCAAGCCATTCC